>Ga0194130_10000091_pt1 | contig 162030 bp, 151 predicted proteins | sample TA2KigsurfametaG_FD_160084 | JGI IMG/M metagenome (GOLD analysis project Ga0194130, IMG submission 160084) | Freshwater microbial communities from Lake Tanganyika, Tanzania - TA2015050 Kigoma 12 surface | ecosystem: Environmental > Aquatic > Freshwater > Lake | place: Tanzania: Lake... | reverse complement strand
GGCGGCCATCGCTTGCATCCTGCTGGCGCGCCTTGGCCACGCCCCCTGGATCATCCTGCCCGGAAGCCACCAGGTCCTCGATCTGGGCATCGGTTACTGGTTCCTGACGGCCCTGCTTCTGGTTGGCTTCAGCAACGCCGTCAACCTTACGGATGGCCTGGATGGCCTTGCCGCAAGCACCGCGGCCGTCGCGTTCCTGGCCGTGTCCGGCGTCCTGATGCGCATCGGCCTGCCCAGTGCTCACCCCGGGATGATCCCGCTCGCACAGGCCTTGGCAGGAGCGTGCCTCGGCTTTCTCTGGATCAACGGCAATCCTGCCAAGGTCTTCATGGGAGACACCGGTTCGCTCGGCCTCGGTGCCGCGCTGGTCATGCTCGCCGTCCTTGGACATGCCCATGCCTACCTGCTGCCAATCGGCATCGTCTTCCTGGCGGAAACGGGTTCCGTGATGCTCCAGGTGGCCTGGTTCAAGGCGACCAAGGGTCGTCGCATCTTCAAGATGTCGCCCCTGCACCATCATTTCGAGCTTGGCGGGATGGCCGAGACGCGTGTCGTGAGCCGTTTCGCAACCGTGGGAGTCCTGGGGGCCATCGTGGCCCTGCTTGTGGGGTAGGCTGGCAGGATGCAACTGAAGGACCGCGTGGTGGCCATCCTGGGTCTGGGCCGATCCGGCTTGGCGCTTGCCGAAGTCCTGCACGGACAGGGTGCGCGGGTCATCGTCTCTGACCAGCGGTCCGCAGAGACCCTGGCCGGGATCTCGGCGAGCCTGCCGGAGGGAGTGCTGCTCGAAGCCGGCAGCCACGTCCAGGCCACGGCCGAGGCCGACCTTCTCGTCCTGTCCCCCGGGGTGCCCCGTGCCCTCGCTGCCGTCCAGGCGGCCGAAGCAGACGGGGTCGAGGTCACGGGCGAGGTCGAGATGGCCTTCAGGTTGGGCCAGTCCCCGTGGGTCGCGATCACCGGTACCAACGGGAAGACGACGACGACGAGCCTCATCGGGGCCATACTGGCCGAAGCTGGTCTGGATGCGCCCGTCTGCGGAAACATCGGGGACCCGGTCATCCGCCATTGCCTCGACCCGCATGACGCGCTCGTGGTCGAGGTTTCAAGCTACCAACTGGAGACTGCCGAGACCCTGAAGCCCAAGGTTGCCGTTTTTCTGAATCTGACAGACGACCACCTCGAGCGCCACGGCAGCATGGAGGGATACTTTGCCGCCAAGGCACGACTCTTCGCGCATCAGGACCCCTCGGATCATACGGTCCTGAAGGCCGGAGACCCCTGGGCGGAACGGCTTGCCGAACAGGTTGCGGCACGGCTGTGGCGCTTCTCGCCCGATCCGCTGGAGACCGGGGTCTGCATCCGTGAGGGCGAGGCCGTCTGGGTCGAGGGAGGTCACATCACCCGACTTTGGTCGTTGGCGGACCTGCGCCTTCGGGGTGCCCACAACGTCGAGAACGCCCTGGCCGCCTCCGCAGCCGCCTTGGCCCTGGGTGTCGCGCCGGAGGTCATAGGCCGGGCAGTCGGGTCGTTCGAAGCCGTCCCCCACCGCATCGAGACCGTGCGGACAGCCCGTGGGCGCACGTTCGTCAACGACTCCAAGGGCACGAACTATGACAGCACCCTCAAGGCCATCGCGGCCTTCAGCGAACCGCTGGTCCTGATTGCCGGCGGCCGCGACAAGGGAGGGGATATCTCGCCGCTCCTGCAGGCCATCGTCGATCGGGTCCGCCACACCATCCTGATCGGCGAGGCCGCCCCTTATTTTGCCAGGTGCCTCGAGGCCCACGGCCATCACGCCTTCACGCTGGCCGCGGACCTTGCCGATGCGGTCGCCAAGGCGGCCGAGGCCTGTCCGGACGGTGGCGTCGTCCTGTTCTCCCCGGCTTGCGCCAGTTTCGACATGTTCCGGGACTATGCGCATCGGGGCGATGTCTTCCGTGAAATCGCGGGGTGCTGGGAGCCATGACCCGACCGAAGCCTGACCTCCCGTTGGTCTTCACCTGCATCCTCCTGCTGGTCTTCGGCCTCGCGATGGTTTTCTCGGCTTCGGCACCCACGGCCGTTCACTGGGGGAAGGGCATCTTCTACGTCCTGAAGAACCAGGGCGTCTACGCCCTGATCGGCCTTGCGGGCGGCTTCGCTGCCTGGAAGGTAGGCATACGAAGCGATCTCAGCCGCATCGCCGCGCTATTCCACTGGTTGGCATTCGGGGTTACGGCCATGACGCTGTTCTTCGGCGTGCGCACGCTGGGAGCCACACGCTGGCTCAGCTTCATGGGCGTGAGCCTGCAACCGTCCGAGTTCCTGAAGCCGACCATGGTGCTCTGGCTGGCGAGTCGATGCCTCGTTCCCCACGACAAGCCCTTGGAAATCGGAAGAACGTTGCTGCTCGTCGTCGGTCCTCTGGCCCTCATCATCATCGGCCAATCCGACCTCGGGACAGGCCTGTGCGTGGCAGCGGGCGGCTTCATCGCAGGCGTGATGGCCGGCATGCCCTTGTGGATCATCGGCGGGACGCTTGCCGCCGGCGTTGCGGGTGTCCTCGCGGTCTTCCTGGCCGGGGGGTACCGCGCCACGCGCATCCAGGAATGGCTTCTCATCGGCCATGCCCATCCCGGTCCACCCACCCAGGCCGAGCAGTCGCTCATGGCCATCGGTCATGGCGGGCTGGGCGGCGAAGGCTTCGGCATGGGTACCCAGAAGTTCGGCCACCTTGCCATTGCCCACACGGACTTCATCTTTGCCATCGTTGCCGAGGAGGTCGGCTTCATCGGCGGGCTGCTGCTGATCTTGGCCTTCCTCTACCTCGTGCTTCGGGCCTTCCAGCTGGCGCAGCGTACCGAGGACCCCTTCGCCCGGGCAGCCATGGTCGGACTGGCCGGGGGCATCACGGGCCAGGCCCTGCTGAACATCGGCGTGGCCGTCGCGTTGGTGCCCGTGACCGGTGTGCCCCTGCCCTTCATCAGCCAGGGGGGCTCGAGCCTGGTTGGTACGTGCATCTCCATGGGCCTCTGTCTGGGACTCGCGGCACGCGTCGAGCGACGACGCAAACCCCGCGCACCCTTCGCCACGGAGGAACCCGCGTGATTCTGCTGGCTGCCGGGGGAACGGGTGGCCACCTGTACCCGGCCCTCGCGGTGGCCGAGGCACTGGGGGACGTGGCCCCCGGTCTTCCGATCCACGTCGTCGGTACCGCCGACCACCTCGAGGCCCGGGTCGTACCCCAGTTCGGCCTGCCTTTCCACGCCGTACCGGCCGCCCCCTTTCCGCGGCGACCGGACGGCCGCGCCCTGCGGTTCCTCAGGGAATTCCCGCGCGGCCTCGTCGCCTCGCACCGCCTGCTGGCCGAGCTAAAACCACGTGTCGTCGCGGGCTTCGGTGCGTACCTGACCGTCGCGCCACTTCTTGCAGCAGCAAGATCGGGGATCCCCGTCGTCCTCCACGAGGCCAACGCCTCTCCGGGTATGGCCAATCGCCTCCTCGCACGCTGGGCATCGAAGGTCCTCGTCGCCCACGCCGAGGCTACCGGACACTTTGCTCCGAGACGCGCCGTCGTGACCGGGACGCCCCTTCGATCGACATTCGTGCCGGCCGCGACGCCTGCTGGCCGGGACGCAGCCCGGAGTCGGCTCGGTTTGCTGGCGGACGATCGTCTGCTGGTCGTCACGGGCGGTTCCCTTGGAGCACGCATCCTGAACGAGGCGGCCATCCGCCACCGTGAGAGCTGGCTGGCCCGTCCCGGTTGGCGCTTGGTTCACCTGACGGGCCCCGCGCAGTTCGCGGAGGCGCAAGCCTCCATGCCCGAGGGCACGCATCGGGGAGATTGGGCCGGTGGGCCGGCGTGGCAGGATGCCAGCGGCCGGAGATTGCTGGCCCCTTACTGCGATGCGATGGCCGACCTGCTTGCTGCGTCGGATCTGGTCATCAGTCGGTCCGGGGCGACGACCGTCGCCGAACTGACCGTCCTTGGAAGGCCCGCCGTGCTGGTGCCCCTCGCCCTCAATCCCGACCAGGCGGCCAACGCGATGGCCATGGCGCGGGCCGGTGGTGCCGTTGTCCTCGCTCAGGAAGCCGTTGCCGCCGAACTGGGTGAAACGGTCGCACGCCTGCTCGACGACGAGGCGAGACGCCTCGACATGGGCCGCGGGGCGATGGCCATCGGCTACCCGGATGCGGCGCGGGCAGTGGCCGAACATCTGCTCGCCCTATGCGCATCGCCATGACAAGGACGTGACAACGCCGCGAAGCGTCTGAGCTAGGGTGATGGCGCTCACCTACGCCTTCTTCGCCGCTGGCGATGATGACAAGGGTGCGTCGGCCATCCGGGCGCCAGCCAACTGAAAGCATGGGCCCGCATGGACGGAAACACCCTGCCGGAGGCGTGGCAGACTTCGCAACATCGCCTCACGAACGGCTCCCCCCCGACCCACCGGATGAATGCCCTGGGCTCCAAGCACAGAGGACCCCTCTTGAGGATTCCTACCAACCTCCACTTCGTCGGCATCGGCGGCGTGGGCATGAGTGCCGTCGCCTCGGTCTGGCACGATCTCAACGGGCGTTCCAGCGGCAGCGATCTGAACGCGTCTGCCCTGGTGCGGCGCCTGCAGGATCAGGGCATCCCCGTAGGCATCGGCCACGATGCCGCCCACCTTGCGCCCTTGCTCGTGGACGGTCGTCCGGCACATGCCGGCCTCGTGGTCTCGACGGCTGTCCCACACGACAATCCGGAACTGGTCGAGGCCCGCAGGCTTGGCATGCCCGTCTTCCACCGCTCGGAAATCCTGGCAGCCCTGATGACGGGCCATCGGTCCGTCGCGGTCAGCGGGACCCACGGCAAGACCACCACAACAGGCATGCTGGGCACCTTGCTGCTCGAAGCAGGGGCAGACCCCACGCTTCTCATCGGTGGGGACATGCCAGGCATCGGGGGCAATGCGCGCACCGGACAAGGTCCGTGGCTCGTTGCCGAGGCCGATGAGTCGGACAAGTCGATGCAACGCCTCACGGCGGACTGGGTCATCATCACGAACCTCGAAGGCGACCACCTCGAGCACTACCGGGATCTCGACGACATTCTCGACACGATGGCGATCTGGATTTCGCGCCTGCCGGCACATGCCGTCATCATCGCCTGCATCGATGATGCCGGAGTCCGCAGCCTGCTTCCGCGCATCGACCCACCGTCGTCACCTATGGCTGCTCCCCCGAGGCCGACCACCGCATCGACCAGGAGCATCTCACGGCACAAGGCTCGACCTTCGCCCTCAATGGCCGGAACTGGACCGTGGGGGTCCCCGGGCACCACAACGTGCTCAACGCCAGCGGAGCCATCGTGACGGCCATGGAAATGGGCTTTGCACCCGAAACGCTCGGCAACGGCCTCGGTCGGTTCAACGGCGTGGGCCGCCGCTTCCAGGACCGTGGCACCGTTGCCGGTGTCCAGGTCCTCGAGGACTATGCCCACCATCCCTCCGAGATCAAGGCGACGCTTGCCGCCGCGAAGCTCCTGAACAGGCCCATCTGGGTCGTCTTCCAGCCCCATCGCTACAGCCGGACGAGCGCCCTTTTCGAGGGGTTCGCACGCGCCTTCGATGAAGCCTCGGGCGTGGCCTTCCTCGACATCTACGGCGCGGGAGAAGCACCCACGAGCGTATCCTCATCGCAACTGGCCGAAGCCGTTCGTGCCGGCAACCCGGCGCTCAAGGTCTGTTACTGGCCTGATCCGGCTGGCGCGGCCCACCAGGCGGAAAGCATCGTTCAACCTGGTGACTTGCTGATCCTGATGGGAGCCGGCAACGTCAATCGCCTGGCGGAACCGCTCCTCGAGGCGCTTGAGGCCCGCGAACAGACGACCCGGCCCCGTTCCGCCTAAGTAACCATGCCCTCCGCCCTCGCGCCGAAGACGCTTGCCAGCCTGACGACGTGGCGCGTGGGAGGTCCGATTCGCCGCTTGGTGGAGACGTCTGACCCCGCCGTCCTTTCGGACGAAATTAACGGAGCCCTGGACCGGGGGGAGCCGTGGACCATCCTGGGCAAGGGCAGCAACCTGCTTGCCGCCGACGAGGGCTTCCCGGGCACGATCCTTCGCCTGCAGGACGATGTCCGTCGCATCCGGATTTCGGGTCACGAGATCCACGCCCCTGCGGGGCTGACCAACAGCCTGGTGGTCAAGGCGGCCATGAATGGCGGACTGGGTCACCTGGCTTTCCTCTCGAGCATTCCGGGCTCCCTCGGCGGGGCGGTCTTCATGAATGCCGGCGCACACGGTCTCCAGACCCACGAGGTCTTGTCGCGGGCCCTCGTCCTGATGCCCGGGGCAACGCCCGAGTGGGTTCCCGCCGAGGAAATGGCCTTTGCCTACAGGCATTCGATCCTTCAGCAACGCCAGGGCATCGTGCTGGAAGTCGTCCTCAAGGGTCGCCCGACCTCACCGGATGAAACGCGCGCCGAGATCCAGGCACTGGCGGCCTGGCGCAGGAAGCGCCAACCGCAGGAACCCAGCGCGGGCTCGGTCTTTCGCAATCCGGAAGGGACCTCGGCAGGCCACCTGATCGAGTCTGCCGGCCTGAAGGGCTTGCGCATCGGTGACGCGATGGTCAGCCCCATGCACGCGAACTTCATCGTCAACATCGGTGAGGCGACCGCAACCGACACGAATCGCCTGATTGCGACGGTGATGGACCGTGTCGAGGAGGTCCACGGCATCCGGATGCATCCCGAGGTGCGCGGCCTCGGGCTCGAGGTGGGCTGCCCGTGAAGGTCAGGGCCTCACGCAGGGCAAGGCGCCTGCGAGGCCTTGTCCGGACCGCCGGCATTGTCCTCCTGCTGGGCTTCTGGGCGGCACCGGGCTGGCTATGGCGGGGAGAGGTCCATATCACGGGTGCGGCCGATTCCGCCCAGGAGCAGCGGGTGCGTCGCCTTTTGCCACGCCCCGACGTGCCCTTGTGGGCCCTCGATGCCCCGGGACTGGCCGGGCGACTGGCCAATCTGCCCGGGATTCGGCGCGCCTTCGTCCATCGTCTGGCCTGGCCGGCGCGCCTCGAGATACGCATCGAACCGCGCAAGCCACTGGGGCTGCTGGAGACTCCTGCAGGCCGTATGGCCCTCGATGCCGACGGGGTGATTTTTCCAGCAAGCTCCGCAAATCGGTCGCTGCCCCGCATCACGGGCCTGCACGTCGGCAGCCGTCCGGAACAGCATCTGGCCGCAGCCGAATGGTTGGCGCTGCAAGGCGCGGGGCCGGGGCAGCTGAGCCGGGCTGGCGAGGACTGGCGCTGGTCGCGCGGGGGCCAGACCGTCGTCATCGGCCGACTCGACGAGATCTCGCGCAAGGACCGGGTCGCCCGCCACGTGGCCCGACTGGCGGGGGCCAAGGGGGAACCTGTAACATGGGTTGACGTCAGCTTCCCGGACGCGCCAGCCTATCGGACGAGTGAGCCGGCCGAAGGGGGACCAGGTGAAAAAGGGGTGGGAGCTCCCCGTGATGTCCATCACGGTGATCCTAGGAGCCCTGCTGTCGACTCAGTTCCGCAGCCAAGCCGTGTTCGCGCGCCAAGACCTGCCGAGCCGCCGCAGCGAGGACCTGCTGCAGATGCTCAAGCAGGCAGAATCCGAGAAGGACGCGCTGAGCCGGGAAGTGACGCAACTGCGGGAACTTCGTCGCAACCCGGGCCAGACCGACGCACGACAGCAGCAACACGCGATGCCCGCCCTTGAAGGGCCCGGGATCGAAGTGGTCCTGACAGATAGTGAAAAGCCGACAGGCAAGGGTGAAGACCCCAACATCGCCATCGTGCACAACGACGATCTGCTGCGCCTTGTCAACGAGCTGCGTTCCGCTGGCGCCGAGGCCATCTCCATCAACGACCAGCGCATGGCCGATTCGTCGGAAATCGCCTGTGCCGGCACCACCATCCTCGTCAACAAGTCCCGGATCGCGCCGCCGTTTACCGTAAGGGCCATCGGCGGCGGTGAGGGCTTGCGGTCCGCGTTGGGCATGCGGGGCGGCATCATCGAGTACCTGCGGTTCTACGGCATCCAGGTCGACGTGCGTGTCCGCGAGCAGTTGACGGTACCCGCCTACTCCGGCAGTGCCATCCTGCGTTTCGCGCGACCGGCAAGGGAACGCTCGTGAAGGCGGTCATCCTGATCGCGGGCGCCTTGCTGGCCGGCATCCTGCTGGGTGCATACGCGCCCATCACCATCCCCAAGGAGTGGTCCAAATACGTAGCGGTGGCCATCCTTGCCGCCCTCGACACGGGCCTTGGCGGCGTCCGATCGGGCTTGGACGAACGATTCGACCTCGCGGTCTTTGCCAGTGGCTTCACGGCAAATTCACTTCTGGCCGCCGGCCTGACCTTACTTGGTGATAAACTTGGGATCGACTTGTACCTTGCCGCGATCGTGGTTTTCGGGACACGACTCTTCGAGAACCTCGCCAAGATCCGGCGGTTGCTTCTGGACCGCTACTGGTCCGCCTGATACGCCACAACACCCACAAGGGAGCCCAGCACCTTGTCAGAATTCCTCGAAGCCCTTCCCGTAGACATCAAGGTCTGCGGAGTCGGTGGCGGCGGCGGTAATGCCGTCAACTCCATGGTCAAGGCCCAGATTGAGGGCGTGTCGTTCGTCGCACTCAACACGGACGTTCAGGCCCTGAAGTACAACGACGCGGAACACCGCATCCAGCTTGGGCGCAAGCTCAGCCGGGGACGCGGCGTCGGTGGCGATCCCGAGAAGGGGGCCAAGGCTGCCGAGGAGTCCGCCGACGAGATTCGCGAACGCCTTCAGGGTGCCGAGATGGTCTTCGTGACCGCAGGCATGGGCGGTGGCACCGGCACGGGTGCCGCACCGGTCATCGCCAGCATCGCCCGGGAGTTAGGCGCTCTCACGGTCGGCGTCGTGACCCGGCCGTTCCACTTCGAGGGGCCGCCCAAGGCGGAATCGGCGGCCCAAGGCATCAGCAACCTGCTGGCCGCCGTCGATGCCCTCATCGTGATCCCGAACGAACGGCTTCGCGAGCATTTCGGCGACATGCCCCTGGTCGACGCCTTCAAAGCCGCCGACGACCTGCTGCGCCAGGCCGTGCAGACCATTTCGGACGTGGTGGTGGCTCCCGGCTACCTCAATATCGACTTCGAGGACGTCAAGAAGATCATGGCGCGCGCCGGCTCGGCCCTGATGGGCATGGGCATGGCGACGGGCAAAGACCGTGCCGCCGAGGCCGCACGGCAGGCCATCGCGTCTCCGCTGCTCGAGTCCAGCTTCCAGGGTGCCTCCGGGCTCATCGTGAACATCCGTGCTGCACAGGCGGATTTCAAGCTTCACGAGATGGACGAGGCCATGGCCGTCATTCGCGCAGAGAGCCATCCCGAGGCCCACACCAAGGTCGGGCTCATCTGGGACGAGACCTTGGGGGGTGCCGTCCAGGTCACCGTGATTGCCACCGGCTTCAAGGGCAGGCAAGAGGGCGTGGGCTATCGCACCGCCTACGCTGCGGCCCCCTTGCACACGACCCAGAGCGCTTCTTCGGCCTCGGCCAGCGTTGCCGAGGACAGTGACGGCGGTGCCCAGCTCCCGGCGTTCCTCCGGACGCACGCCCCATCGTCCGCGAGGCCCCGCTCCTGAAGGAGACGCTGCACCTCCCGCGAACGGACTTCCCGATGCGGGCAAATGCCGCAGAACGCGAGCCCGCCTTGCAGGCGCGCTGGCGAGAGATAGGCCTCTACGAGGCCTTCCTGGGGGCCCGCAGGGGCAAGCCGACCTTCGTACTGCACGACGGACCGCCCTACTCCAGCTCGGGTCGTATCCACATCGGGCACGCGCTCAACAAGGTTCTCAAGGACATTGTCATCAAGTCCAAGGCCATGTCGGGCTACCAGGCGCCCTTCGTGCCAGGTTACGACACGCACGGCCTGCCGACGGAAGTCGCGGCCCTCAAGGAACTCAAGGCCCGGAAGGACCTCGATCCGCTGGCGTTGCGTGCCCTGTGCCGGGACTTTGCCATGCGTAGCATCGCGGGTCAGAAGGAAGCCTTCGGGCGCCTTGGGGTCCTTGCCGACTGGGAAAATCCATACGTCACGCTGGACCCTGCTTTCGAGGCCGAGCAACTCCGGGTATTCGGCAGGATGGCTGCCAACGGCCATATCTACAAGGGGCTGAAACCCGTGCACTGGTGTGCGACTTGCCGGACCGCCCTCGCGGAAGCCGAAGTGGAATACGAAGACCACGTCTCCACCTCGGCCCACGTAGGCTTTGCCGTCGAGACCGCACCGCTGGCTGCCGTTGCGGATGCCAGCCTGCTCATCTGGACCACCACGCCGTGGACCCTGCCGGCCAATCTCGCCATCTGCGTCCACCCCGACTTTGCCTACGTCGTCGTGGCTTGCGCCAAGGGCCGCTTCGTCGTGGCCGAGGGGCGGCTCGAGGCCCTGCGCGCGGAGGTTCCCGAATTGGCCGACGCCGTCGTCGTCGCCGGACCGTTCCCGGGTCGTGATCTGGAGGGGACCCATTACCGGCACCCCTGGATCGACCGGGTCAGTCCCGTTCTCACCGGAGACCACGTCACGCTCGAGGCAGGCTCGGGCCTAGTCCACACCGCCCCGGGCCACGGCCACGACGACTACAACGCAGGTATTCGACACGGACTGGCCATCCTGGCCCCCGTCGACGACAAGGGCGTCTTCACCGACGAGGCAGGGCCCCTCGTGGCAGGACAATCCTTAAAGGACGGTGGCGCCGTCATCCTGGGCACCCTCGAGGATCAGGGCAGCCTGCTTGCATCCTCTGCCTACCGTCACAGCTATCCCCATTGCTGGCGCTGTCACCAACCCGTCATCTTCCGTGCCACCGAGCAGTGGTTCGCCTCGGTCTCGGGCTTCCGTGACCAGGCCCTGGCCGCGATCGGCACGGTCAAGTGGCAGCCTGGCTCGGGCGAGAATCGTATCCGTCGCATGGTTGAGGGCCGCACGGATTGGTGCATCTCCCGCCAACGGACCTGGGGAGTGCCGATTCCCGTCGTCTATTGCGTGTCGTGCCGGACACCGCGGATGGACGCGTCGACCGTCGCCCACGTCGCGGATGTCGTCGCCCGAGAAGGCACGGATGCCTGGTGGGCCCGCCCGGTGCGGGACCTGCTTCCAGAGGGCACGGCGTGTCTTTCGTGTGGCGGCACGGAGTTCCGCAAGGAGACGGACATCATGGATGTCTGGTTCGACTCCGGGGTGACGCACGAGGCCGTCTGTCGTGCGCGTGGTCTGGGCTGGCCCGTCGACATGATTCTCGAAGGCTCGGACCAGTACCGCGGCTGGTTCCAGAGCTCACTGCTCACGGCGGCTGCGACCACGGGTCGCGCTCCCTACCGCACGGTCGTCAGCCATGGCTTCGCCTTGGACGGCCAGGGGCGCAAGATGTCCAAGAGCCTGGGCAACATCGTGGATCCCGATGCCGTCATCGGCAAGGTTGGCGCGGATGTGCTGCGTCTGTGGGTCAGCAGCGTCGACATCACCAATGATGTCCGGATTGGCGACCTGATCCTGCAGCAACTTGCCGAGGTCTACCGCAAGGTCCGCAACACGGCCCGATTCCTGCTGGGCAACCTTGACGGCTTCGATCCGAGAACGGACAGCGTCCCCTTTGCCGAGATGCGCCTGATGGACCGGATGGCACTGGTGCAGCTTGGCGACGTCATCCGCAAGGTCCGCGCGGCCTATGACGAAGTGACCTTCCAGGGTCTCTATCAGGTCCTGCAGAATCATTGCGTCGTCGATCTCTCGGCTTTCTATCTGGACGTGACCAAGGACCGCCTCTACGCCTCTGCATTCGATGCCCCCGGGCGTCGGGCCGCGCAGACCGTGATGGCCCACGAACTGATGGCCCTGATGACCCTAATCGCCCCGGTGTTGTCCCACTTGGCCGAAGACATCCATGACCATCTCCCCGGCCCCTTGCGTACGGGAGCCTCGAGCGTGTTCCTGCTCGATCTCCCCGAAGTGCCCGGAGATTGGCAAGCCGGCGCGTCCGACCAACTGCTCTGGGACCGCCTGATGACGATGCGTCAGGAGGTTCAGGGCCTGCTCGAACATGCGCGGCAAGCCAAGACCATCGGGTCTTCCGTCGAGGCCGCGGTACAGTTGCCGGAACTGCCCTTGCCGGCAGAGGAACTTGCCGAATTCTTCAACGTGTCGCGGGTGACACAAGGCCCGGCCTTGACCGTGGCGCATGCCGGCGGCGAGAAGTGCCCCCGCTGCTGGAAGCAGGTCGTCGACCTGACTCCGGAACGCGGATGCTGCGCACGCTGCGACAGCGTGCTGTCGGTTCCTGCCGCCACGCACGCCTCGTGATGGCGAAGCTCCCCGACGGGTGGAGCTGGACGACGGGGGGCCGGCTGCTGATCTGGACCGGCCCGGATGCCCCGGCCCACGGATTCACGACACGGAACGGCGGACTCTCGACAGGCCCGTTCGCCAGCTTGAACATCAGCCTCCGCCACGGGGATGAACCGGCCCACGTCGATGGGAACTTGCGGATGATCCGGCAGGACCTGGGCCTGGAGCGCCCATGGCTGGCGACCGATCAGGTCCACGGTGCCGAGACCTTCGTGGTCAGGGGGGATTCGGGCGTTCCGGCCGGTACGCGTGCTGACGCCCTGCTGACCAACATGCCGGATACTGCGATCGCGGTCGGTGTGGCGGATTGCACGCCCCTGCTGGCGTGGGCACCTGACCCCGAGGATGGACGTCCGCACGGTGTCGTTCTTGCCATCCATGCCGGCTGGCGCGGCACGGCAGCCGGTGTCGTGCCCGGGACGCTTGCCCGCGCGGCGCGTGATCTGGGGATCTCTGCCGCCTCACTGACCTTCCTCATCGGGGCATCGGCACGCAGTTGCTGCTACGAGGTGGGCGATGAGGTGGTATCGGCCCTCGACACGGCGCTGGTCCTCGCGGGCGGGCTGTCTCACGAAGACGAGCAAGGCTCTCCCCCCTGGCTCGACCGTAGCCGCGGCAAGGCGCGTGTATCGCCAGCCGTCGTGGCCCGGGCCCAGCTTCGCGCCGGTGGTGTGCCCGTCGCACGGATTCACGATGTCGGCCTCTGTACCCTGTGCCATCCGGACATCTGGTTTTCGTACCGCCGCGATGGCGTGCGGTCCGGCAGGGCGCTGGGGATCATCAGCAGTGCCAAGGGCCACCGGACCTGAAGCGGCCCAAGGTAGCATGGGTGTCATGCGCGAATCATCCGCCCCGGATCAGCCCCAGACGGAACAGGGCCCTGCATCATCCGTCGTTGCCGTGCAGCCGGGCTCACTGCCCGTCCGCGCCCTCGGCAAGACAGGACTCGACCTGCCTGTCCTGTCCTTCGGGGGCTGGGCCATCGGCGGCAACGACCAAGGCAACTCCTACGGTCCGACAGACGACGACGAGAGTCGACGGGCCCTCCAGCGGGCGTGGGCGATGGGCTGCCGCCTCGTCGAGACCGCGGACGTCTACGGGCACGGCCACTCGGAATCCCTGATTGGCGAAATGCTGGGGGACAAGTCCGAAGTCCGGTTCTGCAGCAAGGTCGGGGCAGACTTCTACGGCCAGTTGGATACGGTCAGGCTCAATTTCTATCCCAGCTACATTCGGTTCGCGCTCGAGAAGAGCCTGAAGCGGCTTCGCCGCGACGTGCTGGACTTGTACATGCTCCACAACCCGCCGCCCCAGGTAGTCGGAGACGAGCGTCTGTACGAGACGCTCGAGATGCTTCGCCAAGAAGGTCTGATTCGGCACTATGGCGTCTCGATCCACCAGATGCAGGAAGGCCTGGACGCGATCAGGACTGGCGCTCCCGCTTTTCTGCTCGTCCCTTACAACCTGATGCATCGGGCGGCCGATGAGACCCTGCTGGAAGAGGCCAGGCAGGCAGGAGTCGGCATCATCGTTCGCGAGGCCCTCGCCAATGGCTTTCTCGCCGGACGCACCGAGGGCCATCATCGGTGGGCCCACGGGGATATCCGGCACACGTGGCCGGCCCAGTACGTGGCGGATCGCGCCCGAGCCGCGGCAGGCTGGCGCAGGCTCGAGCGACCGGGAAGGACGCTGGCGCAGGCCGCCCTGCAGTTCCCCCTGATGCACCCCGGCGTGACCACCGTGTCCGTGGGATGCAAGACCGTCGCGCAGGTCGAGGAGAACTTCCGTGCGCTCGATCTGCCCCTGTCCCCCGAAGACGTGCGGCCGGACCCGAACGCTTGAGTCGCAGGCCGGCGTGGCTCGGAACCGAACCAGGCCATCCCGTTGTCATAGGTCACCGGGGCATGGGTCGGACGCCGGGCCACGGGGAGAATCAGCTCGAGGCCTTCGAAGCGGCATGGAGCCAAGGCTTGGCTGTCGTCGAGTGCGATGTGCGCCGTATGGCCGACGGCAACTGGCTCGTGGTGCATGACCCGACGATGGACAGGACCCACGGTCTCGCCTGCGAGGTCGCCGCGTTGGATGGCGTGGCAGGGCGCGCGTGGGTTGCGGAACCACCGCCGTTGCTCGCGTCCGTGCTCGCAAGGACGGGGAGCGGGCGTGGGCTCGTGATCGAGGTCAAGCCGGCCCACGGCCATGATGCCGACGCCTGTGCTGCTCTGGCGGGCATCATCCGGCAAGCGCCGGACGCCCGAGAGCTGATGGTCATCAGCTTTGACGCAGACATTCTCCGTAATCTGCGGCCCCTGCTTCCGGATATGCCCCTCGGCTTCCTCGAGGACGCACCTGGCCCGGACCCTGTGGGCGATCTCTCCAGACTCGACGCCGATGCATGGTGGCCCAGAGCCGACGCGGTCACGCCGGAAGCCGTTGCTGCCTGCCGGGCAAGGGACTTCCCGGTCATCGCCTGGACGGCCCGGCATGATGGCGACTGTCAGGCACTGGCCGCGCTGGGCGTCGCCGCCTTCGGGTCCGACGATCCCGTCCGCCATTGGCACATGCTCCGAAAAACGTGGCCTGCAGAAACCGGGAACCGCTGACTTTCGCCGGCGGCGGGTATGGGAGGGCTGGTTCCCGATTCGAGAACCACGATACGGAGATGACATGGCCGCTTCCTCGCCGCTGATTCGCACCCGACCAATCGCGTCCAAGGGTCTCAAGACCCGCCTTCGCCATCGCGTGGCCGCAAGAGGCGGCAGCCGGCACGTGGCCCGGGGAGTCCTGCGACTCGAGTATCCCGAACCGCAGACCCGCACCATTTGAACCTGCTGCGCCCGATACGCGGGCGACCGCTCAGACTCTGGCTGTTCCTGCTGCTCTTGGGAGCGATGTTGGTGCCGCTCGGCATCTCCAGCTACGCCACGATCCAACAGCACCGTCGTGAGCTGTCACGAATCGAGGGTGCCAGCCTGTCTCAGGCCATGGGCACGGCGAGACTGGCCGAAAGGTACCTGGTCTTCGCCTTGGCGCAGGCGCGCCACGCCGTCGAGGGGTTGTCGCTTGCTGAAAGGCGGTCGCCGGCGGTCCTTCGACGCCTGGTTTCCGAACTGCCCATCCTCGCCGCGATCGATATCGTGGACAAGTCGGGACGGCCGGTGGCGTCCTCACGCACGGGTCCTGACGCGGGGGCGGTGGAAGACCGGCTCATGGCCGCGGCAACCGTGGTCGAGCGGCGGCCGCGCGCCAGTGGCTACGTCGAATCCCTCAGCCTCGGCCGACCTGTCGTGTCCCTCTGCCTCCCCTTGCCTCGCCCGGCAGGCGGGAATCTCGGTGCCTGCCGGCTGGTCCTGCGCCTCGACTTCCTGCTGCAGGAGTTCGTCAGCCAGACCCGCAGCACCGATCAGTTCTACATTTTCTTCGTGGACCAACGCGGAACCCTCATCGCGGCCCAGAACTTCCGTCCTGGCCGCAACCTGCAGAACCTCGAACCTGTAAGCCGCCTGCTTTCCGGAAAGGATGGCAGCGTCAAGTACGTCTCTAACTTCTTCGGCGACCTGGTCGACGGTGAGGAGAGGCTCGGCGCCTACCGGCACATCGGGGATACGGGGTGGGGGATTGTCGTGAGCCATCCGGCGACGTCCGTCGGATCGCCCGTCCTGCAGGACCTTCGCGCCATGCTGCTAACCATCGCCGTGTCCGGCATCGTGAGCCTGCTGCTGGCCTTCTGGACCGGAAGATGGCTGCTCGGCCCGCTCGAGGACCTGGCTCGCCGCATGGACCAGGCTGCGGCTGCACCGCCTGCCCCCCCGGACACCTTGCCTCGTGCACCCGAAGGCGTCACGGAGTACCGTCAGCTCGAGATGGCCTATGCAAGCCTCACGGCCCGTATCCATGCCCAGTTCCAGCAACTGGCCGAGACCAACGAGGGCCTCGGCACGCTCGTTCAGGAACGGACGCGTGCCCTCGAGGATGCCAATGCCAACCTGCTCGAGCGTGGACTCGCCCTCGAGGAGGTCAACGAGCGCCTGACGGCACTCGTCTGCGAGTTGCGCCGGATGGATGCGCTGCAAACGGACTTCCTCGCCAATGTCAGCCACGAGTTACGCACTCCGATCACGTTCATCACGGCCTACGGATCGAGCCTTGAAGATGGCCTGCTGGGCAGCCTGACTCCCGCGCAACGCGAAGCCGTCGGCTTCATGCTCGAGGGCGCCGACCGACTGACCAGCCTCGTCGACGATCTGCTGGACCTGAACCGGCTCGAATCCGGCGTGCTCGCCCTGCACCCCGAAGCGGTCGCGCCGCGTGCCCTGATTGAAGGTGTCGTGGCAGCGATGCGCCCTCTGGCAACCAAGCGTGCCCAGCGGCTGACCTCGGCCATCGAGCCCGACTTGCCCGACCTGCTCGCCGATGGCGAGCGCTTGGCCCAGATTCTCCGCAACCTGCTTTCCAATGCCATGAAATTCACGCCTGACGGTCGCAGCATCACCGTTCGGGCGCGACAGGAGGGAGAGCACGCCATCCTCTCCGTCTGTGACGAAGGCATCGGCATTCCCGCTCAAGCACTGCCCCATCTCTTCGAACGGTTCTATCAGGTCGACGGATCCTCGACCAAGGCCTTTGCGGGCGCGGGAATCGGCCTCAACATCGTTCGCCATCTCACCGAGCTCATGAACGGCAGGGTCACGGTGAGCTCGACGGAAGGCGCCGGAACCACGGTCGACCTGTTGATCCCGTTGGCGGGTCCGGCGGCCGATCGAGGCGGGGAGTCCCGCGGAAGTGGCGCATTCGTGCCGTTCGGGAGCTACCCGGCATGACGGCACCCCGCATCGTGATCGTCGAGGATGAGCCCATCACCCTGCAGGCCTTGCGCATGATCGTCATGGCGCTGGGCTGCGAGGTCCTGACGGCGAGCACGGCGGAAGAAGGGCTTGAACTGGCTCTCCAGACGCCTCGTCCGGACGCCGCCTTGGTCGACCTCAAGCTGCGCGGCAGCAGCTACGACGGCCTGGAGCTCATCAGACGTCTGGTCAAGCACCCTGTCCTCGAGGGTCTGCGCGTCCTTGCCCACACGGCTTCCGTTTCCGAGGACCAGCGTCGCGCGGCACAGCAGGCAGGAGCACACGGCATCCTCCTGAAGCCCTTCCGCGCCCGAGACGTAGCGGAGGCCCTCGGCCCCGCCGTCACGGAGCGCGAGCGTTCCTAGTGGAATCGACGCGGATTGACGGCCCTGCCGTGAATCCGGACTTCGTAATGCAGGTGGGGACCAGTCGTGCGTCCTGTCATGCCGACGTGGGCGATGACATCCCCTGCATCGACCCTGTCGCCAGACGTGACGATGATGCGGCTGGCGTGGGCGTATCGCGTATGAACACCCCCCCCATGGTCGATCTCGACCATCTTGCCGTAGGCACCTTCCCAGCCGGTACTCACGACCACGCCGCCACGTGCCGCATGAATGGGCGTTCCCACGGGAGCGGTGATGTCGATACCGGGATGGTAGTGCGCCCCCCGAGGACCAAAGCCGCTCGAAACCGAGTGACGGCTCATCGGCCAGCGGAAAGCGCCACCGACGGCGCGACCGATATCCTCGAACAGGCCCCGATGGGAAACGGTCAGGCGACGAGGCCTGACGGGCGAGGTCCCCTCGAGGCTGGGCACGAAGACCACGGAGGCGCGCTTGAGGCGCCGGAGGCCTGGATTGTAACGCAGGAAGTCCTCGCGGGTCACCTTGTACCGGCGCAGCAGAGCGGGAAGGGTCTCACCACGGGCCACGGTGTGATAAAACCCGTCTGTCGGGGGAACCGTCAGGACCCGCCCGACACGCAGGACAGATGCAGCGTGTATGTTGTTGGCGAGATGAATCGTCCTGACCTTGAGGCCGAACCGCCTCGCAATGCGCTCTGCCGTGTCACGGGGGCGGAGCTTGACCTTGCGCGCCTTGACGGAAGGTGCACGGTCCAAGGTGCCCTCACGAAGCCCCGGCAGCGGCGGTGGCAGCGGGCGATCGATAGCCGATCCGGAACTGAGTCCGGGCAACGGCCCGGCAGCAGGCCGCTGCTCCATACGGGGTGTCGCCGTGTCAGCCAACACCGCAGAGGGCGCCTGCTGGGGAGCGGCGATATCGCCATCGGGAAAGCCTTGCCCGAGGAACCCCTTGACGACCAGCGCGATGACGATTGAACCCGCAAGGCCCCCGCCCACCCACGCAGCCATGCGATCCTGCTGCTGCCGGCGCACGCGGACGGACCGCCAGTCGGCCTGGGTCCGGAAGACTGGCACGTCTCCGGACGCAACCTCGACGGCAGGCGCCATCGCCGCACCGCTCCTGGTCACGGGCGGACGCCACCGTCCCCTGAAGATCATGCGACTGGCGTCCAGCAATCCGCCCTGTGTACGGCCAGTGGCACGGCTGAGCCCCGCCAGATTGACCGGGACGGTGGCGCCGGGGGCTTGGACGTAACGAAGCGCACCGAGCACCGGCAACTCGTCGAGTTCGGCGGAACGCTGCTGTGTCGGTGCTTGCATGTCGGGAATGGGATCAGACAGCCCAAGATGGTGACGCCAGAAAGACACGCCAAGTTAGCAGAAAGCTAACAGTTCGTCAAACAGCCGAGGACGTCGTCTCCAGCCGGTCTGAACCGGCGATCCTTCGGAGCATGCGGCGAATGGTCGCCGCCTCGTCACGGCGCGGCTCCGTGACTCTACGGGTCGTTCTGCCCGTCGCGACTCCGGCCGCATCGGCAAGCAACTGACGGTACCCCGACAGCACGTCCTCCTGCCCGGCCACGAAGTCGAGGCGCCATACCCTGGCGTGTCCTCGGATCTCCCAATGGACCTTGACCGTCACAAGACCTTCTGGACAAGGCAAGGCAAGATTCATCGGCTCGAAACCATGCCACGCAACGGGGTCATGGGCGATGAAGACCAAGCCCCGGGCATCGAGCTCGGCCGAGACCCCCTTGTAGACCTGACCGCCATCGGGACTCGAAAGCACGAGCGGCAGTTGGATCCGGCCCGTACGCGAGGCCCCGCAGATGACATGCAGCATGATCCCAGCGTGCACCGAGGACGACCAGCCTCGCAGGTACGTGCGTCACCGAGTGCCGCCCGCAACCGAATCTGCGGCCTCAGGGCCGGGCGAGGGCCGTCCGGTGGTGCTCCCAGTCCTTGAGAAACTTCTGGATCCCCACGTCCGTCAGGGGATGCTGGTAGAGCTGCTCGAGGATCTTGTAGGGCATCGTGCAGATATGGGCACCGAGCAGTGCCGCCTGAGCGACGTGCTGGGGGTGGCGCACCGAGGCCACGAGCACTTCGGTGGCGAATCCGTATTGGCGATAGACCTCCAGAATCTCTCCAATCAGGGCCATGCCTTCCTGGCCGACATCGTCGACCCGGCCCACGAAGGGACTCACCATCGTGGCACCGGCCTTGGCAGCCAGAAGGGCCTGGTTCACGCTGAAGCAAAGGGTCACGTTGGTCCGAATGCCCTCGGCGTGGCAAGTCCGCACCGCCTTGAGGCCCTCGGGCGTCAAGGGCAGCTTCACGACCACATTGGGGGCCCAGGTCACGAACCGGTGGGCCTCAGCCATCATGCCGTCGTGATCGAGGCTGATCGCCTCCGCACTCACGGGGCCCGGACAAAGGGAGACGATCTCGCGGATCAGCGCCTCGTGGTCCACGCCTTCCTTGAGCACGAGCGATGGATTCGTCGTGACGCCATCAAGCATGCCGAGGTCGGCGGCCTTGCGGATTTCGGCGACATTGCCGGTATCAAGGAAGAATTTCATGGGGCAATCCTACCCGATCCGGCTAGGGTTCGCAGGCCCCTGCGACGGTAAGCGTCTCCCCATAGGCCTCAGTAGCCGGGATAACCACCAGGCATGCCCGGGACAGCACCGACCTGCCCGGACCCAGCCGGGGACGACTCATCCTGGACCGTGACGGTCGCGCCATCGATCTTCCAGTACTTGTCGGTGAACTGCACGATCTGGACGGCTCCCGGCGCGACTTCGACGGCACGGGTCTGGATCCGATCGGCCAGCGGAGCGCCATTGTCCGTAAACTGGACCTTGAGGGTCGCACGCAGCGGCACCTGCGTCGGGTTGCGCAGCTCGACGTGGGCCACCTTGGTGCCCAGCAAGCCGAAGGCAATACCTTTGTCGAATTTGGAGACGGCAGCCAACAGGCGAGGCATCTGCAGGACAGGCGTCGCAACCGGCGTAGACGCGGGTGGCGCCGAGATGGGCATGGACCCGGGGTAAGTCACGGGTGCCGGCGTCTGGACGGCCTGGCTCGGCTGACGATAACCGGCGGGCAAGCCACCACCGACGGGCACCTGGGTTGCCACGTCGACCTTGCCGCAGCCGGGGAGTAGCACCCCGGCCGCGAGCACGACCGACCCGAGGATCTGACGGAGACGCATCTTCATGGTCGGGTTATCGGCCATGGCCACGCGTCATCCGCCCAAGGACAGGTTAAGAATCCCTGAAACCCAGACAAAGGCGCATCGAGAAGCGGACAGGGATCACCACACCGTGTCCACACTTGGGGTACAAACAGAGGCATCCCTTCTGATGGCGCCGGGGTCGCGGAAGCAGCATTCATGGACGGGTGGTAGTCATGGGCAAGGTCGCGCTGGTCCTCACGGGCGGTGTGGCCAAGGGCGCCTACGAGGCCGGGGTCATCCAGGCACTGGCGGAGCGGCAGGTCACGCCCGACGTGATCGTCGGCATCTCCGCCGGGGCCATCAACGGCACCTTCGCCGCAAGCGCCATCGCACACGGCAACTTCAGGCCTGAGGTCGTGGCCGAGGATCTCTGCTGGCTCTGGGAGCACAAGGTCAACGCCCGCAACCTCTACGACGGTGGCCAACGCGCGCCCGACACGGACCTGGCGACCCGTTCGCTGGCAAGCATCTTCGGACGCTTGGGCATCGACCCGCTGCGCAGGCAATACCTGCCCCGCATCGGCTGGGATACCCTCGTGGCCTTCGAGAAGCTGGTCCGCGGCGAGTTCGCAGCCCTTATCTCGCACGACTTCCTGCAGACGCTCCTCGACGCCCGGCTCTTTCCCGTGTCGGAGGTCGTCCGCGAAGTCACGCTCAGCGTGGTGACGACCAACCTGCAAGGCGCGACGGTCATGACGGACAACATGGACATCGACGCCCGGTTCTCCCACTACGAGGATTTCATCTGGCGCCAGCGGACCCTCGAGGAATGGCAAGAGTTCCTGCCGCGCCTCACCAATCGCCTGTTGGCTTCCAGTTCGTTCCCGTTCGTCTTTCCGCCCCGGACCGTGACGGACGAGACCGGTGAAAGCCGATACCACGTGGATGGCGGCATGATGGACTGCGCGCCCATCGGTCGGGCGATCAAGCTGGATCCCGAAGTCGACACCATCCTGGTTTCCCTCGGCCCGACCATCCTCTCCGAGGACCTCGACATGGCCCCGACCCTTCCCAATATGATGGGCAGGGTCATGACCGTCATGGCGGGGCGTTTCATCATCGCGAACTACCGCAAGGTCGTCAGGGTCAATAGGCAAATCGAGCTCCTCGGCCCATTCCTGGACAAGGACTCCAAAGGCAAGACCCGGCGGTCGGATCGCAATGATGCGCTGTGCCGCGCTGCAGGCTTCAAGGGCCTCGAAGATTTCCTTTCGCGACGTGTCGTTCGCCTCGTGCCCATCGCCCCTGCCGGAGGCCTTAACGGCGGAGTCTTCGACGGTTTCTTCAAGCCGGCGCTGCTGCGCGAGTACATCGCGCAAGGCTACAAGGACACCTTGGAGGCCATTCGCCCCGACGACCCCCTCGTCCCCGTCGCCAAGCCGCGGCGCGCGACGGCACGCCGCAGCAGGCCGGAGGCCTGATGCGCCTCGCGGACCTCGCCGTCGCGGCGATAGTGACCGCAGCCCTGCCGGAAGCAGCCACGCTGCCGGACAAGGCCAGTCCTGCCCACGTGGCCATGTCCACCCAGGAAACCAGCCCCTCCCCGCTGCCCGACACAGCGCCATCCGCCCCATCGGCCGAAACACCCGAATCGATGTCATCGGCCACTCCCGCGATCGCTGTGGGGGACAGTTGGCCTGAGCCCGTGCTGGACTACGAAATCACCTTCGAGTCGGAGCTTGGCCCTGGCCTGCTGGCCCTCCCCGGAAGCGGATCCTTCCGACTCCGCGCCCGAAACCAGACACAGGCCGATATCGGCGCCCTCCGACTGGACTATACGGCCCTTAGGCCTTGTCCCGGCTTGCCTGCCACGGGTTCCGTCATCCTGCCCCCGCTCGAATCGGGCCAGGTCGCCAACCTGCGCTGGGACTTCGCGAGCCTGCCCGACGGTGGCGATGCGACTGGCGGTCCTTTGCCCGAGGAAATAGACTATGTCTTCGAGGTTGTCGACAACGCGACAGGCTTCATCCCACCGGCAAGGGTCCACGTCGTCCTGCAGGACAACCGGGAGACGCCGCAACCCTGACATCACGGCGTGTTAAACTGGCAGGCTGTGCATTCCGTCGCCGTGGAACTCGGACCGCTGTCCCTGCACTGGTACAGCCTGATGTTGCTTGCCGGGACCTTGGCCGGCCTCTGGCTCTCGCGGATGCTGGCAGGTCATCGCGGTCTGAATCCGGACCTCGTGACGGACGTCGTCCTGTGGGGAGGCGCGGCCGCCCTGATCGGTGCACGCCTCTGGTACGTGGCCTTCAAGTGGGAGGACGTCTACAGGCATGCCCCTCTCGAGGCCTTGATGCCCTGGCGGGGCGGCCTTGCCATCCACGGCGGGATCCTGGCCGGCACGCTCGCCTGCTGGTTCATGGCGCGGCGCCAGCACCGGCACCCGCTGCACCTGCTGGACGTGGTCGCACCCGGCTTGCTGCTGGGCCAAGCCATCGGTCGCTGGGGCAACTGGTTCAATCAGGAGGCCTATGGCCTACCGGCCCTCGCGCCAGTACGCTGGCCTGCCTGGCTGCACGATGCCACGGGTTACTTGCCCTGGGGTATCGCCATCGAGGGCCACCGTCGTCTCCCACCCTTCGACGACATGCTGGCCTGGCCCGACACGACCCGATTCCACCCCACGTTCCTGTACGAGTCCTTCTGGGATCTGGCTGGCCTGCTGGGTCTCATGCACCTGGCCTTCCGGTATCGGCCGGCACCAGGCATGGTCACGGGCCTGTACCTGCTCGTCTGGAGCTCGGGCAGATTCTGGATCGAGGGGCTGAGGACCGATGCCCTGATGTTCAGCCTGCCCTGGGGACCGGTTCGGGCCGCACAGGTCGCCTGCGTCCTTGCTGGTTTGGCGGGCCTCCGGCTCGTTGTGCGCAGCTTCACCCCACGCCCTGCCCACGCTCTCGAGGAAAACCCGGCATGATCTGCCCGTCTTGCGGTTTCAAGGATGAAGGCCGCTTCTGCAAGCACTGTGGTGCACCCCTCGTGGCCGAGGATGTGGCCAGCCATCGGCAAGCCCCCCGGCACGCCGGCATCACGCTGCCCCCACCGAGTGCGGAGGAGGGTTTCAAGGCCGAGCAGATGGTCGATGACGGAACGCCACTTGGAGAGGAAATCCCGACGGAGCCCGAGGGCGCGCACGGGCAAGGCAATTCCTTCGGCCTGTTTCTGGTCATGCTGCTGGTCGTCGCCTTCGTCGCCTTTGCCGTGAAGATGGTGGGTGGCAACGGTTGAGCGACGCCCGAACAACCGCAGTGCAGGGGGATTGCCCGGCACCGGACGCCGAGGAGGCGCGCCGCATCGCCCAGGCCATCAACGATGCGGCTGGACGCCAGCCGGTGTTTCGCCAAAACCGTCGGGACCTTCCCGAAGGCCAGAATACGGCGTGGCGCATCGCACCGGAGCCCTTTTGCATGACAGCGGGCCTGGTTCGGGCCCTGCAGGACCTGGGGCCCGTCCTGCTCGCGTTCCTAAAAGGGGCCAATCGCCTCTATGGTGAAAGCGTCCACGGCAGGGCCCCGGGGTGGATCGCCGATTGGCTCGACCTCGGCAAGCCGCGACATCTGGTGGCCTACAGCAGGATGAACCGCTTCAAGCACGACCTGCCCGCCGTCATCCGTCCGGACCTGATCGTGACGGAAGAGGGCCGGCTCGCCTGCTGCGAGTTGGATTCCGTCCCCGGTGGCATCGGCTTCGTGGATTCGATGAGCCGCATCTACGGACCGCTCGGCTACGAAATCGTCGGCGGGTCCGACGGCATGGTGACGGGCTTTGCCCGCATGATTCGGGCACAGACCACAACGGCCGACCCCTTCCTCACCATCGTGATTTCGCAAGAAGCCTCCGATTACTGGGAGGAGATGGCCTGCCTGGCGGAGCGCCTGAACGAGATCGGACTCGCCTGCGCCGTCGTGCGACCGGAGGCCCTGGGCTTCACCGAAGAGGGCTTGCACCTCGAAGGCCGCCGAATCGATGTCGTCTACCGTTTCTTCGAGCTCTTCGACCTCGCCAACATCCCCAAGGCCGAGATCATCCAGTACCTGGTGAAGAAGCAGAAGGTGGCAGTGACCCCGCCCTTCAAGCCTCAGTTGGAAGAAAAGGGGCTCTTTGCCCTGCTCCACCATCCGCACTTGCAAGCCTGGTGGAGCAAGGAGCTGGGTGAGGAACGTCTGCAGCAGCTGCGCACGCTGCTGCCGCGGACGTGGCTGCTGGACCCCGCACCGATGCCCCCTCAGGCTGTCGTCCCGGACCTGTTCGTCGGCGGACGGCCGGCTGGCCATTTCCGGGACCTGACGGCGGCCACCAAGCGCGAGCGCACCTTCGTGGTGAAGCCGTCGGGCTTCTCGCCACTCGCCTGGGGCAGCCGTGGTCTGGCTTTCGGTCACGACTTGCCGCAGGCCGAATGGGAGAGTGTGCTCGAGAAGGCCTTGGGACAGTGGCACGAAGGTACCGCCTACCTGTTGCAAGCGTTCCACAAGCCGGGCAGGGTCGAGGTCCGTTATTACGACACGCCGACGGACACGATCCGGTCCATGAGAGGCAGGGCACGGATTTGTCCCTTCTACTTTGTCGCAGGGGACGAGGTCACGCTGGGTGGCGTTCTCGTGACCGTCTGCCCGGCCGACAAGCTGGCCCTCCACGGCATGGTGGATGCTGTCATGGTCCCGGCGAGGATGCCGGGCTGACGCCCGAAGGCGTCAACTGGCGACGGTTCCGGTCCCTCCGGAGGCGGCATCCCCGAGGGGGGGGCGGTACAGGTCCCGCACGACCAAGCCTTGCTGGCCGGCCAAGTCTACCTGGGTACCATCCTCAATGTCGACGACAGGCCTGAGCGGATCGTTCTTGTTGACACGCCGGACCTTGGCAACATCGCCATTTGAAAGCACGACGACGGCGTTGCACGGGTAGGGGACGATGAGGTTCTGGAAAGCCCAGACCATCCGGGCCTCGAACTGGCTGTTCATGCCCGAGAGGATGAGCTGGTAAGCCTGATCGGGCGGCATGGGCTCCTTGTAGACACGCCGTGAGACCAACGCATCGTAGACATCGACAACGCTGACGATGCGGGCCATCTCGGGAATGTCCTTGCCCTTAAGGCCATGGGGATAGCCACGGCCATCCCACCGCTCATGGTGATGGAGGATGACGGCCTGAATATCCGGGGACGCCCAGCGGTGATGCGCAATCATCTTGAGGCCGCGCTCCGGGTGGGTCTTGATGACATCGAATTCGGCAGGCGTCAGGCGGCCTGGCTTGTTCAGGATGAAATCCGGAATCATCGTCTTGCCGATGTCGTGCAACATGGCGCCGACGCCCAGGACACGCAACTTCTCGTAGTTGAAGCCCAGCGTCACCCCCATGAGCAACGCCAGGCTCATCACGTTGGCCGAATGGGCGTAGGTGTACTCGTCGTAGACTCTGAGATCCACCAAGGACTCGAGGATCTCACGATTGAGAACGATCTCGCGGAGCGTCGTCTGGACGCACCCGTCCACCTTCTGGAAGTCGACGCTGGATGACTGGTGGAACTGGCGTTCTATTTCGCGGATCGCGGCAAAATTGCGCGTAACGACCTCGCGGGCCACGACTTCGAGCCGCTCTTCCGGGAAGGACGGCGCGTGCTTGCCCGGCCCCGGGATCGCGGCCGTGGGGGCCGGAGGCGGCGCGTCCACCTGCGACACGAACGCCGCGACGGGCGATGGAGAGGGCGGCAACTCGCTGATGCGGGCAGCAAAGGATTTGGATGGTGCCACCGTCCCCTGCAAACCCTCGAAATCCATCAACGCCACCTGCCGCACCCCGGACCGCACGAGCATCGAGATGGCCTGCGGCGTCAAGGGCGAACCGGCAGGCAGAAGCAGTTGCAAGGTCAGCGGATGGAAAGCAGGCTCGGCAAGGACGGAACCGGGCAGAACACGGTCAAGCGGTGTGCGAATCGTCAACGGCATCACCATGTCCATACCCGGGAAGGCCCCGGTGCCCGCAACTTCTGGCGTGTTAGAATCTGATGTCCGAATCGTCTTTCCGGGATTGACTCATGCAACTTTCACGCAGCGCTTCCTTCAGCCTCGACACGCCGTCGCCCCTGCTCATTCTGGGCGCGTGGGAGGACAAGGTTCTGGACGGCCGGTTAGGCGAAGTCGACGTCAAGCTCGGCGGCGCCATCGCCGATCTTCAGGCGCGCGGCACCTTCAAGGCCAAGAAGAACCAGAGTGTGGACCTGCTGACTCTGGGTCGCCTGGGTGCTCGTCGCGTCGTCCTGCTGGGCCTCGGCAAGGAAGCGGATGCATCACCGGAAGTCCTGCGGCAGCTCGCGGGCAGGGCCGCCAAGGCTGCAGTCGCCCACAAGGAACCGGCTTTCGTCCTCGTGATCCCGGCGAACCCCGTCGCGTCAAAAGATGCAGGCCAAGCCGTCGCCGAAGGCGCTGCCCTCGCCACTTGGCACTTCTCGGCCTATCGCACCGAGCAGGACGAACCGCCTGTTGAGCTTGGCAGCATCGACGTGGTGGCGGAAGAGGCTGATGCTACCTTCGAAGCAGGTATCTCGGAGGGCTTGCTCATTGCCGACGCCGTGCGCTTCAGCCGCAATCTGGTCCAGGCTCCCCCCAACGAGGTGACGCCGACGGTTCTCGCTGACCGTGCCGCCGCGATGGCCAAACAGGTCGGGCTTACGTGCACCGTGCTGGACGAGAACCAGATCGCCGACCTCAAGATGGGTGCATTCCTCGGCGTGGCGGCCGGTTCCCGTGGCGCCCAGCCGCCGCGTTTCATCATCCTCGAGCACCGACCGGACGGCGCGACCGGCGACCCGCTCGTGCTTGTGGGCAAAGGCGTCACCTTCGATTCGGGCGGCATCTCGATCAAGCCGGCAGACGGCATGGAGAAGATGAAGTACGACATGGCTGGTGGTGCAGCCGTCATTGGCGCGATGCAGGCCATTGCCGCGCTCAAGCTGCCGGTGCCGGTCATCGGCCTCGTACCGGCCACCGAGAACATGCCGAGCGGCTCCGCGACCCATCCCGGGGATGTCCTGACGGCCATGAACGGCAAGACCATCGAGATTGTGAACACCGACGCCGAAGGGCGCCTGATCCTGGCTGATGCCCTGGCTTATGCGACCCGTTACAAGCCTCGGGGCGTCGTCGACCTTGCAACCCTCACGGGCGCGTGTGTCGTCGCCCTCGGCCAGCAGGCCATCGGTCTCCTTGGCAACGACCAGGCGTGGATCGATACGGTGCGCGCAGCCTGCGAGCGTGCCAACGAGCGTGCTTGGCAACTGCCGCTCTGGAAGGAATACAACGACCAGATCAAGTCGGATATCGCCGACATGAAGAACAGCGGTGGCCGGGCGGCCGGCACCATCACGGCAGCCGCGATGCTCGCGAAGTTTGCCGAGGACTACAACTGGGCCCATCTCGACATCGCGGGAACGGCCTGGGAAGACAAGGGTCGTCCCTACACCCCCAAGGGTGCTACGGGCGTTGGTGTCCGGCTTCTGGTGGAACTGGTCCGCGCACATGCGTGATGCCCGGAGGCGCAGGGGGGCAAGCCCTTCACCTGTTCTTCCTATAATCATGGCGTGAGCTTGAGAATCGGCCGCTGGCCTGGCAGCCACCGCATCTTGCGGTCGCTGCCGGCGCTGCTGGCGCTTGTCTCGCTTTCAGCTTGCGGCGCCCCCCTCGTGACCCCGGCCCTGAGCCAGAGTTCTTCGGCCCGGGAAGCCGAGCGGCAGTTGTCGGGGCGCACCATCCTTCGGCGTGCCCCCGGCGTCGACACGGGGGCGTTCCGCCAGTGGCTGGGCAAGCAGGGCCTTCGCGAGGTGCGCAACCTGCCTGAACTTGGTGCCTCGATCGTGGTGGGGCGCTCGATGGCGGCTTGGCCCAAGGCGTGGGTGGCAACAGCAGAGCCCGAGCGGGTACGACGCCTCGTGCGGCCGGCACGAACGAGCCGCACATCAAGGATCCTGCTGCCTGCCCGCGTCCTCGCGTCGCTCGGAGATCCGCTCGTCCCGCAGCAATGGGCCCTCGAGACACTTGGCGCACGCCGGGCGTGGCAAGTGACGCGAGGATCGCGTGACATCATCGTCGCCGTCATCGACACGGGCGTCGACCTTGGTCATCCTGACCTGCGCACCCGCCTGGTTGCGGGCATCAACACCCTGCCGGATGCAACGACGCCCGGGCAGGAGGGGCCAATAGGCCCTGCGGACGACAATGGCCACGGTACGCACGTAGCAGGCATCATCGCCGCCGAAGGAGGCAACGGCCAAGGCATCGTGGGCTTGGCGCCGGGCTGCAGGGTCATGCCCGTCAAGGTGCTGGCCGGCGACACGACGGGTCGGGATGCGGACGTGGCAGCCGGCATCGTCTGGGCGGTTCAGCATGGGGCTCGGGTCTTGAACCTCAGTCTGGGCGGTGCCGGAGGAAGCCGATTGCTGGCCGATGCAATCACGATGGCCCACGCGCAAGGCGCCCTGATCGTGGCCGCCATGGGTAACGACGGCGTGGACCCCATGCTGGGCGATGAACCCAACTATCCGGCAGCACTGCCCGAAACCCTGGCCGTGGGTGCGACGGGCCAGACAGACGAAGTCGCGGCGTTCTCGAACCGGGGTCGGTGGATGTCGGTTGCCGCCCCGGGCGAGGGGATCCTGTCCACGACGCCTACCTACCCCGTCTACGACCCCGTCTCACCCGACTACGACTACCTGGACGGAACGTCGATGGCGACGCCCTATGTCTCGGCCGCGGCCGCCTTGGCTTGGGCCGTTCGTCCCGATATGCGTGCGGACGCACTCAAGGATCGCATCGAGCAGACAGCGGTCGACGTTGCCGCACCAGGCTTCGACCGGGTGGCAGGCCACGGCCGCTTGGACGCGGCCCGCCTGGTCGAGAGTCTGCGCTAAGGGCGCCTCAGGCTACGGGAACACCCACGGAACGCGCGGCGAGCCAGCGCTCCGCATCGAGTGCCGCCATGCAGCCCGTGCCGGCAGCCGTCACGGCCTGGCGATAGACGTGGTCCTGGACGTCACCCGCAGCGAAGACCCCTGGCACGTTGGTACGCGTCGAGCCGGGCTGAGTCTTGAGATAACCGTTCGCGTCCGTCTCGAGCCAAGAGACAAACAACGCCGTGTTGGGCTGATGGCCGATGGCCACGAAGACGCCATCGCAGGCCACATCGCGGACCTCGCCGGACACGATGTCGCGGACGCGGATCGCCTCGACCTTGGCTTCACCGACGATCTCGTCGACGACGGCATTCCAGATGAAGCACAGCTTAGGATGCTGAAGGGCGCGCTCCTGCATGATCCGCGAGGCCCGCAGGGACTCCCGGCGATGGACGACCGTCACGCTCGCGCACATCTTCGCGAGGTAAAGCGCCTCTTCCATGGCCGTATCGCCACCGCCAACCACGACGACGTCCTTGTTGCGGAAGAAGAAGCCATCACAGGTAGCACAAGCGGAGACGCCCCTGCCCATGAGCGTCTGCTCGCTGGGCAGCCCCAGCCAGCGGGCCGTCGCGCCTGTCGAGATGATGACGGAGTCGGCCGTCCAGCTGCCCTGTCCCGAAACGACCTTGAACGGCGTTGAACCAAGGTCGACCTCCGTGACATACTCTGTCCGGATCGTGCAGCCCACACGCTCGGCCTGGGCCCGCATCTCCCCCATCAGCTGGGGCCCGGTCACAGGGTCCCTGAAGCCCGGGAAGTTCTCGACGTCGGACGTCAGCATGAGCTGCCCCCCGGGTTGCTCGCCCTCGAAGAGCAGGGGCGAGAGGTTGGCGCGCGCGGCATAGATCCCTGCCGTGTATCCTGCGGGTCCGCTGCCGATGATGATGACTTCGCGATGCTGGCTCATGCTTTCCTCTTCCGGGATAGCTCCATCATACCGAAGCCGCGCCCATCAGGTGCCCCAATCGCGCAGATGATGGAAGTCCTTGTCGACAGTCCTTGGCGAAATCTTCGCAATGACCGGCGGACGTCGCTTGAATTGCATGGTGCGCACCCTGCGACCCACCCGGTCAAGAAAACCGGGATCGACGCCCAGCGCCAGCAACTCACCGGCCGTCCGGCGCTCATCGATGGAAGCGTGGAGCAACAAGTCGAGGTCCGCGTAAGTATTGCCCAGGTCACCCTCGTCCGTCTGGCCGGGCACGAGATCCGCGGTTGGAGCCTTGTCCACGACCTGTTTCGGCAAATCCAGAGACCTTGCCAACTGCCGAATCTGGGTCTTGTAGAGGTCACCCACGGGATTCAGGGCCGAGGCCATGTCGCCATGCAAGGTCCCGTAGCCCAGCAAGAGCTCCGTCTTGTTGCTGGTCCCCAGGACCAAGGCATGCTCGGCGGCCGAGCGGTCATAGAGCACGATCATGCGGCAGCGGGCCATCAGGTTGCCCCGGCGCAGGTCCGAGGCCGATCCGCCTGCCGCCGCCAAGAAGGTATCGGCCATCGGCGTGATGGGCTGCACGACAAGCTCGAGACCGAGGGCATCCGCGACACCCTGCGCATCCGCCAGGCTGTCGGGCGACGATGTCTTGTAGGGCATGGCTACGACCGTCACCGCCTCTGGCCCCAGTGCCGCCACGGCCAATGACGCCACCACGGCCGAATCGATGCCCCCGGACAAACCGAGCACCACCCGACCGAAGCCTGCCTTGCCCGTCTCCTCACGCAGGAAGGCCACGAGGATTCGCCGCACGAGGTCGGGGTCGAGTTCGAGCGCAGCAGGATCCAGTCGGCCTGTCAGAAGGGATGGCTTGGTCATGGCATGGCATGTTCCCCTTCCCGACACGCCCACGCAAGTCGGTCGGGCACGGGAGGCCTGACGAGACCTGCGCCCCGTGCCGAGGGGCACGGGGCGCAGGGAAGACACCAACCTCTAGCTGAGGTAGCCGCGGAGCTGTTCCTTCTGCAAGGAACCACGAAGCTTCTGCAGGGCCTTGGCCTCGATCTGACGCACACGCTCACGCGTGACACCCATGTCGTGTCCGATTCCTTCGAGCGTGCGCTGGGTCTCGCCATCAAGGCCGAAACGACGCCGCACGACGTAGAGTTCGCGCTCCGTGAGATGAGTCTCGAGCAAGTCATTGACATCCTCGGAGAGCATCCGGTTCAGGACGGTTGCCGGGGGCGAGGCCGTGTACTGATCCTTGATGATGTCGCCCAGGCGAGAATCATCATCCTTGCCGATGGGCGTCTCGAGCGAGATGGGTTCGCGATCCGCCTTCGTGATCTCCCGCAGCTTCTCTATCGTGATCTGCAGTTCCGCCGCGACCTCGGCTTCATTCGGCTGACGGCCGAGCTTTTGGCTCATCAGCCGGATGGTCTTCTTGACGCGGGAAATGGTCTCCACCATGTGGACCGGCACCCGGATCGTCCGGCCTTGGTCCGCGATGGCGCGGGTGATGGCCTGGCGAATCCACCACGTGGCATACGTGCTGAACTTGTAGCCCTTGCGATAGTCGTACTTCTCGGCAGCCCGCATCAGGCCCATGTTGCCCTCCTGGATCAGGTCCAGGAAGGAGAGGCCGCGACCCAGATGCTTGCGGGCAATGGAGACGACCAACCTAAGGTTGGCGCTGACGAGCTGACGCTTGGCGAGGTCGTCGCCCAGCGAAATCCTGCGGGCCAGTTCGAGCTCTTCGGCGTGGGTGAGAAGGCGACGACGGCCAATCTCCTGCAGGTACAGCCGAATCGAGTCATCCGACTGCTCGGTGTGCGAGCTGGCAGCGGCGCTGACCTTCTTGCCAGCAACCGGAGCTTCCTCCGGTGCGTCCTCGAATTGGTCGGCCTCCTCGGCAGGCTCCTCGACTGCCGACGCGGCACGCGCCAGGTCGATGGCGTGGGGGGTAGCCAGCGAGTGCTCCTCGCTGTCGAAGACGACCATCGGGGTGCTCACGTCCTCGAGCATGTCACCGGCGAGACTCGGCAAGGGATTCCTCCAGGGTATCTATGGGTCCGGGGTCGTGCCCGGAACGGTTGTATACGAAACAGGAAGCAGGTTGACAGCGTGTTGTGACTGGCGGACAATCTGCTGCGATGGGCCTTGGCGGCGATGATGCTGGCGGGGATGCTTCAGGACCCGGTAGGCACTCCTACATTAGGTACTTCGGGTTCGGGATGCCATACGTCATTCATATTTCTTTAAATCATTCTGGGCAGGCGACTTGTGGCATCGATCAAGGATGCCCTGCCCACGAATGTGTTATCGGCTCCGGGGCCCCTGGTCTTGCTTGATTCCGGAGAAAGCGTGCGGAAAGACCGAGAACCGTACGACGGCTATGCCGGCATCTATGACCGGACGGGCCAGGGACGCTTTGGCTTGCGTATGCTGCTGTGGGCGCGCGATTACTGGGCCGGAGCGTGGCCCGAGTCCGTGGTGGACGTGGCATGTGGCACGGGCCAAGTGGCCGTTGCTCTGGCCCTGCGCGGCGTCCGGACGGCCGGCGTGGATCGCTCGGAGGCCATGCTGGCCCGAGCATCCGACCGGGCCGAGAGGGCTGGAGTCGACGTACCATGGGTCCGGTCGGATCTGGCCGAATGCCCCGATGTCCCCGGCATGCCGTTCGATGCGGCCACCTGCTTCTATGACGCCCTCAACACTTGCCTTACTGAATCCGGGCTGGAGCGCTGCCTCGCCGGCATCGCCCGCCTCGTGCGCCCGGGCGGGGAGCTGGTGATGGACATGATCACCGACCATGGCATCCGGGAGGTCTGGGGCCACGGTGTCGAGCTGCGGGAGGCAGCCGGCATCCTCGGCGTCTGGCGCTCCGACTGGCATGCCTCACGTCGCGTCGGCACGCTGGATCTGTCCTACTTCGTCCGCAGTCCGGACGACCACTGGAAGCGTTTCGACGAACACCATGAACATCGGGGCTGGGACCCCGTCGAAGTGGGTGCTGCGCTGGCCGCGACGGGCTGGGAGTTGCTCCGCACGACCGAGGGCCTCTCCCTCGATCCGCCGACAGCCGACAGCTATCGCGTCGTGTACGTCGCCCGGAGAAGAGGACCCTGATGCCGGGTCGTGCGCGATGAACCCGGTGCTTGCCGCCCTTGTCGTCCTGCTGCTCGCCTTCCCCGGCCTCGCTGTCGCAGCCGTTTCCGACGGAGATCCCCTGGGCAGGGCGCTGGCCATGGAGGCCGACGGGCGTCCCGGCGAGGGCTTGGCGTTGCTGGAGAGGGAAGGCAGTGTGCGGCGAGGCACGGAGGGGGCCGCGCTGATCCTGTCCGCGGCACGTATGGCCCTTCGGGCGGGAGACGAGGACGAGGCACGCAGGCTCGCGGGCGCTGCCCTGCCCGTCGCGACGGGCAACGGACGGGTCGCGCTCGAGGCGGCGCGCATCCTGCGTTCGGCAGGGGCACATCGGGAGGCATTGGCACTGGCAGCCCGAGCGGCATCGACAGACCCCACCGTCCGTTTCGCAGCCCAGGAACTGCAATTCGACATCATGGCCACGCTGCCCGGACGGCCGGCTACGCCGGGTGCACCGGGCGTGGCCTCGGTCCTTGCCGGCGCACTGGCCCTGCTCGCCATCCGGGCCTATTGGCCCCGCACGCCCGGAACGCCAAGGCATGTCCCCGGCACACCGCTCGAACTCGGCCAGCAGGTCGGTGACTGGGTCGTGGAGCGCGCCGTCAGTCAAAGCCTGCACGCGCGGCTGTTCCGAGGCCGCCATGTCCGCAACGGCACGCGCGTGGCCATCAAGCAGGCGCTCGTCGGCGGTCGGTCGGACGACCCGGCCTGGGCAAGATTTCGCCAGGAGATGAACACCCTCGAGGCCATTGGCCGGGACGAACCGGGAATCCCGAGGCTCGCGGGCACCTTCGGTCACGACATCATCATCAACGCCTGGGTCGAAGGTGAGACATTCGAGGCACTGGCTGGCAGGATCGCGTGGGACGAGGCCCTGGACATGGGGATCGCGACGGCTCGGACCTTGGCGCGCCTGCACGCACGGGGCGTCGTCCACCGGGACATCAAGCCCGCCAACCTGATCCGCGAGCAGGCCACCGGTAGCCCCATGCTGCTCGACTTCGGCCTTGCCCGGCTGGCAGCGGGCGAAGGTCTGACCATCGATGCCGCCCTGCCAATGGGCACCTTCGGGTTCATGGCACCGGAACAGTTCGCCTCGGCAAGCCAGGCCGGCCCCGCAGCCGACCAGTATGGCCTGGCCTTGACCCTGTACTGGCTGCTCACGGGGCGGATGCCGGCAGAACCCTGGCTCGGCCCGCGCACTTTCCAATACGTTCCTGCGGAAGCATTCCTGCCCCCGCAGCCACCGGCGGCCATACCCGGAGGCGAGCAGCCTTCACCGGATCGCGTGGCGGCCATCGGGGTCGTCCTCGCCCGCGCGTGGCAGGAACGGGCCGACGACAGGTTTCCGGACCTCGGCGCCTTCGCCGATGCATTGGAGCGCATTCGTTCCACCGGTCCCCGCCGGGTGTAGGATCACAAGGTCCCCAACCTGACGGAGCCCCCCCTTGGCCGAGATCATCGTCTCAGGCGAACCTGCCAATGCCTTCGAGAAGACGGTGGCCCGCACGCTGGGGCATCTGCCCGACCCCTGCAAGGTCCTCACGAACCTCGTGCTGCCCAGCACGCAGAGCCGCTTCACGAACATCGAGATTGACGCGGTGGTCCTGACGCCCCATGCCGTCTACGTCATCGAGGTCAAGTACTGGCAAGGAGAGGTCGAGGGCCACATCAATCGCAAGCATTGGCTGGTCCATCGCGAAGGCCTCTCTCCCCATCAGGTCGAGAACCCCCTGCAGCGAACCGAAGTCAAGGCCAAGACGGTCAACACGATTCTTTCCCGCTGGCATCCGGGCCTGATGGGTCGGCTGCCCACCCGGGCGATGGTTGTCCTCCCTCCCCATACGCCTACCCGGGTGGACAATCCCACGGAGATCGTCTTGCTGGGCATCGAGGACCTGCTTCCCCGTATCCAGGCGGATGCCGACCGCCTTGCCCACGAGGCCCGGCCGGAACAGCTGCCCCAGATGGTGGCGCTTCTGGCGGGTGAAGCCCAGGCAGGACTGCCCGCCCTGCCCTTTTCGAACCTCAAGGTCGACAAGGTTCTGTCGCAGCATGCGCGACGCCAGGCCTTCGCCGTCACGAATACCCTCACGGGACGCAAGCTCTTCGTGCGCCGCGTGCCTGGTGACGTCAACCTGGCCCCCCGGGCCGCGGACCTCGCCCGGGCGCGCGCAATCCGGGAAGCACGCGCGACCATCGACCTGCGGCATCCCGGAGTCATTCCCGTGCTCGACGTGCTCGAGGAGCAAGGGGACATCTATATCCTGGCTCCGTGGATCGAGGGCAGGCCGGTGCTGGATTGCGTGCCCCCCGGGGATGCGACGGCAGCCTGCCGCCATGTCCGCGATGCCGCGCGTGTCCTCGCCGAGGTCCATCGCATGCAGCATGGCCTCGTGCATCGGAGCCTGACACCCGATTGCCTGCTGGTCACCGAACAGGGCATCCGCATCACGGGCTTCGGACTGGCCCGCGTGGCAGGCGACCCGACCATCGTCTTCGCCGACCTGATCGAAGACGAGGCCCTGCCCTATCTCGCCCCCGAACTGCTGCAGCCCGGCGTGGGGGAGCCGGACCCCCGGACCGACATCCACGGCCTCGGAGCCATTCTCTACCACCTGCTCTCCGGCCGAGCCCCCGTACCGTTCGTATCGAGGGAGCCACCCGTGCCAATAGCGAGCCTCGTCGCGATTCCCGAGGGACTCGCCGCGCTCGTGGCCGAGGCCACCCACCCGATACCCGGGCGGCGCCACGCGACGATGGACGCCTTGGCAGAAGCCCTCGGGCCCTACGCCGGGGGCTGACCGGCAGCCTCGGCTTCCTCGGCGAGTTCCAGCCAACGGGCCTCGAGTACGGCCTGCTCCCCCTCGAGGCGCGCCATCTCGCGCGCGGCTTCCCCTGCGTCCGGCCCGGGAACTCCCAGTCGGGCGAGGCAGGCGGCAAGGCCGGTCTCGACAGAGGCAAGCGCCGCCTCGACCTCGGCAACGGCCCGGGCATGCCGGAACGCATTGAAGCGAACCTTGGGCGCCTGCTCCCTGAAGAGCTGCTGCGCGGGGCGGGACACAACCGTTCCCGCGGCGGGGAGCACACCCTGATCCATGTGCTGGAACACCCGATCCCACGCATCGCCGTCCTCCAGATGGCGAAGGACCGGTCCGGGCCAGACGAGGGCGTGGGTCGCCACGGCCCGCAGCAACCAGCGATCGTGGGACGAGAAAACGACGGCACCCTCGAACTGACAAAGCGCCTCAGCCAGCACCTCCCGTGCCCCCAGATCGAGATGGTTCGTGGGCTCGTCCAGCAACAGGGCGTGACGCGGGGAGAGCAACATGGCCGCCAAGGCAAGCCGTGCCCGTTCACCGCCAGAGAGCACGCCCGTCTTGCGATCGGCAGCCTCCCCCCGGAACAGGAACTCGGCGAGCAAGTCCCGCACATCCTGAACCGTCCAACCATCGGGCGCGGTCTCCCAGACATGGTCGAAGACGGTCTGATCGGGACGGCTGGGCAACGGCGCGTGCTGGGCCAGGTAGCCGTGCGCGACACCTGAAGCCCACGCGACTGAACCGGCTCTCGGCTGCTCTTCCCCGGCAAGCAGGCGCAACAAAGTCGACTTCCCGGTGCCGTTGGCGCCTACAAGCGCGAGGCGCATGCCGCGCTCGAGCACGAGGTCGAGCCCCTGGAACACCTCTCGATCTCCGTAGCCGTGCGCAAGGCCCACCACACGGAGCACTTCCCTCGGTGCGCCTGCTGCGTCGCCGAGGTCCAACCGCAGGCGGGGCCCCTCGGCCTTGGCACGCACGACGCGAACCTCCCGCTCGAGCGCGCGTTCTCGGCTGCGGGCCTGGCTGCTCCGGCGGGCGGACGCCCGGAACCGTTCGATGAAACGACGCACCCGCGCATGTTCGCGATCCTGACGATCGGCAGCTGCGTCAAGAGCGGCATCCTCGGCCTCCCGCAGGGCGAGGTGGCGCGTGTAGTTGCCGACCCAGTCCCGGACCTCGCCACGATCGACCGCCGTGACGCGGGTCGCCACGGCATCAAGGAACGTCCGATCGTGGGAAACCACCACGAGCCCCCAAGGGCGTTCGACCAGATACCGCTCGAGCCAGGCAATGGCCGCGACATCCAGATGGTTGGTCGGCTCGTCGAGCAGCAAGACCTCCGGTGCTCCGATGAGCAGCCTGCCAAGCGCGGCCTTGACCCGCCAACCGCCCGAGAAGGCATCCATCGGGCGCGTCAGATCCTCGGGCGCGAACCCCAGGCCGTGGGCGACGCGACCGACGCGTGCGTCGGCAGTGTGGCCCTCGAGGCGCTCGAAGAGCTGCTGCAGGCGCTCCTGCTCGTGGATGCCCTCATCCAGAGCGGCGCCCTTCGCCGTCTGCAGCTTCTCGGCAACGGCTTCGAGCGCCGAGGCCGCTGCCCGGACCTCGGGCAGCCCATCCCAGAGGACTTCCGACAGGGTCCTGCGGCCCAGATCGGGCGGTTCCTGGGGCAGCCAGCCCAGGCGCCACTGGGCCGGAAACTCGACCCGTCCGCAATCCGGTTGATCCGTACCGGCCAGCAAGCGCAGAAACGTGGTCTTGCCCGCACCATTCGGACCGACGAGTGCCACCCGCTCGCCTGGCAACAGCCGCCACGTCACGCCATCAAGAATGACCCGCTCGCCGTAGCCGCGGTGGACGTCCCGTAGGGAAAGCAACCCGGTTCCGGACTCAGACCTGTGCGGATCGGGCCAGGACCACCCGCTCGATGCCCGCGAGGTCGTGTCGCACCTGTACCGAAGGCCAGCCCTCGAGCAGGTCCATCACCCTCGGGGCCTGACCGGCCATGACCTCGAGCGCCAGCCATCCGCCGGGCTTGAGGACCTGCTCGACCTCGGCCACGAGGCGACGGATGAGGGCAAGACCGTCAAAGCCCCCGTCAAGGGCCATGCGCGGCTCGTAGTCCCGGACCTCGGGCTCCAGGCCCTCGATGTCGACTGAGGGTATGTAGGGCAGGTTCGCGACCACGTAATCGAAGACCCGCCCGCCGCCGACGACGGGTTCGAGCAGATCCCCCAGGACAAAGCGGAGACGATCGGCGACTCCCAGGCGCTCCGCGTTACAGCGCGCGCGTTCGAGTGCCTCGGGCGAGCAGTCGACACCCGTCCCCTCAAGGACGCGGATATAGTTGGCGAGGGTCACCAGGATGGCCCCGGAACCGGTCCCGACATCGAGCACCCTCGGCCCCGACTCCTGCGTTCCGGCATCCTCGACCAGATCAAGGACGGCCTCGACCAGAATTTCGGTTTCGGGCCTCGGGATCAGGACCGCCGCATCCACGGCGAAATCCAGCGACATGAACTCCTGGCTTCCGACAAGGTACTGGAAGGGCTCGCGCGCTTCGCGACGCTTCAGCAAGAGGTCGTAGGTCGTCCACTCTTCGGCGGTGATGGCCCGTGCCGTATTCAGGATGAGTTCGAGGCGTGCGAGGCCCGTGGCCCGCCCGAGCAGCAAGGAGGCCTCGAGGTCGGCAGAAGGCATGTCGAGGCGCCTCAGGCGGCGACTGCCGAGGCGCAAGGCGGAGCCCAGGTCGGGCGGAGGTAAGGTGGCCGTCACAAGGCCTGTCATGTACCCCACACGCACCGGACCCTACCCGCCCGCCCGGGTTAGAATCCGGATTCCGCCGCCGTGAGGCGGGCCAGTTGCTCCGCCTGGTCCGCTGCGATCAAGGGTTCGATGACCATGTCCATCTCGCCGTTCAACAGATCGGACAAGGCATGGACCGTGAGCTTGATCCGGTGGTCGGACACCCTGTTCTCGGGAAAGTTGTAGGTCCTGATCCGCTCGGATCGATCGCCCGTGCCGACCTGGCTGCGACGCGCGGCCGCCTGCTCGTTGGCGGCGCGCTGGTCCTCGATGTCCTTGAGCCTCGTCCGCAACAGCAGCATGGCCTTCTCGCGATTCTGATGCTGGCTGCGTTCATCCTGGCAGGCCACCGCGAGGCCAGACGGCACATGGGTGATGCGGACGGCCGTCTCGACCTTGTTGACGTTCTGGCCGCCGGCCCCCCCCGCGCGAAACGTATCGATCACGAGATCCTTGGGGTTGATGGTGACGTCGACCTCCTCGGCTTCCGGCATGATGGCCACTGTCGCCGCCGAGGTATGGATGCGGCCGGAGGCTTCCGTCACGGGAACCCTCTGGACACGGTGAACGCCGGATTCGTACTTCATCCGCGAGTAGACCCGGTCCCCCTTGATCGCGAGGATGGCCTCCTTGAAACCACCAAGGTCCATCTCGCTGACGCTCAGCAACTCGACCTTCCAGCCACGGCCCTCCGCGTACATGCGGTACATGCGGACAAGGTCCCCGGCAAACAGCGCCGCCTCGTCGCCGCCAGTGCCGGCCCGGACCTCGAGGACGATATTCCGCTCGTCCATCGGGTCACGCGGCAGTAGCAGGATGGTGAGATGCTTCTCAAGGGCGTTCAGGCGACCTTCGAGATCGGCAATCTCGGCTTCCACCATCTCGCGCATGTCCGCGTCCTGCTCGGATCGACGAAGCTCGAGCGCCCCGTCCAACTGACGCCGAAGGTCTTGCCACGCCCCGTAGGAGTCGACCGTCTCCTCGAGTGAGGCGCGCGACTTGGCGTAGTCCCGGTAGCGACCGGCATCCGAAAGGACATCAGGATCGGCCATCAGGAGGCCCAGATCATCGTAGGTCTTGACGATCCCGGCCAACTTCTCTTCCTGGAGGCGTTCCAGCATGGTGCCCATGATACCCCGACGGGACATGGCCCGTGTCCCCGATTGACGACTTGGGGGAGGGGGTGGTAGCCTTCCTTATCCCGCGGATGTAGTTCAGTGGTAGAACACAACCTTGCCAAGGTTGGGGTCGAGGGTTCGAATCCCTTCATCCGCTCTAACGGCCAATGCCTCGTCATTCATGGGGGGGCTTTTAACTTCAGGGCCCTGTGGACGCAAAGCGCCAGATGCTGACGCCACGGTCCCCGGCAACCCACAACCGGCTGCCGTCGGGCGTGAAACGCAGGGCGCGGATGGGACCGACGTCAGGTTGAAGCGAACTGCGATCCGTGCCGGTACTCAGATCGATCAGGCGAACTGCCCCGTCCCCTTCGGCCAAGGCGCCAAGGAACGGGTTGCCGAGGCTCATGGCGATCGTGCCCACGGCGGCACCGAGGTCGCGCACCCAGACGAGCTTGCCCGACGGATAGACCCACACGGTCATGCTGCCGTCTGCCTGGGCACCCAGCACCAGACCTTCCCCGGTCTGAAGGTTGACACCCCCGATCGCAAGGCCGATGACGGCCGAGGGCCGTGTGGTCCACGACGCAAGGCGATGCCCGTCGCCGCGGTCGAGAACGGTCACCGTGCCGTTGTCCAGGCCCAGAAGCACCCTGCCATCCCACAGTTCGCCGCAAGTGGTGCGCCCCGGCCCGACATCCATGATGGCTGACTCGCGCATCCCCGCCACCTCGTGACGGACTTCACCGGCTCCGACCCAGAACCCCGTTCCGAGGACGTCTGGTCCGGCCCAGGCCAAGGGAGCCGACAACGTGGCCTGCACAACCATGTCCGGCTCGGGCTCCGTGCCGTCCGTCCGCACCCGGGTCCGTTCCATCCGGCCATCGGCATAGGCGACGAAAGCGTCCTCGTCCGCCGATCCGGGATGCTGTTGCAAGCCGATGGCACGCGCCATCCCCGGGGATGTCCAAGATGCAAGCAGCGGCTGACCGGAAGGCCCGACCATCACGACGACCTTGCCCCCGTTCCCGAGCATGGCCGCCATGTGGCCTGCTCGGGAGTGGGCCACGGCCACGACGGGTTCACCGATGTCCAGGCGGTTCTCGAGCGTGGCCAGGGCCTGTGATGGCCCTGCGGTCGGCGAGGGCGAGGGCAAGACGACAGAGGGTCCCCCTGCAGTCGGTTGAGGCATCGGCATCTCCGAGGGAGTGGCCACAGGGGACGGCGAAGGAGATGGAGTGACGGCGAGGGGTGGCCCGGACGTCGACACGGATCCTGATGCGGTCACCTTCACAGAGGGCACCGCAACCACGCGCCACGAAGCGCCCGGCTCTGGAACCTCGATCGCAGGAAGCGTGAGCGTCCCCGAGGGCAAAAGAACCAGGCCCTCCGGGGGGTAGCGCACCGCGCCTCGCTCGGGTTGCCAAATCACGAGAGGCAGCCTGCCGGAGGGCAGGTCCGACAGCACGAATGAACCATCTGCCAGCACGGGCGCCACGTAGGGAGAGCCGGGCACAAGGACCTCGCCTCGGGGTGGCGACGGTTCGCCCTTGTCCACCAGGACCGAGATGCGGCCCTTGACAGAGGCCGTCGCCGCCAGCGTCAGGGTCGGTCCAGGAGCCTCGGCAGCCGGCCAAGCGAACCCGGGCAAACACGCCTTGAAGCCCGGTTTGCCCCTCGCCTCGAGGTTGTATCGACCGGCAGGCAGGGAGATGCGGAATATCCCCTCCCCATCCGTCAGGGTCGATCGACTTGCCGCCGCTGGGACGATCGAGCCGTCCACCAAGCTTCGCCCGTCCGACACGCTTCGCTCGCCCGCCACGATACGACTGGCAACGTCGTTGGCCACAAGGCCAACTGCGTGGTTCGCGACAAGGGATGCAGCGTCGCCCGCTACCCGCCTGGCCACCGCGTCCTCAGGCAGGGATTCGGCAGGATAGGCGCGGACTTCGACGGCAATGACCGGCACCCCCTCCGGATCGAGGACCTTGCCGACCAGCACGTCCGTTGCTGCAGGCAGGACGGAAGGCACGACAGCCGGCAACGGCAGCATGCTCTCCGCAAGGCGGGGAAGGCGACAGGAAGCCAGCAGGCACGCCGCGATGCCCACGCGAAGAACGTGCCAGTGTCGGGGGCGGGGAAGACGGGCCGGGGGCAGCGTCTACAGATGTTCATACCCGATGCCCGTTCGAAAGGACCCCTTTGGCCGCCAGCGTGGACGGGGTGCGTCGATTTCGGTATCGTGGACGACCGTCAGCCCCGCTGTCCCCAGCTACCGATCGAGCGCGTACATGAACAAGATTCAAGCCGAATACATCTGGATCGACGGGCAGAAGCCCACGGCCAAACTCCGGTCCAAGACCATGATCCTGCCCGGCCCCGTCGCCAGCGTGGACGACCTCCCCGGATGGGGCTTCGATGGTTCCAGCACCTTCCAGGCCGAAGGCCACTTCTCGGACTGCGCGCTGCAGCCCGTCCGTTTCATCGCGGACCCCATCCGCGGCGGGGACAACATTCTCGTCCTGTGCGAGGTCCTGAACGCCGACGGCACCATCCACCCGTCGAACACGCGCGCAAGGTTGCGCGAACTGGCCTCGCACCACGCCGCTCACGAAGCCTGGTTCGGCATCGAGCAGGAATACACGCTGTTCGAAGGCAACCGACCCTTGGGTTGGCCAGATCGGGGCTTCCCCGCGCCGCAGGGTGGCTACTACTGCGGCGTCGGCGCCGACGAGGCGCTTGGTCGCGAGATGGTCGAGGCGCATACCCGGGCTTGTCTGGACGCGGGTATCGGCATTTGCGGCATCAATGCCGAGGTTATGCCGGCCCAGTGGGAGTTCCAGCTCGAGGCAACCGATGCCCTCGAGCAGGCCGATCAGTTGTGGCTGGCACGCTGGCTGCTCTACCGTGTGGGCGAGGACTACGGCATCCACGCGACCCTGCACCCCAAGCCCGTCAAGGGCGACTGGAACGGTGCCGGCGCACACACCAACTTCAGCACCCGGGCAATGCGCGAAGCAGGTGGCCTGAAGGTGATCGAAGCAGCTTGCGAGAAGCTGCGCGCCCGTCATGAGGCGCACATCGCCGTCTATGGCGCCCATAACGAGGAGCGCCTGACGGGCAAGCACGAAACGTGCGCGATTCACCAGTTCCGCTATGGCGTCAGCGACCGTGGCGCCTCGATTCGCATCCCGATGGGTACCGCCCAGAAGGGCTTCGGCTACCTCGAGGATCGGCGCCCGGCCGCCAACATGGACCCCTATGAGGTCTGTGCCATGCTGATCGAGACCGTCTGCGGAGACTGACGGAGCGTGACGTGCCCTGCATGGCCGAACAAGGCTACGGGCGAATCCCTGCCGGCCGGCAAGGTAGACACTCGGGTTCGACTTGCCTCGCTCGCAGTCCATGCAGCGTATCTGCCGGGCGGCCCCGGTAAGCCTTAGGCTGGCTCGTCCGTCCCCTCCCGGGGTACAGGATCCCGTGTGCGCTTGGAACCTATCCTTCACGGTTTCGTACTGGTCTTCGTCGTTGGGCCACAACTCGCGGGCTGTGCTCTCGATCGCGGGGGCGGGCTACCCGCCGGCCAAACACCGATGCTCCGGCTTGGGACGCCAGGGTTGCAGGTTCGCATGCCGCAGGCGCTTGCAGCAGGCGATGGCAGGCTCAGGCTCTGGACGACCTCGGGCACCTTGTTACTGGACGAGCAGGTCACGCTGCCGGATCTGGGCGCGTCGCTCAGCGTGGATGACCTCGGCACGTCCGGCGGCGTCGTCGTGGCCTGGGACCCCGCATCGACGTCCCGGCAAGCGCAATCGTGGGGCGGATTCGCCGTGTTGGTGCCGGGCGAGGCAACCAAGGTCAGTCTCGATGACCGTACCACGGCTGCCGCAGCCATCTGGAGAGCCCTCTGGACCAAGGGCGGGGTGCCTGCCGGAGTCTCACCCGATGACGCCCGATCAGCGGTCCACGACCTGCTGTTCCGAGTCCCGGACAGCCATCCCCGCCTGCTGGACATATCCGGCATCGCCGACGACCTGCGGACAGGCGTCCAGACTTCGCTCGCCCGCGCACCGCGCACGGGGAGCGTGGTCTTCGGCTTCCGGGGCTGGCCCAGAGGCGCAGAGGCCACGGTTCGGGCCGACGACGAAAGTTCTCGGGCGCTGGCGTACGTCGACGCCGCGACCCAGGACGGCCGCAGCTTGCGATGGTCGGGTCTCGCGCCGGGTCGCCGCATCCTCGAGTTGCAGATGACGCTGGGTATCGCCGGCACGTTGGTCGCGACGACAGCCGTCGACGTCCCTGCCGGCGGGGAGGCCACGGCATCATGGACGCTACCGCAGTGGGCCGACGCCCCCCCGCTTCCCGAGGCGCGCTCCGACATGGCAGCCGTGGCCGTGGACCGGGGCATCTGGGTGCTTGGCGGCAGCAGTATCAGTGAGGCAGGCAGCCTCACCTCCCTCGACACGTGCCGGTGTCTCGAGATCGGGTCGTCGGCCGCGTCCTGGTCCGCGGTCCCATCACTCCCGTTCAGGACGGCACGCGGCTCGGCCGTGACGCATGGGGGACGCATCTGGGTCCTCGGCATCGAGGGCTATGTCGCCTCGATGGTCTTGGCCGACGGTCCCTGCAACCATGCCGGCGACTGGCGCCTGGAAACCGGTCGTGTCGACACGCAGCGCTATGAACCCCTGCTGCTTGCGGTCGACGGAACAGGACCGCGTGCACTGGTTCGGCAAGTGAACCCCGACCTGTCCAAGGGCCTTGCACATTGGCTGCTGGAGCGGGACGCCGCGCCGTGGTTGTGGCTGCGCCCCACGGCACAGGGTACGTGGTTGCCCGCCACGGCATCGATCGTGCCCGAGCCCAGGGAGCGCGATGCCGCCTTGATGGCGAGCGGGGACCAGATCTTCGTCGCGGGGGGCCATTCCGTCACGAAGTACCTGGCTCAGGAAGACCCCCTGAACAGCAGGCGCCTCGCCGATGTCGAGGCGCTCGACCTGGCGCGCGACGTGCGCCGTGTGCTGCCTTCGCTGCCGGAACCGCTGGCGCTGGCGGCGCTGGCCCGGACCTCAGGGGGCCTCGTCGTCTCGGGTGGCGAATATGACGTGTTGCAGACGGGTGCTGCGAACTGGTACCTACCGGAGGGTGACCAAAGCTGGCGCCCCTTGCCCCCGCTCGAGACAGCCAGGGAACGCCACGCCTTGGTGAGCATCGGTAATGCCCTCTATGCCGTGGGCGGAACCCGGAGGTCCGGAACATCCCAGGACTTCATGCAGGAAGCCTTGGCAACATTTCCGCTCGAATCGGTCGAACGCCTCGATCTTGCCGCCTTGGCCGCGTTGGGCAGGAAGGCACCCTGATGCGAAGGCGGAACGCTGGACTATTGCTTATGGTCTCCGCCTGTGCCGGCCAAAACGGCCTGCTCGTGACCGGACAAGGCACGCTCGCGACACCGGGCCCATCGGTGGTAGCCGATGCGCCCGGGACTGCCGTAGCCCCATCGACGACCGAATTTCGCTCCCCTGACCCCGTCACGACGACGCCACCCGGTCAGACCCCGGAGTCGGAGACGCCCGCAACCCAGGCCCCACCACCCGCCCGACTCGAGGCCATCATCGCGGCACGCGAAATCGGAGCGTGGCAGGACATGCCGCCGCTCAAGCATCCCCGCGCGTTCCACGGGATGTTCCGCTACCGCGGCACCGTGATGGCGATGGGTGGGGACACGCGCAACCAGGTGGAACGACTGGATGAAACGACGGGCCAGTGGCTCGCGCGACCTTTCGCCGATCCGGGCACCGGCTGGGACCGCCCCCCGTATGTCCCGGCCGACATGCATCCGCTCAGCCCGCCGGTCCTCTTCGGTCCGTGGGTCATGTTGCTTGCAAACCCTCTCGAAATCGACGGCTTCACGATCGACTTTACGCCTCATCTCTTCAACCCCATCACCGGCCAGATGGGCCGGGGGCCCGCCTCCCTCTCCTCCTTCCACGCCCACCGCACGGCCGTTGGCGCCGTATCGGACGCCCTTGCCGACCATGTCTGGGTCGCGGGTGGGGAGGCCACGCGAGAAGGCCCCATCCCGACGCCTGCAACCAGTGACTTCCCCCCTCATCGCAGGGCAACCTTCCGCAGTTTCGAACGGGTCACCTTCAGCACCTTGAGCTGGCAGCGCCTTGCAGACCTGCCGGAGCCGGTCAGCGACCCGGCCGTGGCATGGCGCGACGGCGAGGTCCTGCTGGCAGGCGGTCTCTCGTGGCTGGATGAGAACGGCCAGCCAGGGGTGACGGAAGCCGGACACTTCGTGGTCGATGCAAACGTGGCGCGGCCTGCTGCGCGTGCGCATTGCTGGTCCTATGACACCAAGGCGGATACCTGGACCCGTTTGCCCGATCTTCCGCTCGCCCGCCACGGCGCCCGAGCAGCCATCCTGGGCCGGAACCTGTGGGTCATCGGGGGGCGAGACGGCAGTGGGCATACCGTCGCGCGCTGCGATGTGCTGGACCTCGACAGCCGCTCATGGTCGACGGGACCGACGTTGCGACGCGCCCGCAGCCACGCGGCCGTGAGGGCCGACGAGGCTGGCCAGCTATGGGTGACGGGGGGGCTGGATGCCGGGCGGCGCCCGATGGACACCGTCGAACTGCTTCGGAGCGACAAGCAACCATGAGGCGAAGTCACCGTTCAACGCCCATTCTGGCCCTGCTCCTCGGTGCTTGCGCCACGACGCCCCCGCAGGCGCCCCCGACGCAAACCGTGGCGCGGGTGTCGGTCCAGCCCGGTGAGAAACCAAGTAAATCAGGCCTGCCCCCGGTCGACGCCGCGCTCTCGGCCGGCGCGCGGCAACAGGCTCCGGTCCGGACCGGACGCCACCTTGTCGGTTGGTCCTCTCCGAGGGAAGCCTCCGCGTGGAAGGAGGCCCATCCGACAGCGCGTGTCCTCGGCACTGTCACCTTCCGGAAGACCTGGGCCCTTGTCGAGGGCCTCGCGCCGGCTGCCGCGTTGCTGGCCACGGCAGAACGCAAACTGAGCCTGCCCGTCACCCCTCGGCGGATCGCGACCGTGGAGCCGCTCGACAGCCTGCAGTGGTCCTTCAAGCCGGGCTACATGGACGTCGAGGGTGCGCACGCCTTGTGGCGTGCACAGTCGGGACGACTTGGACGACCGCCTGTCGTCGCCGTCATCGACACCGGCACCGAAACCAGTCACCCCGACCTGGATGTGCTCTTCAATCTCGATGGCGCGAACAGTCTCGTCGACGAGGACGACATCCTGACGACCGAGGCAGATCCCGCCTCCGATCACGGAACGGCGTGCGCCGGCCTCGTCGGCTCCAAGGTCAACGGCCTCGGGGGGTCGGGAATGGCCCCCGGAGCCCGTATCCTGGGGATCCGGGTCACGGACGGCAATGGCAGCATCTCGGACTTCGCCATCCTGCAGGCGCTCAAGCTCGCCACACGCTATGGCCAAGCCGGAGAGCCCCATCCCCTGCTTGCGGACAATGGTGCAGGACCCGTCCGTGTCGTATCGATGAGCCTGGGCGGCTACGATCCTGCGATCATCCCGGCCTACGTCGAGGCGTTCGACGTGCTCAAGGACAAGGGCATCCCTGTCTTCGTGGCCTCGGGCAACGAAGCCTGGACGGACAAGATTTCGGCACCGGCGAACCAGCCGGGAGCCCTCGCCATCGGCTGCACCATGCGCTACCTCGATACGGAATGGCTGGCTCCCTACAGTTCGGCGGGTCCCGAGATGTTCCTGACTGCCGGGGGCAACATGGTCTATGCCCCCGTCTCCCTGTCGGTGCGGGGCGGCGGCGCCCAGTGGGCACTGTTCAACGGAACAAGTTCGGCCACCCCGATGGCGGCTGGCCTGGCTGCGCTTCTGACGTGGGTGCTCGCCGATACGTACGGTGACCTGCCCCCGCGCACGTGGGTCGATCGATTGGCAGCCCACATGGCGACCACGGCTGATGACCTGGGCAGCCCAAGATGGGATCCGTCCTACGGCTACGGCCGGATCAACGCCAGGAGAGCCCTCGAGACCCCTCTGGCCGAAGCCCTTCCGGAACGCCTCTGATTCCGGTCGCTTGTCCCGCAGCCAGGGTGGGGAACGCGGATCAAAGTCTTGCTGGAGTTTCGTGAAATCCCGGTAAGGATGGGCAGCCAGCGGGCATACGCTTCAATAAGATCAGTGGCAAACCCTTTCACGTTGGAGGACCGCATGAGCCTTGACCGCAACCGCGGGCATCTGGGTCAACGGACCACGGCGTTGCTGGCACTCGTTGCCGTAACGCTGTCGGTCGGAACGTCAGCCCAGGCCCACAACTATCCGGACCCCGGAAGTCACCGCTGGCAACTTTACAATCAGGAAAGCGTCAACTACTCGGTTTGCGAGGACGCGATGACGACCACGTCCACCCGGCTGAAGGTGGGCGAGCGCGAACTCAGCAGCGTGCCCGAGGAGACGACCAAGGTCACGACGGAGGAGCGGCGCAACGATGCGGCCATCGTCGAGGTCTACGAGTACCCCGGCAAGGCCACCGATCCTGTCCGGACCGATCGCGAGGGACCTCGGACGACCTTCAGCACGATCTCGGGCCGCATCCAGAAGTTCTATTCGCGCCAGCGCATGGATCACTATCGCGTCACGCGAACGATCCAGCCCTTCAAGCTGTATGACGTCACCCGATGGGAGCGTCGCTACCACAAGGTTTTTGAAGTCACGTACCGCGTGACGGACAATCTGACGTGGACGGACCCGCGCACCGGGGAGGTGCTCTCGCAGGCCGCACCTTCCTATGACGTGACGGCGTCCGAGCCCCGGACGACGGCTTGGGAAAATAAGTCCAGCGAAGTCCTGACCAAGGTCGACCGGGATCCTCCCGTCGATGTCGACACCTACCTCGGCTCCCGCAACATCGACACCCTGATCTACACCCGGGCCCTGACGGCGTTGACCGCGGGCGGCGCCGGCTCCAAGGCCAAGGTCGGGGCCAACGCCTTCGCCGGAGACCGTTCGCGGTCCGTCGGCCAGGCCAAGGTCGCGAGCGGACGCGAAGCACGCACCATGCTCGGCCAGACGACCGTGGCCGCCAGGGCCCAGGCCACGACGGTCAATGTCTCGGGTCAGTCGGCCCAGGCCATCTCGTGGCCGGGTGCGTTCGTGGGCAAGTTCCTGTCCTTTGGCAACGGTGCCAATGACAAGGTCCAGGTCCTCGACAACGGCCAACTGAAGAAGGGTAATCAGCGGTTCAACGCCCTGGATGTCTCGGTCGTGGGCGGCGTGCTGCAGGTTCGCTTCAGCAACAACGGGCAAATCGTGACCGCCTCGCCCCGCGGCAACGGAAACGACTAGGGGATAACAGACATGAAGAACTTCTCATCTCTCTCCCCGCGGGCTCGGCTCGCCTTGGGTGGCTTGGTCTCGATCACGGTGGGTCTCGGTCTTGCCCCGCAGGCCGGTGCGCACTACTACTCCAATGATGGAACCGCCGAGGCCGACAAGCACCTCAAGGGTCCCATTTCCTTGACGCGCGTCATCCGCAATGGCCAGGTCTGCTATCAAGTGGCCTACACCGATTTCATCTATCGGGATGTCTCGCCGTTGTTCTACCCTGCCGAGCAGGCCCTCCAGGCCCTCGAAGCGGCGTATTGCGCCGCGCCGAACAGCTGGGGCGCCGATCCCGACCAGTCGCTGAACTGCCATCCGTCGGACGGGGGGGCTCAGACAGCGCTCTACTCCGGTGCCGTCTCGCCGCACGGTCAGGCACTCCGCATCCCGCAGGACATGAAGGAATTCCAGTCCTACCTCGCGGGCTCCACCAACGGGGGCGGCAACAACCAGGGCGGTGGTTTCGCCCAGAACGCCACCGTGGCTGGCAGCCGCCTGAGCCAGATCAGCAACGAACCCCTGATGGATGCAGCGGTTGCCCGCATGTATGCCTTCCAGTTCGCGGCCCAGGCCACGGGCACGACGCCGAACTCGGTGGATGGCATGCTCAAGGGTGCCGATGCCTACACGAAGATGGCGCCTGCCGCGCAGGTCTTCATGCAGGTAGCAGCGCTCTACAAGGGGCAAATCGACTTCCAGGCGAACGGCAATGTCGTCAGCAACGGCAACGGTGGCAACTACAACAACGGCACCTTGGCCAACCTGTTGAGGAGCAAGGGCATCCGGACAGGGGGGGGAGTCGGGGCCAACGATGTCGAGACCTTGGGCGCCATCGCCAAGGCGCTTGACGCCGGTCAGATCTCGCTCAGCGAGATCATCAACTCGGGTGCCATTGGCGACCAGGCACGCTACAACCGGATCATCGACTTCGTCGAGTCCGGAACGTATGCGATGACCTTGGCGCAGTACGACCGGACCGCCTACAACCCGAACTCGAGTGCCAAGGGCAACCTCAACGGCAATACGGGCAACGCGACGTTCAACTCGGTCTCGCGGGCTACCCTCGCCAGCGACCAGTCTGCCAAGACCTCAGTCCTGCAGGCCGCCTACGCCATCTCGCCGAACCCCTCCCGGGCCGGCGCTCTGGCCGCGACGGATCCCTTCTACCAGAAGGTCCTCGACCTGCACGACCTGAACGGCGTCGGCCGGATCTACGGCAAGGCCGAAGCCCAGAACTTCGCCTCGTCGATCCGGTGCTTCATGGCGATGGCGATGGACGGTGATCGTGTCTTGGCCAACCTGGACGCGCACGACCGCAACCACCTCGCTGCGTTCGACGCGGACAACAACGGCGTGGTCAGCGATGCCGAACTGGAGGCGGGCCTCAAGAAGCTGGCGACCTTCACGGTAGCCGTGGCCCAGGACGCACGCGAGCAGACCGGAGGCGTGGCCCCCGGCGGCACGAGGGACCAAGCTTGCGGCGTCGCCCCTGCTCCGGTCGTGACGCCCAGGCCGACGCCTGTCCCCACCCCGGTGCCGACCCCGGCGCCGCGGTCGGGCGGCTACTAGGACCGAAACAAGGCCCCCGATCCCCCGGGATCGGGGGCCTTGCCATCCTTGTTCATGCCACGTGTTCTCTTCCTGAGTCCCCCGCGGCGCGCCGACGGGTCGCGCCCCCTGTTCAACCACGCGAGCCTGACGCTCGCTTCCTACCTCGTGCGGCATGGCGTCGAGGCGCGCATGGAGCCCCTGGTCGGACCTGCTTGGTCGCGTCATCTCGAAAACATCCTCGCGGACTTCCGACCGGACCATGCCGCCATCAGTTGCAAGTGGTGGGATACGCTCCATGGCGCGACGGAAGTCGCAAGACGCATCAAGGCTCAAGACAGCCGCGTTGCCACGCTGGCGGGTGGGCAGACGGCCACGGCCTTTGCGGACGAACTCGTGCGTCGGGGCATGCTGGATGCGGTTGTACGCGGCGACGGAGAACGTCCCCTGCTCGCACGGGTCCGGGGAGAGCCAGGCCCCAACCTGACATGGCTGCAAGACGGGATCGTCAGGACTACGGAACAGACCTATGTGCAGCGCCCGGCTGACGGGGAGAATCTGACGCTCCTCGATGACCTCACGCAGATCGCGGACCCCAGCCTGTTGGCGTGGATTGGCCGGGAAGTCCCGTTCGTCTGGACGGGCAAGGGCTGTAGGAGCACTTGCCTCTACTGCGCAGGCAGCGCCCTGGGCCACAAGCGGCTCTTCAACCGCACAGGCTACGTCTACCGGCCCATCGACCAGGTCATCCACGACCTCGAGGTTTTCGGACATTGGTCCGGCGGCAGCTTCCTGTTCGACTTCGACCCGGTCACGGACCCCGACAAGGAACCCTACTACCTCGAATTGTTCAGCCGCCTGCCCAGGGGACGCTACCACGCGCTGTTCTATTGTTGGTCGGTGCCGAGCAGAAGTTTCATCGAAAGAATCTCCGACACCTTTGCCACCGCTGTCGTCGGCCTCGACGCCCAGACCTACTCCGAACCGCTGCGCCAGCGACTTGCCCAACGTGCCTGGATCAAGCCTTTCTCACCGGACGATGCCATCCTCGATCGGCTCACCGCCATCGGCGAGGCCCCCAACTTGACGGCCTCGGTCTACGGCATCCTCGGACTCGCCACCGAGTCCGCCGAGGACGTCCGGCGGGCGGAGGACCTTCTGGAGCAAATCCATGCCGCTCACGGCCCCCATCTGCATGAACTGGCCCTGACACCCCTGTCGATCGAACCAGGTGCGCTCGTCAACGGTAATCCCCAGAAGTACGGCATCGTGCCGTTGCGCCATACGCTGGATGATTACCTCGCACACACGGGCCAGGCATGGTCGGGACAGGCAGGATTTCACGGCCAGCCTTGGACGGCGGATGGCCCGCACCCCTTCGGGCTCATGCTGGCAGGTGACGCGCCCGACCGCGTCTGGCGCGACTACCAGCGTCTTCAGGACAGGCTCGCCGCGATGGATACCGAGCGCCACCAAGCGCGTGCCGTGGGCAGCCTGACTTTCACTGAAAATGCCGTCCGATTGGTGCTGCGCAACCGCACGGTGTTCGAACCCGTCTGGGAGTTGTTGCCCTGGGCCGTGGACAATGCTCTGGCGTGGGACCGGCCGCAGGTCCACATCGATGCGACCGACGCGTGGATCCACGTGCCGGACGAAGAAGCCTTGGCCTACGACGAACGTTTCCAGGTCACCGTAGAAGGACTCGGCCGTGCGCGCAATGCCCTTGCTTCCGGAAAAACACGGCTCCACCTCAAGACGAGACAGGGACAGCAATGGGGTGCGGTAGGCCAGTTGCCAATCGCCGGCACTGCCGATTGAAAGACCGGGAGCAAGCCGCTTCTAGTTGGCGCCCGCGCCCTTGCCCACTTCCGCCTCAAGCGCGCGAACCCGCTTCAGGACCTTGAGGCGCAGGCCACCCAGATTCTCGGAAGTGGGGGCCTTGGCCAGGGCCAGAACGGCACGATTCAGGTTGCGATGGGCACGCACCAGATCGGGATGGGCCTCTCCAAGAGCCTTGCCGGGCACCTTGACGCCCTTCTCGAGTTTGCTTGCAGGCGTACGCGTCGCCCTTTCGAGCTGGCGAATGGCGTCGTCGACTTCCTTGATGATGGCCGGCTTTCGGGCACCAAGGGATCCGTCTGCTGGTGCCGCATCCAGAGCCTTGCGTGCCCTGCCCAGATCACGCAGGGCACGATGAATGTAGGGGAATCGGCGCCCGGGGTGACCATGTGCCGGCTCATTGGGGTCGAGCACCACGTCGCCCGTTGCATACGGAACGGCTTCGGGCGCAGCCGCCTGCTGAGCCCGAACAGGCATCTGGCCCGCAGCAAGAAGGCCGAGAACAAGCGCCAAACGTAGCGAGAAGCACGTAACCACGTCGGACCCCCTACCCATGCTGGGCAACCATGCGCGCGGCGTGTCCCGCTGCCTTTACGGCGCGATAGACACACGTAATGACTCCATCCCCATCAGCCACGAAGGTCGAACGTATCACGCCCTTGACGAGCTTGCCGTACATCTTCTTCTCGCCATGGGCACCCAGTTGCGACAGGACTTCGAGCCCGGTGTCGCTCAGCAGCGGGAAACTAAGGCCATGCTTGTTCATGAACTTGCGATGGCTGGCCACCGAATCGGGACTGATGCCCACGACCTTGACGCCAAAGCCTGCCGCCAACGCATCTCTGAAATCACAGGCCTGGGTCGTGCAGCCAGGGGTGTCGTCTTTGGGATAGACGTAAAGGATCAGGCCACCTGACGCCCGAGCGAGAGACCTGAGGTCCGTCGAAAGGTCTTCACCGGAAGCCCCGATGCCTTCAAGGCGCGTCTCGGGAAGACTGTCCCCAACATCCAGCATGAGCCCCTCCTATTGCCTGCATCCTAGCATACGGGAGCCGACAGGCCAGATCAGGCGAGGGCCCGGTATACCAGTGCGGCGAGACCATACGCCAAGGCATTGAAGCCGAGGAGCTGCCCCCAGGCGACACGCGCACTGCCGGACTCGCGCCAAGCCACCACGAAGGTGCTCGCGCACTGCATCGCGACCACGAAATACACGAGCAGGGCGACGCCCGATGCCAAGGTAAACATCGGGGCGCCATCCTGGAGCGTCGCCTTGGCCATCGACGCGAGCAGGCCCGCCTGCAGGCCGTCCCCGACGGCCGTCACGCCCAACGCAAGCGCAAGCGAGGCCACGAAGACCTCGCGGGCAGCAAAGGCCGCGATCAAGGCCACGCCGGCACGCCAATCCAGTCCGAGGGGCGCGAAAGCGAAGTCGATGGCCTTTCCCCAATGGGCCGCATAGGAGCCTTGCATGCGCAGGACGGGGTCGTCGCCCGCAACCGGAAAATAGGTCGCGGCCCAGAGCAGGGTCGCCACGATCGTGATGGGCAGGGTTGCCCTCTCGAGGTAGGACCGCACCTTGAGAAGGACTCCCTGGATGACCCTCTTCGCCACGGGACGACGGTAGACAGGCAACTCCAGCACGAAGGGCACGGAGGCGCGCACATCGGCCGGAAGGGCACGGGAAACGCACCACGCCAGCAATGCGGCAAGGGCCAAACCACCGAGGTAAAGCGTTGCCAGGGCCACCCCGCCAAGCCAAGGCTTGTCGGCCGGCACGAGAAAACCCAGGATCAGGGCATAGACGGGCAGTCGCGCCGAGCAACTGGCCAGTGGGACGACGAGGATGGTCAGGCGCCGGATACGGGCGTCGGGAATCGTGCGCGTGGCCAGCATGGCCGGGATCGCACACGCGAAACCGGACAGCAAAGGAACGAAGGAACGCCCCTCCAGCCCCAGGACGGAGAGGGGACGATCCGCCATGGTGGCTGCCCGGGCCAGATAACCGGAATCCTCGAGCAGGATCATCGCGAGGAAGAGCAGCGCAATCTGCGGCACGAACATCAAGACCGAACCCAGGCCAGCGACGAGACCGTCCCTCACGAAGTCCGCAAGGGCCCCCGGCGGCAGGCGGTCGTGGAGCCACCCCCCCGCCGAGCCCACCAGGGCATCCACGACTTCCATGGCAGGTTGTGCGACCCAGAAGACCGCACTGAAGACCGCAGCCATGGCCACGAAGAAAACCAGGAAGCCCCAGAAAGGATGCAGCAACCAAGGATCGAGACGCTCGTGGAGCGGCAATCGGACACGCGGGTCAGGGCGCGGCACCGGCACGAGAACACGCAGAGCCAGCGCATCGGCATCCTGCCGAGCGTCTTCGACCCGGGCCCGGTCCCATGGCACGGGAGGCTCGGGAGCTGTCGTCACGACAGGCAACGCCGCAACGGCTTCGGCAAGCACCTCAAGCGACTTCGGATCACCCGTGTCGACACGAACGACGGGCATGCGCAAGGAAGCCTCGAGATCGGCCACGCGGACCTCATGTCCTTGTTCGGCGAGCAGATCGCCCATCGTCAGGGCAACGACCACAGGCAGACCCGCCTCGCGCAGTTGGAAAGCGAGGTAGAGGTGACGTGCCAGTTGGGTCTGATCCAGGACCAGCACGACGCGCGGGTTGCGCGCGACCCCAGCCGGGAACAAAATTTGCCGGGTCACGGCCTCATCCGCACCGCGCGGTTCGAGGCCGACAATCCCCGGAGTATCGAGGACACGCCAGCCCTCCCCCGTTCCCGTGCCGACCCAGCGTCCTTCTTGGAGGTCCACCGTCGCCCCGGGGTAGTTGACAATACGCGCCCTGACGCCAGTCAGCGCTTGAAACAGGGTCGACTTGCCGACGTTGGGCGGCCCGACCAGCACCACCGGCAAGCCGTTCGAGGCCCGGGCACTTTTCCCCGGTGCCAGATTCAGGCCTTCAGGCACGCGGCGTCGGAGAGACGGATGGCCAGCCGCGCGCCACGAACCTCGACGACCACAGGTCCGCCAAAGGGGGCCCGGGCCAGCAGGCGCACACGCGTGCCCCGGGTGAACCCAAGTTCCATGAGGTGCCGGACGCGGCTGTCGCCACCTTCGACATCCGTGAGGATCACCTCGTCACCGAGATTCAGGCTCGACCACACGACGCCACGCTCCTCCGCAACCCTGAAAGCTTGCCAACACCCAATGATGCGCGTAGTTGAGAATCATTGTCAACAAGGCGCCCGGCACGAGGAGCGTTGACCGAAGAAGCTGCCTGCGCGACACTGACTCACCATGGCTTTGTCGCTCGAAGACATCGATCGTCGCTTGCAAGCGCACGTCCCCGACGTGGCGCGCAACTGGCAGATGATCGTGGACGATACCAACGACCTGCTGCCCCGGGAGACACGCAGGGGCTTGGTGCTGGCCTGCGCCCAGTCCTTGCGTTCACGCAGCCTTACGACCGCGCTGCAAGCGGCCGGCGAGAACTGGGCGGCAGCAACTACGCGCATGGATGCCTTGACGACAGCAGCGCTGATGACGATGAACAACGTCTTCTACCGGTTTCGTCACGAGTTGCCGCAGCCAGCCTACACGACGACACCGGCTCGCCTACGCATGACAGGCATGCTTCAGCCCGCAGGCACACGAGCGGATGTGGAGCTCTGGGCTACGGCACTGAGCGCCCTCAATGCCTGCGGCGCCTGTGCCAGGGCCCATGAAGCCAAGGCCCGCCCGCTTGGCTGGGACGAAACGCAGATTCTCGAAGCCGTGCGCATCGCAGCCGTCGTGGCATCTGTCTGCGTAGTCCTGTCGGCTGGCGAAGCCGACTGATCGGCGGCAGCCTCTTCAGCCCTCGGCGGCAGCCTCAGGCCCGGGTTCCTCGTCCTGTGTCGCGGCCTCGAAATCGGGAAAACCGACATCGAAGCCGAGCTTGAGGAACTCCTCGGCCTCGGTCTTGGCAGCAGGCGTCCCCGGCAAAAGGACAAGGTCAATCCTGCTGGCATCGAGCCAGCGATGCAGGGCGATGCCCACCTTCATTCCCCGTGCACGGACAAGCTCACGCAGTTCGACAACCTTGACGGACAACAACTCGAGATCCGCAGGTTCCGACAGATCGACGGTCATGCGAAGGAGTGGCTCAATCTGACGGGACAAGATTCATCAACCTCCGGCAGACTGGACCAAGGGAGCCTGCGCACCGCGCACGCCGAGTGCCGGATGGCGCCGGAACACGGCAGCAGCCGCGACGATCGCACCCGCGAAAAGGATGGCACCCGCGAAGAAGGCAATTCCCGGAAGCGTGACGGACAGACCCGGAGCAGTCGCCGAAGAGAACAAGCCGTTGGCCATGACGGGACCGACCACACCCGTCAGGCTGACGAGACTGGCCAAGGCGCCCTGCAGGCGGCCCTGATCGGCTGGCAAGACCTGCATCGAGATCAAGGCCTGTATGGCAGGCCCTGACAAGCCCCCGAGCGCAGCAATGGAGAGAATCGCGTACATCATCCAGCCCTGGGTCGCGAGCCCGTAGGCCACGAAGACGACCGCCGACCAGGCCATGCCCCAGAGGACGGCGCGCCGCTCACCCAGCATGGGCATGATCCGCCGGATCAGGCCGCCCTGGACCACGGCAGCCGACACCCCGACCAAGGCCAGCGCAAAGCCATTCTCCGTCGGGGACCACGAGAACCGGTAGGTCGTGTACACGACCCAGTTCGTCTGCAGGCACTGCTGGGCCAGACTCGACAGGACCAGGACAGCCACCAGACCACGCCCCGCCTCGAGTCTCCAGAGCATCGGCCAGCTACCCAGCGGATTGAGTCGGTCCAGCGACACGGGCCGCCTCTGGTCCTCCGGCAGGGACTCCTTGACGACAAACAGACCATAGACCGCATTGAGCGCGGCCAGGATGGCCGCCGCCCAGAAGGGGGTCCGCAGGCCATGACCCGAGAGCAGGCCGCCCAGCGCCGGACCGAGGATGAAACCGACGCCGAAGGCCGCTCCGAGGAGGCCGAAATTCTTGGAACGGTCCTCGGGCGAGCTGAGATCGGCAATGGCCGTGCTCACGACGGAGAGGCTGGCGCCCGCGAGGCCTGCGGCCACGCGCGCCGCAAAGAGCATGTCGAGGCTGCTGGCCAAGGCCATGCCGACATAGCTGAGCGAGGTTCCGGCGAGCGCATAGAGCAGGACGGGCTTGCGTCCCCAAGCATCCGAAAGCGCCCCAAGGAAGGGAGCAGCCAGGAACTGCATGAACGTGAAGGAAGCGAAGAGATAGCCAACGGTAGCGGCGTGGGCCGAGGCATCGGCACCCGGCGACAACTCGGCCACGAGACCCGGGGTGATCGGCACGATGAGGCCGATGCCCATGATGTCCAGCAACAGCGTGATGAACAGGAAGAACAGCGGGGATGGGGCCTTGCGCGTTTTCAAGGCTGGACGATTCCGAGGAGCCAGAGCGAGATGGACGGAACGTAGGTCACCAAGGCCAGCACCAGAAGCGTCGCGAGGAGGAAAGGCAGGGTGGCGCGGTAGAGGGCCATGATGGGCTGGTTGAATCGGAATGAGGCCACGAACAGGTTGAGCCCCATAGGCGGCAGGCTGTAGCCGATCTCGAGATTCATCAGGAAAACGATACCAAGGTGGACGGGATCCACCCCGTAGTTTGCCGCGAGCGGCAGGATCAGCGGCAGGACCACGAGAATCGCCGAGAAGACGTCCAGCAGTGCCGCCACGACCAGCAGGAATACGTTAAGGGCCAGCAGGAAGGTGAACTTGTTGGTGATGAAGGGTTCGATGGCTTGGAACAAGTGGTCCGGGACCTCGCGATCGACCAGCAGGTTCGTCAGGCCCAGCGCAGCCCCGATGATGATGAGGATGCCTCCGACCAGGACCATCGACTCACGGATGACCCGGGGCACGTCCCGCCGCCAATGGAGGTCCTTGTAGATGAAAACCTCCACGATGAAGACATAAAGGGCCATGGTGACGGCCGCCTCGGCTGCCGTCAGGAAGCCCCCATAAATCCCGCCGAAGATGATGAAGGGGACCGGAAGTTCCCACGCTGCGGCCTTGATTGCCCGTACGGCCTCGTCCAGGCGAAAGGGGACGCGCTCCGTCGGGCCGCGTCCGCCCAAGAACAGGCACAGCAACAGGGCGGCGGCCAGGTCAAGCACACCGGGTACGACGCCCGCGATGAACAGTTTGCCGATGTCGACCTGCGCGATGACGCCGTAGATGATGATTGGGAGAGACGGGGGGAAGAGCAGGCCGCGGCTGCCCCCCGTCGTCAGCAAGCCGAGCGCGAAGCGTTCGGTGTACCCTTCGCGGAGCAAGGCGGGCAGCAACAAGCCCCCGAGCGCAATGACCGTGACGCCGGAAACTCCCGTGAAGACGGTGAAGAAGGCACACGAGAGCAGCGCCACGATGGCGACACCGCCGGGCAACCAGCCGACCAGAGCCTTGGTGAGGTCGATCAGGCGGACGCTGGTCCTGGCTTCCGCCATCAGGTAACCCGCAAAAGTGAAAAGCGGGATGGCGATGAACATCGGCTGCTCGGCGATCTTCACGAATTCGGTGAAGAGGATGGCAGCATCCTGGCCATCGGCCAGGAAGCCAAGCACCGTAATCAGCGAAAGAATGACAAAGAGCGGCGCCCCCAGCAACGTGGCGAGGGTCAGTCCGATTCCCGCAACCCACGCCATCTCAGTTGCCCTTCTCGCGAAGCAGGGCGGCTTCGGCCCGGGGAAAGCACAACAGCAAGCCGTCGTTAAGGGCCAGCAACGTGAACCTGAAACCCATCACCGCGAGGGCAACAGGGAAAGCGATCTGGAACTGGGCTTGCGTGATGCCGAAGGCGACCTCCTCGCCCCCGTGCGCCAACTCGTCGCGGAGGTAGGGCACGACAATCACCAACAGCCAGAAGCACGTGAAGCCGGAGAGTGCCTCAGCGATGACCTCTGCCCCGCGACGCAGGGAATCCGGCAGGACACGGACGAGGGCATCCATCGCGAGATGGCGCCGGGCGTGCGTGGCCGTCATCGCGCCGAACAATCCCGTGAGCAGGACAAAATGGCGCAACAGGCCATCTGCCCACGACCAACCGGACTGGAAGAACTCGCGCAGGACGACCTGCCCGAGTCCCAGGAAGATCATCCCGGCCAGAAGCAGGCCAAGCAGACCCACCTCTGCGGCCACCAACCATCGGTCGAGGCGGAAGAGCGGTGCCAAGAGCGGAAGCTCGAGGCGGGTCGCACCGGCGTCCGCGCCATCTGGAGCCACCGCGCCCCCGAACGGTCCTGTCACGCGTCTAGCGCCCCGCGGACTGGCGGACCTGACGCAGCAAGTCGGCAGGATAGAGCGAACCGACCAGTTCATCTGCCACGCGGTCCGCCGCCTGGCGAACCCGCTTGCGATCCTCGGCAGGCAACGACGTCAATTGCACGCCCTGGCGCTTGAGTGCCTCGAGGGCCTTGCGATTGTCTTCCCGTCCTTCACGCACCAGTGTCTCGCAGTGACGGCGGGACGCCTCGCGCAGGACCCGTTGCTGCTCCGGCGAAAGGCCATCCCAGGCCTTTCGCGTCACGACCAGGGCGCCGACCGACTGCGTCAGGCGGAAGTCAAGCGCGTAGCGGACCTTGGAGTTCCATTGGAGCGCCACGAGGCCTTGGGGAGAGTTGTAGACGCCATCGACCATGCCGGTCTGCAAAGAGGTCAGGACGCTCGTGATCGCCAGTGGCGTCGGCTGGAGACCGAGCTCCTTGAAGATGGCCTCCGCGAGGCGGTCATTCTCCCACATCCACATGCGGGTTCCCTTGAAGTCCGCGAGGCGCCTGATCGGCTTGTTGGTAAAGACATAGACGGGACCGACCTCGGCCCAGCCGAGCAGCACATGATCCTTTTCCCCGAGGCGCGCACCCAACTGGTCCTCGACCTTGGCCGTCACCCTGTCGACGTCGGCATCCGAGTCATAAAGCATGGGCAACTCAAGGACGCGAACCTGGGGCTCGATGAGGCCGAGCCCCATGCCGGTCAGCGCGGCACCCTGCAACTGGCCGCGTCGCATCTTGCGGACGACATCCGGCTCGTCCCCCATCACCCCGCCCCCGATGAAGCGGATGCGAATCTCGCCGGAGGTCTTTTCGGAGACCTCGTCGCTGATGCGCTTGAAGGTCTGGTCCCACTTGGAACCAGGTGGCGCGAGGAAAGCCACCTTGAGGGTCTTGGCTGCCAGAGCGGCAGGTGCCTGAAACACGAAGAAGCTGCCCAGAACGGCAGCGGCAAGCATATGGGACAGGTTCATGATTTCTACCTCCGAGCCTTCGGACGAGGGGACCCCGGCATGCGGTTCCGCACGGCCGGCGCAGGCGTCTTCCGGACAATGGGCGAGGGCGTCGGGGACGGGGCGGGAGCGGCCTCGGCGTCAGTGGCCTCGGCACCCGTGTCTTCGGCCGCTTCAAGGTCGAAGCAGTCCGCGATCCGATCGAGCAGAATCCGCGCCCGACGTTGCGCCAACAGGTTCGCAAGGCGCTCTTCCGGCAGGACATCCGACGGCGTCGCGATGACCGCCTCGAGCACCCTGCGGAATTCGGCCGCGTCCTGCGTCTGAACGCAACCATATTGCGCATAGAGGACATCCGTCATCAGGAAGCGACCGCCCGAGGCCTCGCGCGCCCGCGACCAGGCGGCCTTGGCCGCGGCAGGGTCGCCCCCCAAGAGCGTCGGCCTCGACGCATAGCGCACCATCAAGAAGGCCTGGGCACCACCGTGATAGTAACCCGGCGCCAGTTCCTCCACGCGCCGCATCATCATCTCGGCTTTCTCGAACTCGGCGCTCAACTCGATGTCGTCGAAGGAGAGGAGGGCAAGTTGGCCCCAGTTGTACGCCATCCAGAACAGGGCAGGCACCTCGGGAAAACCAGCCGAGGCCACGGCGGCCCGGAAGACCTCAAGATCGCCGTCAACACCCGCCACGAAGCCCGGCAACGATGTCAGTCCTCGCATCGCATAGGCTCGCCCTTCCCGAAAAGCCTTCCGCGCCTGCGCAAGCGCGTCCTGCGGCGGCTCGAAACCGGGCGTGAGCACCGGGTCGAGGTAGCCCAGCGCATAGCCTCCGAGCGCCTGGGCTACAGCGACGTTGACAGGAGCATGATCCGGGGCGAGGTCGGCGAGGAAGCGCAGCTGCGCCAGATTGCCCGGGATGTCGACGCGGGAGCGCTCCGCATCCCCGGAGGCGAACATCTCCGCACTGCGCCACCGCACGACAGGCATGGCTGCCCCGGCCAGCAGCGCGCATCCGGGCAGGGTCGTCAGCGTGGCGAGGAACGCGAGGCGAACGACAAGCGCACGAAGGTCAAAGTGGCATTGCACGCCAAAAGGTTAGGACACGGGGGGCTGCTTGTCCAACTTCACATGGGCAGCCCAACGTGCGCAAACCGGGACGCAAGATACACGGCGGAGATGGGGATAACAGGAGAGACGACTGTTTGCCTCAGATTTTCGGGAGTCCCCTATCATGTCCGAAGTCCACAACCGCGGGTCCGTCCATCGCCTCGGGCGCGTCGGGCAGGTCCGATCGTCGCTCGACAAGGCGCTGCGGGCCGCCGAACCGCGGCTCGAGGCGGACCAGACCGCGTTAAGGTCCTCGCCCGTCGCGCGCGGGTCGAGTGTCAAGGACCAGATCCTCGCGCTCGATGGCAGACGCAGGGACACCCGGGACCGTATCGACGTCGTGGCCGGACAACTGGCCAAGGCCCAGCAGATCCAAGAGCGTCTCGAGCAGGAGATCGAGGCGAAGCGTCGCGACCTGGCAGAACTCGAGCAGCGCGGTGCAGGACTCGAGGATGCCAAGGCCCGCCTTGAGGCAGATCTGGATCAGGATTTGCGCAAGCTGGAGGGTCTCGAGCAGCGCGTTCGCGACCTGAAGGCCGAAGCCAAGGCCCTCGCGGCACAGGGCAACGAGCTGGCCGAGGCTCATCGGGAAGCCTTCGTCAAGGCGCGGACGGCCAAGGCCTACTATGACTACCTGAAGGGACTCGACCCGCGAACACTGCCGGAGGGCGCCCTCCAGCGGGCCGAGCGTGAATGGCGGTCCGCCGAGGCAGCCGCGGCGGAAAAGGGCCTCAAGACCGGTGAGTCCGACATTGCACGCAACAGGGATGCACGGGACGGCAACGCTCGGGCAACCGGCAGGGCCGAGCGCGATGTGACGTCACAGCAAGGAATCGTGGCCCGGATCGGCGAGGCCGTCTCCAAGGCACGGGCCGAACTGCTGGGTGTCCGCCAGAAGGCAGGGGAGCTCGAGCAGCGCACCCGGGCCCAGGAACAGGAGGCTTCAGCCAACCTCGACGAGATTCGCGCCGCACGCGGCAGGATTGATGACTTGGGCCGCTCGCTCGAACGCCTGACCCAAGAGAGGAACACGCTTCTCGAACGGGCTCTCGATGCCGACCAGCGCACCCTTGCCAAGATCCGGCGTGAGGAGCAGGCGCTCGCGGCCGAGACTGAACGGGTCAAGGACGCCATCCGCGCGGCACAGGACCTGTTCGATCGGGCCATGGCACGGCGGGACGCCCTGAAGGGTGAGCAGGCCGAACTTGCGCGCCAATTGGCCGAATTGCAGGCCGAACTGCGCCGGCTGGGCGAGGAGCGCGGCCACACGCAGGGTGAGATATCCGGTGCCAAGGAAGGCGTGGCGCGGGCGGCCGACGCCATCAGGCGGCTTGAGGGCAGCGACCAGAATCTGGTTCAGCGCGGCAACGACCTGAGCGACACCCGCTTCGACCTGTTGCGCGAACAGGCCGGTCTCGACCGGCTTGCGCAACTGGACCCCGACCAGCTCTCGGAGCGGGATCGCCAGCGACTTGCGAGACGGCCCGAGCTCGAGCGCCGGATCGCGGATCTGACCGGTCGCATTTCGGACCTCAATGGCAAGCGGCAAGACGTCGCCCGCGAGATCGACAGCCAAGAGCAGCGCATCGCCGAAGCCAAGCAGCGCATCGCCGGGGCACAGCGTCGCCTGTCGCGCATCGAGCAGTCCATCGACAAAGACAGCGCCTCGGCCAACCGGGCGCGTGAAGAGCTGCGTGCGGCCGAGGACGAGTTGCGCAGCGCCACGGAAGGTGCCCGGAAGGCCCTGGCCGCTCAGGACAAGCTGCGCGGGGATCTCGAGGACATCGGTCGGGAGCAGCGTCAACTGCTGGGGGCCCGGGAACAGGTGCTCCGGGAGATCCAGGATCTGCTGTCCCTGCGGGAGTAGGGCCGGTCATGCTCCCGATGCCGGGGTATGCTGCAAGCAGCATGCCCCGGCATCGTGGCTTCAAGGGGACTCCGTGGTCCTTGGTCTTGGCGTGTCTGCCCGGCTGCGCGACCCCGACGCCTGCGCCACCGCCGGTCACGCTGTCCGAGGTCGTCGAGCCGGAGATTCGGCTCATCGGTTGGCGGGCGAATGTCGACGAAGGCGCGATCACGGCACTCGTGACGGCCGTGGGCGGTACGACCCTCAACCGGCCCCTGCCTGACGTCAGCACATTGGTGTTCCCGAGCGAAGATCGGGCGAAGTCGGCGGAGGAACGCCTCGCCGCGAGTGGTCTTGCCCGCTGGGTCAGCCGTAACCATCGCCGGTCGCTTGGCCTGTTGCCCGTGGCATCCGGGGCATCGGCAGAATCGGACAGGACCATCCAGTCCTTCGGGGATCTCAACACCGGCTCGAGCAACCAATGGGGCCTGGCCCAGGCAAACATCCCTGCCGCTTGGCAGGCCTATCCGAGCATACGGGGCCAAGGAGTGCTCGTAGGCGTCCTCGACTCCGGAGTCGACTACCGCCACCCGGATCTGGCCCTGAACATGGCACGCGACGGCGCCGGACAAAGGCTGCACGTCGATGCAATCGAGGCTGCCGGGCGCAACGACAGCTGCCTCGGCCTCACCTACAGCTATGCGACCGCCTACTCGGACGCGTCGCATCCGGGGCCCGACGGGAACGGCCATGGCACCCACGTGGCCGGCATCATCGGCGCCGTGGGCGACAATCAACCCGGCCTGCGCAACAACATCGTCGGCGTGGCCCCCTCGGTCCGCATCGTGGACATCAAAGCCATGGACTGCCAGGGGGGGGGGACGGACGATGTCATCGCACTGGGCATCCGTCGTGCCGTCGATCTTGGCGTCCGGGTCCTGAACATGTCCATCGGGGGCGAGGAGCCTGCGCCCATCCTTGCGGAGGCCATGGCCTACGGCCAGGCTCGAGGCGTCCTGTTCGTGGTGGCAGCAGGCAATGGCAGCGGCGTCCCTGTCTACTACCCCGCCGCCTACGCCGGGGTCCTGGCCGTGGGAGCGCTGGATCCTCGAGGCAGGCGTGCGAGCTATGGCAATATCGGCCCTGAGATGGGGGTCGTGGCGGCAGGTGGCGGGCTCAGCCAAGACTCGGAAGGCATCCTGTCGACGCTGCCGACCTACGCCCACATGCTCTCCTTGGGACGGAGCCAAGGATCCTGGCCCGGACATGGTCGTGTCTCAGGAACGTCCCAGGCCTCGCCCCTCGTGGCAGGCCTCGCTGCCCTCATCCTCTCCCAGGAACCCGGACTCTCGGCCGACCAGGTGCGCCTGAGAATCCTCGCGTCCGCGACGGACGTGGGAACGTCCGGCTTCGACCCGGAAACGGGCTGGGGCCGAGTCGATGCCCTGGCTGCGCTCGGCATGCAACAACCGACCGGGAGCCGACCTTGAATACCCGGGCCCACGTGGCACTTGGGCTGGTCCTGACGGGTTGCCCGGCCACGGCCTCTACCTCGCCCACCTCCACACCTCCCGTCACGCGTACGGTCGTGTCGACACCATTGCCCGGCAACGGCCAGGGCGCTCCTCCGGGTGGCCAAGATCGCTGCGAGACGGACGGGGGATGCATCAGTCCCTCCAACCTGATAGGCGGCAGCCTGAGGGTCCAGGTCCGGGATACGGCCGATGCCCCCCTCGCCGGTGCCACGGTGGTCGCCGCCGGCTCGGGCCTGGGGTTCGGCCGGACGGATGGCGCGGGCGCTCGTGCCTTCGACGACATGAGCGCCGGCATCTACACGGTCACGGTCTCGGCGGTCGGCCACTTGACGCAACAGGCAACGATTTCACTCGCGGCGGTACCCCAGCCTAAAATCGGTTCTTCCCAGGTCACCATCCCCGTCGTGCAACTGTCCTTTCGCCTCGCGCCGACCACCCGCATCCTCGAAGGCAGCCTGCGGGACACATCGGGCCAGCCTGTCAGCGGGGCACGCATCGTGCTGGGCCTCCAGGACACCGAGTCCGGTCCTGACGGAAGCTATCGCCTCGAAGCAGGACCCGGCACGGGTGCCGCAACCATCCACCACGTCGGATTCGAGGAGGAGACGACGACCGGCGGTGCCGGGGTGCTGACGTCGCGACCGGTGACCCTGAGCCTCACGGGATGGCCCTACGGCGAGCCGGACGCCGCCACGCTCGCCCGGCTTCAGGCCGCGATGGGCCAGGCTCCCCTTTCGATTTCCGGTCCCGTCGCGGCATCGCCAAGGCTTGGCACGGTGCTCTGGTGTGCGGCCCCCGCAGCCCTGTCACCCGGCGAGGAGGAAGCCCTGAGCCAGCACCTCGATCTGGGCGGAACGGTCCTCGTTTCGGCAGACTGGGGTGCGGCCAAGGGCCTTGCCGCCGTGCGTCTTCAGGAAGTCCTGCGCCGGCTCGGGGCCTACACGCGCATCGACATCGTGCGTGCATCGAACGGTCTTCCCGATCTGTTGCCTGATTGGGAGGTGCCGTTCGATGACCTGAATCTCACCATGCAGGGAGCCTGCACCGTCGAGGCCGCGCCCCCGTCGACCATCCTCGGAACCGTGCCCCTCGCTGCTTATCGAGTCGCATCAGGCACGGCCCGGGGCTACCGACTGGCCGTCAGCCGCAGGACGGGACGCGGCCGACTGCTCATCGTGGGCGACACCCAGATGCTGTGGCCTGCCGATGACACCGCAGCCAACGCGGCAGCCCGGTGGCTGAGACGGATTGTCGCGCGGATGGGCTGAACACGGCCTCGCTCAACGCCGGGGCTCGGCCACCCAGATCGAGCCTGCGGGACCGACCTCCCCGAGCAGCACCTTGCGGCCGGCTACCTTGACCGTGCGGCCCGAAAGGACCTCGCGAAGCACGGTGCCATCAGCCAGGCTGGTATCGGCCACCGGCACCTCGAGGCGTCCCGCTGCATCACCAGCATTGACGACGACCAGCGCGCGGCTCTCTCCCTGCCAATCGCGAAGATAAGCCCAGAGACGCCGATCGTTGTGGCGAAGCAGGGTCTGGAACCAGCCGTCGCGCAGCGCGCGTACCTCACGGCGCGCCTTGATGAGGGCGCGGTAGTGACGGAGCGTGCCGGCATCCCACTGCGCCGTCTGCCAAGGGAAACACCGCCGATCGTCGGGGTCCTTGCCTCCGGTCATGCCGACTTCGTCACCGTAATAGACGACGGGTGTCCCGGGATAGGTCATCTGCAGGAGCACGGCCGCCCGTTGGCGTTCCGGCCGCTCACCCGTCTCGAATCGGAAGCGTTCGACATCATGACTGCCCAGGATGTTGAACATCGCGTTGGTCGAGGGTCCGCCCCAGCCCCGCTGCGTGGCCAACTCCCTGTCGAGCGTGTCGACATCCATCTGGCGCTTGGCCGCGAAGGCCACCAAGGCCTTCTGGAAAGGATAGTTCATCGTGGCATCGAAGCGCCCGAGCCAAGGACGCGGATCGTCCCAAATCTCGCCGACGAGATAGGCCTCGGGATTGATGGCGAGGACCTTGGCGCGGAAAGCTTCCCAGAAGCCTGGCTCGGAGATCTCGTTGGGCACATCAAGACGCCAGCCATCGATACCCATGCGCGTCCAGTGCGGCACGACCGTATCGAGGATGTAGTCCCGCACGGCGGGATTGCGGAAGTTGAGCTTTGGCAACGTCGCAAAGCCCCACCACGAGTCATAATTGGGCCGGGGCTGCTGCACCACGGGAAAACCGTAGAAGTTGTACCAAGACCAGAAGGGTGATTCAGGACCCTTGCGGGCCGCCTCGCGGAAGCCGGCGAACTGATCACCCGTGTGGTTGAAGACGCCGTCGAGGATGATGCGCATGCCCCGGGCGTGGACATCCGCGACCAAGGCGCGGAAGGCGGCCTCGTCGCCAAATGCGGGGTCAATCCGCAAGTAATCCGTTGTGTCGTACTTGTGGTTCGAGGGAGACTGGAAGATGGGATTCAGGTAGAGCGCCGTGACACCGAGGCTCTGCAGGTGGTCGAGATGCTGCCGGATGCCCTCGAGGTCTCCCCCGAAGAAATTCGTGATGGTCGGCTTGCCCCCCCACGGCTCGGTACCTGGCGGATCATTGGTCGCCGAGCCGTTCGCGAAGCGATCCGGGAATATCTGGTAGAAGACGGCGTCCTTGGCCCACGCCGGGGCGCCCTGCCGAACACTGCGCGCGCCGAGCCCGTTGCGCTCTGATGCGACCAACGTCCCGCGGGGGGCGGACAGGCCACAACCCGCAACCAGACCAGCCAAGGCTAGAATCGACGCACGATGCATTATCTGACGCTCTCCGAGCTACATTGAGGAACCAACGGGCAAACAAGCTGTTAAAGTAGAGGTTACACGACGTTAATGGCAAAGGGAAGCCCCCGGCATGACATTCCACGACATGCGCGCAGCATTGGATCAGGCGCTGGCGTCGGGCCCGAGGGACCAGCAGCATCTGGTCGCGACGGTCGACGCGGCCTGGGCCTGGATAGAGGCAAATCCCGAGGCCGGTGAGGAAGCCATCACGGACCTCAGGGTCCGGATTGCGCACGCCGAGAGCCTTATCGGTCGCTACTTCGGCATGTAAGCCGCAAGGACCTTGCGGACGACGGAGGGATCGGCACGATCCGCAGCATCAACCCCGATGTGTGCCCACGCGACACGTCCATCAGGTCCGACGACCACCAGGGCAGGCCGGGCGTAGACACGATTGGCCTCCCGGCCGGCACACGCGTCGATCAGGCGATAGCCCGCGTCGGAGACCAGGGGATAGTGGAGCTCCAGTTCACGGGCCAGTACGCGAAGGTCCTCAGGCCGGTCGTGGCTGATGGCCAGAAGACCGACGCCCCTCGGCCAGGTCTTGCGTTCCTCGCGCAACTGCGCGAGTTGGTGGCGACAGTGCCCTCAGGTGAATACCCTGAAGAACACCAGGACCTGCGGTCCCGGCAGGGGCAGACTGACCGTGGCGCCGTGCGCCGTCGGCAGCGTCACCCGCGGGAATGGCTGACCTGCCCACACCCGGGCAGCCCGCCTGAAGGCCTCGCGCACCGGCGCGTCGGCGGGTGGCGCCGTCAGGGTCCAGACGCCCCACAGGACAAGTAACCCGGATGCCACGAAGGCAACCAAGGCGAGCCAGCGGGGCACGGCCACACCAGTATCGATTGTCGGACGCTCCACGCCGATGAGCATAGCAAATCAGCCGCATCCTGCCCCGTTCGTTGCCACGCCTACGGCGAGGGTGCTAGACTGCCGACTGGTTGTCGTGCCGCGGCCATTTGCGCCGTCCAGACTCAGGTAGATCACGCCGCAACCGCGTTCCCACGCCGTGATTCCGGACCACGTCCGTCCAGGAAACGGCCCGCCCCGCACTGTGGCGCATGAAGGCAGAGACGAAACGTCGCGTGGTGCTGCACGGCACCTGGTGTCCCGACGAGGCCCAGGGGCAGTTCGTGTTCTGGGCCGAGGATATTGGCGGCCCGCTCGATTCGACGCGGGTGTGCGAGGCCTTCCAGGGCATCCTGCCGGATGTACCGGCCCGTTCGTTCTTCGTCACGGACGCCCGGCTCCCGGGCACCGGCAACCGGCCGGCCGCCTCTCCCGACGCCAACCCTGCCGTTCTCACCGAGGAACGGACCTTGGTGGAGACGCGCCTCTTCCATCTACCGTCCGGCCCCGCGGAGGCCATCCGCCTGCTCGCCGGCTTGGCGGACACGCCTGCAACCGGACGAGCCCTCGGGCCCGACCTGCGCTTCTGGCGTCTCGTCGCGAACTGGGTGCTCGAACTGGCCGCACGCCGGCACTTCGTGCCGGCGCTGACCCACGAAGGCACGCGGTTGGTGGGTCGCTGGCAGCCCATCCTGAACACCGAGGAAGTGCGCCTTGCCCAGATGGCGAGGATCATGCCCCCCGTCGCCCGGGCACTCGGACGCGCCGGGCACCCTCCTGCGCCCCGGCACCTCATCAGCAGCTTCGCGGGACGGGGCCTCGATGCCCTGATCCGCCAGTGGGCCATCGCCATCCCCAAGCCACTTCGGCCCTCGGGGCCGAGTGTGTGGGACCGCTGGGCCGCCTCGCTCGGGGCGCCCCCCGAGGACCTCGAAAACCTTCAGGTCAAGGGGCCGGTCCGAGAGTTGCAGGCGCTTGAATCGGCGGTCGAACGCTGGCTGGTTCCGGTCCACACGCCGCTCCCTCCGCTCAGAACGGCATTCCGCCTGACGCCCCCGGATGAGCCGGATGGGCCTTGGCTTTTGCAGTTCGGTTTCCAGGCACCCGACGAACCCTCGCTCTTCGTCACAGCGTCGGAAATCTGGCGAGAAGGTGGCCACAAGGGCGTCTTTCACGCCCGCGAGATCGCCCTGCCCCAGATCACCTTCCTGCAATCGCTCGGGGAAGCGCAGGAGGTCTTCAAGAAGAATTCCCACGTGGGACTCGGGGATAATCTGGCGGCCGCCATCCGGGTACCCCGGCCGGACCATGCCGTACTGCGCATCGAGGAAGCCCATGATTTCTTGGCCAACGTGGCCCCGGTCCTGGAAAGCGCGGAAGAAAAGTTCGGATGCATCCTGCCCCCATGGTGGTCGCCCGGCAAGAGCCGCCTCGGAGTCCGATTGACCATCAAGCCGATGGACGACGAACCGCAAAAGGCGGGGACCGGTATGCTTCGCGCTGCAGATGCAGGAGCCGGCATCGAGACCATGGTGCGCTATGACTGGGATCTGGCCCTGCCGGATGGCGCATTGTCCGCCATCGAATTCCAGCTGCTGCAGGAGCAACAGGCTCCGCTGCGCCATGTCCGTGGCCAATGGTTCGAGGTTCGCCCGGAAGACCTGGAGCTGACCATCCAGCACTGGGGCAGGCAAGCCGCGCACGCGCGGACGATGGAGCTTTCCAAAGCCATGCAGTTGGCATTCGCCAATCCTGCCGCGAGCCAGTCCAAGGGCTTGCCGGTCCTCGGCGTGGTCGGCCAGGGCTGGCTCGCGGACATGCTGGGCGGCGACAACCAGCGCATCCCGACGCTGCCCAGCCCCGAGGGCTTCGTCGGCACGCTGCGCCCGTACCAGCTCCGGGGATTCTCCTGGTTGGCATTCCTGACGGGTCAAGGTCTCGGCGTGTGTCTTGCCGACGACATGGGCCTCGGGAAGACCATCCAGTTGCTGGCCCTGCTGATCCACAACCGACGAACCCGGGCACGCAGGCGCGCCACCTTGCTGGTCTGCCCCACTTCGGTCCTGGGCAACTGGTGGCGGGAGATCCAGCGCTTCACGCCGGGCCTGACGGTGCATGTCCATCACGGACCCGACCGCAAGCAGGGCGAAGCGTTGCTCGCCCTAGTCCGGGATGTCGACGTGGTCTTGACGACCTACAGCATCGCAACCCGCGACCGCGAGACGCTGGCGGCGCATACCTGGGACGGCGTGGTGCTGGACGAAGCCCAGAACATCCGCAATCCGGACACCCAGCAGGCCAAGGCCGTATGCATGCTCCGCAGCCGCTATCGGGTCGCGCTGACGGGTACACCTGTCGAGAATCGCCTTGCCGAGCTCTGGAGTCTATTCCAGTTCCTCAACCCGGAGTATCTGGGTGACAAGGCATTCTTCAAGCAGCGCTACTCGACCCCCATCGAGCGCTTCCGCGACCCCGTCGCTTCGATTCGCCTTCGCAAGCTGATAAGCCCCTTCATCCTCCGCAGGATGAAGACGGATCCCTTCGTCATTCAGGACCTGCCCGAGAAGATCGAGATGAAGGTCCATACCAACCTGACCCGCGAGCAGGCCGATCTCTACCGCCAGACCCTGGCCCAGATGATGGACGAGATCGAGCAGGCCAACGGTATCGCGCGTCATGGCGCCGTCCTGCGGACGCTGACCCGTCTCAAGCAGGTTTGCAACCATCCCGCCCAAGCCGTCGACGAAGGCGAGATGCCCGTCCTCGCAGGTCGTTCGGGGAAGCTGTCCCGCTTGTCGGACATGCTGGACGAGATCATGCAAATCGGAGACCGCGCGCTCATCTTCACGCAGTTCGTCGAGATGGGGCACCTATTGGCCAGGCACTTGAAGGATCAATTCGGCTACCAGGCCGTGGCGTTCCTGCATGGCGGCATTCCGCAACGCCAGCGGGACGAGATGGTCCAGCGCTTCCAGGAAAGCCCCGACGGGCCACCCCTGTTCATCCTCTCGCTCAAGGCGGGGGGCCTCGGCCTGAACCTGACACGCGCCAACCATGTCTTCCATTTCGACCGCTGGTGGAACCCCGCCGTCGAGAACCAGGCCACGGACCGTGCTTTCCGCATCGGTCAGAAGCGCAACGTCCAGGTCCACAAGTTCGTCTGCACCGGCACGATGGAGGAGCGCATCGACCAGCTCATCGAGTCCAAGAAGTTCCTGGCCTCGTCCATCGTCGGGACCGGCGAACGCTGGCTTGCCGACATGGGGACCTCGGAACTGCGCGAACTGCTTGCGCTGCGTGACGATGCGGTCGAGGACGAGGGATGACGGACGAGCCCCTGACCACTCCCGAGGCAGCTCCGGTCCGCAAGCGTCGCAGTCGCGCCGTCACGACGGAGGTGACCGGACCGGACACTCCGGTGGCCGTCGCCGTCGATCGGACCGAAGTCCCCGGGGCCCCCGAGCCGCCGCGCACCCGGACCAACCGGCCCCCCCGGACGCAACGCCGGGCAACGGCGCCCGCACCAGAATCAGCCCCGCAAGAGTCGGCTGCGCTCCCGGACGTCGCGCCCGTGGCTCGGCCAGCCGAGCCTGCCGGAGACCGGCCTGCCGCAGAAGAATCGCCCACCGGGCGCAGACCAAGCACGCGCCGGCCTCGTGGCCGGTCCCGTCCTGAAACGGTCGACCAGGCAGTCCTCGAGGAAACTCGGGAGGCCGGAGCCGTCATCGCCGAGCCCGAGTCGCCGGAAGAGGCACCGGCGGACGCCGACAACACCCACGCCGGTCGTGCAAGGCGACGGCGGCGACGGCGCGCACGAGCGCGGGGTGCTGCCGGTGAGACCGCTGCGCCCGGCGTGTCGGCCGAAGCCTCCGAGGCCCTCGCCCGGGAAATTGCGGGAACCCTGCAAGAGCCCGGTGAGCACGGGACAGTCCCCGAGGCAGGAACTCCGGCCGCGGGCAGGCGGCGCAGGGTACGCAAGCGCAGGCGGGGCAAGACAGCCGCGGCCGGCGATGCCGCCGAAGGCCCCATCGTCGAGCGTCCTCCCCAGCCCGCGCGCCCCCCGAAAGCCAACCGCACGGAGCGCAAGGGACACAAGGTAAGCCTTGCGCGCAGGGCAGCTTCCATGGGCCTCGGCACGCGACGCTGGTCCGAGCGCTGGACGGACTTTCTCGAGTATGTCGGACTAGGACCGCGCCTGAAGCGTGGGCTCGAGTACGCGCGCCAGGGTGCCGTGCATGACGCGCGGATGGACCAGGACGGTGTCCTGACGGCCAAGGTCAAGGGGTCGCTGCCCGAGCCCTACAGGGTGACCTTCGCCCTGGTCCACCTCGAGGATGAGGTCTGGAAGGCCACGCTTCGGGAGATGGCCGACAACGCCTGGTGGTCCACCGAGTTGTTGCGCGGAGAATTGCCCGACGACATCGACGCGGCCTTCGCAGCGGCTGGTGCATCGCTGTACCCGACGGATGGGCAGGAAGTGCTCGCCCAATGCACCTGTCCGGACCTCTACAACCCGTGCAAGCACATCGCCGCCGTTTTCTACTGGCTGGCAGGCCAGTTCGACAAGGATCCCTTCATCCTGTTCCGATTCCGCGGCAGGACCCGAGAACAGGTGTTGCAGGCACTGACCATCATCCGGTCCGGTGGCGACCCAGATGCGGAGACGATCGAGGAACCCGTCATCGCGGAGGATGGTCCTCTGGAACAGCGTTTGGACGACTTCTGGACGCTGGGGACCGGTACCGAACGCCTGGTCCTGCAGTCCGGCTTGCCCGCGCAAGGCGTGGGGAACCACCTGATCCGCCTGGACCAGCCAGCGGGCTGGGAAGGCCGCATGGGTTTCATCCTGACCATGGGCTCCTACTTCGCCGCCCTTGAGCAGGCCGAAGATCTCCGCCCATACTTCGGCACGGAAGGCGCCGGAGGCCCGAGTTGAAGGCCATGCCCACCGCAACCGTGCCGGAAGTTCGTCGCCACTTCATCGGTGGCCGCTGGTTCGAGGAGACGGGCAAAACTCGGCCATTGCGCAACCCGGCAACCGGCATGGTTCACGGACGCCTCGCCCTCGGTGGCGAAGCCGAGGTCGAGGCCGCAGTTCGTGCCGCACGTGCCGCACTTGAGGGCCCCTGGGGCCGGATGACGCTCGCTGCGCGCTGTGACCTGCTCGACAAGGTTGCGGATCAGTTGCTCGAGCGTCTCGAGGATCTTGTGGCCGCCGAAGTCGGAGATACCGGCAAGCCTGCCCATGAAGCCCGATCCTGGGAGTTGCCTCGTGCCGCGGCCAATTTCCGGGCCTTCGCGGCACTGGCGCGCAGCCGCGCGGATGAGGTGTTCCGCATGCGGTCCGCCGATGGCCTCGAGGTCATGAACACCGTTTTGCGCGCACCCATCGGCGTCGTCGGCCTGATCGTGCCGTGGAACCTGCCGCTGCTGCTGCTGACCTTCAAGGCGGCGCCGGCCCTTGCGATGGGCAACGTCATCATCGCCAAACCCAGCGAGGAGACGCCCACGACAGCCTGCCTGCTGGCCGAGATCATGGCCGAGGCCGGCCTGCCGGACGGCGTCTTCAACGTCGTTCACGGCCTCGGTGCCGGAGGCGCCGGAGAGGCTTTGGTACGCCACCCCGAGGTCAGAGCCATCGCCTTCACCGGCGAGAGCGCGACCGGCCGGTCCATCATGGCCACCGCGTCCCACGGACTGAAGGCCCTGTCCTTCGAGTTGGGCGGCAAGAACGCGGCCATCGTCCTGGAAGATGCCGACCTCGAGGCGGCCGTGGCGGGCACAGCTCGCTCGGCCTTTCTCAACACCGGGCAGGTCTGCCTGTGCACGGAACGTGTCTATGTGGCGAGGCCCCTCTACGAGACATTCGTCGCGCGACTCGCGGAAGAGGCCAGTCGATGGGTCCCGGGGGATCCTTGGCAGCTCGGGACCCGGCTGGGTCCCGTCATCTCGGAAGGCCAACGGGAACGCATCCGCCGGTATGCCGCGCTTGCGGCCGAATCCGGCACCGTGCGCGCCGGCGGCGTCGTACCTGTCATGTCCGAGGGGCTCGAGGGCGGCTGGTGGTTCGCTCCAACGGTCTGGACCGACCTCGGGGAGGACCACCCGTGCGTCCGCGAGGAGGTCTTCGGCCCAGTCTGCCATGTCGCCCCGTTCGACACCGAGGAGGACGCGCTCAAGATGGCCAACGCCTCGCCCTATGGCCTCGCAGGCGTGGTGTGGACGCGTGACCTGGAACGCGCCATGCGCGTCAGCCGACGCCTCGAGGCAGGCCTGACATGGGTCAACTCGTGGTATCTGCGGGATCTCCGGACGCCGTTCGGCGGCGTCAAGGCCTCAGGCATCGGACGCGAAGGCGGGGTCTGGTCCCTCGACTTCTTCAGTGAGACCCGCACCATCTGCGTGCCGTGGGATGAATCATGACGGCAGTCACGCGTAACGAGGGTCCTAACGGCACGAGTTTCATCCTTGCCGAGGGCACGAGCACGCTGGCCCATTACCCCCACGCCCGCGCCGCCGGCGGCCTTCTCTGGGTCTCGGGCCTGTCCGCGCGACGCCCCGACCAGAGCATACCTGGCGTTGTCCGTGGCCCTGCCGGCGTCACCCGCGACTTCGGGGCGCAGGCCGAAGGGGTGTTCGATAACCTCGAACGCGTGTTGGCTGCAGCCGAAGCCGACCTGTCCCACGTGGTCGATATCTTCGCGATGCTGGTCGATCTCGCGGATTATCCGGCCTTCAACGAAGCCTACAACCGTCGCTTCGACGCCCAAGGCGGCCCGACCCGAACGACTTGTGTCGTCCGGTCACTGCCCCTTCCCGATCTGCTCATCGAACTCAAGGTCGTGGCCGTCGACCCCGGGGCCCGCCCGTGAACGCCGCGACCAACCAGATCGAGGCCATCGCCGAAGCCTTGGCCGAAGCCGAGCGTCACGCCCTTCCCGTGCCGCCCCCGCGCGAGATGCTGCCGGGTCTGTCGGTCGAGACCGCCTACCAGGTGCAGCGTGCGGGCATGGCCCGGCGCATCGGCATGTTGCCCCACCTGAACGCCGTGGTGCCGACGCAACGCGACCACGCCCCGACCGTGGTCGGGCACAAGGTCGGCGTCACGAGCCGTGCCGTCCAGCAATGGCTGGGCTTCGACCAACCCGACTTCGGAGTCCTGCTCGACAGCATGCAGATTCCCCTTGGCGTCCCATGTCCGGGGTCGACCCTAATTCAGGCGCGCATCGAAGCCGAACTGGCCTTCGTGATGCGCGCGGCGTTGCCCCGGCAAGGCTGCACGCCGGCGGATGTCCTGCACGCCACGGCCTATGTCCTGCCTGCCCTCGAAGTCATCGATTCACGGATCGCTGACTGGAACCTGACCATCGTCGACACCGTGGCCGACAATGCAAGCTCGGCCTACTTCACGCTGGGCCACGTGCCCATCGATCCCAGAAACCTCGACATGCGCCTGATGGGCATGAAGCTGACACGCAACGGCGAGGTCGCCGCGTCCGGTGCAGGTGCCGCGTGCCTCGGTCATCCGGCTAAGGCCGTCGCATGGCTGGCTAGGACGCTCGGTGCCGCCGGCGTCGAGATCGAGGCTGGCCACATCGTCCTGTCCGGGGCCCTGGGGCCCGTGGTGCCTTTCCTTCCCGGAGACGTCGTCAGCGCGACCCTGTCCGGTGCGGGCACCGTCTCGTTGACGCGAGAGGCCGGCCGATGACGACCGAACACGAGGGCTGGGCCCGCCATCTGGAAGCGGCGCGACGATCGGGTACCCTGCTCGGTGCCGATGACAGGCCGTGGACCAGTCTTTCCGTCGGGGACGGATATGCCGTCCAGTCTTGCGGTCTGGCTCACCGGCTTGCCGAAGGGGAACGTCTGGCGGGCTGGAAGATGGGCTTCACCAGCTTGGCCAAGATGCGCCAGATGAACCTTGACGCGCCGATCGCCGGCTACTTGCTGGCGAGCATGGACGTGCCGGAGGGAGAGCTGGACGTGACGGCTTACCAGCATCCCAAGGCGGAACCCGAAATCGTCCTGCGCCTGAAGCATGACCCCGGTCCGACCCCCGACTTCCTTGAGGCCAGCCGCGCCATCGAGTCCGTCTGCCTGGGGATCGAGATCTTGGACAGTCGCTTCGCCGGCTACCAGTTTTCGCTGGGTGAGGTGCTTGCCGACGACACGTCCGCCGCGGGCTATGTCTTGGGTTCGCGCTGGCGTGCGCCTGACGCGCTGGACCTGGGCAACCTCGGCATCCTGATGTCGGTGGATGGTGTCCTCGTCGAGGCAGCCAGCAGCGCAGCCATCATGGACCATCCCGTCCGGGCCCTGATGGCCCTCGCACGCCTGCTCGACGCCCGGGGCGATCAGCTTGCTGCCGGACAATTGGTGCTTACGGGGGGCATCACGGCCGCCCATCCTCTGCCGCCTGGTCGCCACGTGGTCGTCGAAGCTCAGGACCTCGGCAGCATCATGCTGTCCACGCGGACCGGAGCCTGATTCGCCATGTTCCCGCCCCTCATCCCCGTCAACCTGCAGGACTGGCTGGCAGCCCACCGTGACCAGCTGAAGCCTCCGGTCGGCAACAAGTGCTTGTACCGAGGCGAGGATCTCATCGTCATGGCGGTAGGTGGCCCCAATGCCCGCAAGGACTACCACATCGACCCCTACGAAGAATACTTTCATCAACTCGAAGGTGACCTGCTGCTCAAGCTGCTGGTCGACGACAAGCCCGTCGAGGTCCGGGTGCGCGAAGGCGAAACATTGCTGTTGCCGCGACGCGTCCCCCATTCGCCGCGTCGCGGCTCTGGCACGCTAGGCATCGTGATCGAGAGGCCCCGGCTGCCCGGCGAGCACGATGGGTTCCTGTGGGTTTGCGAAGCATGCGGCCACAAGCTGAATGAGGTCACCCTGCCCGTTTCCGACTTGGAGACCCAGCTCAAGGAGGCCTTTGCCGCCTACTGGAGCGGCGATCCGGCCCTGCGGACGTGCCGTTCCTGCGGCACGGTGATGGAGCCCCCGCCTACTCCATGATCGTCGACGTCCACACCCATGTCCTGCCTCGCGACTGGCCCGACATGGCGGAGCGCTGGGGCGCTGGCCCTTGGCCGTCCCTGGTCCACGGGGCCATGGGATGCACGAAGCTGATGGTGGGCGATCGACCGCTCAGGGACGTGGATGCAAGGCTCTGGGACATGCCGACGCGACTTGCCGCGATGGATGAGGCCGGCATCGACTGCCATGTGCTCTCTACCGTACCGGCGATGTTCAGCTACTGGGCCCCCGGCAAGGCCGCTGCCGACCTCGGGCGCCTGCTCAACGATCATGTGGCTGGCTGGGTCCGGGAGCGTCCGGACCGCTTTTTCGGTCTCGGAACCTTGCCGATGCAGGCACCCGACATGGCCGTGGCCGAACTGGAGCGTTGCGTGCGAGAACTGGGGCTCCGGGGTGTGCAACTGGGCACGCACGTGCTGGGGCGGAATTGGGACGATCCTGCGCTGGAGTCCGTCCTCGCCGCGGCCGCGGATTTGGGCGCGGCCGTATTCATCCATCCGTGGGACATGATGGCGTCGGACCGCATGCCCGCGTGGTTCGCTCCTTGGCTGGTCGGCATGCCTGCAGAGACGGCCCTTGCCGCCGGCAGCCTGATGTTCGGAGGCGTCCTCGATCGCCATCCCGCCCTTCGGATCGGCCTGGCGCACGGTGGCGGTGCCGTTCCCTACCTGCTCGGGCGTTTCGACCGTGGTTTCACGGCACGACCCGACCTGTGCGCGACACGGACGACGCATGCTCCTTCCACGCAGTGGAGCCGCTTCTGGGTCGACACCTTGGTCCAGGACGCCGAAAGCCTGCGGCTGCTGGCCGAGAAGAGCGGTCGGGACCGGCTGATGCTGGGCACCGACTTCCCGTTTCCGCTCGGCGAGGCCGTGCCCGGGGAGGCCGTCAGGCAGGCGTGGCCGGACCAACCCGACCTTGTCGACAGCCTTTTGACCGACAACGTCCGGGCCTTCCTCGGGGTCACGTCGTGAGCGACCTGCACCTCCGGGCCGAGGTGTCGGGCCAGCCTTACGTCGTCCGCATCAATGAGGCACGCGTGCTGGCCTATGGCCTTGACTTCGAGACCCTGCAGGCGGGGGCATTCGGTCTTCCCCGGGCCTCGGTGCAGATCGTCCGTGCCGGTGCCTTCACGGGTGAGCCTGCAGAGGGCGGGTCGTGCCGTTGTGAAATCCTGACGTTGATTCCCCACGCCCACGGCACCCACACGGAAGGGATCGGGCATCTTTCGGACCGCCCCTTGCCCGTTCACGAGGACCTTGCCGACATTCTGGTACCGGCCACCCTCGTCACGCCCGTGTCCCTCTCCGCCGCCCCGGAAGGCACCTTGACCCTCGAGGTGCTCAGGGCCGCATTGGCCCCGTGGCCACCAGCGTGGCGCACGGCCGTCATCCTGAGGCTCGCCGAACCTCGGGACACCCCCCGGGACTGGTCGGGTATGCCACGCATGCACCTTGCGCCCGAGGCCGCCAGTTGGCTGCGCCTCGAAGGCTGCCGCCACCTCGTGACCGATCTGCCATCGCTGGAGCCTGAATGGGATGGCGGTCTGTTGGCCGCGCATCGGGCCTTCTGGAACGTGGCACCCGGCGAATACCCCGCCATGGGAAGTTCGAGCACCATCACCGAAATGGCCAGGCTGCCCGCGGACCTGCCCGATGGCATCGGCCTGCTCAACCTCCAGATTGCCCCCTTCGCCCGTGATGCCGCACCTGCCCGACCGGTCTGGCTTCCCGTCACCCCCCTTTCTTGAACAGAGCCCAGCCATGACCGCACGTCCAAGCCTGCCCACGGGGCAATTCCACCTTCCCCGCGATCCCGCAGGTCGCCCCAAGGCCTATCTGGCAGGTCATTCACTCGGCCTGCAACCCGTGACCACGGCGGAGAACATGCGCGCCGAACTTGACCGCTGGGCGCGCGAGGGAGTAGCTGGCCACTTCTCCACCCCGGACCCTTGGTATGCCTTTCACGAGACGGTACAGGAGCCCTTGGCGAGGCTGGTGGGCGCGCAGCCCCATGAGGCCATCATGATGAACAGCCTGACGGCCAACCTTCATCTGCTTTTCGCCTCGTTCTACAGGCCGCGGGGCCAGCGACGCCGAATCCTGTTCGAGGCCCACGCCTTCCCCTCGGACCGATTTGCGCTGGAGACGCAAGTGCGATGGCACGGGGGCGACCCGGCGGTGGATCTGGTGCCGGTACGCCCACGGCAAGGAGAGTCACACTTCCGGCACGAAGACCTGATCGCGACCATCGCCCGTGAAGGCGAGCAACTGGCCATGGTCTGGCTTCCCGGAGTCGATTGGTTGACGGGCGAGGCGCTGGACCTCGCGGGCCTGACGAGGGCGGCGCACGAGGCCGGGGCCATCGCCGGATTCGATCTGGCCCATGCAGTTGGCAACATGCCATTAAAGCTACATGACAGCAATATAGATTTTGCGGTTTGGTGTAGCTACAAGTATCTCAACAGTGGCCCAGGTAGTGTAGGGGGCGCCTTTGTCCACGAGCGTCACCATAACCGACCCGACCTGCTGCGCCTCGGCGGCTGGTGGGGCCACGATCCGGCGACGCGATTCGCGGAGGAGCCGCCGTTCCAGCCGCAGCCGGGCGTCGAGGGCTGGCAACTCAGCAACGCGCCTGTCCTATCGATGGTCGCCGTGCGCGCGTCGCTGGGCATCTTCGACCGTGTGGGCATCGACCATCTCCACGACCGCGCCATCGCACTGACAGACCACCTGCGCCGGAGCCTCGCGAATCTCGAGAGGCCTTGGATCCGGGTCCTGACGCCGGAGAGTGCCGCGCGGCGCGGGGCCATGACTTGCATCGCCCTTGGCGAGCGAGCCACACCTGTCCACGCCGCCCTTGAGGCAGCAGGCATCGTCTGCGACTTGCGCGCCCCCGACGTGCTGCGTCTCGCGGCCGCCCCCCTCTACAATGATGAGGCGGATCTCGACCGCTGCCTCGCAGTTTTGGAGCAACAGGCATGACGACACCCGAATTCACCATCGCCGGGGCAGGCCTTGCCGGTGCCCTGCTTGCCCTGACATTGGGGCGTCGCGGTCATCGGGTGCGGGTGCTCGAACGCCGTCCGGACCCACGCAAGGTACCGCAGCCCCCGGGGCGCTCGATCAACATGGCGCTCTCCACCCGAGGCCGGCACGCCCTCGCTTGCGTGGGATTGGAAGAAAGGGTTCTCGAGAAGGCCCTGCCCATGCGGGGCAGGATGATCCACGGCCAGGATGAATCGCTCGAGTTGCAACCCTACGGCATTCATCCGGAGGACGTCATCCTGTCGATCGGGCGCGCCGAGCTCAATTTGCTTCTGGTCGAGGAGGCCGAGCGGTGCCCGACCGTCGAAGTTCTCTTCGACCAGGGTGTTGACGGCTTTGATGCGGCGACACGCACCCTGACGTGGTCCCGAGCCGACGGCACGCGCGGGGAGGAGGCCTTCGTGACCTTGTTCGGTACGGATGGGGCCTTCTCGGCGGTGCGTCGCCAGATGCAGCGCCGGGATCGCTTCGACTACCAGCAGCAGTTCATTGACTGGGGCTACAAGGAGATCTCGTTTCCGGCTCGGCCGGACGGTGCCTTCGCGATGGAACCCGGAGCCCTGCATATCTGGCCGCGTGGCAACCACATGCTCATTGGCCTGCCGAATCCGGACGGCAGTTTCACGGGCACGCTCTTCCTGCCCTTCGAAGGCGCCGAAAGCTTCGCCAATCTCGAGTCCGTGGCGGACGCGCGGGAGTTCTTCAGGAACTGGTTCCCGGATGCCCTGCCCATGCTGCCGGATTTCGACCAGTCGTGGCGCGAGAACCCGGTACGTTCCCTGGTCCTCGTTCAATGCGATCCGTGGGTGATCGACGATGCGGTGGCCTTGGTGGGCGACGCGGCGCATGCCGTGGTGCCCTTCTATGGCCAAGGCATGAATGCCTCATTCGAGGATGTCGTGGTCCTGGCCGAGGAGCTCGCCATGGCACCGGATGATCGTCGACTCGCCTTGTCACGGTATGCCGATCGACGCAAGCCGCACACGGACGCACTCGCCGAGTTGGCGATGCGCAACTTCGTGGAGATGCGCGATTCCGTCGCCAAGCGAAGCTACAAGTGGCGTCACGCCCTTGATCAGCAGTTGCAACGGTGGCTCCCCGATCAATGGATGTCGCTGTACCACATGGTGACCTTCACGCGCCTGCCCTATGGCGAGGCCAAGGCACGCGCGGAACGCCAGGACCGCTTGGTCCGCGCAGCGACAATGGGGCTGGGGGCCGGTCTGCTCTGGATGCTGGCCCGCAGGTCATCGGACGATCAGTAGGTGCGCCGTCCGGCGCATAAGCGTCCGGGCCCCTGACGGCGGAAGCAGTTCCCCCCATAAAAGCTAAGGGTCCCGCACTTCCTCAGGGGAGGCGCAGGACCCGCTGTCCTTGAACCGAAACTACCGCTTTTGGTAGGGAAGGAGAGCAATCTCGCGGGCACGCCCGATGGCGACCGTCAGAATCCGCTGATACTTGGCACTGACGCCCGTGACCCGGCGGGGCAGGATCTTGCCGTCCTCGGAAACGAAGCGACGAAGGGTCATCACATCTTTGTAGTCGATGACCTTGTCGACCTGGCCCGACAGGAAAGGACAGGGCTTGCGACGACGCTTGCGCTGACGCTTCTTGTTATCACCCGCCATTACTTGGTCTCCTTGAACTCGACGTGGCGCTTCACGACCGGATCGTACTTCTTGAGCACGAGGCGGTCGGGATCGTTCCGCTTGCTCTTGAAGGTCGTGTACTGATATGGGCTCTCCGTGCTGCGGAGCTTGATGATCACGCGATGACCGCTGGCTGCCATGAAAGGACTCCTGGACAAGTGGGCTTCATAATGCCCGGAAAAGGACCAGATGGGCCGGGACCCGCGTCGCGGGATTTGACGGAACGGCCCGGTCCCTCTATCCTAGCACAGGTTGTTGGAAGCGTGTGGCTTCCTTGTTCCTTTTCTGAAAGCTGGAGAATTCGGTCGTGGCCCGCAAGTGCATGGTGTCCGGCAAGAAGCCCAATGTGGCGAACGCCGTCAGTCATTCCCACGTGAAGACCAAGCGCCGTCAGGAGCCCAACCTGCAGTGGAAGCGCTTCTTCCTCGAGGACGAGAACCGCTGGGTACGCCTTCGCGTCTCGGCCAAGGTCATCAAGACCATCAGCCGCTATGGCCTGCGCGACGCCCTGAAGCGCTACGGCGCCTCCGAGTCGCTGCTCAAGCCCTGACGTCCTGACAACAGAAGCCCCCCGGCCCTGTGGCCAGGGGGCTTTCTGCGTGAAGCAACCCTGATCTCGCCCAGCCAGGCCTTGACTGCCCCAGGGCGATGATGCCGCGATCCCGTCACTTGTCCCGCGGTGCAAACCGTTACAAAGACAGACCTAATTTTGCGCTTTGTATCGTTTTCGTAGAACTATTGACCAACTCCCGTCGAAGGTCGTACAGTATCAGCAGAACGGTCCGCCGTTCGGGAGTCCGGGAAGCGCTGACCGGGTCGGGACAGGTTGTCAGCACTTTCCGGGTTTCCTATTTGGGAACAGGCCTCATCTCCGCGGCACGCGCCACCCGGGTCCTTGGACCTTCGGCCATCTGCGGGCCGCGCGTTTGCCCCGTGCAGGCCTGCGCACCGGCAGGTCAAGCTATCGGCCCGAATTTATTTGTATATATTTCGTCAACCTATTGACTAAATAGTGTCCAAGGGATATCTTGAATACAGAGCGTTCGTCGCTCGGGTTTCCGGGAAGTGCTGACCGGGTCGGGACAGGTTGTCAGCATTTCCCGGATACTTCTTTGGACCGAAGTCGTCGAATCTCTGTCTAAATATTGACCCGGTGTTGCCTCGGGTCCTAGGATAGAAGTGCAGTCGGTTACGGTTTGTCCGGTCAGGACAGCACAGACCGTTTGCCGTCGGGGATGGACGTGAGGTCGACAACTTCAAGCATCGACACCCGGTGGGATGCCCCCACCCCGTGGGTGGACAGTAGCCATGGCGCCATCCAGCGCCTCATGCGCCGGCTCGTCCCGGCCCCGGATGCGCCCGCCGCCGCTGCGTGCTACCGCTATGTGCGGTACGGCATCCCCTTCGGCTTCCCGGCCGAACGCCTGCATTACCGGGCTTCCGAAGTACTCGCGGCCGGCATGGCCGACGGCCTGGGCAAGTCCACCCTGCTGACGGCACTCTGGCGCGCTGCGGGCCAGGAAGCGCGGCAGTACATGGCGCGCCTGCCAGCCGCCTTCCTGTCGGGCTTGGTTTATCCTGGCCCGCACCTGGTCCACGCCGTCACGGAATTGCGCGTCTCCGGCGTCTGGCATCGGCTGGACAGCTACCTGCTGGACGGCCCCTTGCTCCTCCGCGTCCGCGAGGCCCTCGGACGGGGGCCGGGCAGCATCGGCTGGTCCCACGACGGTAGCGGCTGTACCGATTGGCATGGCACCGGGGACAGCCTGCTCGACGTCACCCGGCTGGTCCGGCTTGACGGCCCCTTCGAGGACATCGGTACCTGGTTGGCCGCTGACCCTGCCCAGCTTCATGATCATCCGCTGCATGGACCGTCGTGGCGCGAGGTCCGCCTCGATGCCCAGCGTCGTGTCACCCAGTTGCGTGCACGGCGCACCTTGCCCCTGCCCGGACAGGAGACGTGAGACTCGTCGACGCGCGGGGCCTTGTCCGGATTCACGGGCGAGGCACGGCTGCCGAGCATCGCGCACTGGATTGCGTGGACTTCTCGATGGAACCCGGAGAATGGGTCGCCATCGTCGGGCCCAGCGGCAGCGGCAAGAGCACGCTCCTCCACCTCGTGGCCCTGACGGATCGACCGGACGCCGGCGCGCTCACCGTGGCCGGACAACCGACGTACGGCCTATCCGACGCTGCCTTGACGCGATTGCGTCGGGACCGTCTCGGCCACTTGCATCAGGCGTTCCACCTCTTGCCTACGCTCGATGTCCTTGGCAACGTCCGGTTGCCCCTCGATCTGCAGGGCGTTCCGGATCGTGAAGCAGAACGTCGGGCGCGCGCCATGCTCGAGGAGGTGGGCCTCGAGCGCGAGACCCACCGGCATCCCGCGGCACTGTCCGGTGGCCAGCAGCAACGGGTTGCCCTCGCACGTGCCCTCGTGCACGCGCCCGCACTCGTCGTGGCGGACGAACCTACGGGCAATCTGGACCGGGAGACCGGCCGGAGGGTACTGACGCTGATCCGGCGCGCGATTGCCTTTGCCGGCAGCGGCATCCTGATGGTGACCCACGATCCTGAGGTCGCGGCCGCTGCCGATCGCTGCCTCACGCTTGTGGACGGGCGATTCGAGACTTGAGGCGCCTCATCGAGGCCCTCGTCACCGGGTGGTGGAAACGCTCCCCATGGGGCCTGCTGCTGACCCTGGCGGGTGTCGCGCTCGGCAGCGGCGTCGCGCTCGCCGTCCACCTCGCTAGCCGTTCCGTCCACGAGGCCTTCCTGGCGGGCATCGAGACCCTCGCGGGCCCCCCGGGCCACATCATTCGGGCTCCTGCGGGGGACCTCGACGAACGGTTGATGCTTCGGCTGCAGCGCGCCACGTCGGCGACTACCCCGCTCGTCCCGCTTGTCGAGGGCGAGTTGCGCACCCTTGGGGAAGATCCGCAGGATCTGACGCTGACCGGGATCGACCTGGCCTGCCCACTGGACGCATGGGGTGAGGTCAAGAGCCTTGGTGATCCCGACGATCTGTTTGCGCCGGCCGCGGTCCTCTGGCCCGAAGACGGGCGCGCGGACAAGTTCCGTCGCGTGATGGCAGGCTCGCGTCACCTGAACCTCCGCGTGGTCGCTCGTCTTCTTCCGTCGGGTCGGGGACCTGTCCAGCCACGCGTTCTCTGCGACATCGCCGAAGCCCAACGCCTCCTCGAACGGCCGGGTCGCCTCGATCGCATCCTGGTGCGTGGCGCACTGCCGAATGGACTCGCCGAACAGGTACGCCAGGCCGGGCTCGTCCTCGAGCCGGCGGGTTCCCGGGCAGCCGTCCTCGACCAGATGGCGCGGGCGTTCCGATTCAACCTGTCGGCACTCAGCCTGGTCTCGGTCCTGCTCGGTACGGCGCTGACGCTCAATCTGCTCGGCCGATCGTTCGGCGCACGCCGCAGCACGATGGCCCGCATCCATGCCCTTGGCGCCTCGAGGCGCGCCATTGCGACGCTGTTGCTAGCGGAAGGTGCCGCCATCGGCTGTGTCGGCGGCGTCCTCGGTGTAGGCGTTGGCGTGTTTCTCGCCAGCAGCACCACTCAGGCGATACGTCGGACGGTTTCGGCGCTGTATGGCCGCACGGGCCCGGCGTGGAGCCAGCTCGAAACCCAGGACGTTTTCCTCGCGATCGCGTGCGCGACCTTGTGCGGATGCGTGGCCGCCGCCGTGCCGGCCTGGCGGGCGCTGTCCATCGCCCCCTCGCTGACGGACCTCGAGCATCCGCCGGAACGCCAGCCTCCCCCTTGGCCTCACGGTTGGACGCTCACAGGATTCATCCTTCTGCTGGCTGCCTCGGGAACGTCCGCCATCGCCGCCGCGTCGGGAACGGACCGCACGTGGACCAACCTTGTGGCCCTTGCCTCGGCCACCTTGCTGGCCTCCGGCACGGCCGCCATGGCACCGCTGGCCTTGCGACTGATGGCCTTGACACGAACTTCGAGGCAGCATCCCTGGCTGCTGGTCCTTGGGTTGGCGGCTCGATCGCTGGCGCTCGGCTGGCGACGCCACGCCCTCGCCGTGGCCGCCATCATCCTCGCCTCGGGGATGGTCCTCGGCATGGGGACGATGGTCGCTTCTTTCCGGGGATCCGTCGCCCAGTGGGCGCAACGCACCTTGTCGGCGGACCTCTTCCTGAGTTCACGCCAAGGGGAAGGGACGCGCGAAGGCGGTACGCTGTCTCCTGCAATTGAAGGCCACATCGCAAGCATGCCGGGTATCCGCGCCGTCGAGGCCACCTATGAAGTCCGGACCCAGTGGCGCCAGCGACCCGTCACCCTCGCCGGCATGCTCATCCGGGCGCGTGCCGAACGCGGGGAAATGCCCCTGCTCGAGGGGCGCCTGCCCCGCAGCCCGGACGAAGTGCTCGTGACCGAAGCGCTCTGGCGCCATCATCGTCTGGAAACGGGCATGCATCTTGACCTCCCTGCAGCCACGGGGAGCCTGGGCGTGACGGTGTCCGGCGTCGTCCAGGACTACGCCAGCGACCAAGGTCAGATTTTCATGGCCCACGAGGTCTTCTTCCGTGCCTATCCGGGCTGGCTTCGACCGCGCAGCCTCGCCATCACGCTCGACACCGGGGCCGATGCCGGCAGCGCGAGGCGCGCCATGCTCCGCGCGCTGCCTGGGGCAAATGCGCTGGTCTGCCGGACCCCGGGCGAACTGCGCGGCGAAGTCCTGAGGATCTTCGACGAGACCTTCGCGCTGACCCGGGCCATCGAGGCCATCGGCCTGCTGGTGGCCCTGCTCGGGCTCGCCTCCAGCCAGGCCAGCGCCCTTGCCGAGGAGAGGACGCTGCTCGTGCAGTTCCGGTGGCTGGGCTTCTCGGCAGGCGATCTCCTCCGATATGCGCTCTGCCAGGCCTGGCTTGCCACGGTGACGGGTACCCTGCTGGGCACGCTGCTCGGCCTGGGCCTCGCACGCTTGCTCGTGGACGTCCTGAATCCCGCGGCCTTTGGCTGGCACCTGCCCTTCACGCTTCAACCGCTGCGCATGGCCCTTGTCCTGCTCATCCTGCCCGCTGCGGGCATCCTCGCCAGCCTGGGACCGGCCCGGGCCATCCGCAAGGCAACGGACCCGGGAGTCGTTCGCCCATGATGCCCCTGCTCGTCCTGGCCTGGTCCTGGCTGCACCCGTCCCTCGACGGGACGCGGTTGGTCTTTCCGGAAGACCACGGGGCCCATCCGGGCCATCGGACGGAGTGGTGGTACTGGACGGGGCGCGTCGAGGCGCCCGGAGGACGCTCCTTCGGCTTCCAGGCCACGTTCTTCAGACGCCAGTTGCCCCCGAGGCCACGCGATGTCTCCAGTGCGTGGGATGCCCGGGACCTGATGGTCGCCCATGCGGCGCTTGGTGATGTTCGCCGCGGCGTCTTCCACCATGCCGAAGCCTCGGCCAGAACCGCCATGGAGCGCGCGCGCACGGGGTCGCGCGGCCTGGACGTAGCGGTCGGCAACTGGACGGCCGTGTCGACGGTGCGGGGGGTCCGCCTCTCCCTCCCCGTCGGTGCGTGGGGGCTGGACCTGACCATGGATCCCCGGAGGCCCCCCATGATCCACGGTCCCTCCGCCTACTCCAGGAAGTCGGATGTCCGTGACCAAGGTTCCCGCTACTACTCCCAGCCTCGGCTGGCCGTGTCGGGAACGGTCCGGATCGGCAACGAACGTCTCCCCGTGCGCGGCGAGGCGTGGCTGGATCGGGAATGGACCAGCAGCGGGCTCGGGCCCGATGCCGTGGGCTGGGACTGGTTCAGCCTCACGCTTGCCGATGGGCGGGACGTCATGGCCTATGTTCTGCGCCATCCGGACGGACACGTGCTGGGGGTGAGCCGCGCCTCGATCCGCCATCCGGACGGGCGCCAGGCCACGTGGCTGCCGGGCCCCGACCGCCTTGAGGCCAGAAGGACCTGGACCAGTCCCCGCAGTGGCATCAGGTATCCCGCAAGTTGGACCATGGTCCTGCCGGACGACCCGGAACCGCTCACCATCACGCCCGCCATGGCAGACCAGGAGTTGCGCACGGCGCGGACGACGGGGGTGACCTACTGGGAGGGCCTGGTCGAGGTTCGTCGTGCCAACCGCGCGGCAGGCTGGGGGTTCGTGGAACTGACGGGCTATGGACGCGGAGGCCGGCCCGTCCTCTGAAGCTTCAGCAAAACTTGAGTCGCCCTTTACCTTGCCTCCCCGGGACCGCCCGATAACCCCGGAGAGGAGCCAAGGACATGCATCGCACGCGCTGGGCGGGAATCCTGCTGGTGGCCACGATGGCCAGCGGCTGCGGCCTGCGGGACGAGATGACGACCACCTCGTCGCTTGCGCTCACGGCCTCGCCCGCTACCGACATGGCGCTGCCGGATCCCACGTACACCTACGAGCCCTTGCCGTGGGCCACGGATGACTTCCCCGTGGCGACGGACGACCTGAGCTTGCCGAGTTTGCCCGAGGCCACGGCCGCGCCCGCCGCATCCCCATCTTCCGAGCCGGCCCCGGTTCAGACGGCCTCACCCGATGCGACCGCATCCGTTCCGCAGGTGCCGGTAGTGATGCCGCCCCCCCAGCCCGTACCCACGGTCGTACCGACGCCCGTCGTGACGCCGGCACCGCTGCCCACTCCGGTTCCTGTCGTACCGACGCCCGTCGTGACGCCGGCACCGCTGCCCACTCCGGTTCCTGTCGTGCCGGCGCCGGCTGACCTCGCCTTCACGACCAAGCGCACCTGGACGACGGGCTTCTCGTTGTTCGGCACCCTTCGTGCCCACACCGAACTGCAGGTCCGGAACCAGTCCTTCTTCGGCACCCGCCAAGCCATCGTGACCGTGGCCTTCACCCGGAAGGGCGCCGTGGTCGAGACGCGCGAGTACACCGTGACGGTTCCGCCGGCGGACATCCGGCTCTACACCTTCGACTCCGAGGAAGCCGCCGACGACGTCATCCTTTCGACCCGAGGCGTGAACTGAGACCGATAAGGCTCAGGCGCCGAGTACGGACACCAGCAGAACCGGCCGGCGCCGAGAGCGCTCGTTAAGGAATTGGGACAGCGACTCGGAAACCGCGGCACGCAGGGCCTCGTGGCTCACGGTCCCTTCGGCATGGCAGCGCGCGACAACGTCCGCGATCAACTCCTCGGCATCGGGCAGCATCTTCATGAACTCGCTGCCGTGGACGAAGCCCTGGGAGAGCAGTCGAGGCAGGTCCGCCAACTGGCCGGACGCGTCCACCGTGAGCGCGACGGAGACGACGCCTTCCATGGCCAGTTGCTTGCGGTCCTTGAGTACCGCGGCCCCGATGTCCTTGAGCAACTGACCGTCGACAAGGAAGGGTGTCGCCGGCACGGGTTCCCCGAACCGGCCCCCGTCCGGCCCCAATTCGAGCACGGCACCATTCTCCATCAGGAAGCAGTGCTGCGGGGGCACGCCCATCTGGATGGCCAATTCGGCATGGTGGATCAGGTGGCGGGGCTCGCCGTGCACCGGGATGAAGTAGCGGGGCCGCGTCAGCGACAACATGATCTTGAGCTCCTCACGACTGGCGTGGCCCGAGACATGCCGGGTTGCCCGGGCATTGCTGCGCTCGCCCTCATAAATCACCTGCACACCGCGGCTGAAGAGTTTGTTGATGGTGCGCCCCACGCTGCGCTCATTGCCCGGGATGGGCACGGCGGAGAGGATGACGGTGTCCCCTTCCATCGCCGTGACATGCTTGTGGTCTCCGTGCGCGATCCGGGAAAGACCGCTCATCGGTTCGCCCTGGCTACCCGTCGTGACGATGCAGACCTGCTCGGGCGGCAGGGCCATCAGGTCCTCGATACGCCCGAGTGCGCCCTCCGGCACGGCCATGTAGCCCATCTTGAGCGCTTGTTCCGTTACTTGCTGCATGCTGCGCCCCACAAGGGCGACACGGCGTCCGTAGGCGTGCGCGACCTCGATGATCTGCTGGACCCGCTGCACGTTGGAGGCAAAGGTCGCGACGATGACGCGACCGGCCGCATCACCGAAGGCATGTCGCAGGCCCTCGCCGACCACGCGTTCCGAGGGGGTCATGCCCTCGCGTTCTGCATTGGTCGAATCGGAGAGCAGCGCCAAGACGCCTTCCTCTCCCAGCGCGGAGAAGCGGAAGTAATCGAAGCGATGGCCGTCCATCGGCGTCTGGTCCATCTTGAAGTCACCGGAATACACCACGGTACCCATCGGAGTCCCGATGCCGAAGCCCACGGCGTCGACGATCGAGTGGCAAACGCGAATGAACTCGACTGCCAGGCTTCCGGCCTGCACGACCGTGCGAGGCTCGCACGGCACCAGAGGCACCTTGCCACGCAGGCTGGCGACTTCGTGCAGCTTGCGCTGGACCAAGGCGATGGTGAACGGGGTGCCATAGACAGGCACATCGGGGTTCGGCAGTTCGCGATAGAGGAACGGCAGGCCACCGATGTGGTCCTCGTGGCCATGCGAGACGAAGACGCCCCGCAGCTTGTGGGCCCGCTCAACCACATAGGTGAAGTCCGGAATGACGAGGTCGACCCCGTACATCTCCTCGGTCGGAAAGGCGAAGCCGCAATCGAGCATCACCATGTCCTGCTCGGACTCGACGAGCCAGCAGTTCTTGCCGATTTCGCCAAGTCCGCCCAGCGGAATGATCCGAATGGCCATCACGCCGTCACCCCCGCAGCAGCTACCACGCCGGCCTTGCGCAGCAAAGCCTCGAGGCGCTGGCGATCCGTTGCGTCAAGGTCGACGAGCGGCAGGCGGACCCCGCCTACCGGCACGCCGGCCCACGCAAGCGCGGCCTTCACGGGTGCCGGGCTCGGTGCCAGGAACAAGCCCTGCATCAGGTCGTAGAGCTCGAGGTGCAAGGCCCGGGCCGTCGGGAGATCACCCTGAGCGGCGGCCTCGACGAGGCGACGCAAGCGCGGTCCTGCGACATGAGCGGCAACGCTGATGACACCATGACCGCCGACCGTCATGATGGGCAAGGTCAGGCTGTCGTTGCCGCTGTAAAGCAGGAATCCGGGCGGCGTCGCAAGAAGGAACTCGGTGGCCACGTCGAGGCTGGCCGAACTGTCCTTCAGGGCGACGATGGTCGGACAGTCCGCGGCCAGACGTCCGACCAGAGAAGCCGTGAGGGCAACGCCTGTCCGCGGAGGATGGTTGTAGAGGACAACCGGACGGTCGGTCGCGGCGGCGACCGCGCGGAAGTGCGCCTCGAGGCCGCGGGCGTCCGGCTTGTTGTAGTAAGGTGCTATCACGAGCAGACCGGCGACGCCGCGTTGGGCTGCCCGGTGCGCCATGCGCACGGCCGCGGCGGTATCGTTGGAGCCAGTGCCCATGAGGACGCGGTCCGCGCCCACGGCCGTCACCACGGCCTCGAGCAGGGCATCCCGTTCGACTTCGGAGAGCGTCGGGCTCTCGCCGGTCGTGCCATTGATGACGAGGCCTTCGGAGCCTTCGGAGACAAGGTGCCGCGCGAGGTGGGCCGCTGCCGGCAGGTCAAGGGAGCCATCTGTCCCGAAGGGCGTCACCATGGCCGTGAGCAGGCGTCCGGGCAGGGTCATGTGCGGGCCTCCAGATGCATCGTCGCGCCGCATGGTCCCACGCCGGCGATGCCGGGGCAAGCACAGGCAGCAAGCCCCGGAGAGGCGGCACGTTACTTAACGTGAAATTAGGTTCAGAAATCGGCTAAGGTCGGGATAAGAAAACCATGGCCAACCTGCTGTCCCCCCGTCACGTCGCCACCTCCCTGATTGTGGGAGCGTTGGCTGCCGGTGTCCTTGCCGGTTGCGCCGGTTCCAGCCACGGCTACCTGCCCTCGGGCAACCGGTCCTTGAAGCACCGGGCAAACGGCATCCCTGTCACGCCTGGCTTCCCCGACCTAGGCCAAGCACCTCTGGTCCCCGCCGATCCCTCGCTGGCCGGCCAGCCCGTGCCGTTCTCGGTGCTTTACACGAGCGACATCCACTCGCGCATAGAGCCGTTTGCCGACGACTACTACTACGCCACCTACGCCGGCAAGGGCGGCTTCGCACGGCTCGCGACCAAGACGGCCGAACTTCGTGCCCAGCAGCCCCAGTCCGTCCTGGTCGACTCGGGCGACTACCTGCAGGGCACGCCCTACTTCAACTTCTTCAAGGGCGAGGCCGAGATGCGCCTGATGAGCATGTTGGGCTTCAGCGCGCTGACCATAGGCAACCATGAGTTCGACAATGGCGTGGACGATCTGCGACGGGCCATGGGCTACTACAACAACCGGCCCGTCACCTCGAACGTGACCTTCAATCCCGAGTTCGCCAGCCGCTACACGGTGGTCAAGGCAGGCAAGCTGCGGGTTGGCATCTTCGGCCTGCTGACGGAAGTGGACGGGCTGATCGCGCCGCCGAACTTCCAGAGCGCCACTTACTACGATCCGCTTGCGACGGCTCGCGCCGTCGTCGAACGCCTTCGCCGCGAGGCGGATGTCGTGGTGTGTATCTCCCACGTGGGAACGGTACCGCCTTGGGCCGACGAGCACGAACGCGACCATGCCGACGAGCACGCCTCGGACGCCGCCAGCAGCGAAGGCGACCACATCACGGACGAGACGATCGCAGCCAAGGTGCCGGGGATCGACGTACTGGTCAGCGGCCACACCCACGTCATGATCAAACGCCCCAAGGTGTTCGAGAACAACGGCGAGCGTTGCCTTATCGTCTCCCCCGGCTTCGGGGGCGGCTTCCTGGGCAAGCTCGACCTGACGCTGCGTGACGGCAAGGTCGAGGCCTACCAGAACAATCTGATTGCCCTTGACCGCACGGTTCGGCCCGATCCTGCCATCGAAGCCGCCATCGCCCCCTACAAGGCGCGTGTCGACAGCGTGGTCAAGGAAGTCATCGGCACGGCCAATGGCGACTTCAAGCGGTATGCGACGGATGCCGTCGAGTCGGCACTCAACAATCTGATCGCCGACGCCTCTCTGGCGGCTGCCCGGACCCTCGACCCCGAGGTAGACTTCGCGATATCGAGCAGCGGCACCCCGCGCAACCACATCCTTCACGGGCAGGTCCGCATCGAGGACGCCTTCTACGCCCTGCCCTTCGACAATAAGCTGGTGATGATGACCGTCGATGGCAAGACTGCGCGTGAGGTCCTGAGCATTCAGCGGCGGCCCAACGAGCGCAAGCGTCACGCCATCGCAGGCGCCACCTACATGGTCCAAGCCAATGGCACCATCGCCTCGATCAAGATCGGCGGCAAGGCCTTCGACGAGAACCGCACCTACAAGATCGTGGTCACGGACTACATGGCCGAGGGCGGAGCGGGCTTCGCGATGCTCCCGGGCAAGACCCGGCGTGACCTGCAGGTCCTGCAGCGGGACGCGCTGATCGCCCACATCCGTGTCAAGCGGCAGTTGATGCCTGAGGTCGGCCGCATCGTCGCCCGGAACCGGTGACCCAGGTCGGAACAGCGGGCAGCCTTGGCCGCTGAGGGCAAGGCCGCCCGGCCGTGGTCCGCGTGGGGGGTACGCCCCTTCAGGCGCCTGCTCATCGGGCAAGCGGCGTCGAGTCTGGGCACGCAGATGCAGCAGGTGGCCCTCGCGTGGCAGCTCTGGTCGCTGACGCACGACCCCCTCGTGATGGGTGCGATGGGCCTCGCCAAGGCCCTGCCCATCCTGTTCCTGGCTCCGCTCGGGGGCGTACGGGCCGATCGCCGGGACCGCAGGCGCATTATGCTCGTCACCCAGGCGATGATGGCGCTGGTCGCCGTCATCTTCCTGCTGCTGACGGTGACCCAGCGGCTTACGGTCCCGCTTTTGCTGGGCCTGGTGGCCCTGCACGCCGGGGCCGTGGCCTTCGACAACCCGGCCCGCGGGGCCCTGGTGCCTGCGCTTGTGCCGTCCAACCGCCTCGCCCATGCCCTGTCGCTCAGTGTCTCGGGCTGGCAGATGGCCGCCGTCGCGGGGCCCCTCGCGGGCGGCCTGATCCTTGCCGGTGGCCACGGAGCCGGCCTGATCCATGCCCTGGATGCCGCATCCTACCTTGCCGTGCTTGCAGCCCTCTACCGGTTGCCGTCCATCCTGCCGGAGACGGATACCGGACGCGCCGACCAGTCCGCCTGGACCAGCTGGCTCGAGGGTTGGCGCTTCATGCTTGCGGACCGCCTGCTGTGGACGACGATGGTCATCGACTTTGCATCGACGTTCCTCGGGGCATCGATGGTCCTGATGCCCGCCATTGCAGAGCAGATCCACCGTGGGAGCGCAAGGGAGCTGGGGATGCTCATGGCTGCGCAACCGCTGGGCGCGACCCTGGCCGCCGGCCTGCTTTCCCTCATGCCGCCCATCCGGCGGGAGGGGCCTGTCTTCCTGATGATGATTGGTGTCTATGGGCTTGGCTGGACCGCCTTCGGACAGATGCAATCCCTGCTGCCAGCGCTGCTCTGCCTGGTCGTGGCGGGCGCGGCGGACAGCATCAGCACGGTCATTCGGGCGCACCTCAGGCAAGCTCGCACACCGGATGCGATGCGCGGCCGTGTCACCAGCATCGGCATGATGTTCTACATCGGTGGCCCACAACTGGGTGAGGCGGAAGCCGGGGCGGTGGCACGATGGCTTGGCCCCGGCGCTGCCGTCAGCGTGGGTGGCGCGGCCATCCTGACCTTGGCCGCCCTCGCCGCGGCACGGACTCCGGAGTTAAGACGCCATCAGGTTCAGCGGACGGACATCCGGACTGCCCCCGAGGCCTCTTCCGCCACGCCCGATGGCCTGAAGGCGTAGCGGCGGACGCCCCAAAGCTTGTTCTCATCACCAAGCCAGTTCTCGAACTCGGCCGAGCCGGGCTTCAGCTCGAGCATCTCGATGGGGGTGATGTCGAGCGTCGCCCACGTCACGGGCTGGCCATCCCGCGATAGATTGTCGTAGGAGCCGTAAGCGAGGAGCACCGTACCGTCGTCCTTGCGACCCACATAGTTGACGGCGTGGTTGACGGTGTCGTCTCTGTCCCAGTCATAGAACAGGATATCCCCGGGCTCGAGGTCATCGAGGTCGACGCGCCCGGTCCGCCTGTCCGCACCGGCAATGCCGTCGCGGTCGTGGTCAGGCACGGGCCGCGTGAATTGCTTGGCGAGGTTGTCGGCATTGACCCGGGACAGGAAGTAGGTGGGGCCCTGCACGTTCGGCAGGCCACCGGGATTAGCCTTGTCATAGCGATGCCAGGTCCCGGCCCGGTCCACCGGATTGGGCAACTGCTCGTGCTTGGAGAAGTCGCTCAGGAGCTTGGCGGCCAGGTCCGCACAATCAATCTCGGTACCCGCCGACCGAAGACGGTTGACGTGCTCCGGAACGAACGCCGAGAAGCGAGCTGAGGTGTCCTTGGTCCAACGTCCCTGCTCATCCAGCGCGCGCGACCGGACGAACCTGTCGCCCGGCACGGGCGCCAGCGGACGAGGCTCGGCCGCGGGGCGTGGAGCGGGCGTCGAGGCAGGAACGGCCGGACGCGAAGCTGCAGCGGGAATGGCGGGCGTGGGTGCTGTGGCAAGCGAGGAGGCGGTGCTCCCGGGCAAACGCAAGGTCATGCCGGGGTGAATCAGCCCACCGGTCCGGGCCAAAACGGCTTGATTCGCAGCCTCCAGCTCCCGCCAGCGACGCCCGTCACCGAGGTGGCGCTGGGCAAAACCCCAGAGCGTGTCCTTGTCCCGGACCGTGACGGTCCCGGCAGCGGCAGGTCGTCCACCCTGGGTGGGTCCTCGCTGAATCGACTGGGGCACGCGACACCTCCTGTTCCTGAGGTTATCGGAAGCTGGAACCGGCCAGTCGTTTAAAGAACGTTAAAGACGACGCCAAAAGTCATTCAACGTCCCAGCGCATCAAGGAATTGCAGCGTCTGGTCCAGCGCCGACATTCGATTGGGCAAACGGCTCAGCCCATGGCCCTCATCTTCGAACTCGAGCAACCGTACGACACGGCCCCGTGCACGCAGCGCCTCGGCCATCTGGCGCGCTTCTCCCACGGGGACCCTCGGGTCCTGAAGCCCCTGAATCAGAAACAGGGGTGCCCGGATGCGATCGACGTGCGTCAGGGGCGACCAATGCACGAGAAACTCACGATCCTGATCCAGTTTGCCGTACTCGGCTTCCCGCAAGGCCTTGCGCCACGGTCCGGTTCGCTCGAGGAAGGTCACGAGGCTGCTCATGCCGACCGAGGAGATGCCCCCCGCCCAGAGATCCGGCTGGAAGGCGAGGCAGGCCATGGTCACATAGCCCCCGTAGCTGCCCCCGGTAACGACCACACGCCGGGCATCGACGTCAGGCTGCCTGCGCAGCCAGGTGCCCACCGCCGCCATGTCCGCAAGCGCATCCGGACGCTTGCGACCATCGTCGAGGTGGGTCCACGTCCGCCCCATGCCGGTGCTGCCGCGGATGTTCGGCGCCAAGACGCCCCAGCCACGCGACAGGTGCAACTGGATGGCCGCCGAGAACGAAGGACGCTCCTCGCCCTCTGGCCCGCCATGCACCATGACAATCCACGGAGCCCGCTGGCCGGGCTTGAGGCCCTGGGGCCGATAGCGCCAGGCCGGTACGAGACGCTTGTCGAAGCTGGGCACCAGCACGCGGTCAGGACGCACGAAACGTTCGGTCCGAAGGCCGCCCAAAGCGGCATGGGTCACGCGCCTGCTGACACCGGTCGCCGGGTCGACGAGCCAGGCATCCGGTGGGGAAACCGGTGTAGAGAGGGTCACGGCCAGGCGCTTGCCGTCCGCGGACCACACCGGACCAGACAGGACGCCCGCGGGCAACGACTCGATCCGACGAGGCTTGACCATCCCGGTCTGCGACACCCACAGTTCGGACCAGCCGTCACGCTGCTGCAACCAGGCTGCCTGCAAGCCGTCGTCGCTGAGAACGAGGTCGGTCACGGTCTCGGGCCCATCGGGTCCGAGGAATCGGACCTGAGGACGCAATGGGTCCACGGTGGCCAAGCCCGCAAACTCGCGACCCTCGTCGGAGACAAGCCACAAGCGACCATCGGCAGCCCGATGGACAGCCCGGTAGACGGCAACCCCCGGCTTCTCCGTCAGCGGACGGACTTGCCGTAAGCGCAGGTCGAGCAGATACAGATCCTCGTCGGTGGGCGTCCGCGCCTGGTGATAGACGAGGGCCTCTCCGTCCTTGAGCCATGTCGCGGCCTGCAGGGTCCCGTCGCCCTCGAGAATCCGCCGCGACCGCCCCGTCCCGGGCTCGAGCAGATGCAGATCGAAGCGGCGCGAATCCCGTTCGTTGGTCGCATAGGCCATCAGGCGTCCGTCCCGGGTGACGGGTCCGGGAATCTGAATGGAACCGGAGGCCCACGGGTAGGGCTGGAGAACGCCTCCCTCCAGGGGCAGCCACGCCAGACGGCGACGCTCGTTGCCGCCTTCATCGACCGTCGTCACGTACCGTCCCGGCAACCGGATCGCCTCGCCGACAGGCTCGGGTTCGTGGGTCAGCGGCTGAGGCCAGCCCCCTTGGGTCGGAACCGTCCAGAGTTGGGCCGTCCCGGTCACGGTCGAGGTGAATACCAAAGAGCGGCCGTCCGGCGAGAAGCAGACGGCGCGATGGCCACGGACACCCAGGTAGGAACGCACCCGTTGCTCCGTCGAGCTGCCTGCGGCTGCGGCGGGCATCGCGAGGTTCGCACATACCACCAGGGCGGGAAACAGCAAGGAAAGACGCATCAAGGCCGGCTCCCGAGCGACTCGGCCCGCTCGAAGACATAGGCCATGCCACCCCCTGAACGATCCAGCCAGGCGGTGGCAAGGTCCTCGGGAAGCCACGCGAAGCCGTCGCCCGAACCGGCCGAGGCCGGGTCGTTCGCGATGACCGAACCGTCCGCACGGATGCCCCTCAGGAGAATCAGGTGCCCCTTGGTCGCGGCCAATGCAGGCGGTCGCTTGAGTTGGCCCTCTGCGTAACGTACGCTTGCCCCGATCAGATGGCCGGCCGCGAGATGATCCCGCAGGGCATCCAAACCGGCAAGGCGTGTCACATAACCGGACAGGCCCCGTTCGGCCGCGGCCGCCGTCGCGCGGGGCCAGACACCGAAAAGATCGTGGCGCGGGTCGTAGACCCGACTGGCAAAGTCTTCGAGCACACCCTCCGCGCGGCCGACCGACGCCAAGGCCATCCACGTGGTCGTGGGCGAGCAGAGGGAACCCTTCATCCGCGGCACCTCCGTGCCCTGATCCCGGTAGGGCACCATCACGATGCCGCGCCAGTCAGGCCGGACAGGGGGGACGAGCGGATCGGGTGGCAAGGTTGTTCCGCCAAGGGGTTTGCCGGCCATGGCCAGGACCAGGCGCTCGACGACAGGCCGAACGCCATCGGGCCGCCCTCGGCTGATCACGCGCCACTGAACCCATGCCTGGGGCTGACGGCAGAGGACCGTGTCGACATCGATGACCACGCCCGCGGACTGCGTCGACTCATCTGCCGGCGCCGGCGCATCGTCACCCCACTGCCCGACGGTCAGCCAACTCCCCCACGCGGTCGCGGCTTCCGTCCGGAATCGCAAGGCCAGTTGGACGCCCGTGCCTGCCGGTGCGACCACTTCCCACGAGGGCCAAGCCTCCTGGATGGCCACCCCGGACGCCAGCTCGTCCGAAACCCAGATGCCGTCGGCAAGCGTCCCTGCAGGCGGTCGACAGACGAGGTGCCGTACGGTCGACGCCTCTGTCGACGGAGACCCCGGCGGAGCTTGCAGCGAGACCAGCCAAACCCAGAAGGACAGCACGGCGGACTCGAAATTCATGGCACCATCCTAGCGGAATGCGGCAAGAACCGAGGCGTCAAGGATGGTAAGGATGCCTCCATCTTCCATCAACCAAGGTCCGCCGGTCATCGCACAACCCGGATCGGCCTGCGCGAGCACCCTGCCGCTGCGTCCCTCGACACGCAGCAGAGGTCCTGCCGCACCCTGCACCAGCAGCCCGGATGCGGCAGGCTGGACCGAAAGGGACGTCCCTCCGACATGCAGGACCCATTGGCGTTCACCCGTCCCGAGTTCCGACGCGGTCCACTTCCAGGGCGAGGCGGCCAGAACCAGCAGGCCCTCGACGATCGCAGGCGGCACGACCTCGTCGTCGCCGGGCAACGCCGGCTGCTCCCGGATGGGCGCGCCGGTCCGCGCATCACGAATCCAGGCACGTCCCCCCCGGTCAGCCAGGACCAGGACATCGACGCCCAGACACACCCGCGCCTGTCGCGAGGCGCCCTCAGGGCCGGCAGGCAGGTCCTGTTCCCAGAGACACAGGCCGGTCCTGACGTCCAGCACGCCCATCCTGCCCTTGAAGGCGTAACCCAGACGGTCTTCGTGAACCGACCAGCGCACCCTGCCATCCAGACGATCCAGTGCCTCGACGTCCAGATGGGATCGGGCTTTTCCGAAGCCGGCTTGCCAGACCTCTCGGCCGGAGCCATCGAACGCCCTGAACACGCGCTCCACCGGGTCCGCGACCATCAGCAAGCCGCAGCCGACGGCCAAGGGATCTCGTGCGCGAAGGCCTCTGATGTCGACGATCCACTCGGGCTCCGCGGTCTGCAATCCCATGGCCACCAAGGTGTCCTGGGCCGGCATGACCCACCTCGATGCGAAGGATACCCCACCTGACGGAGCGTCGCCGGGTACCGGCACAGGACGCGACCAGACCTCTGCGCCATCGCTCCAACGCCGGAGCGTCAGGACGCCTTCGCGATCCCATGTCCCCAAGTGCGCGGGCCCGAGCGGAACGACAGCCTCCACCACGGCGCCCAAGGGCTGACGCCATTGCAGGTCGAGGGCAGGGGCCAGGCGCCAGGCAGCTGTCGGTTCCCCGGCGGTCGGCAGCACCTCGGGAGCCAGGGAGACAGGCCCTGGGGCCCGGGCCGCACCGGCAAGAAGATGACGCCCTTCCAGAAAGCAGGCACCGGCAGGCCCTCCAGGGAAGGGGGCTGCCTCCATCTCGCGCAGAAGGCCCTCGAGATTCGGATCGAGGTCGCCTTCGACGACCGCGCGCAAAAGGGCTGCGACCGACGCGAGATCCGCACGTGCCAATTGCCCGGCATCCTCGACCTCGGGTCCCTGGCCAAGCGGGTGCCATGACCAGCGCCGCCAGTTGCCCCGGGCAAGCAGAATGGCCTCGCCGTCCGGGTCGAGCCGCAGATCCTCCAGCCCCGGAGCACCCGCATCGAGGCCGCAGGCATGCAGGGCCTCCATGGCCTCGACGAGGCCCGAGGCGACCCGGGCCAGTCCGGAAGAGGGTGCCGTCCAACCGAACGGCAATGCGGGCCAAGGCACCTTGGCCTCGACGACCCACCACGCATCGGCCTCTTCGTACAGGTCATACCAAGCCGGAAGGGAAGGCACGTCGAGGGCCGCACGGGCCTCGAGCAAACGCCAACGCAGGGCAGCCGCCACGTCATCGAAGGGCTGGGCCCACTGGCGAATCAGAACAGTGCGGCCGAAGACTCGTACGTCCTCCGCCTCATGGCAAGCCCTGCCCCAGGCATCGGAAAAGCGGCGCGCGTTCAGTTGCCATCGCCCCCGAAGGACGGTGCCGGGGGCCGGAATCGCCAGCTGCACAGCCCCGCATGTCGGGCAACAGCGCGCCTGCGCGGGCGCCAGACGACCGCAACCCGGGCATCCACCGGCCTCTTCTCGCACCATGTGGCGATCCTAGCAGGTCAGCCACGCCAATTCTTGACCCCTTCGGACCGGAGGCATACGATCCCCACGTTCGCACCGCGCAAAGGAGCTCTCGATGGCCGACCTGCGGACCTTGGTCTACCTGGACGTGCTGCAGCCCCAGTTGGCGGGCTTCCTGGCCACCGTATCGCAGGGCTTCCTGCCCCAGGAAGGACAGGCCTCGCTTTTCGTCGAAATCTCCCCGGGGATCGAAATCAACATCCTTGCGGATGTCGCGCTCAAGGCGGCACGGGTCGAACCCGGCATGCAGATTGTCGAACGGGAATACGGATGTCTCGAATTGCACAGTTTCGACCAAGGCATGGTGCGTGAAGCCGGCCGGGCCATGCTGGACCACATGGGCCTGCAGACCTCGGATCGTCTCGCGCCGACCGTGGTCTCGTCCCAGACCCTGACGGGCATTGCCCCGCACCACGCGATGCTCGTCAATCGCATGCGTCATGGCGACCTGATTCTGGAAGGTCAGACCTACTTCGTGATGGAGACGCATCCAGCGGGCTATGCACTGCTTGCAGCCAACGAGGCTGAGAAAGCCGCCAATATTCACCTGCTGGAGGTCCGGGCCTTCGGGGCGTTCGGCAGGCTTTATCTTTCCGGATCGGAAGCCGACATCGAGGTCGCGGCAGAGGCTGTCCGACACGCCCTTGAGGGCGTTGAGGGAAGGACACCGGCCAAGGCCGCCAAGGCCTGAACCACCCGGGCGAGTGGCGAAACGGCAGACGCAGCCGACTTAAAATCGGCCGGGACCCAGTCCCTTGCGGGTTCGAATCCCGCCTCGCCCACTCCAGACCGACTGCTTGGCCACCAGGCAGTCGGTCGGTGCCTTGCCGAGCCTAGGCGTCCGCGTCCGCGGGGGGCGCAGGTGCCGCATCAGCGGCAGGAGGCTCCACTGTCGTTTCGGCGGGAACGTCGACGACCTGAACCACCACCGGCGCGGGTACGGTCGACGTGGCCGCCACCGGCGCGGGACGAGACGGGGCAGCGCCCCCACGTCCCCCGCGGGCATGCTGGTAGTCCCTGCCGCCCCGATTGCCGCGGCGCTCGCCACCACCCAGCACGGGGAACTCCGCCCGATGCTGGGTCAGGTACTGGATACCGGCTTCGGCCAGAAGGATGCCCTCGTCGCCGTGATCGGAGAGCAGGTCGTTATCGACAAGCCACTTTTCGGCCAGCTCGGCTTCTTCCTCGAAGGTCCGGACCAGCAGGCGCTGTGCCGTACGCGCACCCACGACACCGTTGGCAAGTTCCATCGACCGCAGGAAGTAGACAATACGCTTGCGGGAGGCCAGTTCGTCGAAACCAAGGGCGAGAAACGCTTCCTGCACCTTGCGGCAGGCTGCCAGCACATCCTTGCGGACGAGCGCCGGCGAAGACGCAGCCGCCAGCTGATCGGCCGCCTTGCGCAGGGCTGCCACGAGTGCTTCGCGCTGCATCGCTTCCATCGTAACCTCCCGGGGACTACCGGGCAGACCTTTGGGCCAACCGTCACGGCTCCCGACGGGGAATTGTAGCATTCTGGTGGCGCAGGCGGCGAACCGACGACCTGCATCTTGGAGGCGAACGCTTGGATCCGAACCAGGACAGGGCCATGGAGCAGTTGGTGCTGCATGTGATGCGGACGGGCAGCCGCACATGCCCGACGTGCGGCAAGGAAACACTGGTCTCGGACTTCGACGAGCACTATTGGAAGCTGCATTGCACGACATGCGGCTTCCGGCACGAGGACTACATGTCCGGCGCCTGAATCGGCGTCAGGCGCCGGGGCGCAGCCGACTCTCGACGAGCTTGACCCACTTCGGAAAGCGACCATGCAGTTGGTCGTAGGCCCACAGGACATCCTTCTCGAGTGCCTGACGTCGATCCGCCTTGAGCTTCATGAGGGCCTGCAGGGCCGAGGCCTGCTTCTGCGCATCCTGGGCACGAATGGCCGCGACGAAGGGAGCGAGCTCGTCATGGCGTTGCTCCAGGTTTCCGGCCAGCCTCTGGAACTCCCCGATCAGGCGCTGGGCCTCGGTGGGTGGCATCTGACGAAAAGCCCCCTGCAGCAGGTCCTGGCTGGCCGATGAGGGCTGCAGCCATGAGAATCGGGCGTACAGCCCAGGATAGGCCGACTTGAACTGCTTGCCGATCTGCTTCTGGTAGCTGGCGGCGAGCCGGGGCCCGACCCAGGTGCTGATACGCAACCGGGTCGCCGGCACCACGAGCACCACCACCGCAAGGGCCAGCAAAAGGGTCAGGCCCCATCCCAGCCAAGTCCACGCATCACCCACCCTGAACGCCCTCCGGATCGCAATCGCGCATCCATGATGCCCCATGCGCGACGGTATTGGAGGCCGCGCGCCCTCCCCGGACACCTGCCAATGCGACAAGGGCGGGATTCCCGAAGGAACCCCGCCCTTGCCCGGACGTCGATCAGAAGTTGGCGAAAGGCGACTTGGAAGGCGCGAACTTCTGGATGCGGTTGTTGTTGGTGTCGGCCACGTAGACGAAACCATCACGGTCGACGGCGATGCCGGAGGGCTGGTTGAACTGGCCAGAGCCCGCACCCATCCCGCCGAACTCGGACAGGAAGGCGCCGTCGCGGTTGAACCGCTGGACCCGGTTGTTGCCGCTGTCGACAACGTAGAGATCACCATTGCGGGGGTCCACGGCGAGGTCGGTCGGACGCTCGAAGTAGCCGGCGCCCCGGCCACCCCGGAAGCCGAACTGCATCAGCACCTGGCCCTGCAGGTTGACCTTGCGGACAACGCCACCGGCGGCGGCCGTGTCGTCGATGAAGTAGAGATCATTGTTGGCGTCCGAGGTCAGACCCTTGACACCACCACCGGCAGCGATGGGCGCGAGGGTCCGGCCGGCCGCGTCCCGAGCAGGCTGGCGGGTAGCGTCGAGAAGCTGGATCTTGCCCTCACCACCGACGGCCACGGCCACCATGCCGTTGCGCAGGACCTCGACGTCGGTCGGCTTCGAGAGGTTCTCGAACGCACCCTTGGGGTTGGAGGCGCCCACCGAAGTGAAGCTGCGCACGGTGTCGCGGCCGGCATCGGCGGCGAAGAGGTTGCCGCCGCGATCCACCGCGAGACCGGTGGGGTTCATCAACTCGTTGGTCCACAGGGCGCGACCGAAGGTGTTCTCGATACCGCCGCCGAGGTTGAGCTTCTTGATGGCCCAGACCTGCACCGGAGTCGTGATGTTGCCGAACAGCAGGTAGTTGTCCAGGGACAGGACGTAAAGGCTCTGGGCGCCACGGTTGTCCTCGGCATAGGCCGGGTCGATGGCCAGCGAACGGGGCCGATTGAGGTTGCCCATCGCCACGATGAAGGCATTCGGCAGCGCATCAATCTGGGCCGTCAGGCGGATGTCTGCGGCCGCGACGGTGCCACCGGGCAGGACGTCGACCAGGACGTCGCCGCCGCCCTGCAGGAAGGTGTAGCCGGGCTTGTCCACGACGAGGCGCACGCGCTGGGCGGGGACACCGGTGATGGTGAAGCGACCGCTGCCGTCCGTACGGATGGGCTGGCCGGCCTGGAGGCCTTGGGTCTCGACACGGACATCCGAGATGCCGAGGCCGGTGCGAGCATCGATCACGCGCCCGGTGACCGTTCCGGTCGCCACGTTCTGGACGGGCATCGAGGAACCGCCCGAGAAGCGATCGTCGGGCAACGCCACCGTCGCGGTGCGCCCCCCGCACCCTGCGAGCAGGACGGAACCCAGAGCAAGGAGTGCAACCTTGCGAAGGACCGACTGACCGACCATTTCGAGACCCCCCTCGACCTCGCCGATTAAAGACGAGTTAATCCTGTTCTGTCTATCGGGGTTTCCCGATGCCATCTTGCCTCTCGAGGGTTGAGCGTCGTTCAAGCTTCTCCAAAGGTTGGTTTAAGCCCCCGCCGGACGCCCGGAGAGCGCCTAGCGCTTGGTGCCGACGGTCGGTGCCGGAGCCCCGAGCACGGGAGTCAGCCAGTGATGGTAGCGGGCAAGGGAACCCCGGACGGCCTGGTAGTAGACCTCGCGGATACGGGCCGTCAGAGCCCCCATCTGGCCCGTGCCGATGGCCCGATGATCGACATGGCTGACCCACGCCAGCTGGGCACCGGTACCGCAGATGAAGATTTCGTCCGCCACGTAGACCTCGGTCCTGTCGATGGCACGGGAAACGGTCTTGATGCCGAACTCGCGGTCCGCGATTTCCATGATGCTGCTGCGCGTGATCCCCTCGAGAATGTTGTCGGCAACGCCGGGGGTGATCAGGACGCCATCGCGCACCATGAAGAAGTTTTCGGCAGATCCCTCGCAGACGTGGCCGTCCGGATTGAGGAACAGGCCCTCGTCGAAGCCGTTCATGACGGCCTCGGTCTTGCACAGGGCGCTGTTGATGTAGGCACCGATGATCTTGGCCCGGGCAGGCACGGCGGTATCGTCGATGCGCCGCCACGAGGACGTCCCGAGATGAAGGCCGCGCGCCGTGTCGACGTAGTTGCCCATCGGCGCCGCGTAGATATGGAACTCGTCATTCAGGCCGTGCAGGCGCACGCCGATGATCTCGTCCCCCTTGTAAAGCGTCGGCCGCAGGTAGATATCCTGACGATAGCCCGTGGCACGCGCCAGTTCGACCGACCGCGCCACCATGGACTCCACCGTGTCGGGCAGCTCCATGAAGAGGATCTTCGCGTTGCGGGCCATCCGCCGGAAATGCTCGTGGGCGTGCAGCAGGTACATCTCGCCCTGCTCTTCGTTCCAGTAGGCCCGAATGCCCTCGAAGCAACCGGTCCCGTAGTTGAAGCCGTGGGCCATGATCGAGATGCGGGCATCTTCCACGGGCACGACCCTGCCCTTGAAGTACGCCATCGATCTACCCATGAAAGCCTGTCCTCGTCGTTGACCGGAAGCGCTCGCAGCCTGCGGGCGCCATCGCCCGGGTGCGCCGGGGCGCACCACCATGGGCCATTATAGACCGAACCACGCTCAGGACGGGAATGCCAGCGACTCCTGGCCGCCGGGATCGGGGCCAAGGCCCATGTGCCTCCACGCCAGCGGGGTCGCCTGGCGCCCTCGAGGCGTCCGCTGGAGGAAGCCCGCCTGGATGAGATAGGGCTCCACGACATCCTCGAGCGTCGCGGCCTCGAGGCCGACGGCGGCGGCCAGCGCCTCCATGCCGACAGGGCCGCCCCGATGCGCCACCAGCAACGTCGCGAGGACCTCCCGGTCGAGATCGTCGAGACCGCGGTCGTCAATCTCGAGGTGCGCGAGGGCGGCTGTCGCCCGGGCCTCATCGATGGGCCCCGGATCGCGGACCTGCACGTGATCCCGCACCCGACGAAGCAGCCGCAAGCCGACACGGGGCGTGCCCCGCGAACGACTGCCAATCGCGACGGCACCTTCCGGCTGCAGGTCCAGGCCCAGGAGGCCGGCTTCACGCAGCAGGATCGCGGCCATGTCCTCGGGCGCATAGAATCGCAGGCGCGCCACGAGACCGAAGCGATGGCGCAAAGGGCTGGACAGCGCACCGGCACGTGTCGTCGCGCCGACCAGCGTGAAGCGCGGCAAGGGTACGCGGCGGATCTGCGCCGTCGTGCCCTTGCCCAGCACCAGGTCCAGCACGAAGTCCTCCATGGCCGGATAGAGCAACTCCTCGGCAACCGGCGTCAGCCGGTGAATCTCATCGATGAACAAGACATCCCCGGGCTCGAGCCGCGCAAGGAAGCCGGCGAGGTCCCGAGGGCGCTCGAGACCGGGCGCAGACGTCACATGGCACCGCGATCCCATCTCGTAGGCCGCGATCTGGGCCAGGGTCGTCTTGCCAAGGCCCGGTGGACCGTGGAGCAGGAGGTGCTCGAGTGCCTCTCCCCGCTGACGCGCTGCCGTGAGCGCGACCTGCAGCTGCGCCTTGACCTCGGGCTGGCCGACCAGGTCGACAAGTGCCGTTGGGCGCGTGCTCGCCGGTCCTCCGTCCTCGGCTGTCGCCTCTGGCGAAAGCAGGCGCGCCTGGCGCACCGGAGGGTCGACGGCACGCGCCGATTGGTCCGGCTCGCCCGGGTCACCGACCGCGCGGACGACGGTCACGCCGTGGCCCCTTGGCGGCGGCGCTGGGCTCTCATGGCCTCATGCTAGCATGCGCCCCATGTACCTCGAGACCTTTGCCGTGGGCGCCTTCAGGTGCAACTGCACGATCGTGGGCGACCCTGCAACGGGCAAGGCCATCGTGGTCGACCCCGGCGACGAAGCGGCCGGCATCCTCGCGCGACTCGAGGAGGCTGGCCTCGAGCCGGCCATTCTCTTTCACACCCACGCCCACCTCGACCACTACATGGCGACCCGACGCCTGAAGGAACGGTTTCCGGCCGCACGCGTCGTGCTGCATGAAGCCGACATGCCCCTTTGGGAAGCGACACAAGTCCAGGCGCGGATGTTCGGCTTCCAGGTCGAGGACCCGTGCCGACCGGACATGCATGCGGGCCACGGGGAGAGGCTCGAGGCGGGTAGCGTCACCGGGACGGTCCTTCACACGCCCGGCCACACTCCGGGGTCGTGTTGCCTGCATGTGTCCGAGGCGGACTTGGTATGTGCCGGGGACACGCTCTTCCGACGCAGCGTCGGCCGGACGGATCTCTGGGGCGGCTCCGCTCAGACGCTTGCGCGTTCCATCCGGAACACGCTCTACGCCTTGCCGGGCAAAACGCGTGTCATCGCGGGGCACGGCCCGGCCACCACCATCGGCGAGGAGCAGGTCGCGAATCCCTTCGTGAGCGCCTAGGGCCTCAGGCCTTGGACGAGGCGCATGGCCTGACGGAAACCCTCCTCGAAGCCGCGATCGGCATCCAGGCTGGCGACGGCCGCACGCGCCTCCTGCACCTGGACGTCGAGGCCGACCAGCGCGTCCTCGATGGCCCTGCGCCAGGCTTCCCCCGGCACGGGAAGTGACTCGGGCAACACCAGCGGCAGGCCGGACACGCGGGGTTTCAGCTCGACCACGAGGCGCTGGGCGAGCTTGGCACCGACCTTGGGCGCCCGCGCCAGGGTACGCGGATCGTCATCCGCAATGGCCCGGGCAATCTCGGCGGCCGTCAGCAGGCCCAGCAGCCCCATGGCCACCTTGTTGCCCACCCCCGTGACCCCGGACAGCAGCTTGAACATACGCCGGTCCTCGGGCGACGCGAAGCCGAGCAGGGCCATCTCGTCCTCTCGGTGGACCAGTTGTGTCAGCACGCGCACCTCATGGCCCGGGCCCGGCAGCATCGCGAGGTGCCTCGCGCCACACTGCACCCGGTAGCCCACGCCGGAGACGGCCAGGACGAGGCTGTCTTCGTCGACCTCGACCAGTTGCCCCTGCAGATGGTCAATCATCGGCCCCTTGCCCCCTCGGCCCGTCCAGGCACCAGGTTACGAAGGCCGCGGTGCTGTTGGTGGCAAAGGGCCACGGCCAAGGCGTCGGCGGCATCATCGGGCTTGGGAATTCGCTCCAGACCGAGCATCTGGCGCACCGCCTCCTGCACCTCGCGCTTCGGAGCCCGACCCGAACCCGTCACCGCCTGCTTGACCGCCATGGGCACGTAGGCATGCACGGCCAGCCCCCGGGAGGCCAGGGTCGCCAGGATGCATCCCCTGGCCATGGCCACCTGCATCCCCGTCGTGATGTTGTTGACAAAGAACAGGTCCTCGACCGCGACCTCGTCAGGCTGGTACTCGCGCAGCAGCCCGTCGAGGTCCTGCTGGATCTCGAGCAGGCGCTCGGCAATCGGCAGATCCCGTGCCGTCACGACTGCACCGGCAGCGACGCAGGCGGGGTACCTGGGGCGGGAAGTGTCCACCAAGCCGTAGCCCACCGTCGCCAAGCCGGGGTCGATGCCCATGATCCGCATGCTGGCACCAGTGTACGGGCCTGACGCCATTCTTGACAGGCCCCATGGGCGGTGTTAACGTTCCTATGGGTTTTCTGCGCGGCTCCCCTTGCGGTTGGAGCGCGAAAATCCCCCGATCCCATCCACCCACCCGAACCCACGGTCCGCTGGACGTCGGCACCACAAAGCCGCGGTCGCGACCGTCGAGGGTCCAGACCCATTATTCACGGCGCCCTGCAACATCGGTCGGCGCGACCTTGGCCCCCGAGGCCAGGCTCGGCATCCCGTTGTCACCGCAGGACGGCGGGGTCGCGCGCAGCCTAAGGAGGCCGTGTGAGCAAACAGATCGTCATCAGCGAGAACAACAATCTCGCCGTCGTGTTCGAGGGCAGCAAGGCCGCCGAATTCATCATGCGCCAAGGCGATCAGTTCGTCGGCGACATCATCCTCGGCCGCGTGGAATCGATCGTTCCGGCCATCGAGGCCATGTTCATCGACATCGGCCATGACAAGAACGGTTTCATCCACACTGCCGACATGCCGGCGGAGCACAACCGCCGCCACGGCAAGCAGAAGCCCCTCGACGCCGGGCAACGCGTGCTCGTCCAGATCGCCAAGGCGCCGACCGGCACGAAGGGTGCCAGGCTCTCTGGCCGCATCTCGGTACCCGGGCGCTTCCTCGTGTTCGTTCCGCATGACAATCGGGTCTGCATCTCGCGCCGGATCACCGAAGGCAAGGAGCGGGATCGCCTAAAGCGGATCGCCACCGACCTGAAGGACCCCGGCCACGGCCTCATCGTCCGTACCGAAGCCGTCGGTGCTTCCGAAGAGGAACTGCGCAAGGATGTCGACGAGTTGATCGAACGCTGGGCGGCCATCCTGCACGAGGCCCAGACGCGTCCCTCGCCGGCCCTGCTGCACCGCGATCAAGACCTGATCACCCGCGTCATCCGCGACTGGGTGTCGGCCGACATCGACAAGCTTGTCATCGACACGGAGGAGGGCTTTGCCAAGGCAAAGACCATCCTGCAGGACTGGATGCCCGACATGGTGGAGCGCCTCGAACTCCACCGCGGCAAGGACATCATGAGCGCCTACCGCATCGGCCACGAACTGGAGCAAGCCATCCAGAAGACCGTGCGCCTCCCGTCGGGCGGCTCGATCGTCATCGAGCTTACCGAGGCCCTGAGCGTCATCGACGTCAACTCGGGACGCCTCACGAGCAGCAAGAGCCTGCAGGACACGGTGCTCCGCACCAACCTCGAGGCTGCCCAGGAGATTGCCCGTCAGATTCGCCTGCGCGACATCGGCGGCATCATCATCATCGACTTCATCAGCATGGATTACGCGCAGGACCGCCAGAAAGTGCATCGTGCGCTGGAGGATGCCCTGCGGCCTGACAAGAGTCGTCCGCAGATCTCCGCGTCCTTTTCGGAGCACGGCCTGATCGAGGTCGCGCGTCGTCGCCAGGGCCAGAGTCTGGTCGAGCAGCTGACGACCGTCTGCAATACGTGCAAGGGCGCCGGTCGCCACCGCAATGACGTCTTCCGGACTGGCGTCGTCGTGCCCGTCTTGACTGCCGATACCGGCAGCGAGGACGAGGAAGGCCTCCAGGCCGAGGATCTGCTGGGTGCCGCCGTGGGCGACTCCGGGTCCTTCGAGGTGGTCGAGGGCGGCTCGGGTTCATCAGCCCCTGCAGCGAGCCACGCCTCGCGGCAAGAGAACGAGGAGGAGCGCGAGGGTGGCCGTCGCCGTCGCCGCCGCCGCCGTGGTGGACGTGGGCGCGGACGGGACGAGCGGTCCCAAGACGAAGATTCGGACGACGAGGGTGCCGACGCAGGCGGCGATGACATCTCCATGCCCGTTGTCGAGGTGATGACGCTCGACGATGACGAGGATGCGGGCGACGAGGACGAGTCCGAGGGCTCCGCTGGGGATCGGGACAATCAGGGCGGAGACGATGGCGAACGCCGTGGCCGCCGCCGCCGCCGCCGTGGGCGTGGCCGTGGCGATCGCGGCCGAGATCGTGACCGGGATCGGGATCGCCCCGTGGCGGCCGCATCGGAAGTAGCGGGAGGGCCTGATGAGGGTCCCGGCTTCGTCAGACCGGGCGTGCGCCCGGGTTCGGGCTTCGCGCGTCCCGCTGCGGAACCGGCGCCGGCTGTGGCCACTGTCGCCGTGCAGGCGCCTGTGGTGACCGCTCCGCAACCCGCAGCGGAAGACAAGGGTGCCCCCAAGCTGCCCAAGGGCCTGACGCCGCCCCGGCCCGTGGTGGGTCCTGTCACCCGGACGGAGCCCTATCGTCCCCGGGCAACGGGCAGTCGCCCCCAGATGGTGATGAGGGAGATCGCTCCCGGCATCATGCAGATGGTTCCGGTAGGACAGGAGCCTGAACCTGTCGCGGTGCAGGAGGCCTCTGTAGCCGCTGATGAGTCGGCCACGACGATCGTGGCCGAGGTCGCAACTGCGGTGACGGTCGAGGAGCCTGTCGCCACGGCGACTTCCGTAGAGGAAGCCGAGGCAACCGAGGTTGCACCTGTGGACAAGCCCAAGCCAAAGCGAGGTACGCGGCGCTTGGCAAGCCCGGAATCGACCGTGGCGGCAACGGAAGCGGCCGGAGCAGAGGCCTCCGAACCAGCCAGCAAGCTGGGCTCGCTGGTGGCCAAGGCCAAGGCGGTGATCCCGGGTCGCGGCCGCCGTCCGACCGAGGGTTGAGTCCCGATTTCGAATACCTGGTGCCTGCGGAACATGCAGGCATCAGGCTCGATCTCCTTCTGGCAAATTTGGTCACGGATGGTTCTCGTGCCCGGATTCAGGCCCTTATCCAGGAAGGCCACGTCCTTGTGGACGGCAAGCTGCCCAAGGCCGGGCTGCGCCTGAAGGGTGGGGAGGCCGTGGTTGCCACCTGGCCGGCCGCTCGCCCCTACGAGGTTGCTCCGCAGGATATGGGGCTGACGATTCTCCACGAGGATGACTCCTTGGCAATCGTCCAGAAGCCTCGCGGAGTCGCCACCCATCCGGCGCCAGGCTCGTGGGAAGGCACGCTGGTTCATGGGCTGCTGCACGCACTCGACGGTCTGTCGGGCATCGGGGGCACCTTGCGCCCGGGCATCGTCCATCGCCTCGACAAGGACACTACCGGCCTACTGGTGGTCGCGAAGAACGACGCAGCCCACTTGGCCCTGTGCCGGGCTCTGCAGGATCGTCGCATCAAGCGTACCTACATGGCGCTGGTCCACGGCCGTCCGGCAGCGGCAACGGGAACCGTTGACCGAGCGATCGGCCGCCATCCCGTCGACCGCAAGCGCATGGCCATTCAGGAAGGCGGCAAGCGTGCCGTCACGCATTACACGACGCTGGAAGCCTTCCGCGATGCGAGTTTGCTCGAACTCGAACTCGACACGGGGCGCACGCACCAGATCCGCGTCCACATGGCCAGCATCGGCCATCCCGTCATCGGAGATCCAGTCTACGGACCCGCGACACGATCAAGCCCGATGCGGCTCGAAGGCCAACTACTCCATGCCGTCCGCCTGGCGTTGGCACACCCTGTTGACGGCCGACCCATGCAGTTCGAAGCCCCCCTTCCGGAGGACTTCGAGCGGGCACTAAAGCTGGTGCGACAGCGCGGCTACTGGCGCGGCTGATTACTGGGCGCCCGAGAGGCGAGCGAAGGCCTTGGCGCTGATGTCCGCAACGACCTCGCTGGCCGCCTGCTTGAGCAAGGGGTCCTTAACATCTTCCAGGGCCTCGTCGAGTTCCTGCAGATGCTCCACGATGGCCTTGCGCTTATCGGCGCTGACCGGCGCGGCGGGCCCTGCCAACCAGTCCTCGACCGGCCGCAGGTGCTCCTTGAAGGCCTTGCCCGGACGCCCGAAGAGATAGGCATTGTCCGGCTCCGAAATCGCCGACTTGTCCGCGTGGGCGACCATTGCCCGGTGAATCACCTTGCGCAGGGCCTCGGACTCAGTGCGGACATCCTTGGCCGCATCAGAGGGCAGATCCTTGACCCGTGCATCAATGTCCGCGTAGGCCTCGGTCAGACTACGGAGCGTACGTCCCAAGGCCTTCTCGTCCTTGGCCTTGCCGAGTGCCTCGTCCAAGGCCTTGCGATCCGCGGCCAGCTTGTCCTTGGCGTCCGCCACAGCCTTTTCCTGAACGGCAATCTGACCCTTGAGCTCGTCGACCCGGCCCTGCAGGCGCTCGAGTACATCCGCGGACGCCGCCTGGGCGGAAGGGTCCAGATCAGCCAGACGCTTGGCAGCGGCCTCGAGGTGGTCCGCCGCCTCGGAGGTCTTGGCCTTGCGATCCGCAAGACCCGTAGCCTTGGCCTCGGCAACCGACAACAGGCCCCGGGCCGACCGTGTCGCGTCGGCAAATGCCTTGCCGGCCTGCGCACGCGCCTTATCGAGGGTATCGCGGCGGGCCATCTCGGCCTTGGCCGCCTCGGCGGCATCCTTCGCTTGCAGGGTGCCGGCAAGAAGCTTGATCATGGCACCCGTGCGATTGGGATCGCGCGCCTCGGGCGAGATCTGCACCTTTTCGCCGCGCTCCTTGCGGGGCGCCTTCTCGGCCGGGGCGGGGGCCTTGGGCGGCTGGCCCGCCTTGGGTTTCGGCTGGACGCTCTCGGGACGATCAATCTTCGGCATGGAAAACTCCTCGGGGGGAAAAGGAGAGCAGGGTTCGGACCGACAAGGGCCACCTTAATGTATCGTGCCCCAAAAGCGGGAGGAGGTTGCGCCTGCACCAGCTGCAAATCAGCGGATTTGACAGCAAATGAACATGTTTAACCCGAAATTAACCACTTACGAGGTGGGCCGTACCGTCGGGATGCAGCCACGCGTCCACGACCGGGGGTTCCCCGCGATCAAGCGGGCGCGGCAGTGCGTCATCAAGCCTGCAGGGCCACCACAGGGCCTCCGGTGCCACACGGTCGGGATCCGGGGCACCGGGGCGCAGGACAAGGTCCTCCAAACCCGCCAGACGCCGCAATACCGGCAAGGCAAGCAAATCAAGACCCGCAGCGAGTCCCCAGGGATCCAGGGGGGTGACGAGGACGAGACGCGCGCCCTGCCTGACCACCCAGGACGGTCCCGACTCGCCGGGCAAGTCCAGCACGCACGTGCCGGCACCGAGACATGGTTGCAGGCGTCTCGCCAGGGCCTCGGGATGCCGGGCCGGCATCATCAGCAGATCGACGAGTTCGACCGCCGCCTCGACCCGACCCGGCAAATCGGCGTCATCGGGTCGGGCCCATCCGAGCCGCAGGGGAGGGTGGGCATATTCGGCCATCATGGCGTGCAACCAGGGCCCTCGGTCCTCGGGGGCCGCTCCCGCGCCATCACAAGCCGAGGGGTTGACCTCTCGGTCCGTCACGAGAAGCGTGGCCACGCGCGGCCGGGGCAAGACCATGACCTCGCCCCAGCCTGCGCGTGCCAACTGGGCAAGGGACTCGGCAGACAGGCATGTGCCTGCCGGAAATATCGCGTCCCCGGCGGCCCGTTCCTCACCTGCCTGCCGCACGAAGGAACCGCGCGAGGGCGCCACGCGGGCCAGCCATTCGTCACCCTCACGGACAACGAACGCACTGGGCAGAACCACGTCGGCCCCATCTGGCAACGGATCTCCCGCACCCACCTCACGCACGTGCCCAGCGGCAAGACGCGCGGAAGCCCTCGGAGCAGGCAACAAGCGCACGGGAACGGTATCCAGATCCTCCGTACGTGCAGCGAAGCCGGCACACGCGGCCTCATCCCGGGCAGGCACGGACAAGCGCGCCGCTACCGGCACAGCCAGCACGCATCCCGCCGCCTCATCGAGGGGCACGGACAGGGGTGGCGGCAGGACCAAACCTGCCGCCCAGTCCCCGAATGCCTCATCACGGGTCGCCCCGGGCAAGGACCTGTGGCCGACCGTCATCCCCGCGTCGCGAGCAGGCTCGGTACGATGTCCCCGAAGCAGATGCCCAGGTCTCGAGCATTACGGACCAGCGCGCTTTCGGGATCAACCGTCTTGATGGAACTGGTCGCCTCGGAGAGGGGAACGGGCACGATGTCCTGACCACGCAGGGCCACCATGTGGTCGAACTGGCCGCGGGCAATCAAGTGCGCGGCCTCGACCCCGTAGCGTGTCGCCAGCACGCGATCGAGGGAGGAAGGCGAACCGCCGCGCTGCACGTGCCCAAGCACCGTTACGCGCGTCTCGACCCCCGTCTCCCGTTCGATGTAGGCCCCGACACGCTGGCCGATGCCGCCAAGACGCCGGATGCCGGCCGCTTCATTCTCCTCGAGCAGGACCACGTCCTCACCGGCAACTTTGGCACCCTCGGCAACGACGACGATGCTGTAGTCCTTGCCACCGGCACCACGCTCCCGCACGAAGGCCGCCACCTTGGCAAGGTCGAAGGGAATCTCGGGCAGCAGGAGGGCATTGGCCGATCCGGCGATGCCGCAGTGAAGCGCAATCCAGCCCGAATCGCGGCCCATGACCTCGACCACCATGCAGCGGTGGTGGGCCTCGGCCGTCGTCACCAGGCGATCGATGGCCTCGGTGGCGGTCTGGATGGCCGTGTCGAAGCCGAACGTCTGGTCCGTGCACGGCAGGTCATTGTCGATGGTCTTGGGCACGCCGACGACGCGGACGCCCTTCTTGGCGAAGGCATGGGCAATGCGCAGTCCACCATCGCCCCCGATGCAGACCAAGGCATCAACGCCGGCCTCGCGCAGATTGGCAACCGCCTCGTCGCTCCGGTCGACCAGAGTCGTGCCGTCCGGGCCCTTGACGGGATATCGGAATGGATTGCCGCGGTTCGTCGTGCCCAGTATCGTGCCGCCACGGGCCGCGATACCCCGGATGGCATCCAGGTCAAGTGGCAGGAAATCCTTGGAAAGCATGCCCTCCCCGCCATCCCTGCACCCGAGCACCTCCCAGCCATAAGTGGCGATGGCGGTCTTGACCACCCCGCGGATCACGGCGTTGAGCCCGGGGGCGTCTCCCCCGCCGGTCAGGACGGCAATGCGCTTGGTCACGTCTGCTAGACTCCTCTTCGTGCCAGTTTACCGCACGAGGAGTGCTGCCCATGGTCGACCATCCGGAAAAGTCCGCCCCGGGCGTCACACTGGACTGGACGGGCCTTCGGCCCGAGGTCGCCGGCACGGAACAGGGTCTTGACGACAATGCCATCTCGGCCATGCGCCACGAGGCCTTACGCGTCTGGGCTGACTTGCAGGCCCGCCAAGGGCGCGGCGCCGACTTCCTCGGCTTTCTCGACCTGCCCGGCACCATGCTCGCCGAGGTCTCGCGGTTGCAGGCGACGGCCGATCGCCTGGCGGCCCTGGGCGACAGGCACATCGTGCTCGGAATCGGCGGGTCCTACCTGGGCGCGGCAGCGCTCGTCCAGGCCCTCGGACACCCCTGGCGCCAAGAACTCGATCGCGAGGCGCGGTCCGGCAGGCCCCGCCTGCTCTTCGAAGGCAACAACCTCGATCCACGTTCGCTCGATGGTCTGCTCGCTCTGATGCCGACGACGCGCCCCGGAAACGTCGCCGAGGACGTGACCGTGAATGTCATCTCGAAGTCCGGGACCACGCTCGAGACGGCCGTTGCCTACAGGATGGTGCGCGAGCGCATGCGGGCGGTCTACGGAGACGAAGCCGCCAGCCGCATCGTCGCCACCACCGACCCGGCATCGGGCCTGCTGCGTGCTCAGGTCGAGGCAGAGGGCCTCGAGTCGTGGGTGATTCCCCCGGACGTGGGGGGACGGTACTCGGTATTCTCCGCCGTAGGCCTGCTGCCGGCAGCCATTGCCGGCATCGACGTGCGTGCCCTGCTGGAAGGAGCGCGTTCCGTCGCCTTGTACAGCCCCGTTGATCCGATGGACCATCCCGCCCTCCTGCATGCCGTGCTTCAGGTCCTGTCGCGGCGAGCCGGTCGGCATCTCTCCGTGCTTTCGTGCTGGGGCCGTGCGCTCGAGGGAATCGGAGGGTGGGTGGACCAGTTGGTCTCGGAGAGCCTCGGCAAGGAAGGTGGCGGCCGTGTGCCGCTGACCATGGTCAATACCCGCGACCTGCACGCACGGGGGCAGCAGATTCAGGAAGGTGCCCCCAACGCCGTCGTGAGCCACCTCAGGGTCGCCCACTGGGCGCCTGATCCCGTCGTGCCCGTCGCCCCCCCCGATCGCGACGCCCTGGATTACGTGGCGGGCCGCAGCCTGGGCGAGATGCTGGATATGGCCCGCCGAGGCACCAGCCAGGCATGGCACGCCGCAGGCAGACCGTCCATGACGTGGACCCTGCCCACGCTGGACGCCTTCCACCTGGGTCAGTTCCTTTACACCTGCGAGCTTTCGACAGTGCTCGAGGGCTGGCTCGAAGGCATCAATCCGCTGGATCAACCCGGAGTCGAGGCCTACAAGAACTACATGTTCGGCCTGCTGGGGCGGCCGGACAAGGCGGAATGGGCCGCGCGGATCGAGGCGGCCTCAAGCATCCCGTCTCGCCTGGTGGCGTTGCCGGGGGCGTGATGCGCCCCGACAGTTCTCCGGCCGCCGTCCATCAACCCTTCGGTCGATTGCCCGCACCCGCGGCATCTCCCTTGCGCCGAAGCCATTCGCGCACGTGGGTGATGGCGGTCGGAAACTGCCGGTACTGGACCCAGTCGAGCAGGAAAATCGGTACGGCCGGGAAGTCGGGATCAATCCGGGCCGCGAAACGCACCCGCGTCCGACGAGGCCCGAGTTCGGTCAGTTGCAACTCGCCTTCGTACTTGCGGAACGTACCCTGCACCCTGTTGTAGGTAAACCGCCAGACATCCTGCTCGAGGCGCGTCTCGTTGATGACCCAGCGCGGCCCGATGGGCCAGACAAGGGCCAGGTACGAATAAACCTGCAGAGTAGGGCCATCGCGACGCTCGACACGACACTTCGTTATATCGAAGATTTGCTCGTAATGGTCAAAGTCCGTATAGGCAGCCCAGACCTCCGCCACGGGCGACTCGATGTCGCCAACGACCTGAAAGCGCTTGACCGGCGCGTCGGCACGCTCGACCTGTACCAGCACCTCGCCAGCCTCAAGGCGAGCCTTCTCGCCAGCCGACAGGGCAGCAACCACACCATCACCGACCCACGGCACGAGACTGGCCGCAAGAACGGGAATCCACGCCATCAGGTCGATTCCTCCACCACGCGATCCACAGGTGCCAGGGCGAGCGTCCAGCCCTCCCAAGGGATTTCCGGCCAGTGCTCCAGCCGTGCCGCCTCGCGCGCACAGCGTGAAGCCTCGTCCAGCATACCGCGCAGGCGCCAGAGATGGGCAAGATTGGCCAAGGCAGCCCGCCGTGCGCCGTCAGCAGGCGCCACGGCAAGGAAGCAGCGTTCGGCTTCAGGCCATTGCTTCCGGCGGGCGCACATGACGCCGAGGCCGACGCTGCCGACTCCGGAATCGCCCCCCGCAGAGGCCGCGCGAGACAGCGTACGTTCCGCCTCGACGTCTAGGCCCGCGACGAGGTGTGCGACCCCGAGGCACGCCGTGGCCCGGACGTGGCCCGTCGAGACCGAAGCAGCGTGCGCCAGACTCCGACGGGCATCCCGAGGATGGCCTGTCAACCATTGGGCGATTCCGATATTGACGGCAATCTCCACCCGGTGCTCGTTGAGCCTCGCCGCCCGGGACAGGGCCTCGAGGGCCTCTTCGGCGTCGCCGTCGGCCAACGCCAGAACCCCCCCAGCCCACCAGCCGGTCCAGTCTTCTGGCGCGTCGTGCTGCATCTGCCGCACCAAGCGCCAAGCGCCCGGACGGTCACCACTGGCTTCGGAAGCCCACGCAAGTGAGAGCGCGACCGTAGAGTCGTAGCCCGGCTCGCCAGTCACGCCCCGGAACGGACCGACACGACGGTTTCCTCGTGCATCCCCCAAGCAGAGTGATTATGGATGGACTCGAGGTTCTCGCACGTCACGGCGAACCAAGTAATTCCGGGCAGGTCACGCGCCCAGAGCGTGGCTTCACGCAACACATCCTCGACGAACCGTGGGTTCTCGTAGGCTTGCTCCGTGATGTGCTTCTCGTCCTCCCGCTTGACGAGCGGGTAAATAGGACACGACCCGCACGCATCCAAGCCGGCAGCCAATTCCTCGATCGAAGGCGAGGCACCCTCGAAACGCAAGCGAGCCGTCACGAGCGACCGCTGGTTGTGTGCCCCATAACGGCTGATGGCCTTGCTGCAAGGGCAAAGCGAAGTCATGGGGACCGTGACCGACACAATGCCGGTGTACGCCCCATCTGCACCGACCTCTCCCTCGTAACGCACCTCGACATCCGTTGGTGCAGACAGGCCCGAGGCCGGAGCCGGCTTGTCGATGAAGTAGCGAAAGGCCATCGTCACCTGCGCGGCAGGTGCCTTCAGACGAGCCCTGACATCCCTCACCAGAGCGCCCATGCCGAGCACGTCGAGCGGCTGCTCGCGGTAGGGCAGCAAGGCCTCCAAGAAGCGGCTCATGTGCGTGCCCTTGGTCTCGGCGGCCAAGGTCACGGTGAGCGCCAACTCAGCTTGAACCGCCTGGCTACCCTTCAGGCCCTGAATCCGCATCGGCATGGCAACCCCAGAGACGCCAACACGTTGCAAGGGCACGCCTCGCGTGTCCGCCGAAGACTGGCAGTCCACCAAGGGAGGCATTAGAGTATCCTTCACTGCAACCAAACTTTCTCACACACAGACAGGCCGACGGGGGCCTGCTTGGCCAATCTCTACAGAACATAGACAACGCCCCCCCCCGGAGTCAAGAGCCGACGCGATACCTTCGATAACTCTGGCCGTCTCGCGCACGCTGACGAGAATCTGTATAGGTGTCGTCGACCATTTTCCCGCCCCAACACCGGCATCGGAAGCCCTCGCGGGATCCCGATGCGGCGCTGGGCCCTAGTTGAGGCCGTGCGAGTACGCCTCCATGAAAAACAACATCGGAATCGACAGCATAAAGTTGGTCCTCGAAACAAGCATGGCCGTGCGGCCAGCGGCGGCCTTTTCCTCGGCGGTGGCGGGGATGATGCCCACTACCTTCTTTTGGTTCGGCCAGATAAAAGCCCAGACATTAAAAAGCATCACGATGCCGAGCCAGCAACCGACGCCCAGACCTCGCAGGTTGGTCGGGCCGCTGAGCGTCAGGGCCTGAACAAGCAAACCCCTGTGGCCGAGCAGGGCCAATCCAACCAGAACGGTACCCACGGCGGCCCACCGGAAGTAGAGAAGCGCCGTGCGGGCAATGCTGCCTTCTTTGAAGACCTCGGCCTTGGCCTCGGGAGACAAGTTCTTCAGACTAGGAATCTGCACCAGATTAAAGTAATAGAGCAGGCCGATCCAGGTGAAACCGAAAAGCAAGTGCAGCCACAGCAGCACATACTCGCCAAGCAGCGCGCCATCCATCGTCATATCCTCAGAATCTCAGGTCAGGGGGAGGGTAGATAGCCTAGGGAGTCGCCGGTTCGGCCGAGGCTGCTTCGGCCAAGGCCGATGCATCGCCGCTGGCCACGGACTCCGAATCGGTTGCCGTAGGCTCGGAATCGGTCGCAGCCGTCTCACCGGACGCCGTTTCCGATGCGGAAGCTTCATCCGCAACCGGTGATTCAGATGCCTCGACGGCCGGAGTCGACTCTGTGGGCCCCGCAGCAGGAGCCGTCAGGCGGAGCCCGCCGTAGAGGGCAGCTGTCAGCAGCAGGCCCAGGACGATCGTGGTTCCGGGTGTCTCCAGAGGATTCTTCACGTGTAGATGCCTTTCAGGTTGCCGTCCCGTCGGGCGAGCGGCCAGAGGATGTTGTCACAGCCTGCTATTGAGCGTCAAGAACCTGATAGGATGCCGCAGTGCCCGAGCAACGCCACCCGCTGGAAGTCTGGTTCGATCGCTTCGCCACCCACGCCCGCTGGCATCTGGGACGCACCATGATTCCCTGCCCAATTGACCTGCGCCTCGACGAAGCCTTCTCGACCGACTACGGCCCCTCGGGCGGCGAGCAGGAGTTGAGGCACCTCATCGCAAGCTGGGAAGGCCTGCCCGAGGAAGCTATCCTGCCCACCATCGGGGGCACTGGAGCCAATGCTGTGGCGATGTTTGCCCTTGCCGGACCCGAGAAGACCTTCATGGTCCCCGAACCGGCCTACTACCAGTGGCCGGGCCTTGCACGACGCCTTGCATCCCCCCGGCAGGCATGGTCTCCGTGGTCACCTGACGCCCCCGGAGGCAAACACGGCCCACGGGCGTGGTTCGCGGTGAGCCCAGACAATCCGACCGGCCGAGGGGTCCCCTTTGACACGGTCGCAACGTGGCTGCACCCCGGAGACGTGATGGTCGTTGACGAGATATACCGGGGCGTCCGGAACGACGGCCTCGAGCCTGTCGCGCGCCGCGGCCCCCAATGGGTGGGGATCGGGGCCGTCAGCAAGCGACTGGGGCTGCCCGGGCTTCGCATCGGCTGGATCGCCGCCACGGACAATGGCCTGCGGGAAAGCCTCCACGATGCGCAGGAACATCTCGCGCACAGCTTGCCCGGCGGTGTCGTCCGATGCCTCGTGACCCACTGGGACAAGCTCATGGCTTGGGAGACTCGCTCGAGGGCCCTTGCCGAGGAGTTGGTCGACACCCTCGCGACCCGTATCCCGCGCTTCGCCGACAGTGGCTTCGCCATCGACCTGCCCGAGGCCGGTCTCTCGACGTTGATCCGCGGTAAGGGGCTGACACAGGATGTCGCCATCGCCGAATCTCTCGCAAGTCAAGGCATCTTCGTCGTGCCCGGCACCTGCGTGGGACACCCCGGCACCCTGCGCCTGTCCTTGGGACTCGGGCGCCCGGAAGAGGCAGGAGAAGCACTCGACAAGCTTGTCGAGGCGCTCGTGGCCGACCGGCCGGTGATCAGTTGACCGGTGGCAGCTTGCCCTTCAGGGCATCGGCGTAGAACTCGGACCCTTCGCTGAGCTTGCGGTCACGCACGCCTGCTGCGGCAGCCTGAGCCCGCATCAACCGAGAAGCTTCGGAATCGCGGTTGACTTCGACCTGCACGCCCCGGGCCGCATACTTGCTGTAGAGCAGGAGAATGTTCTCGTTACTCATCCGCAGGCACCCGTGCGATGCCGGCTGGCCGAGGAGGTTGTACTTCGCCTTGCCCACGCCATGAATCAACTGATGATGCTGGCCAAGGTCCAGGGCCAACAGGCCGAGGGGGTTGTCAGGACCGGGACCTACGGGCTTGAGGCCCTCGGCCCACTTGGACTTGGGCGGATACCAGGTCGGCAAGGAGTACATGTCCTTGATCGTGAAGTTGTCACCGGCCGTCGGATGCTCTGCCGTCCCAGGCGAAGTCAGGAACTTGTCGATGGGCTTGCCGGTATCCTTGTTGATGACATAGATGCGATTCGCGACAAGGTCTATCTGCAACTTGAAGCGCTCGGTGCGCGGCCGGACATCCTTGATGGCGGCAATGCTCTGGGAAGGTGCCACCTCGCGACGGTCGCGCAGTGTCGCCGGCGCAGCCGGCGTGGAAGGCGATGCGGGGCTCACCGGAGCGCGCGACGGCAAGGCCTGTTCCGCCGGAGCGGAATCGGAAGAACCCCCGCCAAGCGCATGCGCAACACCGCGCAGGAAAGACGGGACACCACCCAAGCGAGACACCTGCGGCATGGAGCCACCTCCCTACGAGAAGAACATAGACCGTGGCGTCCGGGAATCGGTTAACTCCAGCCTATATTTGGCCGCGAACCGGCGGTGGCAGCCAGCGGAGGACGCGGACTCCCCGGACATCGCGCCCTGCAGCCAGGTATTCGGCCATGGTTCCCGGAGCCACCGACACCTTGCGTCCCGGACGCGGCGCGTGGAGAAAGGCCAAGGGTCCGTGACCGCGCCGAACGGCCACGCCCAGGTGCTGGACGTCGAGCCCGGGTCGGTCCGACAGCACGAGGATGATGTCGCCTGCGGCAAGGGGCAATCCGGGAGCAGCAAGCGCCCGGACGGGCAGGCACGGCTCGGGCCGTGCGGAGAGCAAGCGTTCCTCATCCCCGAGGACCGCCCGATTGGCCGGGATCTCAAGACCTGGGTAGCGATCGGGATGTTCCGTCATAAAGGAGACGGAGCGTTCCTGCAAGGTTCCGCCAAGAGCCACGGTCACGTCCGACAGGGCTGCCCTGCCCGTATGGACGGCTGCCCAGCTCGAGGCATAGTGCAACCGGCTCGACCAGCCATCCACCCGACCGTCCCGGTAGCGCCACCGGGCGAGTTCCCGGGGGAAGGCCTCGTCCAGGGACGCATCACGGCGCCAGAGGCAGGTCGCGAGCGCAAGGGTGACTTCGACGAAAGTCACGCAATCAAGGGCCTCCAGATCGCAGACGAGGCGCTCGGGGCCTGCGGACTCCAGCCTGCCGGCCACATAGGGAGTACCGACGAACGTCATGCCGACGCGTGCCAGCCAAGCCCCGGCATCCTGGCCCGACGGCCTGCCGGCCTCGGCCGCGCGTCGCGCGAGGATGCAACGGTCCGGTTCGTCCATGACACCCCCCAGTGCCGCCAGAAGCACCAACCCGATCCCGATCCGCGTCATTGGATCTCCACCGGCGTCCCTTCGGGGAGCCAAGGATAGAGTTCGGCGATGTCCTCATTGCGCAGGCGGATGCAGCCGCCCGAGGTGCCCATGCCCAGTTCCTCGGGCCGGTTGGTACCATGCATGCCGATGCCCTTGCCCCCGGGATAGGCTACGTCGAGTCCCAGCCAATGCGTGCCGAAGGGATTCCGCGGATCGCCGCCCGCGATCCTGCCGAAAGGTGGGGCCTGGACCTTGTTGCGAATGACGAAACGCCCCTCCGGGGTGCTCGCCCCCTGGCCGATGGTGACGGGGTACTGCGCAAGAAACCTGCCGTCGCGGTACACGGTCAAGGTCCGGTAGGTCTTGTTGACCCGCACGAACCACGGCGTCCCCGGGGACAGGCCCGAGGCATCATCAGGATCCTGGCCCGGCTCTGCAACCCGGTCATACGGGGCATCGCTCCCCGTTCCGGGAGGCTTGCCTGCCGCCACGGACCCCGTCCCGTCACGGCCCGAAGTCCCGTCCCTCCCGAAGGCCCCCTCACCTCCACCGCCCCCCCCGGTGCCCGTCGGTCCCGGGCCCTTGCTCGCGGGGAGCCCCCCGGGTACATCGCGTTCCTCCGAGGATGCGGGGTGTCCGGGAGGGCCGCCGGGGGCAAGACTGCCCGAAGCTGCCGCAGCCCCTCCCGGGAAGCCGGAAGCGCCCGCCATCGTTCCTCCGGCGTGAGCCCCGGACACCGTGCTGCCGGACGCCCCGGGAAAGCCCTCGCCCGCTCCGGTGTCCGGCGCGGCGCTGCTCGACGAAGTGCGGCCCGCGACACCCGGATCGGTCGCGAGGCGCTCCAACACTATGCGACCGAACGCCTGCCACGGGGGCGGATCGAAAAGCCCGACCCGAGGATTGGCACCTTTCGCTGGCGAGGGCAACGGCGCGGGTGCCTCGGGCACGAGGCGTTGCCATGCGACGGCGGTCCCGCCCCCGAGCAAACCCAGGGCCACGAGGATCTTCAATCCGGGCCAAGCCCAGCCTGCCCCATGTGCCAAGGGCCAGAACCTCATGGCCACCGGCACCAGGCCCAGCAAAGCCAGCCACACCGGACGCTCGGGGTCGTCGCGCGAAACCTTGTCGGGTTCACGGTCGGCAGGCGCAGCCTTATCACGCGCCTCGAGCAGTTCACGAAGCGCCGGCACGCTCGCCACGCGGGCATCCGGGTCGGCGTGGACCAGACGGTCGATGATGACCCCGACATCCCCGGGTTCGCGCACGGCAGCACGCCACGAGAAGGAGCGGCCCTGCCTCAGGCTCTCGGGCGGCAGGCCCGTAAGCCATTGCAGGGCACAAACACCCAAGGCATAAAGATCGTGGGCCGGAGACCACGCTCCTCCGTAACCCTCCGGCGGCACGAACGGCTGATCACGGGTGGCCCGCGCCGCAGGAGGTGGCAGCATCAGCCACTCCCAGCCCGGTCCCGACAAGCCGGCCCGGACATCGGAACGGGACCAGAAGTTCTCGGGCCGGACCTCAAGGTGCACGCCACCCCGCGCGTGCAGGGGACCGAGGATGTCCACGGCGCGCTTGAGCAGACCACGCACCTCTTCCGGCGTGAAGACACGCCCCCCGCGACCGACCGGGGCCCCCGGGGGCAAGGCCTCGGCCACCCAAGGCCAGGCGTCGTCGGGATCGCAGGCCCGGACAGGCGTGAAGCCCGCGAGCGTCCCCTGGCCGCAGGCGCGCACCATGCCGAGGGCCCGCTCCAGCAGCGGTCCCTTGCCCCGCAGCATCAGGCGCACCCGGACCGGCTCACCCGTTGCCTCGATCCGGCCCTCCATCGCAAGACCGGCCGGACGGAGGCGCACCACGCCCTCGAGGCGCACCGACCCTGCCAGCAGGGCTCCGGGGGCGGGCAGGTCGCACTGCGGGCAACGCGTTCCCCCGGGCGGCAGGGACGTGCCGCACCGTGCATTCAGACAGTTGGCAGCCATTCGGCAGACCAGCAAGGGGCCGAGGTGGCCGTGCTATGCTGGATCCCCCGCGGCGCGACGGTCTCGCCGCACCCTCCGAACCGGACCCCACATCTCATGACGTCATCCTCGCACGAAACTCCCGGCACGGTCGACGACCTGCTGATCGTCGGCTTCACCGAAGGCTTCGGCCCGTCGGCCGAGGGCGAGGACCCGTGGTCGGTCCAACTGGCCCGTGTCTGGACTCTGGGCGACTTCACGGGCAAGGAGGGATCTTCGGTCCTGCTTTATCCTCCCACCGGCCCCGTGGCCCGTGTGCTGGCCATCGGCCTCGGCAAGCGTGAGGAACTGGATGCCGAGCGCATCCGCCATGCAGCGGGTGAAGCGGTGCGGGCCGCGCGGGAGGTTGGCGCGCGCAGGATTCTCTTCTCCCCGCTCGGGGCCCCTGCCCCCATCGACTGGGTCGATGCCGGCGCGTGGACGCTCGAGGGGGCCCTGATGGGGGCCTACACCCACGATGTCTTCCGAACCGAGGCTCTCGCTGACCGCAAGGTCCTCGACAACGTCTCGATTGCCATGCCCGACGATCAGGTCGACGCGGCGGCCCCGCGCCTCGCCCGGGCCCGTGCGATGGCCGACGCGGTGGCGTGGGCCAGGACCCGCATCAACGAACCCGGAAACGTGCTAACGGCCGAGACCTTTGCGCAGGCGGCCGTCGAGATGACCCTCACGCGTCCGGCGCTCAAGGCCGAAATCCTGAACAAGGCCGACCTCGAACAGGTGGGCTGCGGCTGTCTCCTCGGCGTCAATGCCGGCAGCGAGGCCCCCCCGCGCCTGATCATCGTGACCTACGAAGGCCCAGGGGCCACCGACGCGGCGCCCGTGGCGATCGTCGGCAAGGGGATCACCTTCGATACAGGGGGGCTCTGCCTGAAGGGCCGCGAGAACATGGGGCAGATGAAGCATGACATGTCGGGCGGCGCCGCGGCCCTCGGCACGATTCGTCTGGCAGCGGACCTCAACCTGCCCGTCCGACTCGTGGCCATCGTCGCTGCGACCGACAACATGCCGGGCGCGGCTGCCCTCAAGCCCGGCGATGTCCTCAAGGCACACAACGGCAAGACCGTCGAAGTCATCGATACCGACGCGGAGGGCCGCCTTGTGCTGGCCGACGCGCTCTCCTATGCGGTATCGCGTTTCAAGCCCCGTGCCGTCATTGATCTGGCGACCCTCACCGGCTCCGTCTGGATCGCCCTCGGTACCGAGGCCACCGGCCTCTTCACCAACGATGACACCCTCGGTGAGGCCGTCCGCAAGGCAGGCGAACGCGTCGGCGAGCGCTGCTGGCCGATGCCGCTGTGGCCGGAACACGAGGAGATCGTCAAGAGCGACATCGCCGACCTCAAGAACGCGGGCGCCCGCGGCCATTCGGATGGCATCTCGGCTGCCGCGATGCTCAAGGCCTTCGTGCATCCCACGCCTTGGGTCCACCTCGACATTGCCGGCACGGCGTGGGCAGACGAACCCAAGGGCTACCTGACACAGGGCGGCGTGGGCGTCGGCATTCGCATGCTCATTGAGGCCCTCGAGCTGGGTCTTCCCGTTTCCGCGTGAGCGCTTGGCAAGAGGCCCCCGCAGGGACCGAAAGGCTGGCGAGTGCGTGGGCCGACCCCGGCTTTCCCTACCGGCTTGCCGGATCGGGCTGGATTTGGTCGGACGGCCAATCATCGGCAGGCCTGACGGTACGGCAGGCCCGTCACGACGGCGAGCGCCTGATTCGCCTCGGGATTCTTCGGGACGTGACAGGGACGCTTCCGACCGAGGCACTGCTCGCGCACGCACGCGCCCTCGGGCTCGACGCCATCGCCTGCGAGACGGCGGTCGGTGCGGCCGTGCCGACAAGCGGCGACACGCGGGCCTGGCAGGCGCTGGGCAATGTCCTGCAAATTCGGCGCTTGCCGCTGTGGCGTACGCTGCACGTGCCCGGTCACAAGGTGCATCGTATCGGCGAGCAGGACACGCAAGCGCTGGCCATGCACCTCGAGCAATACCGGACAGGGCTGGCCCTCGCGCCCACCTCCAGCCCCGAGCAGTTCCTCGAGGGCTTGGCACTGTGCCCGGGACTGACGCTCGACCACTTCAGAATCGTCCGCCGGGACGGCACCCTCGTGGCCCTTGCAGGCCTCTGGGCACCGGGAGGTTTCCATCTGTCGACGGCACCCGGTCCCGGAGCCATGTCGCGCCTCGCGCTCGGCGCCGCAGGCCTGCTCGGCCGCCGTTCCCCGTGGCCCACCGCACGACCGGGTGCAGCCGGTCCGGTCGGCCACGTGCGCGTCCTGGCCTGCAAGCCCGGTCAGTGGGACGCAGTCGCCCTGCTGCTGAGCGGCCTTGCAGGCGAACTTCGACGCTGGGGCCTGCAGCAGTTGGGCATCAACCTGCGGGAAGGTGATCCCCTGCTTGGCTTGCTGCCGGGTGGCCCCGGTGCCAGCCGAAAGCGGACCGTCTGGTACCTGGGAGTCTCGGAAGGTGCCTCGGAGGCGCCGACGACACCCCTCGACCCCAATCTGGTCGACCCCTGGTAACGCGTTTCAGGTTCCGGCGATGGACAAGCCGCCCACGCGCACCTCGGGCGTGAGCACGCCGGAAGGCAGGACGTGGATCTGCTGGCCCAGAGCCTCGACCTGAGCCAGCAGATCCAAGAAATTGCCGGATACCGTGAACAGATGCACCGGGACCGGCGCCCGGCCCTCGCGATGCCACAGCCCATGGGCCTGCAGGGAGAAGTCCCCGCTGATCGCATTGGCGCCGGCGTGCAATCCCGTGACGTCACGGACCTCGATGACGGACGCCCCCGCCCTGAGACCGGCCTCGGACTCGCGGCCGGCGGCCACCACGAGGTTGCTCGTGCCCACGCCCAGCCCCCCCTTGTACGAAGCCCTTGCCGCGTGGCCCGTGGACCGCCCGCCTGCCCGGGCAGCCGTCGCGACATTGTGCAGCAGGCCGCCCAGATGCCCGTCACGAATCAGGTCGTGGGGCCTCGAGGGCACACCCTCGTCATCACAGGGCCGCGCAGCCATGCCCTCGCGCAGCAAAGGGTCATCGACGATGGTCAGGCAACTGGCCGCAAGCCGCTCTCCCTCGCGCCCCCGCAGGAGAGACTTGCCTTCCTCTGCAGCCTTGGCCGAGAACAATCCGGCGAAGACGCCCAGCATATCCGCCCACGCCTCTGCCGTGAACACGACGGGATAGCGACCCGAAGGCACTTCCGACGCGCCCAGTTGCAACAGGCCGTCCTCGACGGCCTCCCGGGCCATCTGCCCCGGGACGAACGCCGAGAACTCGCGGGCCGCGACAACCTTGCGACCATTCTTGGTCTGGGTGCCCTCGGCGACGAGCGGGCTGACCGCAGCCCAGGCCGTATCCATCGACCAGGACCGCTGCAGCCCGGCAGACGAGCAAAGACGCACATGGGCGGCGACATCACCCCAGGAAGCACCCACCACGGTCTTCACCCGAGGATCGGCCTCACGCGCGAGAGCATCCAGTTCGAGGACGCGGCTGATGCGTGCCTCGACCGAGACCTGACGCAGCGAGGGAGAGGCCAGGTCGAGGTAGGGCAGGGAGCCTTCGACGCGCGGCAGGTCCTGTCCGGGCATCGGCTCTAGCCACGCAGTGATGGCTGCTGCTTCGGCCACGGCCTGCCTCAAGGCCTCGGGCTCCATGACCTCTGTCGAGGCCACACCGATTCGGCCGTCCCGGAACACGCGGACCCCCGCGCCACGGGAATCGGCGACCGTGAAGCTCTCGACCTTGCCTTCCTGCACGCGGACCTGGGTCGAGCGCGAAGCCGCCAGATAGATCTCGACGCCCACCCCGAGGCGACGTGCCTCGTCGAGCCCCGCATTGGCAAGGGCGTCACCCGCCGCACCCAGGAAGGGATGGTCTGCCGCCGCCGGCGACGCACTCATGAACGACCTCCGACGGTGATCTCGTCGACACGAAGCGGGGGCTGACCCACGTTGACCGGAATGCTTCCGCTGATGGAACCGCACATGCCCGCGGCCAATTCGAGGTCCCTGCCGACTTTGCTGATACGCTTCAGGATATCCGCCCCGTTGCCCAGCAGCGTGGCCCCGCGGACCGGCTCGGCAATGCGGCCGTCCCGGATGATGAAGGCCTCGCGAACCGAGAAGTTGAAATCACCGGTACCGGGCACGACGGACCCCCCGCCCATGCGCCGGGCATAGAGACCATAGGGGACCTCGGCGATCAGTTCATCCAGCGTCGCGTCACCGGGCGCGATGAAGGTATTCCGCATGCGCGACGCGGGAGCGAAGCGGTAGCTCTGGCGACGTCCGGACCCTGTGCGCGCCACGCCAACCCGCTCGGCACCGATGCGGTCGGCAAGGTAAGCCTCGAGGCGGCCTTCCCGGATCAGGACCGTGCGCTGGGTCGGCAGGCCTTCGTCATCGTGCCCGACGGAGCCCCACTCACCCGCAAGGGTACCGTCGTCGATGGCCGTGACGGCGGGATGGGCAATTTCCTCACCGAGCCGGCCCGCGAAGATGGAGGCACCGGGTGCCACCGAGGTTGTCTCGAGCAGATGGCCGCATGCCTCGTGGAAGATCACGCCCCCGAAGCCCTTGTCGATGATGACGGGCATGCGGCCGGCTGGACAGTGGTCCGCAGCCAGCATCGTCGCGGCGGCCTCGGCCGCATCCTCAGCGAGGGCCTCGACATCCAACCCGAGCAGGAACCCTGCCCCCTCGGCCCGGCCCGGAGACCGGGATGCAACCTGCTGCGCCCCCCCCTCGGCCGCGATGGCCTGGATGAACATGCGTGCATAGGGCCGCTCCTCCGTCACCCAGCACCCCTCGGAGTTGGCGACGAGCACGCGCTGGGTGTTCTCCTCGATCGACGCTTCGACCTGGGCGATGCGCCCGTCACGGCCCCTCGCCGCGCGATCCGCCCGACGCAGCAGGTCCACGCGCGCCGCAGCATCCCAGTCCTCGCCTCGGCACGCCGCCAAGGAGGAAGGGGCGAAGGGGGCGGGGACGACCGCGTCCGTACCCGGATCCGAGGTTGCCAGAGCGCGCGCCAAAGTCAGAAGGGCCTGACGCGAGGCATCGCTCGTGAAGCCGTAAGTCGCACGATGGCCCTGGACGATGCGCAGGCCGACGCCAAAGGCGTGGGAGGAAGAAACTTCCTTGATGCGTTGGTCGATGAGCGCGATGCGCCGCGAACGCGCGTCCTCGACGAACAACTCCGCAAACGTGGCCCCGCAAGCCAACGCTTCGGCCAGGACATCCCGGGCCAGTTGCCGGTCGAGTGCCGGTTGCCAGGTGGTGGTCGTCGGCATCGAGGACCTCCCTTCAGGTCCCCATGATACCTCCGCCCTCCCCTCAGTCCCTCCCCGCTGTCACGGGAGTAGCCGTCGGCGCCGAGGGAACCTCCATGACGTGGCTGCGCACCCCGGCCTCGAAGATGACGGGGACCTCGCCGGGCCGTGCCATGGCCAGGTCCCGACGCGCGACCCGCAGGACGCCGCGGTGATCCCGCGAACGCACGAGGTCGCGGTTGACCGCCTGCCACCGGGCATCGAGTCCCTCCTGCTCGGCAGCATAACGTCGCGAGACTTGGACCAGGTCGCCCAGATGACGGATGGCCTGCAGGATCTGATAGAGCATCAGGACAAGCACGAGCAGGCCCACCCAGCGAAGGAGCGCAGGCGAAAAACGGAAGTTCCCGTGAAGAATACGACCCATTACAGCAACATCGTGACATAGGGACATAAAATCAGTTGAGACACGGATCACAAGCCATTGAGCATGCGGCAGGTGCTAGGATGAAGATTCGGAGGCTTTCCCATGCCGGACATTCGCCCCTTCCGGGCGTTGCGCTATGCGGCCCCGCAGGTCGGCGACCTGGCCGCCGTGCTCTGCCCGCCCTATGACGTGATCGCCCAGCAGGAGCAGGTTCGCCTGCACTTGCGGCACCCGAGGAACGCGATCAGGTTGGAATTGGGTCGCGACATGGATGGGGATGACGCGCGGGAGAACCGTTACCACCGCGCAGCCCGAACCCTGAGTGAATGGCGTGCCACCGGCGTCGTGGCCGAAGATGACCGGCCTTGCCTCTATCTGCATCGCCACGGGACGGCGTGGGGGCCTCGTCTGGGACTCTTCGCGGGCCTTGGCCTCGCGCCGTGGGGGCCGGACATCCGTCCTCATGAGTGCACGCTCAATGGCCCCAAGGCGGACCGCCTCCTGTTGTTCCGCCACGTCGGGGTCTCGCTGAGTCCCGTGATGCTGCTGGTCGGAGATGATGACGAAGCCCTGCTGGCGTTGTGGAGCAGGGTCATGCACGATGTCACGCCCATCCTGTCCTGTCGTGACGGCGACGAGACCCATGAACTCTGGGCCGTGCCGTCGGGGCCGATGCAGGACGCCATGCTGGCCTTGCTGGCGGATCGACCCCTGACGGTGGCCGATGGGCACCACCGATACGAGACCGCACTCGCTTTCGGCGCGGAACGGCGCGAGGCAGCCGGCAGCCAGCAAGGCGGCCCTTGGGAACAGAGCTTCGTCTGCCTCGTGCGGATGGAGGATCCCGCCCTCGTGGTGCTGCCGACCCATCGGCTACTCAAGGGTTCCGTACCGGCCGTGCCGGACCTGCTGGCCACCCTCGAGACCCGGTTCATCGTGTCGGCAGAGGCGTGGGATGACGCGACGGCGGGTGTCGAGCAGGCCCTGGCCGCCTGGGTCGACAGGCTGACGGAACAGGGTGCCATCGGCATGCTGCTGCCGGGCGCACGCCTGCGTTGGACGCTGGTGCCACGACCGGCACTCCTCGAGGAACTGGCCCAGGTCACAGGCAAGACGTCACTTGCCCGTCTCGCCGTCGTCCAGTTGCATCACGGGCTGCTTGCACCGGTCCTGGGCATGACCGAGGCACAATGGGCCAAGGGCGGTGACCTGACCTACACCCGCGAAGCCCACGAGGTCCTGATTGGCCTGGCCTCGGGCGCCTTCGGGGCCGGGTTCCTGCTGCCACGACCGACGGCCGGCGAAGTGGCCGACGTTGCGGGCGAAGGAGCCGTGATGCCCCAGAAGTCGACGTTCTTCGACCCCAAGATCCCGACGGGCCTGCTCTTCATGGACCTGGGGGGTCCCGTCGTCGTGGAGGGGGATCGATGACCGAACGACCAAGCGTGGTCCTGACGCGCAAGGGCGAGGAACGCTTGCGACAGGGACATCCCTGGGTCTTTGGGGCCGACGTGGCCCACGCCGATCAGGATGTCGCCGGATGGGTGGATGTGCTGGACCGCAGGGGACGCCCGCTGGGCGTGGCGAGCTACAACCCGGCCACGGGCCTGTGTCTGCGCATGCACGGCGCCAGCAAGGACGCAGCGGGGCCGGCGTGGATCCGGCGCCGCCTGCACGAGGCTCTGCAACTGCGGCAGGCTTGGCTGCCGGGGGCAGAGGCGTGGCGCCTGGTCCACGGGGAGGCGGACGGCCTGCCTGCCATCGTGGTCGACCGTTACGGTCCCTGGCTGGTCGTGCAGTCCATGTCGTGGGGCAGCGATCAGTTGCTGCCGGAGCTCGTCGCGGCGCTGGGCGAGTTGCTGCAACCGCAAGGCATCCTCGAGCGGAGCGAGGGTTTCGCACGCAAGCTCGAAGGCCTGGAGCCCCGCACGGGCGTCCTTGCAGGCAGCGCACCCGAGGGCGCCGTCCGCATCACGGAAGGTGACGTGGCCTACCACGTCGACCTCGAGGGTGGCCAGAAGACAGGCTTCTTCCTCGACCAGCGTCCGAACCGCGCCCGCCTCGCCACCTTTGCCCCCGGCCGGAACATCCTGAATGCGTTCTGCTATTCCGGGGGCTTCTCGCTGCCGGCCGCCAAGGCAGGGGCCCGCCACGTCACGGGCATCGACATCGCGGCAGACGCCCTCGCACTCGCACGGCGCAATGCCTGCGAGAACGGCGTCGAGGAAACGTGCACCTGGGTCGAGGACAACGCCTTCGACCACCTGCGTCTGATGCAGAAGCGGGGCGACAAGTATGACATCGTCGTCCTCGACCCTCCGGCCTTCACCAAGAACAAGGCTTCGATCCCGGGAGCCATCCGCGGCTACAAGGAAATCAATCTGCGCGGCATTGCGATGGTGCAACCCGGGGGCATGCTGGTGACCAGCTCGTGCTCCCATCACATGGATACGGAGACATTTCTCGAGGTGGTCGCGGCGGCAGCCGTGGATGCCGGAAGGCGCATCCGGGTCCTCGACGTGACGGGGCCCGGTCCCGACCACCCGAGCCTGCCCGGCGCTCCCGAGTCTCGCTACTTGAAGTGCGTCTGGGCCATCGTGGAGGGCGACCATGACTCCTGATGCCGTCATCCGCACCCTGACTGCCGATACGGCGACCCCTGAGGGAGACGGCCTGAGGGTCGACGGCCCCTTCGGCGCCAGCGGCTGGTATCCCGTTGCCTCGTGGCCCGTCGACGAGGCAGGCTTGCCCGGGCGCCACTGCCCGGTCTGGTTCCTGAAGACCGGCCTCCCGGAAGCGGCCCGCGCGCGGGCCGCCGTCGTCTCGGGCAAGACCCGCATCACCCTCGTTGTCGGGAACAGGACCTGGACAGACGAAGGCATCTGCAACCGCTGCCGCAACGGGGGCTGTCCCGCCCGGACGGCGACCGAGGACCCCATCCATGCACCAGTCGGCCGGCTCGTACTCTGATCTCCGCCGGATGCTGCAAGCCGCGCTTGCCCTATCCGTGCTGACCAGTCCGCAGGCGGCTTTCGCCGCCGTACAGGACCTTCCGGAAACCATGGGCGTCCGCACCGTGGCCGGCACGAACGGCCTTGCGGCTTCCTGGATCAACCCTGCGACCCTGACGACGGATGGGGCGGCGGAAGTGGCCCTGCTGGGGAACGGCCGTGGTGCGTGGGGCGGAGGGTTCGGTGCGGGAGGCTTTGGTCTGTCCTTGCGTCAGCGTCAGGGCATGACCCGATCCGATGAGGCGGGCATCCATACCCTGCTCCCCCTCACCAGTGGCCTCAATGCGGGCGCCACGTGGCGCCTCGGCCGGCGCAACGGCGTTGCGGGACAAGACTTCGATCTGGGCTTGCTTTGGCGCCCCTCTGCTTCCTGGTCGCTTGGCTACGCGCATCGGGGCCTTGCGGGCTCGCTGGGCGGACCCTCCACCGAGCAGCTTGGCGTGGCCTGGCGCCCGTGGGATGAACGCCTGACGGTCAATCTCGATCACGCGTGGGCCGGAGGCTCCGTGGAGCAAGGACGCACGTCGACAGGCGTCCAGTGGTCCATGGTTCCCGGCCTTGATGTTTTCCTGCAGGCCGGCCGGGATCTGGCGCTGGTCGCCGAATTCGTGGACGAGTTGCGCATCGGCTTGTCGCTCGGGCATGGCCGCCATCGCCTGGCCACCGTGCTGGACGGTGACGCAGCCCTGGACACGACGGTTGCTGCCGGTTGGCGGTTCACGGATCGTCCGGCACCGTCCGCCGTGTGGCCGGACAAGGTCGTCCTGTCGGCCCGGCTGGGTGGCGACCTGCAGCAATCGGCCGGGCTCGTGGGGCTCATCCAGGCCCTCCCGCCGCGTCCGGCCACGGCACCCGTGCTCGAAGCCCTCGAACGGAACGGGCAAGACTCGGAGGTCCATGGCCTTTACTTGCGGATCGATCCGCTGGACCTCTCGCTGGGCGAGTTGCAGGAATTGCGTGACGGCCTCGCACGGTTCAAGGCACGGGAGAAAAAGCTGTACGTGCACGTCTCGGGCGGAGGGCTGCCCGAGCTTTACCTCGCCTCAGTGGCGGACCAGGTCTACCTTGCCCCGGGGGCCCAGTTGGACGTCTCGGGCTTTGCCGACGAACTCCTGATGTACGGGGACCTGCTGAAGCAGGTGGGCGTCCACGCCGACTTCGTGGCGACAGGGCCGTACAAGTCCGCCGTGGAGCCCTACTTGCGCAACAGCCTGAGCGATGGGGCCCGCGAGCAGTTGGTGAGCCTGCTGCGTGACCGCAGCGACCAGATCGTCTCGGGCCTCGCCAGCGCCCGGAACCTGCCTGCGGAGCGGTTGAGGGCCATGATGGACCAGGGGCTCCTGCGGGCCGACCAACCCGGAGGCCTCGCCGATGGCACGGGACACCCCGACGAGGTCGAGGCCAGACTTTGCAAGGAGGCGGGTGTCACCGAGCCCGAATCGCTGCTCGAACGCGTGCCGGCGGACAATCCATGGGTCAGGCCCCGCATCGCCGTCATCACGTTGCAGGGCACGATGGCGCAGGGTGGCTCGGGGTCCGACCTGCTGATGGGCCAGGTCCTGGGTGCTGCCGATGCCGTGTCGGTTCTTGACCAGGCCCGCAAGGAAGACGCCATTGCCGGAGTCATCCTTCGGCTCGAGTCTCCCGGGGGCGATGCCGATGCTGCAGAGGAAATCCGGCGCGCCGTGGAGCGCCTCGCCAGCACCAAGCCCGTGGTCGCCAGCATCGGCCCAGTCGCGGCCTCGGGGGGCTACTGGGTGGCGTGCGGGGCACCCTACATCTTCGCGGAGCCCGGCTCCATCACCGGGAGTATCGGCGTCTTCGCCGGCAAATTCAGCTTCGGGGGCCTCATGGGTCGGTTCGGCGTCAGCGCCGATGGGGCTCAGGAGGGTCGCCTCGCAGCCGCCGGGACCTCAGCGCGTCCCTTCTCGCCGGATGAGCGCCGCCTCCTCGAGGACTCGGTCCGACACACCTACCGGAGATTCCTGGACCTCGTGGCCCAAGCCCGGAAGAAGGACTTCGCCGACGTGGAGAAGTTGGCATCGGGACGCGTCTACACCGGCAGGCAGGCGCTTGAAGCCGGTCTGGTCGACGCCATGGGTGGACTTGACGAGGCCCGGACCTGGCTTGCTGGAAAGACAGGCGTGCGCCCGGAAGAGGCGGTCATCCTCTACGGCAAGGGACAAGGCAAGCTCGATGCCGTCGCAGACGCCCTCAGCGGCCGTCAGGCCGCCACGCGTGGGATCGCCAACCTGGTCCGCTGGACCTCGCGGCGTACGTGGGCCCTCGACGCCCGCTTTCAGGAAAGGCTGGCGCCGTGACCGAGCCACGTCCCAGGATCCTGGGCCTGGATGTCGGCAACCGTCGCATCGGCGTCGCCGTTTCCGATCCCTTCGGTTGGACGGCCCAGGGTGCCGGCGTGATCGAACGCCGCAACATGGCCCGTGATCTGGCCGAAGTACAGCGCATCGCGGAGCTTTACCAGTCGCGAACGCTCGTGATAGGCTTCCCCCGAACGCTGGCTGGCACCATGGGCCCTCAGGCCGAGTCGCTGGTCGGCTTCACGGACCGCCTGAGCGACCTCGGCTTCGAGGTCATCCACGAGGACGAACGCTTCACCACCAAGATTGCCGAGCGCGTCCTGATCGCGGCCGACGTGCCCCGGTCCCGGAGGCGGGAAGTAATCGACCAACAGGCCGCGATGGTCATTCTCCAGGGGTTTCTGGACCGACGCGACCGACAAGAAAGGAACCGATCCCATGGATTCGGCGAACACCCAGCACCCTGAGACCGACGACGCGGAGAACATCATCACGCTTCTCGGCGACAATGGCGAGCAGCAACAGTTCGAACTGCTCGACATCATTGAGGTCGAAGGCCGTGAGTACGCGCTCCTGCTGCCCTTCGACGCGACTGGCGATGCGGATGGCGAGGGTGAAGGCGATGCGTCAGATGGCAATGGCGATGAGGAAGTCGGTGTCGTGGTGCTTCGCTTCGAGGCCGACGAGACCCTGACGCACATCGACGACGAGGAAGAGTTCCAGCGTGTCGTGGCGGCCTTGGAGAACATGTCCGACGAGGATGAGGACGAGGACGCCTGATTGGCCCGTGGGATTGAGCCGCCAGTGGACGGGTATATAGGCGGCGACGCGGACCTTGCAGGTCCGGAAACCTCCTGGAGGAGCCGTGGCTAGGAACAACGACGACGACGAACTTGACTTCGACGACGAGGATGAATCCTTCGAGGACGAAGACGAGGAAGACTACGACGACGGAGACGTTGACGGCGACGACGAGGACGAGGACGAGGACGAAGAAGAGTCCGGTTCAGGCGGCGGCGCCCGTCGGGGCATCCTGTTCGCCCTTCTGGGCTTGGCTTTGGTGGGTGGCGGTGCCTATGCGGCCATGTCGCAGGGCATCGATATCCCGTTCCTCTCCGGCCTGATGCCTGCTGCCGAAGAAGCGGCCCAGCCGCCACAGGCGGCTGCTCCACCTCCGTCGGCCCCTGCACAAGATGGCGCCCCTGCGGAAACGGCCACCCCGGCCGCAGCGGCGTTGCCGCCGGCAGGCACGTCCGGTGCTCCCAGAGCGGCCGAACCGGTTGCGGCTGCACCCGAGAAGCCTGTTCCTGTCGCGGCCCGGCCTGCAGCAGAAGTGGCCGCGAAGCCTGCTGCGGCAGTGGCAGCAGCGCCTGTCGCCGCAGTAGCGGCAGCGAAGCCCGTGGCCAAGCCTGCGGTTCAAGTGAACGCCGCTGCGCCGCAGCGCGTCAAGGCCAGAGTGGCGGACAAGGTCGGGCGCGCCCATCGCAAGGCGCGGGCCGTTCGTCTCGCCCAGCGCGACAAGGGCCTCTACACGGTGCAGGCAGGTGCGTTCAACGTGCCCGAAAATGCACAGACTGTCGTCGAGCGCCTCAAGGCCAAGGGCCTGCCCGCCACCCGCTCGGGTGCCGGCACCCGGGGCAAGTTCTCCCTGTGGTCCAACTACGTGGAAACGTCTGCCAAGGCCAAGTCCCTTGTCAGACAGTTCCGCAAGGAGGGAGTCCGTGGCCAGGCGGTCTCGCGAGACGGACGGTTCGTCGTCTTCCTGGGCAGCCATCCGACTGAGGAGCGCGCCAAGGCTGCAGCGATGAAGTTGTCCGCGAAGGGTCTGTTCGCCTCGGTGCACGGTACGGCAGCGGCCACCACGGCTGGTCCGAACCGGGTCTGGGTCGGTCGGTTCTCCTCCCGGATGGAAGCTGAGGCCATGGCGTCCCGGGTGCGGGCAGCCGTCGGCTTCGGCATCGTTCGCCGGCTCTAGGGCGTGGCCGTCCAGGACGAGTTCCAGGTCGTCACGTTCGCACTGGCGGCCGAGAACTATGGCGTGGATATCGGGAGCGTGCAGGAGATCATCCCGCTGCTCCCGGTCATCCGCGTGCCCGAGGCGCCACGCTGGATTGACGGGCTGATTGACCTTCGCGGCACCATCCTGCCCGTTCTCGACCTGCGTACCCGCTTCGGTCTCGAACGGCTGGGAGCGGGCGAAGGGCATCCTTGCATCATCATCAGCAATCTTTCCGGTCAGCAGGTCGGCCTGGTTGCCGACTCGGTGCGGGACGTGGTCCGCGTGCTCCCGGCGAACATGGCGCCTGTACCGCCCGCAGCAGGAGCCCGCGCCCCGTTCCTGTCGGGCATCCTGCGCATTCCCGAAGGCCAAGGCCATCGCATCCTGTTCCTGCTTGCCCTCGATCGACTCCTGTCCCAGGAAGAGGTCGAGGTTCTGGCCGGCATGGCCTGAGCAGAGCTCGTGCAGGACAGGGTGTTGAACTGCCGTGACTGCCGGCAGGATTTCGTCTTCTCGATAGGCGAGCAAGAATTTCACGCCCAAAAGGGCTACACCCAGGCACCCGTGCGCTGCATCGCGTGTCGGCGCTTGCGTAAACAGGCCTCGCCATCGCCTGCCTTGGCCCAGGACGCGACGCGTCCCCGATTCCCGGCGACGTGTTCGGGTTGCGGCACGGAGACCACCGTCCCCTTCCGGCCTGTACAAGGTCGGCCTGTCTACTGCCCGACTTGCTTCCGTGCCCAGCGCGACCGTCCGGGCGGCCATCGAGGCACCGCCTGAGCCCGAGCCCCAAAGACGCGGTGCCGGCAGCCTTGAAGCTACCGGCACCTGCATCGGGATGAGAGGATTCGAACCTCCGGCCTCACGGTCCCGAACCGCGCGCTCTACCAAGCTGAGCTACATCCCGGGGGCATCATCCTAGCACCCGCGGGAGCATCTCGCCAGAGGCACCTACTCCCCGAATCCGGCCTGTGCCCGCAGGCGCATGGCCAGCGCCAGCTCGGGCGCGGCAGCCCAGTACCGATTCTGGCGAACCAGGGCCTGAGCCTTGAGAAAGTGCGCCACCGCGTTGTCTGGTGCTGCGGAGACCGCGCGTTCGGCCAGAGCAAGGGCACCTGCCAGATCCCCCGAGTCGTGGGTGAGGTAGGCCAGGTAATTCAGGGCCCAGACATAGCGAGGATCGATGGCCACGATCTTGCCGAACGCGTCCATGGCCTTGCGCCGACTCTCGGGGTCCTTGCGTTCCAGGCCAGCGAAGAAATGCCCGAAGGCCAGGCGGAACCAGGCTTCGATGTTATCCGGATTCTCCTTGACGAGCGGTTCGTAGCGGGCGATGACCTTGTCGGCATAGGTCGGTTCCATCTGCCGGACCTTGATCAGCTCCTGCCAGCCCTGTTCCAACCATGGGGTCCGCGCAAGGCCCATAGCCAAGTCGAACCGTGCATCGGCATCCTGCTCGGCCTCGCGCACCCGCTCCCGCAGAACGGCAATCTCCTCGGGCCGAGTGTCGGCCCGTGCGGGCCCGGCAATCCCGAGCAGCACGCATCCCGCCAGCAAGGCCGCGCGACAGAAACCACCGAACATGCCACGTCCTCCCGTCTCATCGTACCTGCTGCACGGGACGACCTCCAACAGCCGCAGGTTCCCTGACATCTCCAGTCCGTCATGCCGGACTGGCCCCAGGACCCAGGCACACCGACCATGCTCCCATGGGCGAACGCGAACGGGGACTGGGACAGGCAGGGGAGGATCTGGCGGAGGCCTGGTACCGGTCGCGCGGCGCAACTGTGATCGCGCGCAACTTCAGGCTGCCTTGCGGTGAAATCGACCTCGTTGTCATCGAAGACGAGCTTTTGTGCTTCGTCGAGGTGAAGTGCCGGCGGCACGAGCCCGCTGAGGGATTCGTCGGTCCCGCCAAAGCGCGACGCTTGCGTCTGCTGGCGCGGTGGTATCTTGAGATCAGGCCTTGGCCCGGTGACGTGAGGTTCGACGTCGTCGGCATCCATTGGCCAACCGGGCATCCGCCCCGACTTGTCCACATCCCCGAGGCATTTTGAACGTACGTCCCCTGGTTGGCCTGCTGGTCTTCGTGACCGGCATCTTGGCTACAGCCGGCCCTGCCGCCGGTTACAAGCCGCGCAAACTTGTCGTGGGCTTTGCGCCTTGGGAGAACCCGGGTGAAATCGGCCGGATTGCCTCTGAAGTCTCACGCATGCTGGGTCAGTCGCTCGGCATGCGGGTGGAACCGCGCATCACTTCGGACTACGCCGGGGTCGTGGAGGCCATGAGCCATCAGCAGGTCGACATGGCCTTCTTCCCGCCGGCCGCGTTCGTCCTCGCCGAGCGCAAGGCCGGGGCCAAGGTCATCCTGAAGTCGGTCTTCCGTGGACGGTCAGCCTACTACGCCGCCATCATCACGCGGCAGGACAGCGGTATCCGTTCGCTGAAGGACCTCAAGGGCAAATCGATTGCCTTCGTCGAGCCGAACTCGACCTCGGGCAGCATCTACCCCAGGGTCATGCTGATCCGCGCCGGCTTGAAGGCCGAACGGGACATGCGTGTCCAGAATGCTGGCGGACATGACGCCGTGGTGCTTGCGGTCTTCCACCGGAAAGTTGATGCAGGCGCCTGCTTCCTCAACAATCCCAAACCCCTCGAGGCGGCGTGGACCCGCCCCGGAGTGCTGCCCAACGCCGCCGACCGCGACCAGATTCGCATTCTGGGCATCTCGCCGCCGATCCCTTCCGACAACATCGCCGTGCGGCGGGATCTCGACCCCGAGTTGGTCGGGCGCATCCAGGAGTTCTTCCTCAACCTTTCCAACTCCGATGACGGTTCGGGGAAGATACGCAAGATCTTCCGGGTCGACGGTTTCCAGAAGGCCAACTCCCGGGACTACGATCCCGTCCGCGAGGCCTATGCGACCATCGGCCTGAAGCTGGAGCGTTGACGCTTGGCCCCGGAAGCCCCGATGCAGGAGCGCTCCGGCCCTCATCGCCTGCGTCGGCGTCCCGGGCCCGGCGACGCGGTGGGTTGGATCGTCTTCCTGGCAATCATCTTTGCCCTGACCGGCAGCATGCATGCCTACCTCTACGTGCGCCTTGGTACGGCTCAGGGGCTGGGGGGAGGCTCCACATGGCTGGCTGGTTTGCTCATCGGTCTGTGGACGATGACCCTCGGCGGTTTCCTGCTGGAGCGGGTCCTGCCGCCAATCGTGGCCCGTCCGCTGGCCTGGGTCGGGTACGTCTGGCAAGGGACCTCGTTCCTGCTGCTCTCCGCGCTGCTCGTCGCCGAACCGATACGGTGGCTGCCCCAGTGGCTCACCGGATACCTGGGTGTCGTTCGCCTCGAGACCCTTGCGGGCAGTGACTGGAACGGCTGGGTCACGACGTCGGCAGCCGGTCTGGGCCTGTTGCTGTCCGCCGTCGCCGTCATCAGTGCCACGCGAGGGCCGCGCCTCGTCGAGGTCCGCATCCCCCCTCCGGGCATCCCGCCCGAATGGGCCGGGATGCGAATCTTGCAGGTCTCGGACCTGCATGTGGGCAACACCATCCGTCGCAGCTACGTGGAACGCCTTGCGCGTCGCATTGCCGACCTGAAGCCAGACCTGCTGGCCCTGACGGGTGACCTCGTCGACGGCCAGGTGGCGCGACTGGCCGATGAACTCGCACCCTTGCTGCAGGTCACGGCCCCGCTCGGGATCGCCTTCGTGCCGGGCAATCACGAATACTATGCCGGTGTGGAGCCTTGGATCGACCACATGAACGCCTCGGGTGTCACCGTCCTGCGCAACACGCATGTCATCCATGAGCGCAACGGGGCTCCTTTGGTCGTGGCGGGCGTGGACGATTTTGCCGCCCGCAGGTTCGGGGGACCCGGCCCAGACCTGGATGCGGCCCTTGCCGGAACTCCCGCCGGAGCGCCTGTCATCTTGCTGGCCCATCAACCACCTGCCATCGCCGCTGCACGGGCTGCGGGCGTCTGCCTCCAGATCTCGGGCCACACGCACGGCGGCCAAATCGTGCCCTTCAACCTGATGGTTCGCCTGGACCAGCCTCACGTGGCCGGCCTCTTCCGGGAAGGGGGCACCTGGCTCTACGTCAGTCGCGGCACGGGTTGGTGGGGGCCGCCCATGCGCCTGGGCGCACCTTCGGAGATCACGCTGCTCGAGTTGGTGCCGGGCTGACCCAGCCTGACGGCTGAGCTTGGTCGTTCAGGCTTCGGCAGCGTCCAGGGAGCCTGCGGCCTCTTCAGGCTGATCATCACCGACAGCGATGGGTTCGCCCGCCCCAGCGCCTCGACGACGACGGGAGCGGACCTTGCGCTTGCGAATGCCGAACGCCCACTTGCGATAGCCCGTCTCGAGTTCGTCCACGGTATCGAAGCCGGAGAAGACGTTGACCCAATGCACGAAGACATCCTTGAGCAGGACACAATCGGCCAGGGCACGGTGCAGGATGCCCTGGGGCAAGCCCAGTGTATCCCCGATGACCCCCAGTTTGTATCCCGGTGACTCCGGCATCAGCTTGCGTGCGATGTCCAAGGTGCAGTAGACCGGCAAGCGCGGCATGTCCATGCCGGAGGCCTGAAAAGCCACCGACAGGTAGGACAGATCGAAACCGGCGTTGTGGGCAAGCACGATGGGCTCGTCGACCTCGAGGAAGGCACCGAACAGGGGCATGACCTGCTCGATGCGCGGCTGATCCTTGAGATCGGCCGTGCGCAGGCCATGAACCTTGGTCGCAAAGGGCGATACTGAATGCCTGGGTCGGATGAGTTGGCTGAAGGTCCCGAGGACTTCCCCGGAACCCCGAAAGCGGACGGCCGCAATCTCGATGAGGCCGCCGGCGGAGGTCGGGCGTCCCGTCGTCTCGGTGTCCAGGGCAAGAAACATCTGATCGCGCAAGGGACGCGGCATCAAGGACATCCGGCCCCCTGGTCACGAGGCTCTGGCGAAGGCTTCAGAGAGCGGGAGACGGGGCTCGAACCCGCAACAGCCAGCTTGGAAGGCTGGAACTCTACCAATTGAGTTACTCCCGCAGGACATCATCCTATCACGAAGTGCCGACGGTCTCGCAGAAAGGCGACCCCGAGCCAGACCCTGCACAGGATGCACGCAACCGAGACAAGATCGATACAATGGATTCATGCCTGCAAACGCGCTCTGGATCGACATGTGCCACGGGCACGGCACAAGCCGTCTCGGAACGCGATGGACGGCCTTCACCGACCAGGTCATGGGTGGCCTGTCCCAGGCACAGGCGCGTTACGATATCGTCGACGACCAGGCCTGTCTGCGCCTGGACGGCTTTGTCCGGCTCGAGAATCGAGGCGGCTTCATCCAGGTTGCCCTGCCCTTGGTGGTGGGCGAGCATCCCTTCGATGCCTCGCATTTCGGGGGCCTGCGGCTCAGAGTCTGGGGTACCGGAGCCCCCTTCCAGGTGCACCTCCGTTCGGAGCAACAACGGATGCCGTGGGAACACTACAGCGCCGAGGCTTGGGCACCTGATGCCTGGACCCAGATCGACGTCCCCTTCCACGCATTCAAGCCTGAAATGACACAGGGCATACTGGATCTGAGCCGGCTGACACGCCTGGGGATCGTCGTGGCCAAGCGCCCCGGACCGGCCAGCCTCGCGATCGCTGGCGTCGGCTTCCACGCCTGACTAGAGTTCGAGCTCGCGATCCTGGATCGTACGCTCGACGCGCCGGACGTAGGCCGATTCATAGGCCAGTTGGCGCCCCCTGTAGAACCTGCCGAGAAGCCACTCTCCCGAGCGAGCATCGAACCCTACGGCAGCACCTTCCATGCCTCCCGGCAGGCGTGCGCCCTCGATACGAATCAGGGCGACCTCGCGTTGGCCGAGTCGTTCACGCCCCGCGAGCACCAGGCGCGCCGTCGGCTGGCGCATCAACCCCGCGAAACTGGCGGGCGTGACCTCATCCGGATACAGGCCCACCAGGGAGCGGGACCGGGAATCCCGGCTGCTGACCGTCATCTTCACGAAGGAGAGTGCCCCGGGAAGCTTGATCTGGACGGTCGGACCGCCCTGGGAGAGGACGGCCATGCCGACGGGTGGCCCGTTGCCGGACAGGAACTCATTTCGGGCCGTGGACGGCGGCCGGAAAAGCAGCTTGGCCTGTGACCTTTGCTGCTTGCCCGCCGACCACTCCTGAACCTGATTGACCGCCTCGTAAGGACGCAGGGGCCTCGTGCTTGCCTCAATCTTGGACAGCAAGGCGGACAACTCGGCGTCGCCTGGCCCGGGCAGGGCCGGCGTCGGCAGCGAGGGACCCTGCCCCGGCTCAGGAAGGCCGGACGGTGGCGGGTTAATGACCGATGCGGGCGCACCACCGCACGCAGCAAGGCAAGCGATGAACGCACTCGGAACGAGGCGCCGGACAAGGGCCGAAAGCTGCAACAAAAGGGACGCTCCGGGACGGAAGGCTGTCCATGATTTTAAGAAGCCGTGAAACGCCTGTCAAGGAACGGCAAATCAGCCGGTCCGACCCGGCGCGACCGGCGACGTCTCGAGGTAGAACCGATACACGGCCTCGCCTCGACGAAACAAGCATCCCCAACGCACGGTCCCGTCCTGGGCAACACCCGCCTCGGCGCCATCGACCCCGGGAGGAAGGCCCTGCGGAGCCGGCAGGTGCACGCCGTCGAGCCCCTCGGGGAGCCCTTGCCGGACGCCTCGCTGCCAGCGATCAGCCTGTGCGAGTACGGCGCGGGCCAAGGCTACCGGCGACACATCCGCAGCCTTGAAGCCTTGCCGGGTCAGCGCCCGGGGATCACCCGGCGATACCCTGATGGGCAGGACACCCAACACTCCGGGCAGGCGCACCTCGAGTTCGCCGCCCGGGGCTTCCTGGATACGCAAGCCACGCGGCAACCGCGCACTGCGATCGACCTCGGTCGTGACGCGGCCGTCTGGAAAGGTGCGCACGAGATACCGGTCGACGGACCACCCTCCGCCGGCCGACTCCTCGACCGTGAGAACCCCGGAAAGCGGCACCGGATGTCGCAGAGCCCTCTCGACGCGCTGATAGAGGTCGACGGCGGAGAACCCGCCGAGCCCCAATCCGGCCACGACCACGGCGCCACCCGTCGCAGTAAGGAACATGCTACCAATCCTAACGCCATGGCTATACAAAATCAAGACAAGAAACATACAGCATCTCAGCAGAGATACCCCTCATGTCATCTCACCTTCCGAGACGACCGCATCAAGCGCCGCGCAGGCCGTCAAGAAAGCCAACTCCTGTTCCGGCAACCCGACGCCCCACGAGCCCTCCGACCGGATGCCCTGCCACGCGACCTGATCGATCCGGAAGGCCGTGTCCGTCGCCGCGGCGATCGGCACGAGCAAGCGACCATCGGCGTGCCAGACCTGACGCCGCGGGGCGCCCGGATGACGACGCTCCAAGAGGGTTGCCGTGCTCCCGTCGCCCCCTTCGAGGTCGAACCGGCATCGCCAGGCATCGTCGCCGCGATCGATTCGGGCCCGGGCCGCCCTCCATCCGCCCATGAGGTCCCACAACATCCTGAGTCTCCCTGCAGCCTGGGTGGCGTAGCGCCCTTGGGTCAAGCCCTCGCCCACCCAGACAGGACAACCACCCTCGAAGGCGACCTCCCAGCGCATTACCCGGACAGTATCGGCCTCGCGCCGAATGGCCCGGCCGAGGGCCGCATGCCAGCCCAGCCAGGAGACCCGAATGCCGCGCGACGTCTCCCGCGCGAGGCCGGCAAGCCGGATGGCGTCCATCGGCTCCGTGACCAACGGGTATTCGACAAGGACATCGGCACCGGCACCGAGCCCCCACGCCACCCCCTCCGCGTGCGCCGAATCCTCCGTGGCGACGACGAGAACGTCGGGAGCAGCCGCCCGGATCGCCTCGGCCGGCGAGCCTTCGTCCCGCCGCGACCAATGGCCGACCAGCAAGGCTCCGTCTGTCGCCCGGATCGCCTCGGCCCGGGCCCGACCTGCGCGCCCCTTCCCGAGCACACCCCAACGTACCGTCGTCACCGTCGTCCCCTCCCCCGCAACTGGTAAAGTGTAAGCCCTGCCCCGGAAAGACGTTCGCTGCCTTGACCGTCCACCTCGTCTGGTTCCGTGATGCCTGCCGGATCGCGGACCATCCGGCCCTGCTGGCCGCAGCCCGGGCCGGCCGCGTTGTACCGGCCATGGTCGACGATCCCGAGGCGCCAACGGGCGGCGCCAAGGCGTGGTGGCAAGAGCGCCAGGCAGAGGCGCTGGACCGTGATCTGGCCGCGCTGGGCAGTCCGTTGGTCCGCCGCCGCGGGGCGGCCGTCCCGACCCTGACCGGCCTCGCCCGGGAATCCGGGGCGTGTGTCGTCCACGTAACGCGGGCCCTCGACCCGGCGGGCAGCCGGGCGCAGGCCTTGCTGGCGCGAGAACTCGAGCGTGTCGGTATCCGGATGGAACGGCACGGCGGGCAGACGCTCTGGGAACCCGAAACCGTGAGCACGGGGAGCGGTTCCCCGTACCGAGTCTTCACCCCCTTCTGGAAGGCGTGCGCCCTGCGTGAGGCACCTCCGAGGCCTGTTCCCGCGCCGGTCCGGTTGCTGCCGCCCGAAACCCTCCTGCCCTCGGATCCCGAGGCGTGCCGGATGCGCCGCCCCGTACACCCCTGGACAGAAAAGCTGGCGGCCGCGTGGTCACCGGATGAGTGTACGGGACAACATCAGCTCGCGGCCTTCGCTGCGGAACGGGTCCGAGCCTACGCCGCCAAGCGGGACCTTCCGGCTGAGCCGGGGACCTCGTCCCTCTCACCGTGGCTTGCCAACGGCGGCATCTCCGTCCGGCAGGCCTGGTGGACGGCCATGGACGCCTGTGCCGGGCAACCCGACTCAGGCACGGAAACCTGGCTAAGGGAACTCGGCTGGCGCGAGTTTGCATGGCATCTCCTGCATCACTTCCCGCATACCTGCGAACAGCCCCTGGACCCGCGATTCCGGGACTTTCCCTGGCGGGATGCGCCGGAGGAGTTGCGGGCCTGGCAGCAGGGTCGCACGGGCTTCCCCGTCGTGGACGCCGGGATGCGCCAACTGTGGCAGACCGGCTGGATGCACAACCGTGTCCGGATGATCGTTGCCTCCTTCCTGGTCAAGGACCTGCTGCTGCCCTGGCAGGAGGGCGCACGCTGGTTCATGGACACGCTGGTCGACGCGGACCTGGCAAGCAATACATTGGGCTGGCAATGGGCCGCAGGCTGCGGTGCCGATGCGGCACCCTTCTTCCGGATCTTCAATCCCACGACCCAAGCACGCAAATTCGACCCGGACGGGGTCTACATCGGCAGGTGGGTGCCCGAGCTGGCCAACGTTCCGATGCCATGGCGACACGAACCCGATTCGGCGCCACCGCTCGCTGCATCAGGGACCTATCCTCGACACATCGTGGATCATGGCGCAGCCCGGCGCAGGGCGCTGGCGCTGCTCGCGGAACGGAGCGCGGCCCGGTCATGACAGCGCGTCCGCCCGTCGTCGTCGTGGGCGCCGGCATGGCCGGGCTTGCGGCCGCCACCCGCCTGACGCGCGCGGGACGCACCGTGCGCGTCCTGGAGGCCGCACCCCGGCCGGGCGGCCGAGTCGGCGGCGGTATCGCGCGAGGCTTCGTCCTGGACGACGGGTTCCAGGTGCTGTTTCCAGCCTATCCGCATCTCGGCAGGCTGTTGACCATGCGGGAACTCGACCTGCGCCCGGTCGATCGGGGAGCATGGATACGGGATGCCGGTGGACGGTGGGGACGTCTGATGGACCCTCGGCAGGATCCCTTGGCCCTCGGCCAGCTGGTGACGGCACCTTGGTGGCGCATGCGGGACGCCCTTGCGCTGGGACGTTTGACGCTTCTGGCCTTCGGCAACGACGCCAAACGCCAAGCGGGGAGCACGGCCGACCTGCTGCAGCGGGTCGGTCTCTCGGAAAACCTCGTCGAGGCGTTCTTCAAACCCTTCTTCGGGGGCGTCCAGTTGTCGGACACGCTCGAGGCCGCCGCCGCCGACATGCTCGTGGCTTGGCGCATGCTGGCCCTTGGCGGTGCTGCCTTGCCCGCCCGAGGCATGCAGGCCGTGGCGGACCAGTTGGCAGCGGGGTGTGGCGCGCGTGTCGAGACAGGCATCCGGGTCACGGGTTGGCTGACGTCCGGGACGGGGCACGTCACCGGCGTGCGGACCGCCGATGGCCGTTCCTTGGAGGCCGATGGCGTGGTCCTGGCCTGTGCTCCACCTGATTGGCCGAGCTTGCTGCCCGAATGTCGACCTCCCGAGGGCCGCCCTGCCTTCAGCATCCATGTGCTGAGCAACAGGCCCCTCGTGCCGGGCCGACGCCTGCTGCTCGGCAGGCAGGCAGACACCTTCGGAGTCGCGTGCCCCGTCTCGGCCGTCGCCCCTGCCTATGCCCCACCCGGACAGCACCAGACGGTCTTCCAGCTGCGTGAGGCCAATGCCGGAGGAGACCCGGAATCCTGGTTGCGGGCCACGGTCGCGGACTTGGCACCGGGCATCACGGTCCATGCCACAATCGCAGCGTGCCATCGCTCGGCCACGGCGCAGTTCATCCGGGATTCGACTCCGCCTTGGCCAGTCGAACCGCGGCCGGGTCTATACCTCGCAACCGATGCGCAAGTCCGATCCAGCATCGATGGTGCCCTCGCGGCGGGTCTCGATGCTGCCGACCGGCTCCTCGCGCGCCCGTCAGGCTAGGAGGGCCTGCCGGGCTTGGGTACGCCGGCACCCAGCCCGCCATCGATGCCGATGACCTGCCCCGTCATCCACGCGGCCTCTTCCGACAGCAGGTGGGCTGCGAGGGCAGCCACCTCGTCCGCCTGGCCGACGCGGCCGAGCGGGTGCATGGCCATCGATGCCGCCCGGGCGGCATCTGACCGCAGGAGCCCTGCGGCGAGGGGTGTATCGACCAGCGCCGGCGCAATGGCATTGATGCGGATACCGCTCGAGGCATAGGTGATGGCTGCGCTCCGGACCAAGGCCGACACGGCACCCTTCGCCGCAGCGATGGCCTCGTGGTTGGCAAGGCCGACCTGGCCGGCCACGCTGCCGAAGGCCACCACGGCGCCGGAGCGTCGGGCCTGCATGCCGGGCAGCACGGCCCGCATGGCATTCCAAAGCGTACGCACATTGGCGTGAAAGGCCGCATCCAGATCCTCAAGGCGCGTCAGGTGCATCGGCCGTATCAGAATGGAGCCCACGGCATGCGCCAGGCCATCGACCGGCCCGAAGGCAGCCTCGGCCTCACGAACGGCAGCCTCCATCGAGGTGGAGTCGCCGGCGTCGGCCGGCAAGGCCACGACAGCACCCCCGAGCTCGGTCCCGAGTGCCTCGAGCCGTTCCGCACCTCGGGCGACCAGAGCCACGCGGTCGCCGCGAGCGACGAGGCGACGGGCCAGCGCGGCCCCGATGCCGCCGGTGGCCCCCACGACCATCATATGCTTGCCCATACGCGCTCCTTGCTAGACAACAGCTACACAAAGCCTAGCACAACAGGACCAACCCACAAGGACCCCTGCTGGCCCCGGGGAGCGATCAGGCGCCGCGACCTTCCTTGGGGAACCAAGGCACGAAAGCGCTGGTCCGTGCCACATAGGCTGCATAGGCCGGCTTGCGTGCCTTCAGGCCGGATTCGAGCAGGGTGACACCCGAGACCTGCAACAGCAGGAAGGTCATGGCAGCCGGCCCGAGCCAGACCCACCACGAACCGGTGGCCGCCATCGCCACCGCACCATAGCCCCACCAGAGAAGGGTCTCGCCGAAGTAGTTGGGGTGGCGACTGTAGCGCCACAGTCCTCGGTCCATGACCTCATCGGGTCCGGTCCGGGTCCTGCGGAAGGCCGCCAACTGCGCGTCAGCCAGCGTTTCGACAAGCAAGCCGATGATGAAGCAGATGCCGCCCGCCACGTCCCAGATGCCCGGAAAGGTACCTGAAGGGGCAAGCAGGGCGGCCTGCATCGGCAGGGACAGGCCCCAAGACAGAAGAGCCTGAAGCTGGAACACCTTGAAGAAGGATCTCCACCAGAAGTGCTCCCCGTCCGCCGCCCTGAAGGCGGCATAGCGAAGGTCCTCGGGATGTCCGAACTGCCGCCGACCCAAGTAGATACCGAGGCGCAGGGCCCACAACACGACCATGCCCGTCAACAAGACGGCGCGCGGCCCGGAAAGTCCGGCGCGCCAGACAATGACGCCTGCGATGACGGCAAAAGCCGGTCCCCAGAAGGCATCGATGATCGAGGCATTGCGCAAGACGAGGGAGATGCCCCAGAGCACGGCGAAACACACGGAGACAACCGCGAGGCTCCAGAGGAAAGCCTCGGGAATCAGCAAGCTGCCGCCCCGACTTCCGTTCGCAAGCCCTGATCCAGCAGCAGCCGGACGACGGCATCTGCCCAATGCGGTTCGGCGTTGAGGCCGGGGACAAGCCGAAGCGACTTGCCGCCCGCGGCCTCGAAGTCCTCGGAAGCCCGCATCCCGATTTCCTCGAGCGTCTCAAGACAATCCGCCGTAAAGGCCGGACACGCCACGACGACGTCGCGGGTACCTTCGCGCGCCAGGCGGGGGAGAACCTCGTCAGTGTAGGGACGAATCCACGGCGTCCGGCCAAGCCTGGACTGGAAGGCCACGGACCACGCTTCCGGGGCAAGTCCCAGCATTGCCGCAAGGCGACGCGACGTTTCCGTGCACTGGGCCCTGTAGCAGTGCCTGTTGGCCTCGACGATGGCGGCACAGCAGGCATCCGTAGCAAGGCAGTGAGCCCCGGTGGCATCGGACTTGCGGCACTGGCGCTCGGGGAGGCCGTGGTAGCTCATCAACAGATGAGCACCAGGCACCGCGTCCAGCGTCGTCCGAATCTGGTGTGCCATGGCCTTGAGGAAGTCGGGATGGTCATAGAATGCCCCGACGACACGAACCTGGGGGACATTCCAGGCCTGGGCCACAAGCTCATAGACCCGCTCGAGCGTCGACCCCGTGGAAGACGAGGCGTATTGCGGATAGAGCGGGAGTACGACCAACTCGTCCACGCCGGCTGCCTGGAGACGTTCGATGGCATCGGGCAGGGACGGGCGGCCATAACGCATGCCGAGTTCCACCGGCACATCGGCCCCAAGGCGTTGGCGCACCGCCTCGGCGAGGTCGAGACCATGGACGAGCAAGGGCGAGCCACGGTCGGTCCAGACCTTGCTGTAGGCTTCGGCGGAACGCCTCGGGCGAAAAGGCAGGATGACGAGACGAAGCAGCAGTTGTCGGGCCAACGCAGGAATATCGAGCACCCGAGGATCTGAAAGGAACTCAGAGAGATAGCGCCTGACTTCCGGCGCCCGCGGCGCGTCCGGTGTGCCCAGGTTGACCAGGAGGACGCCTTGCCTTACGACCCTCACGGGAACGACGGGCATCATCGCTTCAGGATCTCGCTGAGAGCCAACTGGGCAATCGAGGCCCCCGGGGCCCACACGCGAACGCCTGCCGCATCGAGGCCATCGTCAGCGAGGACGCCCTGTCCGCCCACGTGGAAGGCGACCCTGTCGCCCCATCGCCCGGCCAGCTCGATCAAGGACGCGCGATGCTGGCGGAAGAGACCGTCCCGCATCACCGAGAGATAGACAGCCTGCGGGTCCAGCTTGGCCAAGGCCCGCTCCAGATCATCGAAGGGCACGGACGCACCCAGGTGCAGGACCCTCGCGCCAGCCTGGGAGATGTAGAAGGCCACGAGGAGCGCACCGAACTCATGCCACTCGTCCGGGAAGCAAGCCGTGATGACATAGGGCAAGGAGGCATCCCGGTTCCTCGAGATGTCGAGCAGGCGATGCAAGCGCCGGGTAAAGGCCTGACTCGCCAGGTGTTCCCCGGAAACCGTGCAGACCCCCTCATGCCAGAGATCCCCGATCCGAATGGTTGCGGGCCGGATGACGCTCTCTACGGCGACGGCCACGCTGTAGCGGGCGAAGGCCTGATCCAACGCGGTCTCAAGGGCCATCTCGTCCATCTGCACGGCACCCTGGACCAGTCGCTCCACCAACGCATCGAGCATCGCCGAACGCCCGGAATTCGGACCATGGTCCTCCGCCGGCTCGAGCAACCTCGCCGAGGGCTGTTGCCGGGCAAGTACGGGCAGGGGCTCGGCCAGCAAGGCCTCGATACCGAGACCGGCCACCTCCCCGATGGAGCGCCCTTCGTCCAGCAATGCACGCACGCGACGCAGGACCTGCAGGTCCTGGTCGGTGTACAGCCTGTGACCCTTGGGGGAACGGATGGGCCTGAGCAGGTCGTAGCGCTTCTCCCACGCACGGAGAAGCATCGGTGAAAACCCAGTCAACCGGGCCACCGAGCTCATCTTGTAGGGACCGAGTTCACGCACAGGCAGGCCTCGCCACGGGACACTCCATCCTCCGGCAGGGTCCGAGGGATTGTCAAGCAATTGCCAGATTGCCGTATACCCGCACACCCCCGAGGAGCGGGCAAGTCCGCCCTCTCCCGGGGGTACAACATGAACAGGTTCATCCATTGACCACGCGCCTTCCACCCCAACACCCCGGCACCGCGGCCGTACGGGCCGTGGGCAGGAAGTCAGGTCCGCCTGCCGAAGGCCCTGCGGCGCCATCGATGCCGTCCGATCGCCTGATGTCCGCGCAGGGCAACCGACCGCCGGTGGCGGCATCCCTCGCAAGTACCGTCGCGGCGGCAAGAGCTGCCGGGGAGACTCGGCCGCGCTTCGTCGTACCACGCATCGAGGTGCTCGGCGCGGCAGGCCGGGATCCGCTGCAGCAGAACACCCAGGTGACACGCGACTACCACCAGCTTTCCGAATCGTTTCGGGCCTGGCTCGGGTCGCCCGAGCATCCCAGTTGGATGGCCTTTGGCCAGCACGCCTCCCACGAGGTCGGGGTCGCCATGCGCAGCATGACGCTGACGCGCCGCTTGCTGGCGGACCTGAAGCACGGTCTGACCAAGGCCCCTCATCGCCTGCACGAGTGGGGACCTCGCGTGGCCGATGACCTCGCAGGCATCCTCGCCCAGCAAGGTGCTCTCAGGCAGGCCCTCTCCGTGGTGTTGGCCGAAGCCGATCTCAAGACGGTCGACCTCATTGCCCCGGGACTCTGGCCGGCAGCCAAGGTGCTGCGTGCGCTACCCCGCGTGACCCGGTCCGTCGAGGCCATGGCCGTTCGACTCGAGGAGGGGAACCGTTCGGTCCATGACCACATCGCCCCGGCATTCGCCACGTTCCTCGAAGCCGAGTCGCAAGGTCGCGACGGCTTGAAGACGCTTGCCGGGGCCGGCTACGCCCGCGGCTTGCCCAAGGACCCTGATGGCCTTATCCAGCAGGCCTTCGCGGCCTATGCCGAAGCCCGCCGGGCCTCGGATCCCGACCTGCGCGCCGAGGCAATGCACAGGGGCAACTTGCTGCTGGGCATCCACGAACAGAAGAATGTGCTGCAACCCATCTTCGACACGGTTCGGCGCGAGTTCGCCTCGGCCTCCCGCGGCTTGGCCATTCACGATCCTGTCGGGACGTATCCGGTTCTGCGCTCGGGAAAGGGCAACTGGGCCGACTACGACGACCGGATGGGACGCCTGCCGGACGGACGCTACGGAGAGGCGCCGGGGACCATCAGCGGCTATTTCCGCGACCGTATCGCAGACACCCGCCTCTTCCAGCCACCGGCCGACGACGTGCGCATCAGCGAGCGAAAGGGCCAACGACCGGGCTGACACCCACCGCCGGCTCCGGCTAGACAAATATTGGACAAGCCAGCCAAGCTGGAGCACGATGGGGGGCTTGCCCCCGCTTCCATGAGGAGATCGAGATGCCCAAGCGGTCGCTGTTCCTTGCCTGTGCCTTGCTGGCCCTTCCAGCCTTGCCTGCCTGGGCGGAAGTCGATGACGCGGGGGCTTCGGGCTCCTTGCCGAACACCTGGGGTTTCCCCGTGCCGAACCCGCCCGGTAGCGACGTGCGCATTGACGGACAGGTCGAAGTCGGTGCCGTCAGCGTCATCAGCCACACAATTAAATACGGCACGCTGGGCACGGTCTTCGATTACGTGGCGGATGGCCGTCAGGATACGCTTTTTCCTTTTCAGCGCCTGCAGGCCGGGCTGACTTTCGGCGAACGCCACAAGTGGTCCTTCCTCTACCAACCCATCGATTTGCGAACACAGACCGTCCTGACGAAGGACGAACGCGTCGAGGAGATCACCTTCAAGCGGGCCACGCCGATGGATATCCGCTACGGGTTCGACTTCTATCGCACCAGCTACCTCTATGACTTCGACCTCGATCCGGACAAGGAGTTTGCGCTGGGCCTCAGCTTGCAGCTCAGGAACGCGGTTTCGGTGTTCGCGTCGGCCAATGGCGAGCAACGCGTGGTCCGCACGGATCTGGGTCCCGTGCCGTTGCTCAAGCTGCGCGCGCGCCAGCCCCTCTCGGGCAGGGCCTGGTGGGCCGTGGATGCCGATGGCTCCTATGCCACCAGCGCCGGATTCAACGGCGTGGACTTCCCCTTCGAAGGTGCACTGCTCGACGCCTCGCTTCGGACGGGGCTTGCCTTGTCGCCGTCCTACGACGTCTTCGCGAACCTGCGCTACATCGGTGGCGGCGCCAGAGGCACGGAACGGATCAAGCAGCCCTTCAGTGACGGCTTTGCGGAGAACTGGCTGCAAACCGTAACGGTTTCGTTCGGCCTAGGTTTCCGCTGAACCTGCGATTGCCTCAGGCCACTCAGCCCGGGGTACCCCATCAGTACATGTTGAGTTGGAGCTTGGCGACCTCGGACATCATGTCCTTGGTCCAGGCCGGTTCCCAAGTCACCTCGACCTCGGCCGACTCGATACCCTCGATCGCTTCGATCTTCTGACGGACTTCCCCGGGCATGCTGCCTGCCACGGGACAACCCGGAGACGTCAGCGTCATGACGACATAGGCTGTGCGATCGGGTGCCACCCGATGCTCGTAGATGAGACCCAGTTCGTAGATGTCCACGGGAATCTCGGGGTCATGGACCGTCTTCAGGACAGACACCATCTCCTCCTCGAGGCGTGCGATGGTATCCGTGTCGAGTGGATCGGCATGCACGGACAACGGCGTCCCGGCCTGAGCATCGGACACGGCTCAGACCTCCGTCGATACGGCTTGGTCGACCTTGCGATCGAGGGCTGCCAGCAGGGTGTGCCAGGCAAGGCTCGCACATTTGACGCGGGCAGGATATTCGGCAACGCCGGCCAATGCTGCCAGCTTGCCCAATTGGTCGAGGTCGGCCTCTCCCGTCGTGACCAGGCGATGAAATTGTTCGTGCAAGGCCCGGACCTCGGCTTCGCCCTTGCCTCGGACGCTTTCCGTCATCAGCGATGCCGAAGCGGTCGAGATGGCACAGCCGTCGCCTTCGAAGGCCGCCTCCAGGACCTTACCCTCCGCACACCGCAACTGCACGACAAGCTGGTCGCCACAAAGCGGATTATGACCGTGCGCCCGGTGGGTCGCATCGTCGAGGGCACGACGGTTCCGCGGCTTGCGGTTATGGTCCAGGATGACTTCCTGGTAGAGATCTCTCAGTTCGTCCACTTTCCCGTCCTCAAGCGAACATGCCGCGAATGGCCATCAAGCCCTCAGCGAGGGCCTCAAGGTCCTCGCGCCTGTTGTACAAGCCCAACGAGGCACGGGCCGTGGCCGCAACTCCGAAGCGCTTCATGACGGGCTGGGCACAGTGGTGCCCAGCACGGATAGCGATGCCGCGGGCATCGAGCAGCGTGCCGAGGTCGTGCGGATGAACGCCATCGATCACGAAGCCCAGAACGCCCGCCTTGTCCGGGGCCGTCCCGACCATCCGCAGGCCGGGTATCTCCCCCAGCAACGCGGTGCCGTAGGCAAGCAAGTCATGCTCGTACGCCTGGACGCGCGCGAGACCGCAATCATCAAGATACGCAAGAGCTGCCGAAAGACCGATGACCCCCGCCACATGAGGCGTCCCGGCCTCGAACTTGTGGGGAACCTCGTTGAAAATCGTTTCCTCGAAGGTCACGGACAGGATCATGTCCCCGCCCAAGTGATAGGGCGGCATGGATTCCAACAACGACTCACGCCCCCAGAGCACGCCGATGCCGGTCGGCCCGTAGACCTTGTGGCCGCTAAAGACGTAGAAGTCGCACCCGAGCGAGGTGACATCGACAGCCATGTGAGGTGCCGCCTGCGAGCCATCCACAAGCGTCACGGCGCCGACGGCCTTGGCAGCCGCCACCATGTGCTGCACCGGGTTGACCGTACCCAAGGCGTTGGAGACATGGATCATGGCCGCCATCCGGGTCCGCGGGCCCAGCAAGGTCAGCCACGCATCGAGATCCAGGGAGCCATCATCCAGAATCGGCGCCACGACCATACGGGCACCTGTCTGCTTGCACAACTGCTGCCACGGCACGAGGTTGGCATGGTGCTCCATCCCCGTGATCAGGACCTCGTCTCCGGGGCCGAGGTTGGCACGCCCCCACGTGGAAGCCACCAGGTTGATGCCCTCGGTCGCGCCACGGACAAAGATGACACCCCGCGGCCCGGGCGCCCCGATGAATCTGGCGACCTGGGGCCGGACGGCCTCGTAGCGTGCCGAGGCTTCCTCCGATAGCTTGTAGACACCACGGTGCACGTTCGCATTTTCCCATGAGTAGAAACGCGTCACGGCATCGATGACCGTCTGGGGCTTCTGCGTTGTGGCCGCGCTGTCGAGATAGACGAGCGGCTTGTCACGGAACGTCCGGGCAAGCAGCGGAAAGTCTGCCCGCCAAGCGCCAACGTCGGTCCCGACCCTCTGCCCGAGTCCGTTCATGATTCTTCCTCCGCGAGGCCTGCCTCGGCCAGATCTGCCCGAATCGCACGGATGGTCGGGGCCGACAAGCCCTCGAGGGCAGGCCGGGCAAAGGCCGCCGCCAGAAGCGCCCGTGCCACCGCCTCATCCAGGCCGCGCGCCCGCAAGTAGAAGACGGCCTGCTCATCCAGCTGCCCCACGGTCGCGCCGTGGCTGCAGGCGACGTCATCCGCCAGAATCTCGAGCTGGGGCTGGCACAAGGCAGAAGCCCCGGCGGCGAGCATCAGCGCACGCAACTCCTGATCGGACTTCACGGCACGGACTCCCTCAGCCACGTGAACGAGCCCCGTGAAGACGCCACGCGCACCGCGGCCGTGAAGACCCCGATGGACCTGACGGCTGGTCGTGCCGGAGGCCAGGTGGCGCAATGCCAGCCGGACGTCCGCATGGGCATCCTCAGGTCCTGCGATGAGGCCACGGTACGTGAAGTCTGCCCCCTCGCCCACCAGGTCGACGGCAAGGTCCTGGCGATGCCAGGCTGCGCCTGTAACGGCCACGTGGATCGTCAGCCGGGCACCCGCTTCGACCGAGAAGGACTGGCTGTCCTGCCACCACGTCTCGCCCAAGCGCTTGGCCGTGTGCCGGACCCAATGAAGTTCGGCATCGGCACCCACCACGGCGTGGCCTGCCGACAGGATGGTTCCGGAAACGATCCCGTGATCCTCGACCACCACCCGCGCCCCGGGTGCCAGCACCACCACCAGCGGCAGCAATACCCCGGAACCGCTGACCGGTCGACGCCAGACACGCACGGGCTCGTCGAAAATCCCGTCCACCTCCAGCACCCCACCGGCGACGGCGCAGGCACGCGTCACGTCGGCAAGGCCGCCGCGGCCCACCTCGCCCTCGGCCCACGAAGCAACGGCACCACCGTCAAGGCAGGCGTCGGCCAGAGGACGACACCGAAGTCCGGAACGGACGACGGCTGGCCAGGTCCACGTCCCGTCGCCGTTGAGTACCCAGGCATCTGAGGGAGGCTCCGGCGCCTTGGCCGGTCCCGCCTCGGCAAGCCGCGCGAAAAAAGGGGCAGGATCCGTGGTGCGCCACGCCTCAATCCGGCGATGTGGCAAGCCTTCGCGCTCCAGACGCGCACGGGCACTCTTCTGCCAAGCCGCGACGACATCCGGCGCGACAGCCGGCAGCAAGGCTTCAAGCAGTCGCGAGGTCACGCCTGCACCTCGGCACGCAGCCAGTCGTAGCCGCGATCCTCGAGTTCGCGTGCAAGGTCCGGCCCACCGCTGCGGACGATGCGCCCATCCATCAGGACATGGACGACATCGGGCACGATCAGGTCGAGCAGCCGCTGGTAATGGGTGACGAGCAGCATCGAGCGATCGGCGGCACGCAGGGCGTTGACGCCATCGGCGACAGCCTTGAGCGCGTCGATGTCGAGGCCGGAATCTATCTCGTCGAGGACGCAGAGGCCGGGTTCCAGCATGGCCATCTGGAAGATCTCGTTGCGCTTCTTCTCGCCGCCCGAGAAGCCCTCGTTGACGTTGCGTTGCAGGAAGGTTTGGGGCATGTCCAGCACCTTGAGGCGCGCACGGGTCTGCGTCAGGAAATCCATGGCATCCAGTTCGTCCAGCCCACGCTCCTTGCGCACGGCATTGACCGCTGCCTTGAGGAAGTAGGTATTGCTCACCCCAGGAATCTCGACCGGATACTGCATGGCGAGGAAGACACCCGCGCGGGCCCGTTCCTCGATGGCCATGGCCAACAGGTCCTGATCCCGGTAGAGCACGGTCCCGGCCGTCACGGCAATGCCCGGACGACCCGCAAGAACCGAGGCCAACGTGCTCTTGCCCGCGCCATTGGGCCCCATAACCGCGTGGACCTCCCCGGCGGGCAGGTCAAGGTCGAGGCCCCGCAGGATCTCGCGGTCTCCAGCCCCGGCATACAGTCCCTTGATGGTCAGCATCTGGCCTCTCTCCCTCAACCCACGCTGCCTTCGAGGCTCAAGCCAAGCAGCTTCTGGGCCTCGACCGCAAACTCCATGGGCAACTCGCGCAGCACGTCCTTGCAGAATCCGTTGACGATCAGCGAGACGGCATCCTCTGCGGACATGCCGCGCTGCTGACAATAGAAGAGCTGGTCCTCGCTGATCTTCGACGTCGTCGCCTCGTGCTCGATGATGGCGGAGGGGTTGGCGACGTCAATCGTCGGGAACGTATGGGCTCCGCAGCGGTCCCCCATCAACAGGGAGTCGCACTGTGCATGGTTGCGGGCACCCTCGGCTCCCGGCAGCACCTTGATCAGCCCGCGATAGGTATTCTGGCCAAGACCTGCGGAGATGCCCTTGGAGACGATGGTGCTCCGGGTGTTGCGGCCGACGTGGATCATCTTGGTGCCGGTGTCGGCCTGCTGGCGATGGTTGGCCAGGGCCACCGAATAGAACTCGCCTACCGCGTCATCGCCAAGGAGGATCACCGAGGGATACTTCCACGTGATGGCCGATCCCGTCTCGACCTGCGTCCAGCTGATCTTGGCCCGGGCAAAGGCCTTGCCGCGCTTCGTCACGAAGTTGTAGATGCCGCCACGACCCTCGGCATCGCCCGGATACCAGTTCTGGACGGTGGCGTACTTGATCGTGGCATCGTCGAGCGCCACCAACTCCACGACGGCGGCGTGCAGCTGGTTTTCGTCCCTGCGCGGCGCCGTGCATCCCTCGAGGTAGCTGACATACGCACCGGCCTCCGCGACCAGCAAAGTGCGCTCGAACTGGCCCGTACTTGCGGCATTGATGCGGAAGTAGGTCGAGAGCTCCATCGGACAGCGGACACCGGGCGGGATGTAGCAGAACGAGCCGTCACTGAACACGGCCGAGTTGAGGGCCGCATAGAAGTTGTCCGTAGGGGGGACGACGCTGCCAAGGTACTTCCGCACCAACTCGGGGTGCGCATGGACCGCCTCGCTGAAACTGCAGAAGACGATACCCAGTTCGGCCAGCTTGTCCTTGAAGGTGGTCGCGACGGAAACGCTATCGAAGACGGCATCGACAGCAATGCCCGAGAGACGCATCTGCTCGACCAGCGGAATGCCGAGCTTGTCGAAGGTCTTCCGAATCTCGGGATCCACCTCGTCCAGGCTCTTGGGCGACTCGGCGACCTTGGGGGCGGCGTAATAATGAAGATTCTGATAATCGACCGAGGCGATCTGCAAGCGGGCCCACGTGGGCTCGCCGTCGCGTTCAAGCATCCGCTGCCACTGGCGGAAGGCCTTCAGGCGCCACTCCAGCAGCCACTCGGGTTCGCCCTTCTTAGCCGAGATCGCCCGGACGATATCCTCTGAAAGCCCCTTGGGCAGGATCTCGGTCTCAATGTCCGTGACGAAACCGTAGGCGTATTCCTGCTCGGTCAGCCCCTTGAGGGTGGCGGCATCGTTCATCGGCTTGCTCCCGCAACGGACAC
>Ga0194130_10000084_pt1 | contig 171249 bp, 96 predicted proteins | sample TA2KigsurfametaG_FD_160084 | JGI IMG/M metagenome (GOLD analysis project Ga0194130, IMG submission 160084) | Freshwater microbial communities from Lake Tanganyika, Tanzania - TA2015050 Kigoma 12 surface | ecosystem: Environmental > Aquatic > Freshwater > Lake | place: Tanzania: Lake Tanganyika... | reverse complement strand
TTAGATTACAAAATGGAAGTACCGCCCCTTTAAGTAGGATTTTATTATGAATTATTACAATAAATGTTTTAGTCAATCAATTAATTATTATTGATTTATTATAAAGAATTCCCACCAATTTAAGTTGGATTTTACTAAACAATATTATTATAAATTTCAGAAGCGGATTATTAATTCATATTATACTATTATATAGATTAAACACTTTTTTATTGTGTTTTTTATTATAAATTATTACTATATGGATCAAAGTCCGCAATTATATTTAAATTTTATTATTGTGTTTCTTTAAAATTAATTTGTGTGGGATTTTATTAAATAATATTATTATAAATGTCATTATTAAGCAATTAATTATAATTCTATGCGCGAGTTGAAGCACCATAAATTTGCGTTGGATTTTATTATACATTGTTATTATAAATATCAAATTGTTATGATGGTTAATTATTGCGCGAAATATATACATTATTTTAAATTTAATTCGGTATTTATTATATATTTGTACCATAAATATCTTAATTACATAAAACATTGACATTTTACAAAATTAATTATTCTTTTGATACTTAAGAAGGTGATTATTGCGCATTATTATTATAAATATGCAAATAAGGAGACTATAAGTTGGCCGATTATTCCTGTTGCTACCCAAATTAACTTGAAGGTAAAAATTAAGAAGCGTTTTAATATACATTTTAATCAATTAAAACTGATTGATTTGAAAATGACATAGATTAATTGGGTGTTTAAGAGATAGTTTATTGAATATTATTCGCATATACATCATTATTTGTAGATAAAACGCGATTATTATTAGGTTATGATGAAAATAATGATTATTAATTGATTTATTATGTATTATTATTATAAAAATCAGAATGAGAAAAAGAGGCGGGAATAATATTGGAAAGTTATAATTTAAATTTTTGATCATTATTAGATTATCTAATATTTGTAGAGCGAGACCATGGCTATAATTTAAAAATATTATTGGACAAAAATATAGATTTAATGATATCAGAAATAGATTTCAATAATCCACTGCGGTGTTATTATTATCTATGTGGCAAAAGAGAAGATTGTTGTAATTATTATGGAGATTTTTGGTCAAAAAGGAGTATATCTTAATTGGGAGAGGAAGTAGAAACGTTAGGCGCCGGACAATTATATGAAACATTATCAATAGGACGTTCCATATCATCAAAAACAAAATTATTTTGCGATTAATTATAATTAGAAGAACCGCCGATAACTTATCTGGGGTTGATATCATTTAATTGGGGCATTTAAACTTAATCTTCAACCATCATATCATAATATTTAGGTTAATAAATAGAGACTTCTTTTTGCCTTAAATATTAACCATTGTCAGAAGTAGTGGTATCGTAAAAATAAGTTTTAGTATCTTTTAAATACATCCAATTAAGTTTATATTATTCTTGCTAATCGAGAGGAGTTTTTTATTGCTCTTAAACAAAAATATGTTAATGCCGAGGATTAAGAATGGAATTAATATGATTTTCTTTAGCTTGAGTATAATGAACCATTTAGAACATATTGGGGTCGGTTTGATATTTTCGCGGATCTTTGCCTCTTTCCTAAATGCTAACATTATTTAAAAAAGGTTGAAGAGTACCTTGTTACCCTCTGGTCATGAGATTAAATTAGCGACCAGTTGAACCGACATTATATCTGGGCGTGTCGTCATTAACAGTACGATCAGGTCTTCGGTCGGCCAATAATAATTTTTGTTATCGCAATATAATATCATCATATTTGCCCTCTTCTGAATCATATTTGAATGTGTTTAACATTAGTTGATCCATTTTATCGAGATTAGGTTTGTCATTGGTATAATATTCTTTATTTAATCGGCTAATATATAACTAATCTTATTGCTCAAATTCCAAAGGATCTGCTACATTATCTAAACCATCGGGCATTTAATAGTCAATAATCTGTTAATCGTCCGACATTTATGGTAAAAAAAATACTATGAAAAACTATTTAATCATTTTTCAAAACACGCAAAAATAATGATGTAATCAGCACTAATTATTATGAATATCAGTTAAAATTCTAATAATTTATACAATATATTTTTTAATTTAACAGCATTATTCATTATTTAATTGTTCAATAGATTCTTTAATGGCAAATAGAATATCGCCGAGAATATTATCTTTACCGCCTATAGATTATGTGCATTCCATAAATTCTTTTAATTATTTTTTGTATTTATTTGGATCTTCAGCGTATTTTTAATTGTTTAAGGCTGGTAATTATTAAACTATGACCAATAACTAATCCCTACAAAAGTAATATATGTCTTAATCAAGTATTATCCCTTTATTTTTCTCAAATAATTCAAAATTATATTAAATTTCTTTGTGCTATTATATGCATTATATATTTAAATTATTAATATATGGTATAACTTAATTTATGCATAATTATACCAATAATTTAGGATTTTACATATTTATACAAATTATTTTTTTATAAGAATTTAATATATTAAAATAATTGTAATTAAAAAAAATATAGACATAAATGACAAACTATCTAATATCAAATGGCGGATTTTCAAAATGTTTCTATAATATAGCAAAAAGTAATATTATGTATAAATAAATACTCAAATAACATGAGTAATAAGCAAATATTGAACAAAAAGTATATGAGTGTTTGGAAAATAGTTAAAATACATTATAATTTTATGGAAAAATATAAACAAGCAAATATATTTATTTATAACTTGAAAGAGGTCATATTGATTTATAGACATATCTATTTTATTTTTAACCCGGATTTAAACAAATTTAGCATATTATTTAATAAATAATAATTGCCGTTAAATAAATTCACGAAAAAAATATAGTTCATTGCGATTTGAAACTCGCTAATATTTTACTTTCTTTTATAAACCATTAAATACATATAAAAATATGCGATTTTGGTCTATCTTAATTTGAATCAAATTAATCATCAAATTATTTGAAAGGAACTGATTAATATATGGACCCCGCATTAGTTAAAGCTGCCAAGTAAATTTATCGCAAATAATATGATATTTGGTCTCTCGGTATTCTTTTCATTAAAATCCTTCAATATAATTGTGATTTATCTTTTCTTAAAAAAGAAAATATTTTATCTTGCACCGATAATGATATTTAAAATTTTGTTGATTCTTTGCTTTAATAAGAAATTTTCGCCAAATTTAAACATATTATAAAACCTTGTTTATAAGTTTCCCCTCTATAAAGGTGCGATATCAAAAAACTTATTTAATAAACATCTAAATATAATCAATATTTAAAATATATTTCTGTTTTTTAATAAAATTATCATTTTGTTGTTTTCCCTAATATTTATAAATTACATAAAAATAATTTATACATTCATTATGTATGCGATGGTAATTATTAAGTTGTTTTCGCTAATTCTTAATATATTATCATTAATTTAATGCTTAAATAATATTCTCTTTTCTTTAATTCCGAAAATAATATAAATTAGTCCCTTTAATAATATATTTCCCTTTAGCTTACAGAATATACTTTATATCGCGATTCTAATTAATAAATATATCAAAATTCGCTCATTATTACAACTTTACACAATAATGATAATTGTATTTATGGAAAATGTCTTCTTCAAAATTAAAACGCCAAATGGATTTTTCAATCTCAAAATAAAAAAAATATTTTGATATTTTTAACCTCCTACAATTATTAAATATACATTAATAATAAATATTTTTAACATGATCTTTTTGATAAAAGTTCCAATGAATTAATTTAACCTCTATACACTCTTTTTTAAACAATTTCTTGAAACCACAATATATAATATTCTTTTTTTCTTTTCTTATCAATAACTATTTTATATTTTATTAAATTTCGGCAATTTTTATAGTTTTATCACTTGTATTATTTATTAATTTTCTGCACAAAATAATTTCTATTCATTTAACAATAATAAATTAGTTATAATCCGTTCCTATTTATATTTTATGCGCAATTAATATTATTTTAATTTAAAATGTATACAATAATATATATCTTTATGTCTTTTTTTTAATTTAATTTTAAGACATTTTTATTTATATAATTATTTTCGCGTATTTTCAATTTTGTTTTTTATTATCGTTATTCTTATTTAAAATAACACCATTTTGCGGATTGATAAGCGAATATTATTGTGGAAATTGTATTAAAAATTAAACAATATAATTTCACACACTCACTTTCAAATAACTTTTTGATAAACCTCCACTATTTCATTCGCTATTTAAATGGCATAATTACATTATTTATTTAATACTTTTAAAAACAAACGTAATTACTTTGTCGCAAAATTAATAATCGCGAATTTAATCATATTATTAATAAATTATTTCGTAAATGTTTCATATTATAAATAATTATAGCGAATTTTCTAATTATTTAATATATTAAATATATATTATATAGACATAGTTTATTTAAAAATTATTTTTTGCGCAACTTCTATAAAGCAAAACGATATTCAAATAAAAAAATATTTAAATTACATAAATACTAAAGTTCGCGATAAATAATAAAAACATTATAATACGCAATAAATTATACAATTAAATAAAAATTTGCCAATATATTATCTATAAATTATAATAAAAAGTTTATTTTATCATGTCGATAATATTTCATTAATTAAATTTGTGGCTAAATGGTGTGTTTTAATTCAATATGAACATTATCAGCGCGATAAAGAAAATATATAATGTATAAACAGCGATTGATAATTATTGCAAACTTTATAAATTAACCTATATAATACATTTCAATTTTGTACTTTGTATTATTCATGACGAAAAATTTAATTAAAAAAAAGATATATATATTTCCAGAAAATTTTTGATTTCATCATAGAATATATTATAAAATTAGAGTATTGTTGGACCGCAAATGTTTATTGTATATGTACCGCGATATTTTTGTTTTTTATATTTTAAATTTCGCCGCTTAATTTCATATTTAAACATAATTTATCGCCATTAATTGATATACAACTCAATTTATTCACTAATTATATAGTACTCGTATTTTTAAAATGAATTAAATACATGATGTATATTTAACTTCATCCATATAATCAAAATAAATAAAACGGCAAATAATTTATAATATTTATTTATAATTGAACTTTTGAGGCATTATTAGTAATATTTTGCATTAAGTTTCGCGCAATTAAATAATTTATAAATTCGGTTTTATATAAAAGTATACATAATTCTATAAATGTTTATTAAAATAGGCAATCATAGTATATTATGCGAAATATATAAATATATGATTTCATAATTGCAAAAAGCGAATATAATAATAATTATGTATTTACTGCAAAATATAGAATGAACTAAATTGAACTAATGGCGAATAATATATGATAAAATTATAAACCCGCGCGTTTTTTTAATAATTTTTATTTTTAATTAATTCGCGAATTGTGTAAATGTAATCTATAAATAATTTTATTTTATTTAAGTCGCGATTTTTAACAATATGAAAAACATAGATATTTCATAATTGCGCTTTATAAAATTTATATTTTATTTTCATTTATTTATCATTGCTATATTTTGCGCATTAATAATCATTGACATTTCTATTATTAAAAAATTACGGCAAAATATTAAAATAATTTAATGTTGAAATTTTAATAATATAAACTATATAATTACCAATAATAATATTTGTACGCGACTCATGTATAAATATTTAATCACCGCGCTTTATAATTTAAAGCATTTATATACTGGTCTATATAATTTAACTGAAAGATAATATAATTATTTGATTTTTATTTTTTGCGCGAAATTAATTTAAATAATTAACTAAAAATGGCGCAATTTTAATAAAATAATGTGTTTATGCTAAAAAATTAATGTTTTAAATAAAAGATATTAATAAATTATAACATACAATAGTTTTATAATATATTAAATTTATATTTGCGCGCCTTGATTTAAATTAATTTATCGTATTTATAGTACATATGCAAAATTATGTTTTCAAAATTTACATTATCATTGAAATAATTAATTTTATCGCCTCATTAAAATAACCTAAGTATCTATTAAAAAAATATTTATATATGTATATTACCTAAATGAATAAATTTCTTGAATTTTTGTAATAAATAAAAATAAAAAGCGCAAATATTTTTAAAGCTGAAATATTTAGAAGAAAAAAAACAAATAATACAAATAAAAATGATTTTATTATGTAAAATGGCGTATTTAATAATTATAATTGCTAATGTATAAATGAACCTTTAAAGAAAACATTTATAGATTAAAATAATATAATTCCAACTAATTTCCGCCAAAATATAGAAATAGAATTCAATATATAATAACAAATGAACACAAAAATTATATTAAATGAAAACTTTCATGATAGAAAAACGCAAGAAATCAATAGATATTACTCAATAGTAAAAGATTTTAATAGATATTTCGCGGCTATGAAATAAATTAAATCTTTAAGAATTCCAGTTTGTATCTATTTTTATTGATTATATTTATTCGCAAATAGATTCTTTTAATTAGTTATTTTTCATTACTGATTTTCTTATAATAAATGTATATTTTGCGTTTAAATTATCAATTATGTATTTTATGCGCCTAAATTATTAATGATGTATTTGCGCGTTTAAATTATTAATCGTGTGTTTATGCATTTAAATTATAAATAAAGGATTTTTTACGTTTGTGTTGGGTGGGTAAATGTAAAATAAAAAATATGTATAATAAAATTAATTTTGCGATGAATAGCAACTTATTTATTTTTTGCTCATAAAATTAAAAGTATATAAATAAAACTATATAAAATTACTTATTTGAAATATATAGCAAAAATGATAATAATACCTATTAATTGCAAACTAAATCAACGCCGCAAATATAAATAATAAATTAAATAAGAATTTAAGCGCAAATTATGACATTTTATAATTTTAATTGTTTCGCGAAATAATATAATAAATAATTTTATTTAAAAAAACCTCGTGATCATGAAAATTTTTAATTAAATTTTATATAGAAAACTCGCGATTTACATTTTATAAACTTTTAATTTTTGCGTTTTTATATTTTATAATGATTTTTATTTATTGTAGAACGCGTTCTTTAATACTTTGAAATTTTAAATTTCTATTAAGTAACAATACATTTATTGGCATATATTTTGACAATTTAAACAATAATATGCTTTATTTTATATATTTAGGAATGAATTAAATATTTTTGCGCAATTGGATATAGATAAATATATAATAACAAATTTTGTTCAATTAATATATAATACGATATTTTATTGACAATAATTCATTAACTTCAATGACGAAATTATATAATGCGCGATTTAATTTATAAAATAAAAATATATGCGCTATTTTATTTCGAAATACATATTAATTTGAATAAATTTTGACGGCTTAATTATTATAAAACATATGTTATTCGACAAAAATAATAATTATATAGATATATTGCGATGCAAAATTTTAATAACATAAATTCAATATGTATACACGCATACAAGGTTAAATTATGGCAAATATATAATTAATTAACAAAGAATTATTATTTTTAAAGCGAGACACAGTCAAAGGTGGATTATATAGCTAAAAATATACGCATTTTTGAATATGATTATAAATAAAATTGATTTAAAAAAGTTATATAAATATCAATATGAATAAAAACGTACAAGTATTATAAAATATAGAATAAATACTATTGAGACCGGGAATGTGGATGGGACCAAGTATTGGTTAATAATAATAAAAATAATATGTATATACGAATGGTAAAATAAGTCGGGAATAAATTAATATATCAAATGGTTTCATAAAGATATTTGATGAGGTTATTGTTAACGCGTTTGATAATTCATTTGAGAACAATAAAATGAAAAATTTATATGTAAATATTGACAAAGAAGGTTAAATAATAAGTGTTTAAAATGATGGGTGTGAAATATCTATCAAAAAACATGAAAAAACAAATAAATATATACCCGAATTAATATTTACTGTATTATACTCAAGCACAAATTATGATGACACAAAAGAAAGAATGACAGGCGGAATGAATGGAGTCGGCGTGAAATTAACAAATATATTTTCAACCGAATTTAAAATTTTGATAAATAATGAAAAAAAAGAGTATTATCAGGAATGTTTTAATAATATGCAAATAATAAAAGAGCCGCTAATAAAAAACGTTAATGATAATATTGACAATTTCATTAAAATATCATTTAAACCAGACATAAAAAGATTTAATATGAGCGAAATAGATGATAATAATATTGCTTTTCTTTAAAGAAGAACGTATGATATAGCGGCATTATTACCCAATATTAATGTATATTATAACTAATAATTGTGTTTTGATAAACATTGCAAAAATAAATTTTTAAAATATGTTTAATTATATACTGATTCGCCTATATATTGTTTATAAAATAATAAAAAAGGACAAATATATATAATATACAATGAATAATTTGAAAAATGTGTAAGTTTTATAAATGGTATCAATATGTATAATGAGGGAACACATATTGACTTTGTATATAAAAATATTTGTAGTTATTTAAAAGAAAAATATAGCAAATTAGATGATATACAAAATAAATATATAAAACAAAAAATACAAATATTTATGTATTTATACATTGATAAACCGGAATTTGATAGTTAGGCGAAAAGAGAATTGTCAACATAAGAGGCGAAATTAAATAGTTATATTGAAATAAACAATAATCAGGTTGATCTATTATATAAAGACAAATTAAAAGACATTATATAGGAAGAATTTAAAAACAAAAAAGATAAATAGCTTCAATTATAATTAAAATAATAAATAAAACGACAAAAATTATTGGATATTCCCAAATTGGAAGATGCAAATTTTGCGGGAGATAAAAACAAAAGTCATAAATGTAGATTAATATTAACCGAAGGTGATTCGGCAAAAGCGCTTGCTATGACAGGATTAACAGTGATTAAATAAGATTATTATGGCGTTTTTCCATTAAAAGGCAAAGTTATGAATGTTCGCAATGTTTCAAATGACAAAATTATATAAAATTAGGAACTCATTAATTTAATAAAAATTTTGGGCATTGATATTCAATAAAAAAAATAATAACTTCGATATGGCGGTATTATTATTATGACCGATTAAGACTATGATGGATCACATATTAAGGGTTTAATAATAAATTTTATATAACATTATGTCCCTCATATTTTGATGGAAAACAAAAATTTTATATAATAATTTATTACGCCCATAATTAAAGTATTTAAAGGTGAAAAAGAAATAAAATCTTTTTATACTATTCAAGAATATATTAATTGGAAATAAAATAATAACCAAAATAATTATTAATGCAAATATTACAAAGGACTTGCCACTTCTACATCTCTAGAGGCTAAAGAATACTTTAAAGATCTTCCCAATCATATTAAAAAACTTGAATATAATGATAATGCTGATCGATTATTGGAATATATTTTCGGCAATTAACACACTGATTATAGAAAAGATTGGCTTTCTAAATATGATCATAATGAATTTATTAATTATAATCGCGATATTAATATAGAAACATTCATAAATAAAGAATTTATTAAATTTTCATATTATGACTGTCAGAGAAGTATTCCACATATTATGGACGGTTTAAAACCATCATAGAGAAAAATATTATACGGTTCTATGAAAAAGTTTAAAGGATAACAACCCGCCATTCGTGTTTCTTAATTAGCTTCGTATATATCTGAATAAACGGCATATCATCATGGTGAAGAAAGTTTATCGCAAGCTATTATTTAAATGGCGCAAACTTATATTGGTAGTAATAATGTAAATTATCTCATACCAAAAGGGTAATTCGGCACCAGAATGTAATAGGGCAAAGATCATGGTAGTTCTAGGTATCTTTATTCCAAAATCAATGATATTGTTTAATATATTTTTATTGAATAAGACAATTATAATTTGCGATATAATATCGATGACAATTCGTTTATTGAACCATATTTCTTTGTCCCAATAATTCCCACTGTTTTAATAAATGGTGTCTAAGGAATTGGCACTGGATGGTCCACTCTAATACTTCAATATAATCCTCTCGATCTTATATAATAAATACGACTTTTGCTCGATAATTAACCCGCAACTAATATTTTGCCATGGTTTAAAGGATTTAAAGGTAGCGTTTAACAAGTTTCTCCCAATTAATATGTTATAAATGGCAAATATTACATAAAAAATAATATTATTTTTGTTTAAGATGTCCCCATCGGTTTCGGCACTGAGTATTATAAAAAACTTTTTAATAAACTTATTGAAAAAAATATTATTACTGCGTTTGAAAGTGTTCATGATGATGATTATATTCAATTTAAAATATTTAGCGACTCTCTTTATTTATAAAATGATTCCATTATTTGCCAAACTCTTGAACTTTCGAAATTTATTAAAACCGATAATATGGTTTTATTTTCGCATTGTAATAAAATTACCAAATATAATTCAATAAATGATATAATTTACGAATTTTATTGTATTAGGTATCATTATTATTATCTTCGAATTCAATATTTGATATAATATAATGCTTTATAAAGATAAATACTGATTAATAAAATATTATTTATTCATTAAGTTGCCTCTAAATAAATCGATATTTTGTCCTTAACAAATGAATAGCTTATTGCATATTTATAAACCAATCATTTTAATACTTTCGAAGGTTCCTATTAATATTTACTATCAATTACTATTGGATAAATGACACAATAAAATATGAAAAAATTGCATTCATAACTGCGAGATATAATTGATGTTATTAATAAATTGTAAAAAACAACAATTGAAATAGAATGGCGAAATGACCTCGATATTTTAGAAAAATCTTTACTTTAATTCTATAATTGCTGAACATATACTTGATTCGTTATTATCTATAAATTTTTGATTATTTTTTTTATTAATTTAATTCTATAAATGGACAGCCTTTTAAAGACTTTTTAAAATTAAACATATCATGATAATTTCGCCGACTATCAATCTCAACCTATTTTACAATGTAGTTAATCAAATATTCAAATATCTACTATTTTAAGCAGTATTTTAATATGCGTTTAATTAGTCACAAGTATTATCAGTGTTAGTATAAAATATTAAAATAAAAATATTTAAAAATAAATCGAAAATTAGTCTGATAATATTAAAGATTATAATTAACTAATTGAAATCAATACGCAATAAATTTAAAAACATCACGATAGAATGAATGAATTTCATTAATAATTTTCAGCCGATATCCTGTTTAATAACTAAGATTAATTTAGTCCCTTCAATTTCAAATAATCTGAACTTTCTAATAATAGAGGTGATGATTACGCCATTTGATAAAAAAATTCAATATCACTGCTATTTAACTTCAAATAATTAAAATAATTATCTATTTTACCCCTCTTTAATTGTGTTTTATCTTAAAAAATAATTTATTTGCGCCTAATCAAAAATATATCATTGTATCCGCGAGAAAATATCAATTAAGCTTTTAAACAAATTTAATAATTAAATAAACGCGTATTTTACCATTTACACAAATATATAATAGCAAAACTTTGATATTTTTATCTAACGCAAATATTAAATAATAAATATTTATTTATGCCGCAAATCTATGTTTAAACAAACCTACATTTAACAACCCGCTTATTAATTAATTTATCCGCATAAAATAAAAATATTTTTTATATTTGTAACATTTGAAATTTTAATTATAAATGCGGCAAAAAGTATTTTATATTATTTTATTCGCGTTTTGAGTTCATTAAAATTATTATTTGCTATTTTTTAATAAAATTTACATAAAAATACTAATAATTTTTGCGTAAAAGTATTATCTATATATTGAAATTGCCGACATCTATATAATTATGTCCTGTAATATTTAATACTATTAAAAATCGCGATAAATTAATATATTTTTTGCGCAAAGATAGATTTTTATTCGTAAAACTACTAATTTTGTGTTTACTTTAATTTTTCAAATACATTATACTATTTTACACAAAACTTTTACATAATAATAGCCCATAAAATATTTTTATAAAAAAAGATTAAAATATAAATTTATAGTATAAAACTTTGCGCGAATAATATAAATAAAAACGTATTTTGTCAAAATAATTTAGTTTTACATTAAATAATAGTTAATCCGGAAAAAAATAAATTAAAAATAGCGGTGAGATTATTATATTATGCGAATATATAAATAAATTCATTGATATTTATAAACGCAAAATTGAATAGTTATTAAATAATGGCGCGAACTTATGTTGGTGTATAAGTCATTTCATTGGAATTTTATTTAAAAAAATATATATGGTGGTGTATTTCGCTGAAATATGCAATCTAATAATTCGCAAATGATAACTATAATTTATGATATTTTATATAAATTAATATTGAAAAAGTTGCAAAATACTACTATTTATATAAATATATTTCATTTATTTTCGCATTATTAATATTTTACCACATTATTTATTCCGCTATTTTTTATTTTTCAAAGTCATAATACCTATTAAGATAATTTTTATAATTTAAAATTTATATTATTTTGGGATAAATATACTTTTTTGTGTTATTTTGCGCGGTATTTCATTCTATTTTTTGTCATTATTCTTGATATTTAAAATTTATACAAACATTAATGTTAAATTAATCGCAATAGAATTTTATAACTGATTTGACATTAGATATTTTCGCAAAATTATTGACCGCCAAACATAAATCACAAAATAAATATATTTTTGTATATATTTTGCCAATTAAATAATAAAATCTTAATATTTGCGCGAAATATAACAATATTAAGAGCCAAAAATAAAAGTGTTAATAACAAAAAAATAAAATGCGAAATAGTTATTTAAATAAATAAAAATATTATAATCGCCTATAATTTTCATTATTTGATAAATACATTGTGATGATGTTGATTTTAAATGAAATTATTATATTATATGAATTTGGCGAGAAATATATATTTAATTGATAAAATTACAAAATTGTGATTTATTTCAATTTCGCATTATGTTATTATACTTTAAATGACGGCTTATCTAAAAGTGAAAAAATAAGAAAATACTATAATATTAACACATAAAATAAATAACCGCCTTAATATAATATTATATAAAGTCGCATTTTATAAGTTCGTACAAATTAATAATATGAGAAAATATATAGGATTATATAAAAAAGAAAAATAATTTGCGAAAATAATATTGTTTCATAATGGTAAATCAATATATAAAATAGTTAATAATTGATTTTATGCATTTTGTTATTATTTTTTGTTGTTTGAAATTAATTTTATTTAAAAAAATCGCGTGATAGATTGATATTATTATTATGCGCGGGTATAAATTTTAATAATGATGATAATATTATTTAAAGTTATAATGGCAGATTAATATATAAATATTTTTCGCGTTTTATAAGTATATATTTAATTAATGATTATTTTATTTCTTAAAAATATTAATTATACAGATGATACGCGAAAATTATATATAATTATAAATATACGGCGAAAATTATATATAATTATAAATATACGAAACAAATAATATATTAGGCTTTAAATATAAAAATGCGCGAATAAGATGATAATTAATAAAAAAAAAATAAATTTTGTTTATGTATAAATGAACTTGACAGATGCGACACAACTATTTAGTTAATAACTATGCGGTGGATAACCTATGTAACCATAATTGATGTAGACAGTATTATTAGTACTAATTACTGGAATATAGGCGTATTATTATTAATAAAGCCACCAATAATAAAGTTAGTTAATAGAATATAAACAATAAAAAATAAAAAAAAATGCGAATAATATAGAAGATTTGAATAAAAAATATAAGTGATTATATAAAAATAATATTAATTTCAATATAAATGGACGGTGTATTAACAAATACATAATTTATATAATCGCAATTATTTCCAATACAAAATAATATTCAATAATAGTATAACAAAATTAAAGAGTTTTTTTAAGTTAATAATTATGATAATCAATTAATTTATTAGATAACAAATATAATATTTAATTATTATATAAATAATAAATTTGTATATATATTTGACGTTAATTCTGAATACCATGAATAAGTTATAAAATAGTTAAATAAATTTATATAGTTATATATATAATAATCGAATAATATAATATAAATAGATTAAAACGTATATAAATGTAATAAAATGATATATGTTTTTGTCAAAGATTAAAATATATAACAATATAAAACTCGCGTCAATGAATTATACGAAATACAATTATAATTGCAAAATATATAAAATATATAATAATTCATAAATATATACAAAAATAAATATATAACAAAGACAAAAGATTAATATAATGAAATAAAATAAGAAATTCGCGATAATTTTATAATAATGTTTGTAAATGATAAAACAATATGTATGAATTATATATATGAATACAATAATATATAAAATGTATTATTATTTTTTAAATGCAAAAACGCGAAATAAACATATATATATACATTAGACGGCAAAAAAATATTAGTTTTATAATTTAAGTATTAGCAATATGATATTATATTGATAAATTTATTTTAAAAAAGCAACCAAATATATAATTACTATTCCGAAACAATAATCGCCAATGAATTATTATAATATTATCTACAATAATTATTGCAAATATACAATTTTGATATTTAAAATACCATAATTCATAGATTTACAGTTTGCAAATAATAGAAAATAATGTATAATGAATGATAATCACAAAACATTATCGCAATATGTTAGGCATTTAATTTTCATTGATTCGGAGATTATATCTTTATATTTAAAATTTTCCATGTATTTTTGAATAATATCTTTTAATTCAGCGGGTGTTATATTTTCGTTTTCTTATATAACCATTTACATATGATCAAGTATAGTTTCTTTTACGACATGATCAGGAACTAAGTATAAATTATCAATTAAGCCGATTAATTCTATATATCTCATAACTCTGCCTGTTGGACAAACATTTATTGATTCTCGGTCCGTAAATTCAAAATCATTTAGCATAATCAAAAATTAATCCACATAATCTGGATTTTTTTATAGTTTTATTATTAATTTTTATAAAATTTCGCTTTCTTTTTATCCATACGCCATAATAGTTGTGTCGTTATTTTCTATATAATGTATTAATTAGCGAATTTTTTTTTGTTTTTCTTTATCTTTTGTCAATGATAGGGTCTAGTTTAATAATGATTTTGGCGAAATTTTTGGTATATTTTTAATATTATTCGGTTATTGGGCAAGTATTGTTTTGCCTGAATTTATAACACTGCTTTGATGAACATTTTCGGTGTCATTAAATGATTTTTCATAATTATTTGTATTGCTAAATTCTTATATAACTCTATCAATATAAATTTATACAATTTCCTCAAATTAATTAATATTATTGTCTAATTAATCGTTTACAATATATATAATATTAAACATATTTGGATCGGTATCATTAATAAGTATTTAAAATTATTCTTATTCGCGATTATTTAAAATATTTGTATATTATTATACAACGACACTATTATTAGGCGCTTCTTTTTATTCTTCTAATTCTGATTTGTATTCATGTAATTCTCTTAGCGATATTTCTTGAATATAATCATAATCGCTATTTATTTAACTATTTGTATTATCTTATTGATCATTTTTTGATTGCGAAACTGCATTTTACACTTAAATATCGCTATTTTCACTATTAGAGCATGTGTCAACCGACATTGATAATTAATCAGAACTTTAGGGGTATTTATTAATGTCATTATTATAGTTTTTATTTTCGCGAATTATAGGTGTATTTTTATTAATTTCGCAATTATTATTTTAAATATATAAACTATCTGATGGATTTTACATTAATAAATCGAAACAATATTAAGATATATCGCGTCTTTTATCATCATAATATTATTAAAGCAAATTTATATTAAATTTATAGTTATTTTCGAAAATCCAATATTTATAATAATTTGAGAAATTTTTTATATTATAGATGTATTATTGTATTTATGTGTAAGAAAATTGGCTAAAATATTAAGAATGCCATATACGAGAAGTGAGAAAGCATAAAATAAATTATTATTATATTTTATTTGCGGGACTTATAAATTATGTAATTTTATAATAGTAATACACATATTATAATACATTGAATAGTATAAAGAACAATAATATAGCGACCAATATTTTAATCATTTATGTACCGGAAAAACTATTTAAAAAAAAGAATTATAATAAAACTTTTAGATGGAGAATCACATAAGGAGAACTATATCTTGTTCAATAGTTGGATAAACAAATACAGGGAAATCATTATTTTCCGCGAAATTATGTTTAAATACTAATTATTTGCAAACACAATAAATACAATAAATATAAAAATAACACGCAAATAATAAATTACCTTGGGAATTATCGATTTTGGATGAGTTTTAAGAAGAAATTATGACAGGCCAAACGAAAGAGGTGGCGCTAAAATAATTATAAATAAATGAAACAACATTATTATTATATGACACACCTGGCCACAAATAACTTATTAATAATATAACAGACGCCATTAATTATATAGATATTTGTATTATTGTTGTATCGGCTGATATTAATGAGTTCAATATATAATATGAAAAAGGAACTTTGAAACACCATATATAGTTATCTAAATTATTTGGCGTTTAAAAAGTGCTTATTGTTATAAATAAAGCCGATAAATGTGGGTGGAACTAACAACAAATCAAAGACATACTTCAAAAAGTCGTTAATTATATCGTGTAAAACGAATTTTATTAACTAAATTGTATTAGATACAGTGTTGTATCGTCCACCTAAAATATAGGCTTTAAAGAAATAGCACATTAATGCCGTGATTGGGATCCTAAACCAGTTTCTGTAATTAATTATATTGAAAAAGTTCATATTTAGCCGCAATTAATACATAATAAATAATTATTATATATTCTATAGCGGATTGATGATAATAATAGTTATTTGGCCAAAGTTATTGTGGGTAATATTGATCAGGAGTTCATTAAAAAAGGAACTGTAACTTTATTTGATACTAAAAGATCCGAATAAAATGAATATTTTACCGGATAATATCTTTATATAAATTCTAAATTCGATAATATTTTGCATAAATATATACATAATAATTCCTATCATGAGGCTAAAGAATTATTAGTTGTATTTCGTCTTATTAAATAAAATATCGATAAATATTGCCAAAATTCATTTAATATTGACGATAATAAATATATTTTATTCACTGTTGGATTCTAATCATTATGTTTTGTAAATGGCAAGTAAAATCGATGTGTTATTTAATAACTTTATGAAAATCACCTCTTTTAATAAAAAATAAAAATTTAAAATAACAAATAAAAAGACATGTTTTGCAAATTATTAATCGAAACTCCGCAATTAGTTGATAATATCAACAATAATTATATGAATAATATTGCCGTTATGTCTCCCGCCGATAATGTCTCTATCATACTTATTGGAAAAATTATAAAGTATAAACCGCTCAAATGATTACACAAATTCATATAAAAAAATGATTTTTATATCCTTTAATAATTTATATAGTTTAAATGCAAAATAAATAAAATCTTATTGTCGTTTCTGGTAATATTGGCAGCGGTAAATCTTCCACTTTGTAATTATTAAGCCAATAAAGTAATTTCACCGTTATATAAGAACCTATTCATTTATGGACTAATAAAATTGACGGCAATTAATCTCATTTAGAAAAATTATATTAAGGCAACTATTCTTTTGAATTTTAAATGCTTACTTTAGGTAATTTACATTTTCAATTAAACAATATTTAAAATTCATCGCAAAATATCGTTTAAGAAAGAGGTATTCTCGATTCTTTTATCTTTGCCAATATGTTATATGATGATCATTAAATTAATACGCATTAAATGGATATTATCAATTAATGGTATGTCTCTTTAAATAATATTGAAAATGATAAATATAATAAATTTTATGTTTATTTAAAAAGCGATTCAGATCAATGTTACTTCAATATTTAAACACGAGGTAGATCCGAAGAACTTAATATTTAAAAAAATTATCTCGAAAAATTACATTAATATCATGATAAATATCTCGGCACTAATTCTTTGATCAGTTAATAAACTAATTATCTTTGTATAGACGTTTAATAGGGTAATATTAACCATAATATTGAATAACTTTTGAATTTTGTTAACTCGTTATCATATTGAAATACTTATTGATATTGTAATTTACCTATTTTTTTCTTATTATAGGATATTATGTTTTCTATTCAAATTATTTTCGCTTTTTTGTTTAATGAACACATAAATTCTTCTTAATATCATATTTTTTGCGCAAATATTATAAAATTTTATATAATATAACTTTAATTGCACCTTTATACTTGTTTAAACACTTTTATAATTTTTATAATAGCGGATTTTACACACTTTTATTGTAAAATATAAATAAATTAATTTCCGCTTTTAATGAATTTCATTAATATTTATCATGTTTTCTCTTTGATTTTATTATTTTTCTCTCAAAACCATTATTTGTATCCACAAAATATTTATTATAAGCACTTTTTTATGAATAACTTTATAAAAGAATTATTTTCCGCAATATTTAGCGACTTTATTTAAATGTATTTTTTTCTATTTATAATTATTTTAAAATGCGCGTTATTTCTATATTTGAAATACATTTATTTTTTATTTCGCATATATAATTCTTTGTAAAGTTTAATTATGTCTTTTATTGTAGAAATTACTGGAATTTTTGTTTATTAAAACATTAAATTAAAGCCAACCCCGCAAATAATTATGAAAATGACAAGAATCTCAAAAAATATTTCAGTGTCATTAAAATTATGGTAATTTACTTATAAATAAGGATAAAAGCGACAATATAGTTAATAAAATACGAAAATATAATTAATAAAACGCAATAAAATATAATTAATAAAAACGCGAAAATACAAATGTATTTAAAGTAAAAGTTCAATAAAAACAAAATATATTGAGTCGCGATTGAATAATATTGTGAGAAACTCGAAAATAACTATCATCAAAAAGTTAATTATTGGCGGTTGATATATTTTATAAATTTTTACATTGAATTTGCAAATGTTATCCACAAAAATATAATTTTGTTTAAAAAAGTGTGAACTCATAATAAACGAAATGGCGACTTTATCAAATTATAGATAAATTTTTAAATATTGGCGAATAATATTTTGTTCCTTTAAATAAGTTGCAATTAAGAAAAAGCAATACATAATATAATTTTGTTTAAAAGCAAGTGATGATTGTCAATTATTAAAATAATAAAACGCCAAATATTTTGAAATTATAAAGTTAAATATGATTATTTATGCGCCATCATAGTAATTTAAACATTAATTTTTTGCGATATATTTCATGATTTGATAAATAAAAGGCGAAAAATATAAATAAGCGTTAAATAAATTGAATAAAAAAGGAAAAACTAAATATAATACGTATAAATGACTGAATATTTAGAAAACAAAATTTGCAAATTAACACCTTTAAATTGGAAGTATGATGAATAAAAAAAATACGATATATTTTCTATTGTATTATTCAAAATGTAAAATGCGTATAGAGATTTTAATGTGTATTTAAATGGCCTGACATTAATAGATAGCTTGATAACAAATAATTTTTAGAGATATAAAATGCGGCTTTTTATAGATAGTTCGATATTTTATGATGAGGAATTATATAAAAAATTACTTGAATTATAGACGGCACAAATAACATTATATGAATGTATAAATTATAAGGAAAATTAAATGTTTCATAAGGCGTGTTTTGGTACATTAATAAGATTTTTGCCGCTTTTTGATTTCCCAAATAATGATTCTAAAATAGTTTTTATAACTGACGCTGATTTATGGAAAAAATCTTTACCTATTATTTATGACATTATAAACAAATAAGAAGAAAATATTGTCAAAAGTTTATAAATATATCCCAGACACTTTTTAACTGATAAAAAAATTATATATTTATGTGCCCAATCTTTGTTCAATATTTAGGAAAAATTAAAATAAAACATTATAATTGATTATATTATTAATCATAAAGCCGACGATAATTTTAAATAAAAATTATTTGAATTTCATAAAATATTGCCTGAAAATGCCACTGAATGGTAATACGGCGTTGATGAAGTTTTCACCAATAAATTATTTTAGCATATTGTTGTTGACAAAAAATATAAATTATAATCTTATATTGAAATGCGATATTATGGCGTTTTTGATATTAATTGGGATAATATTATGAATTGCGAAGATCATAATGTTTATCTTAATTAAATAGCTCAAACTGATGATATCGTTTATACTGATAAAGACGAATATATATAATTTTTAATAGCAAAAGGAAAAGATAGTAATTTATTTCAATAAAACGCCATTCTTTAAACAGCCTCTATTATATAATAATTTATAAACAATGGTAAATTATTTTTTAGTTAGCAATTATAAAATTATTATATGAAATATTTTGCGTATAATATATAATCATACTATAAAATTAATATAACTTTTGATAAAAACTTAGGTAAATTTATAGATTCTGGGCACTGGATACCTATTCGCATCACTAAATAGTAAAATATTCAACAAAAATAATAATTAAAGCCTTAATAAAAGCGATATACATATTCTTAAGCGCGTTCTAAAACTGTTTAAAGACTTATTTCAATTTAAAATATAACTTATCAACAATATATTGAAAATTTCAATAATTTATGATTTTTCTATTGCGCCATTGTTATTCAAAACATTTATACTTTTCCATCACTAATACTTTTGATTTTTATTTGGCGCGCTTTTAAACAATTTTTATTATTTAAAATCATCGTTTAATATTTTATATTTATTTGCGCTTATATTTTATTTTTTTCTTTATTAAGTTATTGATTATACAAATTATGACAAAATTTTATTCAATAAATTAATTTTGATATATAAAACTCGCATTTAAACGTTGTATTTATTTATTTTTATTTGAAAAGTATTTAGGTAATTATTTTGTATTAATACTATTATATTGCGAAAATATTATCAAAATTTATCATTATCAAAAATTGTCATTAACTCAATGTGTATTTAATTAATATTTGTATATAATAGTTTTTCGCTTTTAATACGAATATAAATTTCGCAATTTAAATAATTTAAAAGTTTTGCATCTAAAATATAATATAAATTTGTTTGCGTATACAAAATATATATATAAATTATATGATAGTTTATAAATTATTTTGCGCAATAAAATAGGTGAAATAATTATAAAATTGCGCATTATAAATAAAATAATATAATAAATGTATATAAATAGGGACGCATAATAAAAAATATATACAAAAATGGGGGTGGGTTGAATATGAATTGCGAAAAGTTACAAAAACTATGGAAAGAAAACATTAATAAATAACAAATAAAGATATTTATTAAAAGTAATTATATAAATATGATTAAAAATGGTTAATTATTTTAAGATGTGAGATAGTATATACAAAAATATAATATAAATATGGCGAGAATAGATTTATAATAAAAAAAATTGCGGTAAATAAAATAAATATATGATATAAAAGACGATTATATATAAAACGGCGATAAATTATACATTAATTAACTATATATTCCGCATATAATTTATAATAATGATAGTAAATAATTTATAAATTTATTCAATTAACATTAATAAATAAAAAAATATTATCAAACAGGATATATATATTAATATAGATTGGGAAAAAGTATATATATAGGCCGGACAAATAATATGAAAATAAGATAATGTTAACATAATTATAAACCAATAAATAAAAACGTGAAAAATGTATAAACAAAAAAAATAGTTTTAAAAAAAATATATGAATGTTTATATATTTCAGATAGATAATTTAACATGATTGAAAATAAAATTATAAATATGAATCCATTTAATAAATTATTGAACGTTATAAAATAAAAGGCGTTTAATATATATTTGTATTATATAAACAAAGAAAGAATAGCATATTATTAAATAAATAATGGAAAAAATATATCAAGCGGATAATATATGAAAATGTTTAAAGTGATACAAAAAGATAATAAATTATAAAAGCGGCAAATAAAAGTATATAGATTTAAAATATAAAATGAAGAATATTTAAATATACAATATATTTTAAATAAAGACAAATAAAAAATAATTCATTTTGAAAATTAAAAAAAAATATAATTTATAAACAATCGCGGATTTAGTTAGTTTTTAAAAAGAATTATTGAAGAACAATGAAAAATCGGCTCAAGAAATAATTTAATTATCTTCTTTTTCATCAAAATCATTGCCATCATTATTTTTTTATGGGTAATTATCATTTAATTTAGTATTAGTTTATTCACTATCTTACAAATTATTTTTTTCTTTGTCATTTGTTAAAAGTAATTCTTTTTTTTCAACTATTTACCCGCCTTATTTATTATTACTTTGATATATTTCATTATTTTCAGTAAAATTTTCGCATATTTAGTTATCGATTGTTTAAGGAATATTTGTGTTTGGAACAATTTAAAATTATGGCGATTGATTATTTTTAATATTCTAATTCATAAGAGATTGTTCCATTTATTATAATATATCTAAAGAATCGATTTTTTATCGCGAATTTTATTATAAAAGTGGTTATTATAGTTATTTTACTTGAATTAATGGTTATTTATATGAATTGCGGTCATGTATATTATTTGTTTATTATTAAAATAATTATTGGTTGCCATTATTACTCTGTTATTAATATTAATTCAAATTTTAATATATATTTTCTTGCTGATTTTGCAATTATTTATCATTTTTTGCTTAAACATCGGTAAATTAATAACATATAGGTTCTTTATTTTATTTATCAGAAATTTATGTTTTTTGTTACTTATATTTGACATAAATGAAAAATAATATAAATAAAGTCAATATTATTGCGATATATTTCCAGCGTTATTTCAATATATTATAATAATTTTGATACCATTTAATAGGTTCCTATTCAATATTTTTATCATTATCATTTTCATCATATTGCTATTTTACATTTTATTTTGATGTTTTGCTTTATTCCTTTTCTTATTAAACACTCAATTAAGTGCTTTTATTAATAGATTTATCAATAATTGAAGGTTTATTTTATTAAATTTCCTTAATAAACAAACACAAATCCTGGAAATTATCGGTTTATAAATTCTATTCCATTATTTATTGCCGAAAAATATTAATTAAAAAATAAATAATACCATCATATTTGTATAACTATGTCTTTTGTAATGTCAATTATTGATTATATGTATTATAATTTTTGACTTTTTTCTCTATGAATATTAAATAATGGCATAAATGAATATATTATGATATATAAATCATGTTAATATGCCGCGCTTATTTATTATATTATATATTATAATTCTAAACCATTTTAATATTGATTTTTTATTTATTATAGTATTAAGTGTATATTTATAGATTAATTTCCCGGGTATATATCAAATTCATATGTTAAATCATTTGTATTTTCAGGATTTTTATGGTTTTTTTCATAATGATATTCAAATTTGCTATTCATATCTATCAATTATTGATTTTCTAATGTATTTTTTGTTATAATTGTCGCGGGATCATAATATATTGGGTATTTATATACTGTATTTATTAATTTATTTGGTATAATTTTCGCCGGATACTTATCCATTTAATCTTTTTATTTTTATAATTTTACATATTTATTTTCCTTTTAATTCATTTGCTTGTTTATATTTTCCGCAATTAATATTTTACAATTCTTTGTTTTATCCATAGTTCATAATAAAATTTCACTTAAGTTATTTATATTTATATATTATTGCGCACTTTTTATAGATATATTCATTTAAAATTATATATTTTGCATCGTAGTTCTTTAAATATAATCATTAACATAAATATAAATAATTAAAATGCGCATTAATTTTGATATTATTAACTTTCAAATTATTACATGACTTATTTGTAATAATAAATAACATGAAAAATCAAAAATAAGCGCATGTTTTCATTTTAAAATATATTAATAGTATATTTTTATATTATATTTCTTGTATAAATAAATTTTGTATTATATAATTATATCGCGCTTCTTTAACAAATTAAATACTTAAATAATTCAATAAAATGATAAATAGTCAATTGATAAAAATTATTTTTTTGTGTTAAATTAATTTAATTTAAAAAAACATTCGGCGCGGTGTATAATAATGATGCGGGTTATATTTTAATTTTTGCGAAATTTATTATCTTGAAAAAAGCAAATTAAATTGTAAATAAATTATACAATATAAATGTGTATTTATTTTAAATTGCAGCAATTATGTAGCGGCGTGATTAATATAATAAGAAATTAATTTGTTATTTTGTTATCAAATAATATTTCTTTGCGAAACTCCCAATACACTTTATGTCCACCCCTAGCGGACAAGAATAAAATTATATTTTCGCATTTAAACAATTATTATGGAAAAATTACAATGATATATTAATATTTGTTGTTTATAACTATAAATCCGCGCCTATTAATTCTGCAAATATTATTATTTTATAAACAAATAAGAATTAATATACTAATTTACAATGAAATAATAAATAATATTATCATTATAAAAGCGCGATTTACATAGTTTTTATCTTCAATAGGCAAATATATGTATAAGTATTACGTAATACACCGTTATTTTTTAAATTTTAAGAAAGTGGCGGTTAATCAATAAAGAATTAAATATTTAGTTATTATTTATCACAAATTTGGGAATGTGTAATTTAATTTTGTGCTTTTATACAATAATTTTTTTATATTTAACATTTTATACGAATAAAGGCAAAAATAATAAATTTTTATGAATTAAAATGCGCGATATAGATATTAATAAATTATTATTTTGTATAGATAATAGTACCAAATATAAAATATGCGCCATTTAAAATATAAAAATATAGTTTTGCCATATTAAAAATGATTTTATTTACACGCAACACAGTTATAAATTTTATCAGCCAATATAAATTAAATTGCAAAATGTGTAGTATATACTTTATGAAATTCGCAAAAAATTAGTGGATAAGGTAAAAAAAATATAAAAAAATGCGGAAATATATATATTTAACTAAAAAAATGTGCGGAAATTGTAAGTGTGAACCAATTTAAATAATCAAGTTACCAATAATTATGCGCAATTGAATTATTAAAAGTAAAAATAAAAGCGCGATAAATAAAGGTAAAAAAATATGAAATACATATTTTAATGTTTTTGCGAAATAAATATGAATAAAGACGGAAAATATAAATGGGAGAAATAAAGTATTTATAACGAAAAATAGAGAAATAGGCGCGATAAATGCAATATAATAATTTTTCATTAAAAAAAAGATAATTAAATATTAATGAAAACTAATACTAATAGTAAGTAAAAAAACAAGCTTTTGCTCTATATTAAATCAAACATGAATAATTTAATTGGTATTTAAAAAATAAATGAAGATATCAATAAGATAACGGATTAGCTAAAAAAATATGAAAATAAAGGAATAGTAAATTAAATAGAGAAGCCTCAAGAACAAAATATGGTTTAAAACAGCGAATAAATAAAGCTGGTGAAAACTTTTGCAAATGAGGAAGTGAAAAAACTATACGATGATTTGAAATAATGCAAGAAATAAAAGGTGTATTTCAATAAACATTGTAGTAATTTGCTATTTAGTGTAGGAACAAAATTGATAAGTAATATATTGCAAAGTATAAATAATAAAGACGTGAAGTTGATAAATTTTAAACATATAAATATTGAAAAATTAAATTAACAATTATTGGGAAAATCATTATTATCAAGTTAACATTACAATGATTTTGTGGCAGTTTAAGACATTATAAAAATGATTTAATAATAAACGCCAGATTTTAAATAATTATATCAAAAATATTAATAATAAATAATATTATTAAGTGAATAGGCGTAATAATCAGATATGGTTTGCAAAGATATAAATGAATAACTTGATTAAACTTAAAAGAAATTAGCAGAATGTTAAAAAGATGAAAAAGGTAATTTTGTCGATAAAGTTTTAAGTCGCGAATTAATTTAAACAAAATGCTAATTAAAACACAAATTATAAGAACATAATAATTATATGCAAAGATAAATGGTGGTAGTTCATAGAGAAGAGTTAAATCAACTTTTTACCGAATCTATCGCCTCTAAATTAGAAAGTGTTTATATTTTTAATACATATTTATCGCAAAATAATGATCATTCCAAAGTATTTTTGAACTATACTAAATAAATTATTAAATAATCTTATGATAATGTAAAAATTAAAGAATAATTTAAAGTTTTCATATCAAAAATATTGAAAGATGTAATGGATGAATTAAGCAATAAATTACTTTATATCTATAAAAATAATGCCGTTAATAAATTCAATTTAACTGATATTCAGCAAGTTTTGCATTGTTGGTGTATTGATAGCAATTAAAATGTTTAATTTGATGAATTTATAAAAACAGTATGATTTGCATAAAATAATCTTTTTTTTTATTCAAAAATTTATCTTATTATAACATTATTATATTGTTTAAACCGGCGCATCAATAATATATTTAATTTTAATAAACACCACGTTATCAAATTTGTTTTTCATATTATTATTTTTGAATATATTTTACGCCTATGAATCCGCAGATTTTAATGAAAAACCGTCAATTATTTTATTAAATTATCTTTGATTTATTCTTGCTTATCATTAATTTTTTAATATTAATATAAAAATATTATTTTTTCTTTTATTTCGCGTTATTATGTGCGTTTTTATTTATGTCAAAATACAAAATATGTGTTTTATTATTATTTTTGCCGTTTATAATATTAATAAAATAACAATCGCGGGTATTTATATACTCAACCAATATTTTTATCACCCTCGAATAATATAAAATATTCTTTATACTATTATATATTTCGCACTAGAATTTTTAAACTGATAATTGATAAAAAATTTATTACTTAAATATTTTTTTCTATCTTAAATAATATTTTAAATATACATCATTTGTGGTACTATATATATTCTCGCCTTATTATAAAATCACAAAATTATGGTTTTTATAAATTATTATTATGTTTTATACATAAATATATATTAATCCGCATTTATATAGATTTATAAGTATATTTAAAGAGATTTCTTGATTAATTTCTAAATTCCACTTTATAATTCGCGAAAAAATATTAAATATTATGGCAAATTGATAAAGTATACCCACGTTAAATTAAAAAATAATAAAAAAATAGCCGCAAATTTTATATGTTAATATATCGAAAAAAGAGACATTTAAAATTTTATTATTTATAACGCAAAATAATCAGTAATAATAGTAAAAATCGCATTCATCATAGGTAAAAAACAAATATATTATATTGCGAAACATCTTATTAAAAATAATTTGCCTTTGAAATTTATAATGTAAATTTGTCTGCCATTTATCATAAGCCAAATATTTACATATATATTATTTTGCACCAATCATTAATTATATAATTATTCACGCAAATGTGTATAATATATAAAATTATTTTTGCGAGTGTTATTGAATTAATGTATTGCGCGATAAATTTTGTGGAAATATTATTAAAAAATCGCTTTATATATTGAATTTAAACTATAAATTTATATAAAATGCGACAAAAATATATGTTTAATAAATATAACCTTGAAAAATAAATAAAAATATAGTTTATTTCAAATAACTCAAAATAAATTATATTTCAAACGCGAAAATTTTAACTTATATAAAAAAAGTTTTTAGCTAATTTCAAGGTTTAAAATATTCTAGCATTTAAACAGGATTCAAATATATTTAAATTCTATTTGTGAATTAATGCGCCTAAATAAAAGTAAACAATTATAAATTATTTGCAAATGTTAATTATTCGACGCAAATATATGAAATAATAAATAATAAAAACTAATTTTGTTTATTTTGCCGCGATTCATAGTTAAATCAATATTATATATTTGCCTTTTATTATAAAAAATTGATATTATTTGATAAAATTGGCGCGATAAATTGATATACTATTGTTTTTTAAATTAAAAAATCGTTATTAATTATTGAATATCATTATTCTCGCAAATTAATTAATTAAAAAATACAAATATAATTAATTATCGCTAATTATATAATATTTAATGTAATTTTTTATAATATAATTCTTTTGCCGAAATTTTCATAATAATGTGGTCATAAAATTAATTGAAGATAGATAATAATTTAAAATAGACGGACAAATTATTGTTTATAAACATATTTGTTTTAAAATTATCATTTGCTATAAATGCCGATGATTATATTATATAATTTTTTTAATTAATTTTTGCTATCATCAAAGATAAATAAATAAACGGCAAATACATTATGCTCCAAATTATTATTCAGCTTTTCGCCCATATTATTTCTATCTTTATATTTGTTTCACTTTATCTTTGTCTTATCTGTAAATTCACTCTTTATTTTAATTTGCATTTTTTTTATTTTTCATGCTTACTATATAAACGCGTTTATATTTATTTTTCAAAATATTATTCATTTATACGCATAATATTACATATATTTTTGCACGCTGCTTGGTTTGTAGGTGGGGTGTGAGATAATCTATTCTTTTTCGCTCTTTTTATTTTTAGTTATTTCGCAATATAATACATGATAATTTTTATATTTATATTAATTCACGGTTAAACATTTAAAATTTTACTCGCTTTTCTTTTTTTGCGCAATTTTTGTTTTATTTTTTTTTGTTTTGGTCATTAAAAATACAGCATTATCATTATTTTGCGAATTAATATTATCAATCGCCTATGATATTTTAAAGATATTTTTATATATATTCGAATAATTGACTTTTTTACCTAATATATTTCGTACAAATAATATAATTGCGCAAATATTTTAAAAACTTAGTTCATTCATATTGAATTTCAAGCTATATTGTGAAATATAAATTATATTCGCGGTTAATATATATATTGACCATTTAAATATTTCTATAAATTCGCGTTTATAATATTTCTATAAATTCGCGTTTATAATATTTCTATAAATTTGCGTTTATAATATTTCTATAAATTTGCGTTTATAATATTTCTATAAATTTGCGTTTATAATATTTCTATAAATTTGCGTTTAAAATATTTTTCTATAAATTCGCGTTTATAATACTTTTCTATAAATTTGCGTTTATAATAGTTTCTATAAATTTGCGTTTATAATAGTTTTCTATAAATTTGCGTTTATAATAGTTTTACAAATATACGCCAAAAGAATAACAAGTATAAAATATAAAAAGTGTTCTAAATAACTGCCACATTTATAATTAAATACAAATGGTTTTAACTATGAGAAGCGCGATAATATTTGTATTTATATTTTAGATATTTTATAAAAATTAAAAAACGCGGGTAATAAATAGTCTAAAATTTAAATTATTAATAACAATAATTATATATTTCGCAAAATATAATATATAAATGGTTAAACATACGATAGCGATAATGAAAAATTAATATTTATACGGCGATTTTTTGATAAATAAGATAAAATTAGCAAAAATATGTTTAAATTAATAATAAATGCGCATTAAAATCAACAAAGTTTATTTATTTAACATTAGCAAAATGTGATATAAATAGCGAAAAGTGTTAAAAAGTATATATAAAAAACCGCGATAAAATAAAAAACGTTTCAAAATAAAAAATAAAGCGAAAATTTTAATTGAAATATACGTTAAATAAGTGTTTATTTCTATGAAATATACGTTAAATAAGTGTTTATTTCTATGAACATAAATAAAAATGTTTAAAAAAATCGCGGTGGTAATATAAAAGCTTAGGATAAGCCCTAAAGTTTCGTGTATTTTTATTATAAAATACAAAATTAATCATTTGTTACATTACTAATTTTTTATTATAAAAATATGCGTACTATTTTAAATTGTTTAAATCGCGAAATATATAATATTTAGATAGTTTTTTTAATTATTTATTATAATTCAAATATATATTATCGCGGTATTTATAAAATTTGCATTTATAATTGAAAAGTATATCATAATAATATAAAACACATAACTTTGTAACTTAGGTGAAACAATAATTGGTAACCGCGATTATTTATTGTAATTTTTTCATATAGGCAAATATATAATACGCAAAATAATTTATTTATTTTTATAATAATATATAACAAAAAAGATTTAATATTTTTGAAATGGCGGCAAATAATGTAAAATAAATAAAATAATAGCGCTTATAATAGTATTGCGAAATGAGAATGATTTATTATAAGCAAAAATTATTGTGATAAATGCTTTAATAAAAGTTGTAAATATGGAACATAAATGTACAGGTGCGGGAATTGGGTTGGTAGATACTGGGGTAAAATAGATTTATGCGCAAATTAAGATAATAAATATGAAAATAAAATAAATTTATGCGAAAATTAAGACAATAGATGTGAGAGTAAAATAGATTTATGCGAAAATTAAGACAATAGGTGTGAAAATAAAATAAATTTATGCGAAAATGAAGACAATAGATGTGAGAGTAAAATAAATTTATGCGCAAATTGAGACGATTAAAAATAAAATTATTTAAAAAAATCGCGCGGGAATTATAATAATAGAAGAATAACAAAGACGAATTATTATTGGGCGATTTATATTAAATTTTAAAATACACAAAGAATGATTATGCGATATCATTAATTTTATATATATCTGCAATAATCCCATATTGAATTATTATAATAACTGAACGTATTATGCAAAGAAGGTTAAAAAACAATGAAATTACAATTCATTCTATCGTAAACCATGATAGCTTTGCCACCGTTGGCATCTTTAAATTTATTCATAATAATACGTAATTCCGCGGGTTATTTATTTAAGTTATTTTTTGCATATTATTCAAAAGATGTAGGAGTTCCGAAGAATGAAAAGAAAGCTTATTTACGAAGATCGGGTTAAATAGTATTTTACGTTTGAACAGTTAAGAGAACAGTTAAATTGTAATGCCTGCCTTAGAAAAATATTTTTTTTATAGTATCTTCATTTTGCAATGTTTTAGATAAAATGGAGGCGCAATCATCTATTATAAGTAGTAAATGCGGATTTATTTAAATATGTTCGATAACACTCATTTAATATTTATCGAATAAATGTGTATATTAATCAATAATTAGGGATTAATTTTGCATAATAATATTTTACACAAGTTTAATTTTTCCGTTTTACAGTTATTATAATTTTGTAATGAATTGATTTCTTGTTTAAGTGTCATCGGGTTCATCTTTATTACTTTCATCGGCTAAATAATTATTCATATTTTTTATATGTTCGGCAAATTTTGTATATTAAATATAATCTTTATCCTATTTTGAAATTATATTATTGCTGGTTATTATATTTATTATTGGTTCGAGAACATTTATTTCTTATATTTGCGCATATAATTCTGATACGAATTATTGTCTTTGTATTATTTTATGAACTTTATTTATGAATTATTATGGCGTTATATCATGCGAAGTTATAAATTCATCTGGAACAATTCCTGTATAAGTTTTATTTTAATCTTGAGTTGGGCAAATTATACAAATATTTGGTATTTTTGTTTAAACACAATTGATAATATCTTTTATTAAAGTTGTTTTGCCGCATCCTGACTCGCCATATAAGATTGATGAATATCCTATTATTTTATTATAATCATATTTCTACATATTTTATCGAAAAATATAAATATATATATATAATACAATAATTATTGTTCGTATTTATTTTATTATACATAAATATGTAACACATTAATAATAATGTACATAAATAAAATTATTAATTGATAAGTTTTTATTTATATGATACGCTTATTAAAAATTTGACGGCAAAATTAAAATAAGGTGGTAAATCTTTCACACAAAAATAATTTATTGAAAATTATTTATAATATCTCCTTTAATTTAATCAACTTGTTCAAAGCAAATTATATGACCAAATTATTTAATAGTTTAATAGCTATTATAATGATTATTTGCGCATTAATATATAACAATAATAATTTATTTTTATTATTAATATTGTATTCATAGATGAATAATTCTATAAAAGAGATATAAACCGGGATTAATAAGATTTTACTAAATAAATTCTTATTGAGCTTTTCAATAATTTATATAAATATTTATAAAGCGATCCATAACTTTTGCAAGAAGTTTATAATAATCAAACATAAAAACATCTCGATATCGTTTTTAATATTTTATTTAAAAATGTCATTGTTCCTTCAAAACATAATTTATATAATACTATATATAAATAGAAATTTGGGTAACTCCCTCCCGAAATACAAGAAAATAATTAAAAAATTAAAATTTAATTAAAAAAACTCAGCGAAACTGTTATCGATTTGAAAAAATAATTACATAAAAGCGAAATGAATTAAACCGCAATTAAAAATTAATATTAATCGATTATTTCTTCGCATAAACAGCAAAATTAATAGTTAATTGATAAAATAAAACTATTATAAGAGGCTCAAAAATAATAAATTTAAATGCGTGATAATAAAATATAATATTAAGAAAAAATCACCCATGATTAATCTTTGTAAATTGTTTCACTTTAATAATAAATTGCTTCTTTAACATAATAAATTCAGTAATAATAACTTATTCTGTCAAACACTGAATTTCAATAAACAAATCAGATAAATCACGCAAAAAATAGTTTATTTAATGATAAACGCGCCTCTGATTTTCATGATAAAAATATTAATATTTCTGGCAAAGATAATGAACACATTATTATTGCGAATAATCATTTAATTAATGATAATAATTTGCGCCATTAAGTTAAAAATAATTGTTCTATAGAAAAAAAATCTGACTCAAATAAAGCTAAAATTAATACTATTAATACTAAAAATCGCGGTCATAATTAAATTAAATAACCAAACAATTAAAATACTTGCTCATTTATTGCCGCCAATTCTTCTAAATAACATAATTTACCATTAAATAATTCCAAATAAAATATATGTTTATAAATAGTTTCTAGCGGCAATTAATCTTTTATTGATGAAAAAAGCAATAGTTTTTAAAAAGATTCTTTAAAAAAATAATCTGATTAATTTAAATAGAAATTTTCGCATTTTAGTGCTGATATTGAACAATAAAAATCTAGTATTAACGACGATAATTCTTTAAATCAATCTTTGTCTGATTAAAAAGTTATTATCCGCTCTGATCCTTTAGATAATTCTATATCTGAAAAATTATTGAGCGCGCATAAAGATTCCAAAATAATTAGCGATATTATTTCTATTTGTAATGATTCTCCCGATAAAGACGAAATACTTATCAATCAAGATAATTTGTTGTTCTAGTAACTTGATATAAGTATATGATTATAAATTAATATTTTTCGCATAAATGGTCAGTTTACAGTAATAGTTATGTGAAATCGTGCATAAAAAGTATATATAGATTATGAATAATTTAATGGTTTTAACCTTGTTCATCGTTTTTATCAATTTTATTTTCGCATAGTAAAATAAATATAAATTCCGAAACTTTGTTATTATTTATGTTTTCACTTATTTAGTTATATATAATTTATAAAATCAGGATAGTAACGACAAATGTTATTATGATTTGACTAATATGCTATAATAAAATATTAAACCAAGTATATAATAACGTCAAGAAAATATCGTCACAAACAATTAAAATTCCAAAATATTTGAATAAAAATAAATTACTACATAGAATTTACCCCCAATAGAATCAAATCCGCTCAACAAAACTTAATAAAATATCGCGCATAATACTATCAATTAATAAATTCTTACTACAATTGATAATAATGTTCCTCCACAATTAAATCAATCTACCAAAATTTATTAACATAATAGATCTATTTGCAGTAAAAAAAGTCGCTCTAATAGCAGTTCTAGAAGTAAATCACGCAATAAATCTCGTATGAGTTCCCAAATACAAGAATCTATTAAAGAAGAAATTAATGAAGACGACAATTTAAATCCTCCACAAAATAATCCCGCCTTTAAATCTATTAATAAATCTATTTTATAATAAAATATCCCTAAATCTATCAATAAATCTATTAATAAATCGCTTTATTTATGATTGCTATTTCTTTATTATTTTCATTTTAATCTATTTAACTTTTTATATATTATTTATTAATATATTATTGCTCATATATTAATCACTTATATATATTGTCATTCATATATATTTTTCATTTATATATTATTACAAATAATTTTATTATTCACCGCGATTTTAGAAATTTATATGTTATTTTTAATATAATCCTATATATTATATTATATATTAGTAAATTCGCTTAAAACTGACATAAATTAAAATGATAACTATATATGTCGCAATATAATACAATATATTTTAGTAAAATTTGCGAAAAATGTTATATAAATATACAAACACTCGCGAAAAGGCGTATAAATAAATTCAATAGGTAAATTCCAAAAAAAATAACTATAAAGTTCACATTCGCGATAAAATAAATGTACATAATTAATAAATGTATAAAGAAATATTGAAATAATTGTATATATATTGTAAAATTAAAGTGAGTTTATATAAAAACAAAATAAAATGAAATAATAAAATGGGAAATATAAAACAAAGAATAATAGAATATAAATAATAAATCACACGAAATCAAAATCAATTAAAATTTGGGCGAAAAGTAAAGCGGCCAAAGTATAAATACTAGATAAAATAATTTCATGAATTAATAAAGCGCCCTAATTATCATTTTTTAATATATATCCTCTGAGTAATTTTTATTTATATGAATCTGTTTAAATAGTTATAAAGCATATGAATATAATTATATATAATTTAACATTTTTATTTAATTACATTTGTATATAATAAAAAATGAAATTATTTAAAAGCAATATAATTATAATGAAATAGTCAAATATTTTTATACCATATTATCATAAATTAATGTATATTTAATAATAATTTGATAAAGAATTAATAAATTTGGTGCAAAATGATGATTAAAATTAAATATTATAAAATTAAGTGAGAGCGAATTATGTGGGAAAATGTTATAGAAATTGTTATATGATAGATGCGGATATTTAATAAATAGAGAATTATGATACAAATAATACAGAATTCAATATAAATGATTGTCCGCAAATACTTGAATTACAAAATAATTAAATAGTATACTAATATAATTAATTATATAAAATAAAGGCATTAAAATTAGTTTTGGGCTAATTATTATTAATGCAAATAAAATCAATAGAAAGTTACGATAAATAATATGTGGCAATTGGTTAAATAAACAATAATATAACTTGCGTTGCGAATTGTAAATAAGACCAATATAATTAAAAATCAAAGTAATATATGATAATATAGGCGTGTGATATAAAGTATGTAAATTATAAAGACACCGTTTTTATAAAAGGAATATAATATACGCCATAAATAATACAATAACATTATTCAATAACCCAAATAACATAATATGAAAATTAATTATTTAATTAAGCAATAGAACAAATAAAATATTTGGAATAAAATATTTAATAGTTGCCGCAATAAAATATTCAGTAATAATTAAAATAATTATATGGTGATTAATATACGAATAATATAAAAAAAATCGGCATAAATTATAAAACATTAAATGAACTCAACAATATAAAAAAAGCCACAATAATAAAATGTAGTAATTTAAATTATATTGATTAATAATTTATGTAATTAAGTGATTCAAAAAATATATAAGTTGTTTAAACTGATTTGAATTTATTCATAAACGAAATTTTATAATAAACAATAGATCATTTATGCTTGTTATTTAACATAATGAACAAAAATATTACATTATGATTAATTAATTAAATTTATTTTAATATTTTTTTTAATTCACAAAAATGAGTGACGGAAAATTACTAGATTTAACGAGACAAAATATGAAAATTCTATAGTAGAGTTAAAATGATCAATTTATTTAAGGTGGCGCAAAAAAGAGAAAAGGAAGTCCAAAAAACAGTTCAAAGCCAAAAAAATCAAAATCAAAGCCAAAAAAGACGAAATAATCAAAACACAAAGTGTAATTATTATTTGGCGGTAATGAAAAAGAATTTCAAGACGAAAATGTTGAATAAGTGAGCGCAACAAAACCACCAAAAGAAGTTTAATCGGATAAAAAAGCCCAAAATACAACATAATCTCAAAAAGTAAAAAGTGCGCGCAAAACAAATTCAACTTTATAATCAAACAACTTATAATCATTGTCTAATAATGCTCTTCTTACCGAAGTATCAGAAAACACTTCTCAGGACGATTTATCTATTGTTGGCGGTGTTAAAAAAAGAAAAGCCGCCTCAAGAAAAAAGTCTAAATCCAAATCGAGATCTGGTTCAAAAAAAAAGAAGTCTGTTAAACCCTTGAAACTTGATAATTCTGAAAAGCCCTTGAAACTTGATAATTCTGAAAAAATGAATCAATAATAGTTAAAATTATTTAATGATTTCTAAAAACTTGTATAATAATCAAAATTAAAGTGAGTTTTTAAATAATTCAATTAATTCTTTATAATATGTCAGAATATTAGGATTATTATGAAGTATTTATATAATGTCGCTTTATAAAAACCATTAATAATTAAACGGCGGATTTTGATATAATACCAACTTTATATTTTTGTAATATATCATCTATTTGTGTTTGATACATTTTTTAATTTGTGTCAATTGAATATTTAATAACACTTGAAATACCCTTCAAATTTGGTTTTATACCCAGTACAACATTTTAACCATCGCAAAGCTTTTCAATTCCTTGCGCACATATAAAACCCATATCTCCTATTATATTCGATGATTATAATTTATTATATTTATTTATAAAATATTTTTTTATTAACTATAATTCCGCCATATTAAATTTTTCTAATTATTAAGAATCGTATTTTAAAATCGCATTATTATCCAAATTTTTTATTTGATTTTTATAATATTCTATGTCATCAATCATTTCGTGTTTCTATAAATCCAAAATATCGGTATTTTATATATTATTCGCGTTCATATTTAATAATTCTTTGTATATATTATTATCTATTTTTATATTATTCCCCGAAATACTTTAATTTTATTAGTTTTTTGTTTAATAATTGAAGGATTCCAATATATTATCTGTCTCTTATATTTTCATTGATTTCTCATAACTTTGCGAAACACTTACATTAGGAATATCATCACATTATAATTCGCTAATTTATTCATTTACTTATAAATTTATACTATCAATTAATTACTATTATTTGCGAAATGTAGAATTTTTATTAACTAATTTTTTTTTAAATTCGCGTTTTGTTTTTAATTATTTTGATATATCTGTTTATGAAAAACTTTTACTTTGCGATTTTTAAAGTGATTCTGCTTAACTAATGACCGATTTCTATTCAATATATTCATTTTATTATGAATTAATACTTTCTTGATTTAAAGATAATTGCGATAATTCTTCCATAACACCATTATATAAATTATCGGCATCTTATATTAATTAATCGATTTTTTATAACTTATTGCCATAAACAAATTTTTTTTCATGTATCTTATTTTTTTTAATTTTTTTAGAATCCATCAACTCAATCATACCTATCATATTTAATTTATTATTAACTGAATATTACATTATTTATTAACAATAAAAAAAATACAAATTTAATCTAATATATGCTAGAAAACGATGTTTTTATTATAAAATAAGCCTCAATGGAATGAAATTAGGCATAAAATATAAAAAGATAAAAACATCATTATTATATAACAGACATAGTAAAATCGTATAACTCAATAAAATCCAAGTAATTACATATGACAAAGTGAGTTATTCTACTTTTCAATTCATTAATAGAAGATTAAATATTTCCGCCATTTTATCGAAATAATCGAATTAAATTCAACAATTATACGAATTCAAGCGCGGATTTATTATTAAATTTAATTAATTAAACGAAATTTAACAAAATACTAGAATTAAGTTATAAATCAATTATAAATTAAGTAAATTATTCGTCTAAACATATTTTTTTGGCAATTAATTTTGTTTTTTTCACAATTTTATCATTATAGAGATTATGCAAATATTGGTGCAAAATACTATTATGCTATCTACAAATGACACATTTTGAATTGCATAGTTTTTTGGAGCATTTATTGCATATTTTACAAACACAATGGTTGCAATAAATAATAGATTATAAAGGCGCAAATGTATAACAAATATCGCACTCTTTTTTATTAGTTTGCATTTATAATTTTAATGCGATTTTTTATTATTTACGCTCTTCTTTAATAAGTTTAGAAAATTAAATACCATCTTTATTCATTTATATTCGCGCCTAATTCATTATTTTTTTAAATTATAAACCGCCTTTTTATATACTTTTATAAAATTCAATGTCGTTTTATTCTTATTATTGTATAAATAATTCTATTTCCCGCTCTTATTTACTTTTGGTAATCATTTTATTTCTTTACATATTCTTATGTAAAAAAATATGTTATACTCGCTTATTCTTTATATAAATATTTTATTATTTATTTCCTATTATGTTTAAATATTAAATTATTAAAAACATAATATAAAAATAATGCTAATATTATCAATTGATTGCGGAATTAAAACATTAACAACCCTTTAAGTGCATATTCAATCTATATCTTTTAATCAATAATTTGTCGATTTATAAAAAAGTTCTATAAATATAATGAAAATATATTAATGCAATATTTCAGACAAACAATTATTGACATAAATATAGAATTTATTATAGCACTTATAATATATAATGTAATAAACACCCGCGATTAATAAATATATTATATGCATTGAATAATAAATCGGCAAATATAATATAAGTCAAATTTATCAATGTATTATATTATTTATGCTTTAATATGTCACGCCTGAATAATTAATTTTATGTCATCCTATTCATAAATTAAAAATATAATTTGTTCCTGATACCTAGATATACACATAAAAAAGCCGATATTAAATCAATAAAAATAAGGCAAAATTTTAATTTAACTATTATGTAAATCAAGTATAATAACATCTATAATACATTAATAATCATGATATAGCCGATTCATTTTTACAATCCATATTTTGCTATATATAAAATAAAAATTTTGTTTAAAAAAATACTAATTATATATATTTTAATATGTAATCAATTATTGAATAACACAAAAATACACCATTATTCTCTTTTGACGGCCAAACTAAAGACGTAATTATCTATGATGTTTATGATGGCGACACTTTTACAGGCATATTTAATCTTGAAAACCAACCTTATAAATTCAAATTTAGAATGATTGGTTATGATTCACCCGAAAAAAAAATAACAAAATAGTAGAAATTATTACTTAATGATGATTAATATGAATTTATGAAAAAAGCGTCCCTTAAATCTTTGGACTTTCTTAAAGATAAATTACAAATCGGTAGTACTAAATAAGTTTAATTAGGTCCTTACGATAAATATGGTCGCATTCTTTGTACTGTAATTATAGACGGCGTCAATATAAATGAATAAATGATTAATTCTAATCTCGGTTTTAAATATGGAGGCAATACAAAATTAACTATACTTGACTAATATAATATATTAAGTACCGCGTTAAATCAATAAATATGATTATAATCATATATTTTTTATCAAATTTTCATTTTATTATTTTGTAATTTCATATTTTGTCATTTTTTTTAAACTTTATATATAATTACCCGCAAATATTTTTCATATAAAACTAATTTTATTTTCATATTATGACTATATTATTAATCCCACCGCGATTTTTTTAAACTAATTTTATTATTTTATCTTGTTGGCAATCCCATATATTTTATTCCGACTCTCATCATAATCAATTTATAATTTATCATATTCCCGTATTTTTATAAATTGCTATATTTTTTCTTTTTTAATATTCTACTTTTACCCGCCTTTCTTTTGTTTCTTCATATATTACTATATATAAATTACTTTACTACCATACTATATATCATTTCTCGCTCTTTTTCATCTCACTTGTTCTTCTTTCTTTTCAATACTATAGTTCCGGTACATTTTAAATATATCGATACAAAGTTAATCTATAAAAATTAATGGTATTCAATTCGCTCATAAATAATATAATAATAGCATTTTATTTACATATCGGGTATTTAATATTTTTATGTAATAAAGCAAATTTATATAAAATAAACACGCATATTTATCTATTTTGGGATATATAAATCAAAATATTATATACCCGCGTGTATTATATTGAAAAACAAAATAATATATCTGCTAAATATATTTATGTCAAAGTTTTCGCAACTATATTCTATTAAATCACGATAAATTATAAAATAAATTGTAATTGAATTTTGTTTTTTCTATTATTTATTAAAAAAATGCGCGGATTGAAATAAATTATTATTTTATAATTTAACTTTAGCCAAAATTTTATCAAAATCGCGTAATTCTCATTTATAATAAATTATACTGTTATAAGATATTATAACGCTTTATTTAAGAGAAAAAATAAATATTTATCATATAAATGCAAACATTTTATGAATTCTTGCCGCGATATTTTTATAAAACATTTAAAAAATAACATTTTGATAATAAATTGCGTCATTTTATTAGTTAATGTAATATTATAATACAAACTATTTTAATTATTTGAAAAATTTGCATATGGCGAATAACTAATAACACATAAAATATTAAATGCGCGTTTTATTAAAATTCAAATTATTGCATCATAATATAAAAGTGGCAAATGTATTTGTAATATAATTTATTCGTTTCTGTCAATAATATTAAATTTGCAACATTTTATTTATGCTTATTTATTTATATTAATGCGGAAAGAATTGCCAATGACAAATAAGTTGATAAATATAAAAATATTTCAATTTGTGTACAATATAAATAACAACTCAATCCGCGAAATTTAAATAAATTTTATATAAAGCATAAAAAGATAGCAAAACTTAATATTAATATATAATTTATCGCGCAATTTATATTTAATATTTGCCGATATATATAATATTAAAACATTTTTGATATTACATTCGCGCCCAACAACATTATACAATTGATATTTTACCTATAAATTTCAATAATAAACAAAATAAAAAATAATTAAAACGCAATTTAATATATAAAAACTTTGAAGTTACAATGAAAATTTAATAATAATCTGCGAATATTTAAAACATTAACAATTAATTTGCGATAAAGAGATAAACTACAATAATTTTTTAAAAGTGAATTGGTTTATAGGTTAATTATAATATAATATTGCGGCAATTTCATATAGAATTATCAAAAAAAGTACTAAATAATTAAAAAATTAGCAATTTATTTTAAATAACCAAAGTAAATAATATAATTATTTGCCGCAAAATTACTATTATTCATTAAAATTTAATTTTAATCGTTCACTATTCTATTCTATTTTGTCATTATAAATTATATTTAACGCCGACAATTTTTTTTAATACTTTAATCATTCGCGCGAAAATAAAATAATGCGGCTCAACTTAGCGTTATGTAAATCAGAGCGTGAGTGTTTAGTGGGCAAAAGTTTAGTGTAGTTTATATATTTGTTTCGCGGGGTGTGTTGTTTATTTATTATTTCTCATTATTTGGGAGCTTGTGTTTTATCGCGGTTGTGATTTATGCGAGGTATTTCAATTATTTCGCATTTTAATATATTGTAAAATCACATATATTAATAAAAAATAATTATAAATTGCAATATAATATTTCGCGATTTTTAAAGTTTTCAATTGAGAATTGTTTATATAAATTCATATTTATCGCAAAAATAATAAGGGGCTTTTAAAAGAATAATAGTTTATCAACCAAATAAGTGTCGTCAATACATTATTATAGTAATTTGTTTTTTCATCTCGCATAAATATACCACGCAATTATACAAAATGTATTTATTATTGTATTTATATTATAATTTGCTGCGAATTTTTGAACAAGTTTGGGTTTGTCTCTATGAATTTTATTAAATTTAACACAATAAATGTTCTTTTAAACAAATATTCTGATTTAAAATATTCGCATCACAAATATAATCACGCTTTAAAAATTTTAAACTTATTTTGTTTTTGCGTATATTTATAATGCAAATGATTCATTTATTTTATTTATATTTTATATTTTATTTCATTATTCAGTAAATATATGCGAAAAAATATATAAATTTGCATTATATATTTATTGTATAATTATGTTTTTTAATTTAAAATACTAACTTTTATTTTTTGCTTCCCAAAATAAATAATCTTTCAAGCGAATTTTTAAAAGATTGGTATTTGAAAATAGAATAGGCAATATTAAAGAATATTTAAAACACAAAAATAGGTAATTTATATGAATTATTTTGTGGCCGTATAAAAGTAAGAATTTTGCTTTGAAATTATATATTAAGCGGTCAAAAATTCCTATAGTATATTTTAAATGGCAGCACGATAATTTGTTTATATCAAAAATTAATAACTTACAAAATCGCCACTTATAAATAAATATTAATTTTTAAGTTAAAATATTATTATTTGCCTATAGTATTTCAAAATAATTACAAATATATAAAAATATATAAAATTACAATTAATAAATTATACAAATTTTGCGGAAAATTATATGAGAATTATATCTTAAAAATAAAAAAAAATATTTTATATATATATATTCATCGCGAAATTATATTAGTAAATAAGACAAAAGAATTAATTAAATGGCAAAATTTGTGGCGCTGTTTATAGAAAAAACAATTATATACAACATAAATATATAAATAAATAAGCGGCAAACATAATTAAATAATTACAACTTTGTTATTTAAGCGAAAATTAAAGACAGCGTTTTAAATAAAATTATTTTTAGATTTCGCGAATGAATAAACAAAGTTAACACAGTAAATAATTAAGCCGCAATTGATAAATTATAAAAAATTATATATCTATTCATTTAGAATATTAAAACGCATATATAATTTGCATAAAAACAATTATTTAAATTAATGAATAGTATAATACAAAAATTTGTAATTGAAAATTTTCAAAATATTTTTATTTCGCGTTTATTACTATAAAACAATATATATTGCGAAAAATATATATATATAATATTATTAAGTTAATGATTAATACGAATTAATACAAAATTTGCCGGCTAAAATTGAATATATAACAACTTTGTATTTTATAAATTATGGAATGGTCGCAAAATGTATGTGGGTGTAAATAGGAGAGTGAGAAGTGTGTGTTTGAATGGGGAATAAAAATTATTTTTGTTTTTTTAAATTTATATATTCGCGACTGATATTAAAAATTAATCGAAAAACACAAACATATAATATAATAATAACGCAAATTATATATATTTAAATATTATTGAGCGACTTAAATGTAATTTTTAATTTTTTTGTATTTAAAACACCCTATAATGTTCAATGAATGTTAAAATTAAAATAAAATTTTGCGATAAATATATATATATATTTTTTTAAAGGAGTGATAATTAATAATAATAAAACGCGAATATAATTTAAACTATAAAAAATAATTTGTGATTTGATGAAAGAAAACCGAGTATAAATTATATTATATTATTATTTTAGCATTATTTATATATATTTTGCGCGATATTAATAAATGTTAATATAATTTGCGAAAATAATAATTATTATTTTAAAAAATAGGAAACAAAAATTATGGTTACATATAAATTATTTTGAAATTAATTATTGTTTTAAATATGCAGAAATAATATAATGGCGGAATAATAGATGACAATTATAGTATTCTTGATTATTTGGAAGAGGGTTCATAAAGTTATGTATTTACGGCGAAAGATATAGAAAAAGACGAAATAGTTGCGATTAAAGTATTATTAAAAGATAATAAGTTATTTAATGAATCAGAAATTCTATAAAAATTAAAAGGTGTTCAATATGTTGTTTAAATAAAGAAAACAAAGAAAAATGGATTAATAAAAATCGGCAATAAATAAAAGAAAATATAATATATAGTACTTGAATACATATAATATAGTCTTTTTGATGAATTTATGGCAGAAAAGAAACCATCATAAAATAAAATAAAAAACATAATACTATAATTATGCGAATCTATAGATATTTTACATAAAAATAATGTTATACACGGTGATTTAAAAATGGAAAATATATAAATTGATACAAATGGAAACATTCGTTTAATAGATTTTGGCAATAGTTAATATCTTGATAAATATGAAATTATAAGTAAATCTGGAACAAAAATATTCAATGCGCCGGAAATGTTGTTTTGCGATTATATTGAAGAAATAGAAAAGTCAAAAGAAAGTGCTGATGGCGCAAAATAAGATATATTTTAAATGGGACAACTTATTTTTATTCTTATATATGGTGTTAGGCCATATGATTTGTCAAATGAAAAAGATATATTATACGAATTACTATATTAAAATCCTGAAAAATATTGGTAAATAATTGAAACTTAAACGAATCATTATAATATTTATTTGCCAGAATTTAAATAACTTTTTCCGTAAATAGTTGCTTTTCACCCAAAAAAAAGAATTACAATGCAAAATATTTTTCAAAGTGATTTTATTCAATATTTATATCGCGATAAACATTAATAATATTCGTGAAAAACTATCATTTTCCTATTATAGCCGTTTTTTATTAACTTCATACAATCATATATTAAATAAAAATATATTTCGCGCTATTTCATTTTATTTTTGTATATATTTCAATTTATAATGCTTATTTTAAAACAAATAATTTAATAAAAACGCGCAAAATTATATATTTATGCAGAAATTATGACATATTAAATTGTTAATTAAGGCTATATAGAATAATAAAATAATTATTTCAGTTGATTATTGTAAATAAAAAATAAAAAAAATTTATATGGCAAATTGTGTAGGAATAAATGATAATTCAATCGAGTTCATTAATATCAGATTATTAAGGAGTAGATTATGCGGTAGTTGATTGAGAAAAATCAGGATTTTGCAGATTAAGGTTTTTCATTTTTTTTAACATTTCTTCAATTTTTTCTTGAGAGAAATTAGGCATTTAATTATTTTCACCGACACCGAAATTTTTCATAAGATTTTAAATATTATCCATGGAATTGGTGTATTCTGGTTATTTGGTGAGGCCAGATTAAATTTTTTGCAGAAGAGGTCCTAATTATACCATTAAATCTTGTTTTTTTTCAGTTAATTATTGTAAAGTTGGGTTAGGATGATCAAGATTCCATTATTGCAGTTGTTAATCAAAATTTTTAGCGAATTCCAAATCATCAGACGACAAATAAGAAAGAGCATCAGATGATTGACATTTACTTTGAAGGTTATTATTAATGGATTAGATATCGTTTTATAAAATAATTTTTTTCAGTTATTCTTCATCTTCTTGCCGATACAATTCAGCTTCATGAGTCATTTTTTATATGTCAAGGGCAGTAAGTCTGCCGGAATCATTTGAAATAGTGACAGATTATTATTTACCCGATTATTTTTCAACAGCTTTAACACTTAAAATACCATTTGTATCAATATCATAGGTGACCTCAATTTAAGGTTTACCACTAGGAGCTGGAGGGATTCCATCAAGTAAGAAAACACCTAATTTATTGTTATCTTTGGTGAATTTGCGTTCACCTTCATATATAACAATATTAACGCTTGATTAATTATCGGTATATGTGGTAAAGATTTCAGATTTTTAAATGGGAATGGTTGAATTTTTGGGTACAATAACTGTCATAATACCGCCGGCTGTTTCAATGCCCAGAGATATAGGTGTAACATCAAGCAAAAGTAAATCATTTGTTAAAGTATTATTACCTACGAGTATAGCACCTTGAATTGCGGCACCATAAGCGACAGCTTCATCTGGATTTATTGATTAATTTAATTACTTATTATTGAAAAATTCTCGCAAAAGTTATTAAATTTTCAAAATTCTAGTTGAACCACCCACAAGAATTACTTCATTAACTTAATTTTTACTTATTTGGGCGTCTTAAAGAACTTATTCAACAGGTAACAGGCATTTTTTAAATAAATTCAAACAAAGTTCTTCAAATTTTGCCCTTGTGAGTTTCGCTGTATAGTCTAATCCATTCGCAAGTGCTTCACACTCTATTGTTGAGTCTTGTGCTTGCGACAATATTCTTTTTGCCTTCTCACATTGTTATTTTAATTTTGATTTTGCTTTGCTATTATCTTATAAATCTATTCCTGTTTTCTTTTTGAAATCAGAAACGCAATAATCTACTAAAATATTATCAAAATCCTCTCCCCCTAAATGAGTGTCACCATTTGTTGCTCTCACTTCAAATATTCCATCTTCAATAGTCAATAATGATGTGTCAAATGTTCCTCCTCCCAAATCAAAGACCAATACATTTTATTCATTATTTTTTTTTGTGTTTAATCCATATGCTAGAGCTGCCGCAGTTGGCTCATTTATTATTCTCAATACGTCTAAATTCGCTATTTAACCCGCATCTTTTGTAGCTTTTCTTTATTGATCATTGAAATAAGCCGGCACTGTTATTACTGCTTTTGTCACTTCATGTCCTAAATATTATTCAGCGATTCTCTTTAATTTTTACAATATAAACGCTGATATTTATTCCGGTTAATATATTCTTTGTTCGCCTTTGTATTACACATTTATTTATGGTTAACCTTAGGCTCCCTCTGTCACTTTATACAATAGTTATTTCAATTCCTTTTGAACTCCTTAACTATTATAACTTTGCCCCATCAATCTTTTTACATCATATATTGTATTGTCTACATTTTTTATTTGTAAACTCTTCGCCGAATCACCTACCATTATCTCTGTATCTGTAAAACTTACATATGATGGCATTGTATTTAATCCCACATCATTTTATATTATTTCTACTTTATTATTTCTAAAAACTCCAACACATGAATAGGTTGTTCCTAAATCTATACCAATAACGCAATTTTTTTCCTACATTTTTATTGTCTTTTTTTAAACAATAATTTCCTTTCCTTTATATTTTTATTTATCGCGTTATTCTATTTCGTTTCCCATTTTAAATTTGTTTTCATTTCTCTATTTTCTAAACTTTTACCACTTATTTTTGGTTATTTCTTATTATTTTCGCGGTATTAGTTTTATTATTTGCCTGTATACTTTACACCTCACTTCGCTATTCCCAATTAACCATCTTTCTATAGATTTTTATATTTAAACACTTCTACAAAATATAAAAAAATAAAATAAATATTTTTATCCGCGATTTAATTTATATTTTCTTACCAATTCAAAATATTTGTTTTTTTCACTTTATTTAACAATTAATTAAGTTAATTCGGCTTTTCTAAAAATAATTGTAAGATATTTTTGACTTTGGCGGTAAGTATTTTTAAATTTATATTGTAATTCGGCGGGAACATATTAAAACTCTTCATTCACCGCGCAAAATAATAAATATATTTGTATTTTATTATTATATTGCCGGTCTAAAAGAATCTATTACACTTTTAATATCATTGATTTTTTCCAAAATATTATAGAACATCGCGTTTAGATACATTTGTTTTCCCCAATATTTACATAAAATAATACTTTAATATTTACCGCTTTATTAAATTTCATTTGTTAACTATTTTTATAATTAATCGCAAATGATTATTTTATTTGGAGTATTTAAGAAATTTCTGTAAAATTTGTTTATATAATTGCCGCAAAACTAAAATAATAATAAATTTTCATATATTTTAAACCGCCATTAATACAAACTGAAAATATATATTATTTCGCGGGAATATTTATTTGAATTTAAATAAATTTTAATTGTTTTTAATAATTATATACGCGAATTTTTATTAAAGAAATTATATATATATTCAAATTTTTTTTCGCGTCATAAATAAAATAATACCGTTTTGTTAACCCCCATTTTTTCATATATAATTTGTATTATTATATTATATTTTTTGCACCCCCTATCTAAACTTCTTTACTTTCTCTCCACCCCCACACATTACTGACCCCACTTGTTTTTAACAAAATTATAAAGCGCTTATTATAATCATTGTTTAAATTATTTTTCACCATTAACTATATGACTTTTTAAACGCCGCACTATAACAAACGCCGTATTTTTATTAATTTTTTTATTATATGCGTTAATATATCGCGGGATTTATTTCATATATAGTCATAAATCATATTAAACTATTTAAATTTTTAATCAAATATATAATATTTTAATCTTTTTGAATAATATAATACATGAATTTTTATTAATTAATATATTTATTGCCATTTACATATTATAATAATTCATTAATAAAATAACATCGCAATAATATTTATCTAATATGATTTTATTTCTATTTAAAAATTTAAAAAGCGGCTATTAAATACTTAATTACACATTTCATATAATATAATTTGCGCATTTTTTATTATTTTTAAATATATATAAGCGCACTTTTAATTTATTATATCATTTCTCTTTCATTCATGCCGCGATTATATTTTTTATTTTTATTTGTTTAAAAGCATAATTATTTATCGTGCTTTTATATTTATTATTTGTATATATAATATTATAATAAACGCGAATTTATGATTTTATACTCTTTTTGTTTATATATAATCATTTATATTTATATTTTGCGAATTATAATATAATTTATATCTATATTTTACGAATAATACTGTAATTTATATCTATATTTTACGAATTATACTATAATTTATATCTATATTTTGCGAATTATACTATAATTTATATTTATATTTTGCGAAATATATTATAATTTACATTTATATGTTGCATATTGGATTATAATATATGTTTTAAGGCGAATTTATTATGAATTCAATAGTATAATTTAGGCTTTATATTAAAATATGCGGGTTTCATTTAACAATATAGAAATATTCAATTAAATACTTGATAATGAATAGTAAATTAAAAAATAAAGGATTTAAAATGATTTGACCGCGATTTATATAAAATATATAGTATACAAGTTCAGTTACAAAATTAATATTTGCGCAAATATAAAATATATTTTAAATTAAACAATAATAAAAATATATAATAAATAAAGATTATCAATATTTATATGACAATATAAATGGACAAATAAATAAATTAATACATATATACAGTAAAATTTAAAGATAAATAATAGAACGGCGAGATTAAATAATTAAGCGATTAAAAAAAACAAAACATAATTAGCAAAATATAATAAATATTGAATGATAAACAGGGTTGGAATAAAGCAATATGGCAATATAATAATTATATAAAAAATAATAAGGATTTTACAAATGAAAAATAAATACCGCCTTAATATTTCACGTATTATGAACAAGATAAATATGATTTGAAATAATAGTCGCTATTTTGGAATAAAAAAATGGGGTTTATAATTTATTTTATAGATGATGAGATACAATAAAAATATTGTTATGATTTAGATGAAAAAAATACAAAAAGTATAAAATTATCATGTACAGAAATATTAACAAATGATATATATATAAATTATACGAATTGGACAACTGGTTCTGAATCGGAAATGGAGTTTTCTAGAGATGAAGATTTGACAGATTAACCAACTAATTACCAATATTATGTGATTAATCACGAAGTAGGTCATGTATTAGGATTGGCTCACCCAACAAAATAAACATTGACGCGAGCTTAATATAGCGATAACTAGTAATATTTCGCGCCTGTTATGGTTCAAATGTCTAGAGGACCTCAATTTATTGCATAAGAATATGGTAATTATAGATTAAATCACATTCCTTTGAGTTATAATACTTAAACTTATCCATTTTTTGGGGAATATAATGAACTTATTAACGGCGATTATATTATTCCAAACAATGCTATTAAAGGCGGTTTTTATTCGCCACAAAATAATTTTTCTAATTTTCGTTCTACAAATCACATATCTTGTTTTTAGTAGAATTAAATTTCTATTGCTTTCGCTATTATTTTATTTATTATTGTTATTTATATGATTTTTTCACTTATAAAACAAATTTAATATCAATGTTATTTAGACAAAATCACTCAATTGCGTCGTTGATATCATCCTAATTCTTTTGAATCGCGGTAAAATAGTCATTCGGATTTAAATCGTATAAATATTTTTACCTGAAATTTTATATTTGCTATTAATAACCTTTTAAATAGTATTTGTCATAATCTTTTTAATATTTTTTATCAACTGTTTATTTAAAAGACAAATATGAATTTCCTACTTGTATTACATTTGTTTTTTGTTTCCTATAATTTGATGATTTATGTTTTCCGCTTTATTAATATTTTGGTTAAAATTATACATCATATTATCCCGCAATTGTTCCATATTTATAACCCATTTATTTATAATGTAGGCTCATTGTGTGTTTTCAAATATATTTTTTTAAATAATTCACCCGCTTATACTTTTTATTTCGCCTCCGTTTTATTTCCTTTCATATTTAAACTTTTATTTATTTATATTTAAACCTTTATTTATTTATATTTTTTGCTTTTATAACTTATTTTCCTGCCATTTAATACTTTGCTTTATTTTTAAAAACTCAATATTTAATTATATTCTTTATTGTTTATAATTATTCCGCAAATTTACTATAATATTTCGCAAATTATTGTTTTATTTTCGCTTTTCATTTATATTTTTCGCGCATTTTTAATTATTTATTTTTCATTAATATATTGCGCTATTTTAATAATCATAAAAAAGCGAATTATTTTTTAATATAATTTTATGCAATTATATTTTTAATCGCGGATAATTTTTATATAAAATACAATTTATTGCTTTTTATTGATAATCAATTACATAATTTGAAAATTTTAATTAAACGCAAATTGTTTTCTATTATTTATATTAATAATAACACATGAAAAAGGGTATAATTTATAAAACACGAATAAGTAATGCGCCTATTGTTTTATAATAATAATAAATATTTTATTTTTGCGGGATTATATATTTAAATTAATGTATTGCCGGTATCTCATATACTATTAACAAGCGCGTTAATTAGAGTGTTTGACCAAAATTTGTTTAAAAGAATTTTAGTAATACAGAATTTAATGGAAGAATTAGAGAAATAACTTGACTTTATACAAAATAGACCGATTAAATTTTAGGAGCAATAATTTTAATTACCAATATATATATGCAAAATTAACAAATTGATTCATTAAAAATTTAAATGCGCTTTAAATAAAATTACAAAAAATAATTATTAAAAAATCAGAGATTAAATATTTTTATTATTAAACGATAATAATGTGTCGCTAATATATTAATTAATTTTTGATAAATGTATAAATAATAACCTTTTTTGCGATATTTATATATAATTAGTTATGGAAATATAAAAATAAACATAAATAATGATGTATTAATCAATAGCGCAATAAATTACAGAGCATATCAATAAACATATTTAGTTCGACAATATTTCAATAGAATAACAATTATTTATGAATAATATGTGTATTTTAATAGGCAAATTATATATGAAAAATTTATTAAGCTATGACATTTTAGTTTAACAAATATTATATATACATAGTAATTGCGAAAATGATTTTCAAGAAATGATATATAATATTATATACCAGCTTGACAAATAAAATTTTTAGTTATTAGCTGGTAAAAAAGATATATATTAAATTTTGAAATAATTATAAATGTCGCAAAATAAACGCATATAATTATTAATGTTAAATTATACTGAATAAAATGGTATTATATTGTGATTAGTATAATATAATCGCAAATAATAATAAAATAATATAAATATTTGCGCTATTTTCATAAAACAATACATTTGTTTATATATAATTACAATATATAGGTAGATATTTTTTTATTATACTTTTGTATTATAAACACTGAAAAAAAATGAATTATTTAAAAAATCTTTAATAAATAATGTATAAATATAGAATTTATTAAAAATTACAAGATAATACAAATATTTTTGTTTAAAATGGCGCGATTATGTATAAAGAATTATGTACTATAACAGGAGATAAATAGGCCATATGGCAATTATATATATTGTGTTATGATCGCGATAATAAAATAATATATATTGATAATAACCATGATTTATAGGATGAAAATATAAATAAATGCGAAATTTTAACTAAGTATCTAACTGTCAATGGAAATACATAAAAATAATAGCCGCCAATTATAATAAAAACTGGAAAAAACATTGGTAAAAAAAATTAAACCAGTGTTTTATAATAAGCACTTATTGATGCCGATTCTAAATTTAATTTCGCGCAATCAAAAAAAGAATAAGATAATTGTATAAATCCAATGTTATTAAATTTATATTCATATATTCGCATCAATAATAATTCAATATAATACAATTGCAAAAAAGATTAATTATAATTTCCAATTTATGTTTAAAGAAAATATGATGGGCTGAGATGTATTTATGTAAATAAAATACCATACACAAGAAGCAAAAAATAATTTCCTGATTTATAAATATTATAATAGCAAATGAATATATTGTTTGATACAATTCCGCGATAATATTAAATTATTTTCGATGGCGAGCTATATATACACAATACTTCTCTATAAAAACTTAATTCTATCATTAGATGCGGAAATTCAGACAAAAACAATTTAATATATAATATATTTGATATCGATATATTATAAAACAATAAATAATGCGCTTATTAATATCAATACAGATTTATTATTTTATAAACTCTTTAATAAATAATCTCGCAATATAAATTATTTAATATTGTTATTGTCGATACATTTTATGTTACATAATAATAACAATTAGATTAACTTTTAATATCTTTCATTAAATAGAAATATGAAGGCGCCGTTATTCGATAATTATCAGGTACTTATTAATATTCTATTAATGGCTGCCGATCTGATTCTGTTGTTAAATGCAAAGTAAGGTAAACTATCGACGTATTTATTTGCGGATATGATTAAGGTTAAGGCAAAGATACTGGATGTGTTATTTGGAAATGCCAAATTGGGTAAAATATATTAAATGTTGTTCAAAATAATACTATTGTATTGAGAAAAGCATAATTTGAATTTTTATAAAAATATCCCGATATTATTGAATTATTATAAAAAATACCATTTGAAATAGAATACAGTAATATGTCAGATGATGGTATTCCTTGCTAACCTAGAGGCGTGATATTTAGAAGCGACATAAATGATTGTTTAACCGAAACTTTAAGAAATTAATTGATTGAAATTGGTTTATTATATTGATAAATTATATTATTTTTTTCTTTTTTTGCGGTATTTATTTATATATATATTTCATTTAAAAAAATGATTATATATTATTTGTTTATATCTTCGGCGCATTAATATAGTATGTAATTTTTACAAAAAAGATTTTAATAAATGTCATTAAATTAATCCGATGTTTCTTTTATTGAGCCATAATATAAACCACTATAAATATAATATTTTGTTATAACCGTAAATATATAGAGTCACAAAACCCGCCTTTTTAAAAAAATTTCAATATTATAATATGATAAAAAATATAAATTAGGCCGCAATTTTATATAAGTTTTTAAAGGTTAAAAAATATTAAAAAAGTCTCAATAAAGAAATTTTTAACATTGCGTTACTATTAGTTTCTTTGAAATATACAAATGTATTAAAATTAATAAAATTGAATGATTAAATATATTTTTTTATTCATATTTATGCGCGATTATAAACAAAAATTGATTCATATTATTTATTAAACAAATATATACATATAAATGAGTATAAAATCGCTTAGTTTAATAATAAAATCATATGTTTTTTAACATATTTTATAGTTTCTAGATACAAAAAAATGCGTTTAAATACTTTTGGGTATATTATTTAAATATAATAGAAAATATTTGATAGAAAATCCGCGCAAAATATAGATGAAATTATTAAATATAAAAAATTCAATGATGATTGGTTATTAATCAATGAATAAAATTATTATTAAAAAAAATAATGCGTGTATAATATTTATCGCCAAAAATTTACCAAATATGTTTATTTTTAAAAAATATAGTAATCTTGAAAATATTAATATAACAAATTATGATTAAAATAAATTCCCTTTATAATATGATCAATGTAAAGCTGTAAATTACAATATAAACACGCGAAATTATTAATATATACGCGGACAAAATATTATACATCTAAAATTAAATACTAATTTATAATAATTACAAAATATATAATGTCCCAATTTAAAATATATTTGTATTAACAGTAATTTATAATTTAATTATACATAATCGCCTCTATTTTCCTATAAATCAATTCATGAATTTTCTCATTTATTATCATTAAAAATAACTAAAAGTTAAATAAATTCAATTGAACTATTTTAAAATATGATTAATTTGCGCAAATTAGATTTATCATATAATAATATAGTAAAAATATCTCATTTAGAAAAACTTATTAATATTGAATAATTGATTTTATAATGTAATTCAATATATAAAATAGAGGGACTTGAAACACTTGTAAATCTCAAATATTTGAATTTATCGTATTGTTTAATATAGCGTTTAAGAGGTTTGGACAAAAATATTTTACTAGAAAATTTGGATTTATCAAATAATATTATTAGAAATGTTTCAAATATAAACAATTTGCCGCGTTTATTTAAACTTAATTTAGATAAAAATCAAATATAATCCATTCAAAATGTAGAAATTTTACAAAATATAACTTATTTATCTATGAAACATTCATCAATCGATTCTTTTAGCGATAAATAATAATTGTATAATTTAAAATATTTATATGTTCACGGCGCTTTTATTAAAACTCCATCATAATTGACTTTTTTGACAAAATTGATTGTTTTAGATTTAACTTAATGCGGCCTTTAATATATACCATCCTTTAGCTCTCTCAAATAATTATAAAAACTTATTTTGCCGTACGCAAATAATATTTCATCTCTTAATTTATTTTAAAATAAGGCTCTTAAACATTTAGAATTTTACGCAAATCCTTATTTCAATCAATAAGAAAACCACTTTCTTAATTATACAAATGTTGAATCTTTCTATAGATTGCGCTGTTTATCAATCAACAATGCCTATTTTATAAGAGGTCTTCCGCTCCTCATCAATCTCACTCGCTTAAAAATTTCATTTATAAATCAATATAAATAATTTAATATTAATCTCTCTTAAAAGCGTGATATTTTATAATTTATTTCTTAATGATTAATTTAATGCGCAAAATATACTTATATTTTTTTTTATTTCAATATATTCGCTATTTTTAACATTATATTTGATTTTATATAACCCCGCGCTTTTTTTAATATAAATTATTTTTTCCATATTACTAATTTGTGTTATTATTTAAAAACTTTTTGATTAACACATTTAAAGTCTTTTTCGTTAATATATTTTTATTCTATTGCCATAAATAAATTATGCGTTATTTTATTATTTTTATTTTTGCGCTTTTATATTATTTTGTTTTTTTAATTTTTTAAATATATTATCCGCGCTTATATATAATTAATTTAAAGTAATAAACTATTTTATAATCAATTATTCGGTTAATTTTATTATTGTTTTCGTTATATATTGTTTAATATTTTGAATTTAAATTATTTTGATTTTATATTTATCGCCGCAATTGTATGACATTAAATACTATTTTAATTTCATTTACAAGTTATTATTGTTTTTAATTCGCCTTTATTTTTGGGTTTTATTATATTATTTTCGCGATTTTAATACAATATTTATATATAAACGCAATATATAATACTTTTCTTTTCTATTTATGCGGCTAAATAAATAAAACTGATAATTATTCACCATTAAATACAATTTATTATGTCAATATTTTAATATACCGAAGTTTTTATGTTTATAATATTTGCATTTAATAAATTAAAATACATTTTCGCGGATTATATAATAATAATTTGTTATTTCATATAATATTGAGACGCAAATTAAATGCATAAATTAATAATATATCGCGGTATTTATAAAACTTTTTTGACAGTATAGAAACTATTTTAAAGTTCTATTATATAATTTGATAACATAAAAATTAAAATATAAACAAATATTATTAAATATGCATGTATTTTGCGATGAAATATATTATGTTTGTTTATAAAGGCGAAAATTATATTTTATTAAAGCGTACTATATATTATGTGAAATAGTCTTTAAAAAAAAGATAAAAAGTAATTAATAAATGAAAGAAAATGAGGATTTATATGATGTATACAAATTATAAGATTGCATATAATACAAAAAAATAGAATTATAATAAAATAAATAAGAAACAAAAAGTGGCGAAAATTATTAATAAAATAGATATTTGAAAGAGTAAAATAAATAAAATATGAGGCAAATTATATGGGACAACTATATAGGCGAATATATTGGAGTGTATAAATGTATGTGTTGTTTGTAAAATGAAATAAAATAGGCGAGTTTTTATATTGGAAATATTCATAAAAATAAATTGAAAAATAATATAAAAAATATGGCGCCAATATGTCATTATTGTAAAAAACAAATGAAATACATGACAATATTAGAATATATATAGAAAAATAATATTAAAAATTCATATTTTAATGCAGAAAATTATTTATAAAATATTAAAAAATAAGTATAAATTCGCAACGTAAATGTACGAAATGTTATAATAAAATAGTATGGAAATGAATTGATAGGAAATTTGTTTATGTTAAAGTAATTATCAATATAATTTGAGAAGGTGTATTTTTTTGAATAATGGCGAGATGAATATATATTGCTTGAATAACGCAAAAATAAATAAGATAATTATTATAATTATATAATTTATTGCGCGGATACAAATTAAATAATAAATTAAATAAAAACAAAAGCGCCTTTCTATTGTTTTGCAGATAAATAAATTGAATTTTTAGTAAAGAAACAAAATAGTGAAAATGCATTTGAATGGGTTTAATATAATGATAAATAAAACATATTTTTATAAAAAGAACAAAGAAACTTTTGTTTTTGCGGTAATAAAGCAGAATATTGTTAAATATGTATTAATCATTTGCGAAGTTTTAGAGATGCCCAATGGTAATAAACCATATAAATGTTTATTAATTTTGATTCTATATTATTTTGCGATTGTAATTTTATTTAAAATATTATATAATACCGCGATTTTTAATATAATTGGATTAATAGTAACTAAATTTTGTATAAGTAATATCGCAATGTTTTAATCGCCATCGTTAATGACTATGGAATTTATAAATTATTTTAAATTTAACCTTATACACGCCAACTTTGATATAATATTTATTAAAAGATTTTCTATATATACCATAAATATCTATGAAAAAAATAAAATCAATATTCAAAGTTATACGATGTTAGTATTTGTAACTGATTGGAAAATAAACTTTAAGCCCTAATTTAATTGATTAAAACGCGAAAAATAATATAAATTAACAATAAGTTATATATAAGTATCCTGCTTTAAATGACTCAGATGATTCAGATGGATCATATTTTTCGCATCAAGTTTCATTAAATTAATAAATATAACCACAAATTAAAGATAATATCAATATTATTTGCAATTATCAACACGTGTTTAATTAAAAAGGCGAAAAAATTTTTTGTTATTATAATAATTATTTTGATGAACTTTTACCGGATAAAAATATAAAGTCATGTATTGATTTGGTTAATATTTAGAATTCTTAAATAATTGAATAAGAAAATACAAAAAATAACCATATTTTATTTGAAAATATAGAATAAAAGGCGATAATAAATATGCGATAAAGTAATTAAAAAAACGATTTTTAGAGTGAAAAGGTGGTTTGGGATTAAATTGTAAACTCATAAAGTGAAAAGCAAATGAAAGTGAATTATTTTTAATATAAGAACGTAAATTTTTCGCAAATAATGAATTATTATAGATAAAATAAATAAAAAGATAGATAAAAAATGAATATATATAAATATTGCAATAAACAATGGATAAAGTACGAAATACAATAACTTAAAAGGTAACAGAAGCAATATAAAGTCGCTACAAATAACAATTAGACTAATATAATACGCAATTAGAAAATTTAAGATAAGATTATCAGCGCGTGTAAAATTTGAATTAAGAAAGGCGATTTGTTTGTTTTGACCCTGAACTTGCCTCGATCAAGGGACAAATGCGCGGTATTGAAGCTAATTAACATTATTTACAATTGCATATTGTTACTTTAATTGATGAAAACATTTAAAGGCAAATTAATTTCATTGAAACGCGTCTTTCATTAAACAAATAAAAAATATTATTTATATATCGCAAAGATGAATAAAATTAATGTCGTATTTGTTAAAATGACAAATATATTGTTTAATGGGGATGTGCTCTCGATACTTGTAGAAATTCTAATAACATTTGTGGACCTTGTTTTCAATAAAATCTTTATTTTTATGGCCGATGTCCCTTATGCAGAACATAGTATCACTGAAAAAATATGTTTAATTTATTCTATTATGATTTGTGAAAATTCGCACTGATGATTGAAAAATAAAATATATTTTTTTCCTCCTATATAATATTAAAATTATTTTGTATTTTTACCTTTAAAATTTGGCATTTATATTTATTCAATTCTATATAATCGCGCTTTAAACATTTTTACAAATCATAAAAATATTTGCATGTGTATTGAGTTAATGATATATTAAACTTTAAAAGCGACATTTAATACGGCCACAAATCATAATACTATTCCAACTTATCGGCCATAAAACTTGTCGCAAAAATAAAATTTTAATAATTTAATAACCACCAATCTACGCAAGTATTACACAATTTATAATTTAACATTTTGCTTAAAAGATTTTTTTAAATCGCTCTTTACTTACATATTATAATATTTTCGCGCTCAATTCAACATAAAAGTCGCTTTAAATCTTTATCTGCCAAACATTTATTATTCGTAATTCTTATTATTTTTTGCGGTAATTACAACAACCCGCATTATTGAATGATGGTTATAATGTTTAAATAATAGTAAAATTGGCGTTATATTATTTATTTTATTAATTTTGATTATAAATTGCGCGGGTTAATATCTATTAAATTAACAATTATATCAATTATTCTTTGAAATTAATAGTAAGGTTTATTTCAAAAATGTTCAGAACTTTAATTTTCTTAAATTAAAAATAAAAAAATCATAAATATATTCGCGGCTATTGATATATACATATACATTCGCTATATTAATATATACATTTGCAATAATTAATAAATACATTTGCAATAATTAATAAAAGCGCGAATTTTATAAAATAAATAAGTGTTTAAAAAAGACGAAAATTAATACATTTATCAATGAGAGTTCATAAATAATTATATTAATTGTAATTATAATAGAATTTTATCAACGCATATTCTACGATTAAATTTAAAATCGGCGGTTTTTTTAAATAAAAATAAATATTTTTTCTCATAATATAAAATTAGTCGCCATATAATTATACAAATGCATAAAGTCTAATATAGAATACAATACATTTCCGCATTATTTCGCGTTATAAATATTATTTATATTTTCTCTTTTTACAAAAATTTATGTGTTTATTTTTAAAGTCGGAATTATAAGTTGTATAAAGTTTATTTAGAATTTTTGCAAGTATTATTTACCCGCGATTTTCTAAACATTATTTTATTATTTATGAATTTCTATTATATTTTTGAATTAGCATATTTTTAATTTGAAAAATGCGTTATTGTATATTGAATTAAAGCAAAGATTAATATTTACAATGTATGAAGTTATTAATTATGAAAATGACTGGGGTTTTTAATTTTTTGAATCGGCTATTTTTATATTATTTTTCAAGTTTAGCGAATTATAGATTACTATAAAAATATTTAAAGAATTATCAATAATATTAAACGTCCATTATCCTATAATAGAACAAAAAGAATTTGTAAATTATTTCGCATTATTATATATAAAAAAAGTAATTATTTATCTATGATTTATAAAATTTAATTTATTGATATATTTGCTAAATAATTGAATAATAGGCGGGATTTATATAATAATTATATGTCATTAAAAAATAAATATTCGGTTGTAATTATAATATATTAAAAGCGATTGTTTATAAAAATAAACCTTTGCGCGAATTTGAAAAGAGATGATGCAAAGTCAATCATTAAAATCTAAATTTATACAATGAAATTTTATTATTGCGCAAAATTTATAACAATCGCATTATTTAAATGATAAACTTTTATAAATAATAAATATAATATATGGTTTTATAGAAATATTGCGACCTTTTAAACATTTAATTTATAATTTCTGCGAATAAATATATGTTTGCGTATTTAGAAAATATCTGTATATAAATATAGATATTTAAAAATTATTTTGCGAAGTTAAATTAATTAAAAATTCTATGCAAATTAGATATTTAAATATAACTTTTCGCAATAAATATTATGAAATTATAATTAAAAATTTTACTATATAGTGTATAACATCCGCCATCTATCATTTATAATCCGCGCAAATAATAATGCAAATAAATCAAAATATAATATAAACTTTTTTATAAATTAATATAAAATTTGAATATACAAATATATAGATTTGCAAATAGATAGCGCACTATATAAATGAATATGAGATAGTTGAAGGAATATATTATATATAAATACCAAAATAATTAATTATTAATGTGGTTTAAAGAGAAATAAAAAAAAATTAACATTATATAAATATATTGATTTTCAAATGGAAAGAGCGCCACAATGTAAATATTAAAATGCATATAGATTATTTGAGGCAATAAATATATAGAAATTTGTGTATATAATATGGAAAATATGCGATATTATTTAGATATATAGGACGCATATATTGAAAAAATGAAAAAAATTATGATAAATATTAAGACAAATAGAATATCAATGTAATCAGAGTAAATTACAAATAAAGACGAAATTTAATAAATAATAAATAAAGTTAAATAAGAGGAATTTTAAGGATTAATAAGATTTAGCGAGCAAAAAAAAAAGGAATTATTTAAAAAAATCCTTTTAAATCACAAAAATATAGATTACCAAATTTTGAAGAAAATGCTTTAAATTAAAGAAGAAATTATTATTTAGGATGAATTAATTGTTTAGGAAAAAAATTCTATAGATGAAGAAACAAAAGAAACGGCAACATAAATAGAATAATAGCAAATTAAAAACGAAAATATAGACATAGATACATTTATAAGTTAATTAAAGGCAGAATATTATCCGGGTATTATAAAATTTAGTATTGATAAAAAACAAAAATTATATTAATAATTAAAGGGAAAATATTAAGATAATATTATTTGCCAAAAATTAAAATGTAAATTGAGTGATATTATGATATAATAGATTGAACAATAGTAAATTATTGAACAAAACATTATTATAGAGAAAAAACAAGAATTTATTATAGAATAAGATGGTTAAATATAAGAGAAGCCACAAGAATAAAAACAAAAATAATAACCATCAAAATTATGGCTATAAAAATTTGAGGAATTAAAATAATTTGTCAATGAAAATAAAAAGTTACCTGGTGATTAAAAAGTGTTTGAAAATAATATTAATATAAATTTGCGCGAAATATAATTATCATAATGGTTTAATTAGCAAAAACAAAAGAAAATTTCATATGATGAATGGGATATATTTTTATAAAATATGCCATAATAAGTATATGAAAATGATTGTTCAATTGAATAATTATACAAACTTGATATATTTAATGCGCAATAAGAAGAATGGATATAATAATAACACTTATTATCTATGAAAGGAAAAAAACCTTATAATAATCAAGAATAATAGCAATAATGGATTAATTTTATCAATGAAAAAGAAGTTTAAATTGTGGATTCAGAATGGCAATAGAATTATGATTAACTGCTATCTTATATAAAATTAAATAATAAATTACCAAAAAGCTCAAAATAATAACCATAGGAAGATATTGTAAATGTCATAAGTAAATGGTACAAATAATAAAATAAATTATTTGATGATAGACAATAATTATTTGCCTATAATTAATATTTTGTAAAATGGTAATAAATATAATAATTTGTCAATGATAGCAATTTAAATAATACTTAAGCGAAGTCATAAAAAATGTACACACAAAAAATAGATGTTTTGCGATAAAAATTTTAGTCAGGAAGTATTTAAAGCGACCAGCTTTATTAATAAATAACCCAGATTTGTAAAGTTTACAATCCGCAATAATGTCAAAGTATTTATAATGATATTATAAACAATTCCGAAAAGGTTACTCATATTACTTTTAATGATTAATAACCTCTTGTTCAACAATAAACAAAATCATCGGTTCAATATATATTAGATTTGACGCGATTTTTATAAAATAATAAAATAACTTTTGTCAATAATTATATAAATACAATAATATAGTTTGTTGAAGAATAGCTCAAAAAGTACCAAGTTCAAAACGATGATAATGACGATCTTTAATCATTTTCAGATATTAGTGATATGAATATATAACCCCTTTATATTTAAATTATAAATAAATGTATGATTGAACTTCATTAAAAAAACAATTTATCATAATAATCTCTTGATTTGGCTCTTATTGAATATTTATCAAAACTATGTAATGTTTCTAGCAACTATGTTATAGAAGATTTGAATAAAGCCCAAAAAGAGAGACAAAGAGAATTTTATGATAAACTTGCGAAAGAAATAATACCTCAATATTCTCCTGAAGCCATTGATAATTAACTTAATAAAATATTCACTTTGTTAAATAATTAAAACGACAAATGAATGAATCTATTTTATTTGATTAATATTTTTTTTTTATCTATTTTACCGCCAAAAATATGAAAAATTACAATAAATTAGTTGATATAACCTTTTTGATATTATATACATCTATATTATATCTTGTATTTTGGGTTCTTTATATTAAAAATTATAATTAAATCTATCAAAATTGCTATAAAAAAATAAACACAGTAAATTTAGAAATAATTTGATTCGCGTTTTTAATATTTTCATTTTATCACTTATTCATTTTAATCTATGCGCAAAATTATCCCACCAAATACTTTTTTTTATACATTTCCTTTGTATTTAATTTCGCAAATAATTATTTTATATAACTCCTATTTTATTTCAACTTTATTTTATTTTTTAATTTCGCGATCATATCTTCTTTTATTATACAATCACATTGTATTATATTCTATTTTATTATATTTTTACAGTATTATATTCTATTTTATTATATTTTTACAGTATTATATTCTATTTTATTATATTTTTGCGGTATTATATTCGTATTTTCGCGATATTTATTATATTTAATGATAAAAATATGAATATAAAGAATTATTACATTCGCGAATATTTTGTTTTTATAAAAAAGTTTTATTGAATTATTAATATATAATAACGCGATATATAATTTTTATAATAAATTTCCATTCAATATTACACATGTCTGTTTTATAAATAAATTCAAATATATAATATTTTTATTTTGCATTATAATAGATTAGTATAAAATCATTTTGGCGGTATTAATTATAAATCATAGTTTTTACTTTATATCGCGCTCTAGTTTATAATATTTCATGCGATTATTGTGTATTTTCCTATAAATTACAAAATATTATGATTAATCAAATACTTATTTACAAATATTGTTTTTATGAGTTCGCAATTTACGAATATAAATTATAGCCCGATAATCATATTACGGCAAATTATTACAATATTTTTGATATTTTTATTATAAATGTATTATTTTCGCCGCAATAAATATCATATTACATATTATATAGAATAAAATGCGAAATTATTTCCAACTATATAACAAATAAATGTTAATAGATTATATTTATAAATATTAATGCACCGGAAATACACAAAATGTGAATATCGTGGTGAAAAACAAAATAATAAACAATGTTTCAATATAATAAAAACAATATATAATAAATGACGCAAAATATAATAAATAGAAATTATTTGTAATAATAGAGTTTTAGTAAATGGCGGTGATTTATAATTTGAGGTGTATAATAAGGCGGTGATTTATAATTTGAGGTGTATAATAAGGGGTGATTTATAATTTGAGGTGTATAATAAGGGGTGATTTATAATTTGAGGTGTATAATAAGGGGTAATTTATAATATGAAATATAATAGAAGATCACTTTTATTCTTGAATATGTTTTTCTAATAAAGATAATAAAAATTATATATCAACCAATTTTTTATAATCATATATAAGTATATCGAAATCATTATAATTTGTGATACCTTGCCCCTATTTCATTTATATAGTGATATATTTGCCGATTTCATATTATTTTTTAAGATATTTTTAACTATAAATGTATTTATTTTGGCGGCTACCAATATATTTAATATTATTTTGCAAATATTTAGGATACGTTCTGGAAATCTATATAATATAAAGCGTTTATTTATTAGTAATATTTTTGACAATATCTTTTAAATACTTATTATTATCGCAAATAAGAAGATATTTAAAGCGGTCAAAATTAATATTTTTGATATTATTCACGAAATAAATATTGTCGTGGTTAATAATTTATTAATTAATATCAATCATTTCGATTTCGTAAAATTTTTTTTGTTTTTAAGAAGGAATTACAATTTGTTTACCATTATCATAAACTAATATGTTTTTTATAGGATTAAATTCATCATATATAGAAATAATAAGCTAAATTAATTTGATATAACTTTAATGGGAGAAATAATTGAATTAATACCTTGAACAGACGGTTTTAATAAAGTCATATATATTAACTTTGTCAATACTAATAATTTTAAAGAATTTGCCGTTTATATAAATGCGTTAATTATAAATATCAATATAAAAATTATAAAATTCCATATTATTAAGAATATTATCATTGATATTTAAAAATATATCATTGCCCTATAAGTTTTATAATATAGACAGTAATTCAATAATATCTTGATTGATATTTTTAGTTTTTTTAAACTTTTAAGCCCGATTAATATAAATCATATTTTAATGCGGAATTTCTAATAATTATTAGTTCATTTATATTTTATATTAAATAATAATTTCGGCAAAATAATAAAAACGTCAAAAAAGTATTAATATCAATATCCGCAAAATATGATGTTTTCATAATTATTTTATTGCTTTAAAAGATGATTTTATATAATTTACCCGCGAGTTTTATTTAAAAAAATGATTTGAGACGGTACCCATAGATTGTAATATGTATTAAAATATTATATTGGTTTATATTTTATTGCTATTTCTTAAAAACATAATTTTTTATTTAAAATCACTTTATTTCAAAATGGCGCAAATAATATATTTTGTATTTTTCTGTCAAATCGTTTTGCAATATTTATAAATACATTGAAAATAGAACTTATTCATAAAGTTATTCTATTATTGACGGATTTATTAACAAATATGTTATATTAAGCGCGATTTTTTATTATAAATTTTGGCTTAAATTACATAATTTCACATTATATAGCACAAAATCATATGGTTTATATTATATATAAGTAAACACAATAATTATAATATGAAAAAATAATAAATAAAATATAATTATACACAATATATTAAAATAAATTATTTTTATTGACCGAAATAAATGTATAAAACTGAAAATAAAAACGATAGAACGCAAATAGATAATTTAAAAAAATTGAAAGTTTAAATGGGAGGTGGTAAATAGAGATTATTAAGAAAATTAAAAAAAGCGCGATAAAATAATGGTATGAATGCGGCTGAATATATAGATAAAGAAGATATAGCCGGTGCCGCATTAGATTTAACACCATAAGGAAGAACCGCAAAATTAGTTATATAAATTATTATTTTATTCTTTTACGCTATAAACGTTGTTTTTATGATTGTCGGACCATATCAAGCTATAAAAGGATATACCTCTGGAAAATATATTATGGCTATGGGATGGTGGGCATTTTTAATTTATTTATGCGTAAAAATAGGCAAATATGTATTTTGATTTAGATATTCTATAGAATATATTTAAAGTTATATTATATAAATCTCGCGTTTAATTATCAAAAATATTAAATTATATACAAAAATATGTAGACAGAATACAAAAATAAATAGAGAGAATTATATTATTTTGACAATAACGGAACAACATTTATGCACGTATTAACTAAAAATTAAATTATTATGTATATGGATTAAGGTAATCCATCTGGCAATTATGATTTGGCAAATCGCTCAAATAATAAAATTTCTCATTTATAAAATGAAATTATCTTTTAATTATTGGGAAGTCATACAAAAAAACACTCATATTATTGTATTTTGACTTCTGGCGCGACTGAATCTAATAATACCATTTTAAAATAAATTTGCTGTAATTAACAAGGTGTTATTTCATCAAATATTGAGCATAAATCAGTTTTATAATCTCTCGCTTCATAGAAAAATTAAAATCACCAAATTATTGAAGTTGATAGTAATGGTATTATTGAATGGAAACATATTTTTCCTAAAATACAAAAAAATACCATTTTAATATCTATTTAACACGCGAATAATGAAACAGGAATAATGAATGACATTTAATAAATAGGCTTATCTCTTCACGAATTGAATAAAGACAGAAAAAAATAAAAATTAAATCGCATATTTTTTCACAGCGATATATCTTAAACGTTTGGTAAATATCAAGTATTACTTGACGATTTTCATATTGACGCTGTTTCTTTATCTATGCATAAATTATATGGGCCTAGTGGTGTCGGTGCTCTCGTTTGTAGCAATAAATTAATTAAATAAATTTAAAAAAAACCTCTTATTTGCGGTTAATAATATAATTAATTGAGAGGCGGTACTGAAAATGTATCTCTTATTGCCGGCGCTCTTGAAGCACTTCGTATATATACTATTAACAGACCCCTCAAAAATTAACGTGTTCTCTCTGTTCGCAATTATTTAATCGAGCAAATTCATTAAATTTTATGTAATATCAATACGCATACTGATAAAACTGATACTTTCATTCAATATTGGAAAGATAAAAAAACAAATAATATTATTTAATCTATAGCGAAAAAATAGAAATCTCCTTGTGTTTATGGACTTATTATTACAAATTTAAAATAATCTATGGTTAACACACTCAATATTTCATTCTTTGCCGCCATTAATTAATAAGTTGATGGATTGTGCGGTCATATTATTCAAGACTTTTTATAAAATAACAATGTTATTGTCTCTACTGGATCAGTTTGCAATACCGGATTCACCAGTACTGTTTTAGAAAATATGAAAATTGATAAATAACTTAGAATCGGCACCATTCGTATATCTTTATCAGATCATACACTTGAATACGAAATTAATATTCTATGTCAATATCTCTAACAAACAATCGAATAATAACTGGCAAATCTTATTAAAAAAGCAAAAAAAAAACATAATTGATTTTTATTTATTACACTTATTTATATTTACCGCGATTATTATCGTCTTATATATTTATTTATCTATCATTTCCGCACAATTTTAATTATTTTCATTTATTTTAGTTTATTACATCATTATAATCTTATTTTTTTCCCGAAAAGAAAATTCCAGCTCGTGCATAACGGTACTTGTAACTATTCATAAAATTATATTTTATTTGCGCCTCTTTTTCTAATTAATCATATTCTTATTAATTTCCACTAAATTTATCTTTTTCTTTTTAAAAGGTATCTTTAATTTATTCTAGTGCCGATACAGTCGATTTTGATAACTACATACATTTTCCATGTCCTGGAGCGTAATTATCAACCCCAGTTATTACTATTGTTAAATAAAACAGTATTGCTATAAATGCCAAACATGCCGATTCACCTATTTTCCCCTTTTAAGTAAGTACTTAGGCGCCCACCATAAAACATACAACTATTACCATTATTATAATTCTCACACATATTTATCGGCGCTTCACACTAACTATTAATTTATCTATATTCGCATCCATTGGTTCTATATATTTTTCATAAAATTAATTTTTACTCAATTTTGTTTCTGTATTTTATTTTAAATCCGGATCTGTTGTATTTATTTTTTGATATTAATATATTTATGCTTCATTTATTTCGCGTTCTTTTTGTTTCAATAATGGATTCTTTGCCGGTAAAAGATATTTTTAGTGAATCTAAGGAAGTGTTAATTATTCCTTTTTATTTTAAGGTGAAAGTAAATCGGTCTCCGAAGAATTTGAATCGGTTGTTAGAGCAACAGATGATGAATGTTACATTTTAAGATATTAAAAAAAAAATACAAATATAAATTATTAACGTATATATTTTGAAAATTTAATGAGTCTGCTCAAATAGCAAAAAAGTTTTTTAATAACTTTTAAATTATAATTTCAAATTGCAAATTTATAATAGTATAGGAAACATTAAATAAAGAAAATCATAATATTAATAAGTTTCGCTTAATTTAAAAACATAATAAAAAACGTAAAAATTTCAAATATGAATATTGTCAAAATATAATATGGGTATTTAATATAAAATAAGCAAATATTCAATATTAATATAAAGAAACCAATAATTAAATATGTTTCGCGAACAATTAAATTATTTTGTATAAAAAAATCCCCGGAACAGTTTAAATTTTGATAATAGCAAATAAATATTTCGATTTTTTTTATATTTTCTACACCCGTGCTTTATTTTGTCCTCATAAATGCTTATTAAACGAAGTTCTTTTATTTAAACATATAAAATACGCGAAATTTGTTATTTATTTATATTTTAACTGTTAATTATACAAAAAATTTTTGCGGTAATATAATATTTATCCATTGAAATATAATAAATAAAATATATGTATGTATTTATATATGAACATTAAATGAATACCTATAAATTAAATGTATGGCGCAATAATAATGTTTAAACAATAAATAGTATAATACCAAAAGATAAAATAACAAAGAATATAGAATGTATATAATTTTATTTGAGGAAATTATCAATTGCGCCAAATAAATATTTATGTATATTATTAATATAATCAAATATAAGAAGATTCATATGTTAAAAAAAATATAAATAAATGATAAAAAATAAGACACAAAGGCAAACCATCACCAAACAAGCAGAAATAAATATAATTAGTTTAAAAAAAACCGGGAAAGTTATATAAATAAGACATAAAAAAAATAATTATAGCGAATAAAAAAGAAATATTAAAATAAGAACTGTAATTATAGGATAAAAATATATTCATACAATATTTGCGCAAAAGAATGATAAAATGTGAATTATTGAGTGTAAGTATTAAATACAAACAAATATTGAAAGTGTTAAAATATAAAATTGGCGGATAATATAAGCGAAATAATTAATTAATATATAAAAATATATTTTATATGATATAAAAATGAGTATTTTTTCGAAATCATTATTATAAATATAATCAGAAAATAGTAAATATAATTTGTAACTGGAAGTATAAAATAATGGAGAAATAATATATAATGTCAATGGTTTATAAACGGACATAAATAATTAAATATGCCAATTTGCAGTGACGCCAAACTATTAGTAAAATGAATTATCAAAAGACGTATAATTATAAACAAATATAGGCCAAAACATTTTTTTATAAGACGGAAATATAATAATAAATGGTGAAATAGGGCAAAATTATTATGTATAATTTTAACCAGGAATATATTATACCCCAGATTCATATATGTAATTGAAATATGTGCTTAAATACTTAAATAATAATAATAATCAATATGATAATTATTTAAATAAATAAGCGAATTTACATATAATGTAAAAAAATATGATGATAAATATATAACCGCGAAATAGCACATATTTATTAACATTATAAAAAAATGGGTAGAATATATTCAATGTATATACTCAATATGCGTAAAATACGAAAAATATATATTAAATAAGGCCAATAACAATAATAATATAAAAGATTATAGGATAATAATCATCATTATAAGACGGGCTCACTCAATCTTTGTATAAAAACTCTTGAAGATGATTTAACTTATACAACGTCTCTGGCATTGGTTAATTTAAATTTGTATTCCATTGGTTATTACCCGACGACTTCAATGGAAAAACTACCTTCGCCTGAAATGGATCCTAATTTACTTCCTATGGCATCAATAATATCTTGCGAATGTTGGGATAAAGTGTTTTGAGGATAGCTCCACATTCCAAAAACAGGTTCGTCCATATTAGAAACAATAGATAAATCTGTTTTATGCATGACTAAATATGTGGCGGGTTATAATACAACATGGCCATTATTTGCTACATATGATATCATTGACCCAACCGATTATTCAAGAACTTAATAGGTAATATCAATATCTGATTAAGATGTTGCTGAATCAATATTACTTCCCAACTAAATACATAAGAAATCCCTATCATTTGCGGTGTTAATTCTGTCATCAACATATTTTTTATTTGCCGCGTCAAATGGATTAGTAGGTAAAGAAACATTAATAATTGGTTGACTTGACATATTTAATTATTTATGTGATTATGCACCCGCTTTTGAAACATGGAAAAGCTCTACACCATCATAATTATGAGACAGTACATCATCCTATAGCTTTAAACTTGATACTTTTTGTTCAGTTGACACTGTATTCAAAGTTGTTACTGTATCATTAATATACAAACTTTTATTACCGGCAACTTATGCTTATAATGATCTTTAATCTGTAGTATCGTCATATGTAACTTTAAAATTCATCATAGCACCTAATGATTTAATTCCGCCGTCTGTATCAAGTTTTTGTAAGTCACTTACAATTTTCAATTGAGAGTGGTCGTCAACTCTTGCCGTCACATATTAGCTATTCACATTTGATAGGTTAGCCATTTTATGAACACTATAAAAAAAAATATTTTTAATTATATAGCCTAAATTCGCGACATATTAACTTTCGCGCTATCAATTTATTTTGTTAACTTCTTAATACCTATTTTTTTCTATAAAAAAGCGCTATATAAATACAACTTTAAAATTTATATGAACTGTTAATCGTCAAAATTAAATTAACTTATGCAAAAGGTTATTAAATCATACTCTTTTCAATATGTTTTAGATTATTTATAAATTAAATAATTATTAAATGTATATTTTTCCATATTATAACACAATAATAGAACTTATTTATTGAAAAAACAAAGAAAAATATCATTTAATATTTTATAATACAATAATTTTTCATTGCGCGGATTTAAAAAAATAAATCAATTAATTGTAAAAGGTGAATCGGCGATTCTTATAATACCAATAAAAAATTTACCAAATATTAATATTTTCCGCAAAAATTATCAATTAAATCAAATTAATATTAAAAGATTTTGTATTAATAGATATCATTTAAATAACTTTAATAGCGCAAAGGCAAAATATTATTAAATTAATTATGAGGGAATTATAAATAATTTGGAGCATTTAAAAGAACACTCTTTATAATATTTATAAATATATTCTGATAATAGTTATATAAATAATATTAATATTTTGCGCAATTTACATCATTTAAAAATATAATTTAATTAGTTCGATTAATAGAATATTGATTTTTATAATAATTTGCGGTCACTTATTGTAAATTATAATTAAATTTATTAAATTATGCCTCTTCGCCGTATAAATCTTTTATAGCATCTTGATTTGTCTTATAATAATATTATATAAATCGCAAATTTAGAACATTTGATTGAACTTAAATCTTTAATTCTCGCCCATAATAATATTGAAAAAATACAAAATTTAGATAATTTATTTAAATTAAAAAAAATTGTGCTAAAATCTAATAATATTTCTATTATATAAGGATTATAAAATTTGCATAATCTTGAATATTTAGACTTACAAAGTTGTTTAATATAAAATATTGACGGCTTATAAAATAATACCGCCCTGAAATATCTTAATTTATCAAATAATGACATAAAATAAATTAGGGGCCTCAATAATTAACACAATCTTTAACAATTATATTTAAATAATAATGATATTAAATGTATTAGAAATTTGGATTCATTGTGTAAATTAAAAAAACTTTATTTATAAAATACCCGCATATATAATATAAAAACCGATTTTACTTCCAATAAACTATAATTTTTAACTATTTAAGGTGCGGTTATTACCAGTGCCCCGCCTATTAATTAAATTCGATCATTGATTGAACTCGATTTATAAAATTGCACTATTCGAACCGCTTTCGAACTAACTTATCTTAATAATTTATAAAAATTATAAATTTCCTTCTTTTATGGCTTACAAAATACTCTTGATATAGCACATAATTCACTTAAATTCCTCAAAATATACGCAAATAATTCGTATAATATTTCATCTATAGAACGTTTATAATCTATTAATATTTGTTTATTCAAAAATTTAAGAACTCTCGTTGTTTTTAATGCTTATCGTATAGATGGTTTATAATACCTGGTCAAATTAAATACTTTAAATATAAAACATGTGTAAATATTCGAATCAAATGATTTATTTATTTAAAATAATGCCCACAAAGTATTTATAAAATATTATAGAAACTATATTAATGATACAATTTATTATTTGCCAAAAAATAATGATGATTTATAATGAATAAACTGCTATAATATTTTATTTTTTATCGCTATAAAATTAATTAAAAATGCAAATAAATATTAAAATTATATAAGTTCATAAAAATTAATAATATTATCTTCGCATTTGATATTCGCATTTATTTAATTTATCACAAATAATTTAAAATATAATATTTATGTGTCAATTTTCAAAAAAATACTCAAAATAATATAAATCGCGAATATATTAAGCGCGAAACGGTTGATTATAATTAAATAGTAACTTGAATTTAATATAATTTTGCGAACATAGTTTTAATAATAATAAACTTAAAAAAATTTATATTTATAAATATAAAAACTCGCTCATTATTTTATACGCGCACAACTATAATTGAGTAGGTAAGTATTTTTATTTTGCTGAAAATTAGTTTAAATAGTTACAAAAATTATATATAAAAACAATATTAAAGCGCGATAATTTAATATTTATAAAAAAAATAGATTAATTTAATGCGCAATATAATAAAATGTACATTTATAAATATCGCGTATTTTAGTATTTATAGTTTTTAATAGTTGCGCAAATTATATAGGAAACATGTTTTATAAAAAGATTGAAATAATTAAAATAATAAAGATTTTGATATTTATAAATAATTCCCCGCGATTTTTTTAAACAAATTTATTTTATATAAGCGCAAATATTAAAAATCAATACAGTTAATGATTTATTGCGCTAATAATTTTATTATAAGTTTTAAAATAAATCACATTTGCATCGGTAAAAGATAAATAATTCTTGATTATTATACAAATAAATAAACACAAACTTCAACTAATAATAAATCGTGTGAGAAATATAATAAAATGCGCAAATATATTATTATATGTATTTTTTAATATATGGCGGTACTTTAATATAATGTGTAAAAAATGCTGATAAATTATCTTCTCGATTTACATATTTTGATTTATTTATATTAGCCATTAAATAATTCATGGTTTTTATTATTTTCATATTTATTCATTTCACTTATATCGCAATTATTAAAAAATAACAATAATAAATGGAAATTAATGTCTATGAATTAGTTAATAAATTAAAATGTTTTTTGATAAAATCACCAATAATTGTATAGACTTTTTGCGCGTTTAAATAGAAAATAATATTAAACATTTGTTTTATTTGTAAAATTATAATATATTCGCGAATTTAAATAGAATTAATTAATTGGCGCAAAATAATTATGAATTTGATATAAAACATTGAATGTTTAATTATTTTATTTGATATTCCAATAAATATAATTTTTGCTCTTATAAATATATAGCAGGTACGTAACTTTCTCAAATTTTAAACACCAATAAAAATATTAAACAATGGAACAAGTCTATTATGTAGGATTGGAAATTTATATTGCGCAAAAATAGTTTTATAATAAAAATACATAATAAAAAGACCGCCAAAATATATATTATATTTAAAGCGAAAATCATAAAATATCAATTATATATTTGTCTGTTTCTTTTATTAATTATAATTATTCCGAGAAATAAAAAATGAACCCACCATATACATTTCTTTAATGAATTTTGCCCATGTAATTATTTACAAATATATAGATATATAAACATAGATTAAATTACACAACGCCATATTTTCAATTATATATTTCTCATTATTTGATTTTGCCTTATATATATTTACTTATATTTTTTATAATATTCGCGAGTTTTTATATATAATGTCAAGTAAATAGTCGTAATTTTAATATATTTTTTATTTATTGAAAACTTTTGTAATTTCCAAAAATTATGGATTTGCCGTAATTATAATAATATAATATCGCGTTTTTCTATAATATAGACATATTTTTATATTTACAATAGCAAATTATAACTATTATGACGCAAAATATTTATATTATGACGCAAAAATATTTATATTATGACGCAAAAATATTTATATTATGACGCAAAAATATTTATATTATATACCAAAATAAAGTTTTTATATGAATTGAAATAAATTAATACATTATTTATAAGTTTATATTATTCCGCTATAATATCTATGCATTATATTATATTATAATAAATGATTCCGCAAAAAATAATTAAATAAATATTAATCAATTATTATATGCGGATTTTTCATATATTGTTTATCAACTAAAAATTATTTTGCTTTTTTAATAAATTAATGCGATTATATATTAAAATTTGCGCAAATGTTAGAGTAAATTATGTGTATTTTTTAAAACGCGAAAATAATATATATAATCCGCCTTTTTATTTATTAAGTAATCATTGAAATACTTATTCTAAATTTATTGTTATATTTCAAATAAAAATTCACAAATAAATAAACTATTTTTTAATGATTTTTCAATGATTCATCATCAAACAAGTTTAATTTCAATTAGGTAATTAATAATTTATTCGCGGTTTTTCTGGCTTTTATAGATCGCGTGATAAATAATCATAATAATTCTCGCAATGAATTACACAAAATATAGTTATATATTGATATTAATATTTTTAGTTTAAAAGAATTATTAATCCATTATCAACGCATATATTATCATTTCCGCTTCAAAATAATAAACTTTATTTTTATAAAATAAACTGATATTTGCTAATATGTAACTATTATAAAATAAAAAGTTTATTGAATCGCGCGTGTGTAATAAAATAAGAAAATAACAAATTATATTAAATGCGAAATTTATATACTTAATTGGCGATTTATTATTATTTTTTACTTATATACAGTATTTCTTTGTGATAAAAGGTTAAATATTAATACAAAAAATACATTATATTATAAGTTCGCGTTATTTATAAAATAGTAATATAAAAAACTTCAATTTATAATTAAAAATACGCAAAAAATAAAATAAAATATACTTTTTTTACTTTTTAATAATATATTTTATTGTGTTTTCTAAAAAGTTTTAAATTTAATTCGCTATTTGATTATTGAAGGCAAAATTTCAATTACAAATATAAATAATATTTTACAAAATATGAATATTGTTTATGCGCAAATTTATTTAATTTTATTATTTTTATTGATATTATTCGCGGAATTATTATATAGTTTACTTTTATTTTCACATTTTAATTAAAAAAATCGCTATTATTATATATTATGTAATAACAAGGAGATTTATATAAAATTATTGAAAGTTAAGGCATCAAAAATGTTTTTATGAAAGAAAATAATTATATAAATATTTCTAGAATAACAGCCATTTATAACAAAAATATAGCAAATTGTATTAACTTAAAAAAAACAAAAGAAATTATATAATAAATAAGTGCGATTTATAATTCATAAATTAATCTTATAATTAAAGTAAAAACCGGCAAAAAAATTCATATTGGTACTTATATACATTTTGATTTATTAATTGAAATATATAAATGGATAAATAATTGCGATTTATTAAAATAATATATTTTAAATGTTTATTATTTTTATTATATTGAGATGAATAAAGAGCGCGAATTATAGATTCTTTTAAAAAATTTCGCATAATGTTATTAAAATATTGCAATTTAATGGCCTGTTAATAATAATATTTGCATTATTTTTGGTGTTTATTAAAATCGCGATTCTGATATTAATCTACCTTTCTAATATTATATATTGAATCGCAAAAAAATTTCAGCTTAGTAATTCATTTAAAATACATAAAATGCTAATTATTTTGAAATCGGACAATTTAATGTAACTCAATATAATAATAATAATTTCAAATCCGCTTTTAAATAACACTATATGCATGAAATATAATAGAAATTTATATTGCAAGTAAAAAATAAAATTATTATTTGCGACACACCTAATCAATATTTTATCCGCCAAAGCGTTCTCAGGTATTTTCAATTACTTATTAAAATTAATCAATGAGTTCTTATTAATATATATTTTTTTATTCTTGTCTTTTATATATTTTCGCAAAAATTGAATAATATATGTGAATATATTAAATAATTAAAAATGGAATAAATCAGCTAATTTTGTTTAAGTTTAATTAGCAGTTGTTAATCAAAACAAAATGATGAAAAGCAATATTTATAAATAGGAAACTATATTTTCATGCGATAAAATAATTTTATAAATATCACATAAATTTTAAAAAATAGCGGGAAATCATTTTGTAATTATAAAAAATACAAACATTTTAAAGATAATTAATAAATGGCATATTTAACACTTAATATAGATGAAAATGATTAAATTATTGTAATAAAAAGCGGGTCTAAATCTTATATAGGAACTTATATTCATATGAATTTTGCCGTATTTACAATATTTTGGGCACATTTTTGGGATTAAGAATATAATTAATTTATAAAAGAGTGTATTAAATTCTATACAATTACAGATTAGTCATAAAACATTTTATTGTTTGAACAATACATAAATAAATTTAATAAAAATAATTTATTAATTTAGCAAAATATTATCAATAATAGCGACAATGTTTGTATGATTGCGGCAAAAAAGTATTAAAAAGCTAATTTTTAGAGTTATTCATAGATATATATTTATTGCGGATTATATAGTTATATAAAATAATGTATAAAATAAAATTAAGACAAAAATAATGCTATTATAGGATTTTATTGTATTGAAAATTCGAATAATAATATTTTAGCCGACATTAAAATATAATTTTAATCTGATATTAAGCAATAATAAATGATAATTAACAGAAATACTATATATTTGAACGATATGTCGGCAAGAAATTATTATACAATATAATACATTAAATAATATATACAATAATAAAAAAGATATAAAATATTTGATGTATGAAAATTAATATTATTTTTTTTACAAATATTTTAAATACTATAAAACGCGAATTTTTATGTTATTTTTAAGATATTAATAGTTTAACAATTAAAAAATGAATTTATTGTTATCATATATTAGAAAAATATAAAAATGATCGGTAATATTAAAGACAAAAATTAAATTAAAGAAATAATAAGCGAGGCAAAATAAAAATATTTTCCGGAAATAAAGAGATTTAATGATAGTAACAAAAAAAATCTTTTTTAATTAATTGTTGATAATTACAAAAATATAGATTAATAATATCTTGAAAAATTATTATAATTCAAAACAGAAAAAACAAATAAAGAAAGCGAGATATAAATAAAACCTCAGAAAACACATCTCGCCAAATTTTAACAATTAAATGATAATTAAAACTAAAATTAATAAATAATATAGAACTAAATAATCGATAGAGATATAAATGATGTAAAATATGTATTATTTGACAATAATTAATAATAACTTTCGACAGATTAAAAAAAATAAATATTTAAATAATTATAGTATTATCATAAATAAAGAGATTTATGTGATAAGTTGTAATTAACAGATGATTAAGTGTCGGATATATAATTATGTAGATAATATTATGAAGAAAATTAAAAATATGAATAGTAAACATAAATAAAAATGGGAGAACAGTATGATTCTTAATAAACACCATCAAAACGTTGGGAATAAAAGTATGAAGAGCTGGAATAATTCATTAAAAACAATAAAAAATACCCATAATCAAAGAAAATTTATGGCGAAAATTAGATTATTATTAATAAAAAAGAAATAAATTTATTCAATTGGATTAAATAATAAAATAAAAAAGACATTTAATATCAAAAATGGTTAAAATTTCTCGCCGACTATGAAAAAAATAATGGTATTAATGTAGAAAAATTAAAAAATATGTAGGTATTACAACAGGAACATTTGGATTGGATAAAAAAGCAATAAAATATCTTTTATAAATAAAAATTGCCATATAATATAGATAAAAATAGATTTTAATGGATAGAAATGATAAATATTCATATTGATAAAAAGAATATACAAATTGATTAAAAATGGTTAGAAATTTACAAAAAAATAGAAGAATTCGCGAAATAAAATAATTCATTGCCAAATAAAACAAAAAAAAATGGATAATATTCTTTGTATAGATGGATATTAAAAGAAAAAAATTTATATGATCAAAATGCAGAGAAATATAATTATGCCATATATAAGAATATGATTTGCAATTTATTAGATATTGCACCAATTATTTAAGAAAAAAATTAAGTTAATACTACTTAAATATTGACATAATCATAAAATAGTGGCAAAAATCAATCTATAAGTTAATCTATATTATCTTGCGATGAATCAAAATAATCTTTTAATAGCGCGAATATTAATTAATAGTAATTTTAAATTGAAAACTTTTAAAAAGGTATGATTTTAAATTAGTAATAGTAATAATGGATTAATTAATAACACCGTTTGTTTACCAAAAATAAGGCGCCTTATAAAACTATTGAATCAAAAATCGAATGGGTTGATTTTATTAATGAAACAGAATTCATGATTACTGACAATGATTGGTGTCTGTAATACGAAAATATATTAAAATTTTTGAATATACATCAATAAAAATTAATAGGCGAATAATTAAAATGGTATAATGCATAATTGGAATTATATAACTCATCAAAAGACGTATATTAATATAAATATTATCAATAATAATTCGCGGTTATAATATATAAATAATAGAATTTATCTGAATGATTTAAATAAATATTTTTTTTTATAAAATTATATCTTTGCGAAATATAATTAACCTGCCAATTTAATAAAAATTTAAATTATTTTCTATTTATTTCGCGTATATACTTTTTAATATCACCACCAAATTCATTCAAATATTACACTTATTAAAAGGCAATATATATTTATGCAGTTATAATTTATTGATATTTAATAAAAATTGCATCTTTTTATTGCCAACAAATAAGTGAACTCGCCGCAAAAAATAAAATTTGGTGACTATTTTATTAAAAATAAAAGCGAAAATATAATTACTAATTTAAATAAAATTATAAAAGCGGTTATTAAATAATAATTCGCGTAAAAAGTATAATTAAACAAATTAAAAATAATAAAAAAATCATAATTTTTAGAATAATATATAACTTTATAACCGCGCGAATATTATATTATTTAAATAATCCGCAATATATAAAATATAATTCATAATATAATTTGTCTTTTATAGTTTCATATCATTATAATAAACCGCCACTTTTAATATTATCATATCATATTTTTGCGTATAAATATACATATATTTTATTAACTATAAAAATAATATCATTATTTATGTAAAAAACAGTTTTATTATATAATAATTTGCATTTAACTGGCAAAAAAAACATAATATATAATTTATTTTCGCAAATAATAATATTATGAAATTTGTTATATAATAATGTTATTTTCCGCAAAATATATATGATTTTTATTAAATTCTATTTAAAACGCGACTTAATTATGATATATAATTTAAAATTTCAATTATATATTTCTTATTATAATTTTTTATTAAACAAACTTTATTACATAATAAGAATTTCTTTGAGTTCTTTATTTTATACAGAATTTAAAATATATTTATTTAGCTAATTATATAAAGAAAAAGCGGTATATTTATTAATTGCGGATTAATTTTATATAGTATTATCATTCCTTCCAAAAAAATTATAACTAGTTTTACCAAAATCAAATTTAAAATCATTCATATTGTCGCAAAAATAACTTTGTTCAATACAAATAGATTCTTATTATCTGAATAAATATTCGTTCTATTTTTTCATAATATATAATATATATTTTTAATGAAAATTATAAAAACAGCGCATTTATATGATATTTATTAAATGAAATATGCGATAAATCATAGTTTGACTATCTAATTTGCCAGTTGACATAAATATAAAATTTTATATATTTCGTAAATCATTTAAATTATATCCAAAAAAAAATAGAGATAACATTAAAAGATATTGATTTTATTGAATATAAAGCGGCAAAATATAGTCAAAATTATGGCATAACTTATAAATAAATATAATTTTGCGCAATTTTATAATAAAAGATAATAAATATATATTGAATCGCAAAAGTAAAAAATATTAAAATCTGAATTTGAAATAAAATATAAATAAAAATTTTCGCGAAATTAAAAAATAAAATTTATCATTTATAAAGAACAGGCAAAATAAAGTATATTTTAATTTTTGATTTATAGCCAATTATTGTAGTTCCGGGGGATTTTTTTAATAAATTTTATATATTTCGCGGGAAAATATTTTTATTCTTTGGAAAATCACTGCATAAGCTTTAAATATATTCTGATATTTTATCCATTTAATACCTTTCAAAGATTGATTATACATTGTTTATATATTTCGCGGATATTTATTTCCTTAATTATTAATAAATTCGCCATTATTTAAGCATTTAAATTCAAAATTTCATTAATATTTGCCTTTGTTAAAATTAATATCGGTAAAATTTAGCGACATAAATAATTATAATAAAATTCTTTTATAATTTAATATCAATTTATTTTAATTTTATTAGAAAATCGCAACATTATATTTAAATGTATAATAGATACTTTTTATAATTACATAAAAATATTAAAATACACTTTATAAATTATTATAGGCAGCGCTTATATTAATTCAAATGCCTAAATTTAAAATATTACACCGCCAAAATATCATTAGATTGTTTCAAATAAGTATTTCGCATAAAATTATATTATATTTCGCGCGATAAAGTTTATAAATACACGCTTAAATTTAATTTTCTATAATTTATAACATTCAATTTAAATTTTGAACAATATTTATACGCGCGAAAATGTAGAATATTATTTATATATGCGGTGATAATATATTGAAATATTTATGATAACCTCTGTTTAATCAAAAAAAACGAAAATATAATAATAAATATCGCCTTATTAAAATTTATAAATAATGCGGTTTAATTAAAACAAATATTTGACTTTTTCCACCGATGAATAGTTAAATAAGGAAAGTGTTAAAATTTATTTGCGGAAATTATAAATAAAAGGCGTTTTAAATAACAAATGATAATATTTATATATTAATGACTTTCCTTAAATTTATAAACGCGAATTTAATTCATACACGTTTAATGAATAGGAAATAAGAGGGCGATTAGTGTATTGAATACAATAATGATATTTTTGAACGCGAATGTTATATTATTTTAAAATTGCGGGTAATATATTATGGTAATAAAAGTATTGAAATAATAAAAAACTACCAATAATTCCAGCAAAGTATAATAGTAATATCGCCATTAACACAATCATAATTTGCTTTACAATAAATAATTTCGCATATATTTAAAAAATTTTCATTTAAACACAAATTAAAAGGTATTCATAATTAATAAACAAACGCAAAGTTAAAATAACGAATTAAAAAAAAATAATTAAAAACAAAATATCGCGATAAAATATATGATAAAATTTATAAAAATAAATAATGAATATTGAATTATTGCGCAAAGTAAAATATAAATATTATTCATCTGCAAAACATTAACAAAAAATGTAATATAATTAAATATAAAAGATAAAAGCGCGAAATATAATATAAACTTTGCCGAATATTAGGCAGTTGATTTGAATATTAAAATAAATAACAACGCGATCAATTAACATTACCTCATTTGTATAATTAAAATAGTTTAAAAAAATCGCGTGGACAGGTTTTAATAAAAATTTAGCGGGTAATTATTAAAATTATTATTTGCGCAATAATATATTATAAAAATGTTTATTTATAATGTTTAAACATAAATATATCGCCAAAATTAATTTTTATTTTTTACGAATTATATAATAAGCTTTCAAATATCATTATATTATTTTTGCGCATTATTAATATATAATTTTAGAATTATTGATATTGTATATTTGCGTATAAATACAATAATAAAGACAAAATATAAATAGCAAAATATTATTTATTTTCGTGGCAAATTTTGTATATAAATTATTGTTTAAATTACGCCATTGTATAATTCAAGTTATTATACATTTATAATATTTGCGCAAAAGAATATTATTATAATAAATTAAAATTTAAATTATTTTTTATAATACATATATAAAGATGATATTTATAATAAAGTGCGCGATAATATAATAATAAATTTATTAACCGCCAATTTAATTTTTATATATTTAATGAAAATAATACTTAAACAAATTTATCATAATATTAATATATTAAAACTTTTTAATTGTACGATAACTCAATAAGTAACAAATTATTATGCTTTTATAAAATATTGTACATTAAAATATAAATAATAAGTGTTTATGTTTAAAAGCAAAGTTATTGTTTATTGCAAAAATATTATATTATGAAAATAATTAAAGTGGCGAAATTAAAAAATTTATCAATTAAATAGCAAAATAATAATTGCGCATTATATAATTTTATAACTTTAGTTTTAAGATTATATAATATTAAACAAAAATGTAGTACATTTATAAATTTATTCGCGCGATTAATTTTGCATTTTATTTAAATGCGTATTTTGTTAAATAAAAATTTCATATATTATTATAATTTTGCGCATTTAATAACATTTGCGATATTAAAAATTAAACAAAGTCAATAATTATATGATGTATTGAAGTGATATTGACAGCTTAATTGATAGTTACATACTAAATTTACAATTGAAAATTATTATTGAATTTATAATTGTGAGATGCGCGTTTTTTTAAACTATTTTAAATTTAAATAATAAAAATGCGGTATTGAAATGCTTATTTTACAATTAGACAAAAGTTTAATAACCGATATTTTAATTTATTTTATTTTTTGATATTTTTTATATAAAAAGACGCAAAATTTCTATATTAATAAAACGCAATATTTTGATAATGTTAAAAAATAAAAAATACCGCCCTAAATAATTTTATATTTTAGTAAAATATTTCATTGTTTATAATATATTGCTAATTAGGGGAATTAATTTCACCCACAACATTCAAACATATGCGTTTCTATAGTTATATTACTTTTTTGCGCTTTAATTAATAAAAAAAAACAATACTAATACAAAAAAATGAACAATTAAATACCAAATATATTCATGAACGGCATAAAAGAAAAAGATAATATACTTTCCTTGACAAATATATCTCAAAAAAATTCGGCATAAGTTGATTTATTTAATGAATTAAACTATAATAAAAATATTAATAAAATTATATAGTTGTAATCATATATAAAAATGCGCTAATAAAAAAATATATATGAACAAATGAAAAAATTAAAAAAAGATAATAATTTATTGCCTTAAAAAGTTATAAATAATGAAAAATTGCGCGATTATAAAGATATAACAACAAAAATATATAGTTAATATAACTATAATCACGTTTTTAGATATATTAATGTTTTGCGTGATAATAAAATATTTGACAATATTCCATATTTGAGAATGGGATTACCAATTAATATTAATTTATAGGTTATATGTTTAAAAGAAATTTATTATTTGCGCGAAAATAATACTTATATTATGTTTAAAATTCCTCATTATTGCGATTAAAATATTTTATTCTAATATTTTTATGATTATGTTTTCATTTATATTAAACAAGTTAGACCTTGTAAATGTCCGGGATTTATTATGATTTAAGTAAGTCATAGTTATTTTATATGACCATTACAGTATAATTTTTTTATAGTAAAAATTGGCATTAATAATTTTATATTATTATGTGAATCTTATTTGGAATGCAATATTATATAAATACCGCAATTATTTTGTATTTTTTTCATGTTAATTAATAAAACGTAAATATATAATTCGCTATTTACAAATATTATTGTATATTTGGCTTTAATTTTAAATCAAAATTTTATTAAACTATTTTGTATTGATATTTAATTATATATTTCGCGATTATAAATTTACAAATTATATTAACCTTTTATTTATACGCATAATTAAGTAAAAAATGCGGTAATTTATTAATAAAAAATTCAAATATAAATTTTACACAAAGAGATTATATAAATCACTCATGTCTTTATAAAAAGTAAAATATATGCCGATTTTTAAAAGTAATATCAATATATTAGTAAAGTTGTATTGTTGTTTTTTGCGTGAGAATTATAGTAAGGCCGCATTGAATATTAATATTTGTTTAAATATAAAGCAATAAAATAATAATTTAAAAATAGCGCAATTAAATACAATAGTAAAACAAATGATGATAATAAAAAAATAAAAAAGTTTATTGGTAAAATTTATTGAATTTTTAATTTGTATTTTTGGGGGATAAGTATTATATAAACGCGCAAATATATGTATTATATTAAAATAGCGTTATAAAATGTGCAAATAATATAATTCTACGCGAAAATTACTATATAAAACACGCAAACAATATAATATTATACAAAATTACAGCAAAAAAGGATAAAATAGTAGTAAAAAGGCGAAATATATGTTAATGCGAGCGGGTAATTATGAATACATAAATATTTTTATTTTTCACTAAATTATTAAAGATTTTGTTTGAAAAAATATATAATTTGTATTAAAAAAACGGTATAATATATTTGCAAAAATTTAGATTAAAAATATAATTATTGATTAATATAAAAATATGGAAAACAAACCAAAAACAGAATGTGTTTAATGCAAGAAAAGTTTTAAGTGTATAAAAAAACATAAATGCAAAATAGGTATTAATTAAAAAATTATAGAAAATAATAACGATAATACTGTTTTATAATCTATACAATAAAATAAGCTTTAATAATAAATTTGCGATATTTGTTATGAATCAAACAAAAGTTATTAAAAATGTAGCGAAATAAAATGTAATAAGCTTTTTTGCTAATAATGTTTGTCTATAATTAACCAAAAATGTTAGTGTTGTCCATTTTGCCGATAATATAATATGACTTTCAAAGGAAATACATATGATATTTTATTACAAAGGTATTATAATCACATAGATTAAAATCTTTATAATAGAGGAATCGATAATTAATAAATAAAAACGGCTATAAAAATAATGAGAACTGAATATATGAAATTCATCATATAAGATCATCCATAATACATATATTATCTGGTAAATATAGTACAACCATAATTATTGCCATCTTTATGGCGTTTGATATATATATGCGCAATCAATAAATTAAAATTCTCGGATTATTAAGTTCTCGTTGATTAATCTGATAAATATTATGAAATGGTCGAATACTTTTATAATATAATTATTTCCGCCTATCCTAATTTCAACATTTCATAATATATAAGAGATAATTCATATCTAATTGACTTTTTATAAGGAGAATATTCTTAATAGGAACATGACGAAAATATAAATATGTGGGATATATAATAAATTATTCGACGTTTATATGCGCAATGGAATTATATTATTATTGATTTTTCACCATAATCATATCGTCTCGTACTTGAAGAATTTAATAATATATTTTGAATAAATTATATTATTCATGTTTTTTTTATATTTTTTAATAAGCGCACATAATATGAATATTTTTCATATATAACTACTTTCATATAATTTAAATTTAGCAAATAAATATTATTATATTTTAATATTCTTTTTTGTTGAGTATTAATCGGCGTTTCTATAAATATTATTTAATAAATATATTATTTAAATTTCATAATATGCGATAATTTATGAACTCTTTAAAATAATACATAAAAATAGGCGCATTATCTTTATATTACTCATTCATCTTTGCGCGCTAAAATAAAAGTATAAAAATATAATTGAAAATATGTGAAAAAAAAATAAAAATTTATAGTTAACAAAGCGCAATGAATATTTGATTGAAAATAATAATATATTTTAAAGCGCGACTATATAATATGTGAATTATTATAAAAAGATTGGATTACTTAATGTTTAAGCGAAAAAAATAAATAATTAATAAGTTAATATAACCTAAATACATATTTGAATTAAGTTTGCGAGATAAATTAAAAACATTCAAAATATTATTGACATATATAAATCGATAATATAATTTTTCGCAATATTATAATATGGAATATAAGATGAATAAATAAAGAAATATATTATGCGAGATTTATATATTATAGACAAAAATATAATAAATATATAATCGAAAAGTTTTAGTTCATTATCAAAAGGTCATTCAAATTCTTTAACGCGTTTTATATAATAGTAAGTGGCATCTCTAAACGCTTTTCTTTACTTTTAAAAACTTATAAATCCATTTGTATGCATTATATACATATTTTATTTATAAATTCTACGTAAATCGCGATGATAATCAATATAATCTAGAAAATGAGCGGGATACACAGTTGTATATCTTTATAACATTCCTATTACTGATAAATTCGCCATAAAATACATATATTTTTTCAATAAATTATAACATTTATTTATGTGTTTGTGACTATATTCTTTGTGTTTTTCTCTATATTCTTCAGTAAATTAATATTATTTTCGGCATTTTCTATAAAGCTTCATCAATTTTTATTATTATAATTATGGTTATTACCAAAAAATTGTATGTTCAATTGGAGATAATTATAGGCTAAAAAAATATTTTTCAGCGCGATTATATAAATATTAAATCATTTAAGCGTTTTTTTTTAAACATTTATTTTTTATAAGACTCAAATAATATAAATATTATATATTGCGTATTATAATTATTTTTGTAAATATTTGCTTTTTAATGTGGTTATTATATTCATGTTATTTATTAATTTTTTATTTATCTAATTATATTATTTGCGGCAAATTAATTAAATGTTTAGGTTTTATTTAATTATAAATTACAATAAGTCGTATTTTCAATTTATATAATGGCAGTTATTTATATAATTTTGTCTTTATTTTATTTTTACAAATTTATAAACATAAATAAATATATTTATATACGCCATTATTTGAAAAAGTTTTTTAATTGTATCTCATTAATATTTCTATAAATTAATTTAAACTACCACCATTATTTACGCAAAAAATTTAAAAAATTTACCCGCAATTGTTAAATTATTTAATTTTTGATTGTATTATAATAAAACAGTAATTTTCTTCTACATATCAATAAGCAAAATTGATTTATTAATGAATCTCGCCATAAAATTTTCATAAGTATATAATAATCCATGAACAAGGGTATTTTAATTTATAATTTAATTACATATATAATATTCGCGATTTTTAAATTTATATCGCAATTTAATATTATGTTTTCGCTATTTTTAAATTAATAACCCGATTTTATATTATGTTTTCGCTATTTTTAAATCAATTGCCCGATCAGCAGTCATAATAAATTAAATATTTGCGTTATTGTATTGAAAAAATATTAATATTTGATTTGTGAAACATTATAGAATTAAAATAATGTATAGTTTTGTATTTTAAACCAAAAATTATATAAAATTTCGTCATTATAGATGTAAAATATATTTTATATTGATAAAAACAAAATCGATGCGTTTATAAGTATATATTTTTTGCGTTTTACAAATTTATATAATACACTAATAGGCATCTGATTATATTTTAAAGTAATATTATATAATTTTATACTATGATTTGGCAAATATAAATTATTTTTTGTAAAGATAGGCGTTTAATTACTTTATTTGTTTAAGAGAGACGCGCCTTATTGAAAAATATTATTTAGTTCAACATTATTTTTTTGCATAAGGAATTGCGAATTATTATTAATTTATATAAAAGCATGACATTGAAATTTCTATTTATTTAAAAACAAAAGATTATTTTATGACATTTTTTATAGGCTGTTTTCAAAGTTTTGTGATATAGAAATATTGTCATCACCAATTATAAATAAATTCTGTTCGCAATGTTTTTATAATAACTAAATGCGTTTTTATTATGTATTTTCGCGGTTATAAATTTAATTGGTTATTTTATTCATATTTTAACTAAAAAATTCGCGTATATTATTAAATGTTCTAAGTAATTTCATTTTATTATTTGTTTTTTTAATAGAAATATAAATATAAATTTGCGCATAATATATAAATAATTTGTATTTTATAGGTAATAATTTAATGGAAATCATATACTTAAAGCGAATCAATATTTTTTAATTATACTTGAAATTATATTTTATTTATTATTGCGCAATTTATTATAATAAATACACAAATTTATCAAAATTTAATAATATTTGAACTCGCAAAACAGTATAATATAAAAAGATAATTTTAAATTTTATTGTAAATAGGGGCGTTCATTTAAGTTAGAGCAGTATAAATTAAGTTCTATATTAAAATTTGCGATAATTTTTAATTATAAACATCGCGATATTAAAAAAATTATGTTCATAGCGCAAATCTAAATAAAAAATAGTAAATAAATAGGTTAAAACTTATTAATTGCGCTTTTTTAACTTATATAATTAAATAATTAAAAATTTAAACATAAATTTAATGCAAAAATAATTTAAAATATATTGATTTGTAAAATAATAAACATTGTCATAAGATTAGATATTTGTTCCCGCGAAATTATATTAATAAAATAGTTAACTTTTATCTATTTCCTGTAAGTCTTAATGTAAAAAGCTTTAAAAAAGAATTTATTTTATAAATAAGAGGCGGTGAAATATATTTTAAATATGACATTTTATTTTTTATAAATATACAAATATATAATATTTTATTATATTTGCGCATTTATTTTATTTGTTATTAAAAAACTGAAAATTAAAATTATGTATAGCGCGATAAAATATACTTTAATATCTGTTTTATATATTAATAATTTCGCGCTTCTATTTGATTTATATATTAATTTAACAATAATATACCAACAAAAGTTTAATTATAATAATCAATCCTATAATTTCATAATTCTTTTGCGAAAAAATAAATATAATAAATAGAATCGCGGTATAAATTAATTTTCAAAAAGCAAATAAATGATTTTAACGGTTAATAATATATATTTAATATACATTTTGCGTTTTAATAATTTATACAGTATTGCGATCCGAAAATTAAATATATTTTTGTTGCAAATATTATTATATGAGAGTCAATTAATTGTAAAATATAAGCGCGGCAAATGTTAATGATTTATATAATGTATCAAAAACATATTAAATTATAATATTAACCATTATGATAATATGGCAATAGAATATTTTATAAGTTTATTTGGCGCGAATTGTAAAATATAAAATTTTAATGGTAGTGTATTTTTATATAAGTTATAAAATTTACAAAAATATAAGGAAAATATAATAATCGCGCCTTTATTTATAAATTTATTCCGCCATTTATTAAAATATTTCAAAAATAAATATATATATATAACAATTTATTAAAATTTAACAATGAAATCCGCGATTGATAAATCACAAAATAAAATCAATATATGATATTTGCGCAACAAATAATACATTTAATTTTACATTCATATATAGTTTTCGCAAAATTAATTTATAATTAACATTAAAATATAAATAATTTATAAATGGTTTGAGAAATATAAAAAACAAAGTTAAATAATTGAATGCTATAGATTTTTTAATAATGTATTATATATTAGCGCTTTAATAAACCCTTAATATAAAACAAATTAATATATTTTGCCGCAAAATTATATAATTTCTCTTAAACAAAATAAAATAAAATAACTTTTTTATTAATTAAGAATTGCGCATAGATTATAAATATGAGTTTAACTTCTACCTCAGTTATAAAATATATAATATATATAATCGCGATATTTACACGTATATACAAATAATTTGGCGAACAAAATTATATATTGTCTCATATATAAATAGTTTTGTAAAAAATAAAAGAAAAATAATACAAAAAATATTTGCCGCTAAATAAAGAATTAAAACTATTTTATGCGAATATAATTTGTCTAAGTATGAGCGCAAATTTATAATAAAGAGTCAAATAATCACCAGAATTAATACAAAATAAATATAAGTCGCGAATTTCTTAATCTCTATTTAAAATAATTTGAAAGTTTAAATAATAAGGCGGTATTTAATATTTGATATTTAAAAAATATGATAATACGCGAAATGTATAAATTGTAAAATTATAATTTTATAAACTCGCGTCATTATATTAATCAAAAATTCAAATTATATATTCGCCTAAAATATTAAAATTTAAAAATTTAATCACAATATTTACAAAATTTTCGCCATATATTAAATATTTAAACCCACTTTTATCCGCTTAATATTTACAAAACATTGAATTATATGAAAAATAAATTATAAATTATGCAAAATTAATATGTATACTATAAACAATTTGCGATAATATAAAAATTATTATTAATAAATTATAAAATTATTTGCAAAATTAAAATAGGCGTCTTTATAAAAACATTCATTTAACAAAATTGTTAAAAACAAAAATATGTTTGTATAACTTTATAATTAGAACAAGGTAAATGTTCAGCAAAGCAGATATTATTATTCATGAGAAATTTTCCACGAAGTGGGTATCTTATTCATGAGGAATTTTCCACGAAGTGGGTTTCTTATCCACGAGAAATGTTCAGCGAAGCGGTTATTCACACTCACAGGAATTTTCAACGAAGTGGGTATCTTATTCATGGGAAATTATCCGCGAAGCGGTTATTCTTATTCATGGGAAATTATCCGCGAAGCGGTTATTCACACCCACAGGAATTTTTATTAAATAAAAGTATATGGTGGGTCGCTTCGCTTTTTATTTCATGATAAAGTATAGAACAGCTTTGCTATATATTGTGGAACAATCCGATCTTTTATTTTCTAACAAAATATTGAACAATCGCTTTTTTATTATTGAATTTTTACTTTTAATTTATAGATAAAAGAACATATTTTTTTGCAGTTTTATATATATATTCTGTTAAGATTCAAATTTTTATTTAAATTATTGCCGCAAAAATTTGCAATTGTAAACTAAAATACAAAATATTTATATATAGAAAATTTATGTATTGTGATTTATTTAGTTTTCGCAAATCATAATTATCACGTTTTACCTTATTAAATATTTAATTTTGAAACTAATTTTGCCCGGAAATTAAAATACTATTATATGCTAATTATAATAATGTATATATTTTGATTATATTCATAAAAATTGCGCATATATTATATTTTCATTTTTAATAATAGCGCATATATTTTGTTTTCATTTTTAATAATAGCGGATATATTATATTTTCATTTTTAATAATTGCGCATATATTATATTTTGATTATTTATAACCGCGGATTAATAATATTTAAATTATAAATAATTACATATAAAATGTTTTTATTATAAATAATCGCGGGTAAATTATTACACAACCGAATATAATAACGCGAAAGACTAAAATGAAATAGTGTTATATTAATTAATTATTAAATAAAATAGCGAAAATCAATTTATACATAAATTAAAAATATTAAAATCAAAAATATATTAATATGCGCGGGTATAATATACTATCATATGTATTAATTGATTATTTTCTAATAAATTTAATTGTATCGCGCAAAACTTAGCAAAAATATGTTTATTTTAATAAAAAATTGCGGAAAAATAATGCGTGCCTAAATTAAAAAAACAACACTTAATAGTATATATTTATATTAACGCAATAATTGTTTTTCATCAGTCAATAATAATATAAAATAACAAAAATATTGTTTATTTTAATTTGTTTAAGAGCTCGGGTATAATAAAAAGAGTTGCTATTTATTTTAAAGTTTAATTAATATTTTCAATTATCAATAATATGTTAATTTTTTATTTAATAATATATAATTTATCGCGAAATATTACTTTATTTTTTGATTCAATTTAAAATATGTATAATTATTTAATAATATAAAGCCGCGAATTTATATCTTATTTAGATTATATAAATCACAACAAAACTTAAATACGCCATTTTTGTATATACATAAGTAGTTTATTGATAATATTTATGAATCCAATATAAAAAGAATATTCTAATGTGACAAATTATAAACTTGTTAATTATAATATAAAAGTGCGTTTTTTTGTTTTTGTAATACTACGAATATATATAATAGCAAAATGTATTATATCGCGAGTTAATTATTGTTTAAAAATAATGTTGATTATTGATTAATTCCAAAATAAAACTAAATTATTGAAAAAATATATGGCGCAAATTATGTTATAAAGAATATATATTTATGGGATAATTATAAAGATATATTAAAAAGTCGCAATAAATTATAATTTGTACGATATGTTGTGGGATAGACGATGGGTGTTGGTGAGAAGTTATCATAGAATTACCCGATTTATAAAGAACAAAAATTTAATTTATTAAAAAAAAGTACTAAAATTGAATATTTTTATTTGAATAAACATGTCAGACTTAGAATAACTAACAGAAGATGAGCTATCTTTTGATGAAGGGGCGGGTGATTATGAAAATGATGATTTGTAAAATGATCATTCTGCTTAATTTATTCAAGATAACACTATATAATATCATGAACCAGATTATTAAATTTTAAAAATAGTCAAAAAAGACGATAGAATAACTAGCGATATGATGACTTTATTTGAATTTGTTAAGTTAATGGGTGTCAGGTAATTATAATTATAAAATTCTAAATCACATTTACCCGAAAAAATACAATAATAATGCACCAGTATTGACGATATTATTATATAAGAACTTAAACATAAATAATGCCCACTTATTTTGCAAAGAAGATATGGATTCAATAATGTAATGGTTGAATATATTAATGTCAATGATTTAATTATTAATTTCATATGATTTTAATATCGCGCAAAATATTATTATATTACTTTTTTTCTATAAATTAGTGAAAATAATAATATAAAATCGCGCATATTTACCCATTATTATTGTTTAATATATTTTATATTATTACATAATATCGCGATATCAATATATGACAATATTAATATTTTAATAATAAATCTTATTGTATTTTTTGCGGTAAAAATTTTAAATAACAATTTAACCATATGTTTTTGCTTTAAAAAAATTGATAATATATATGAATTACTAAATTTGGGAACATATTACATTTAAATAATACACGAATAATTATTAAAATAACATTAATAAAACCATACTTTTTGAATCGCAAAAAGAGTAATTAGATAGATTATTAAATTCAATTTATTTGAATAATTTACATGAAATATTTTACAATGAAAGGAAGTAGGGCTATAATTTGGTGAAAATAAATAATAGATTTGCAAGAATAACTGGCATCAGTATTTTTAAAGATGGAATAAGACCGGAATGGGAAGATAAATAGAATAATGACGGGTGTGATATATAATTGTCATTCCACAAAATAAGTATATATAATATAATATAAATGTGGTCTGATATATATTGGTAATTATTGGGAAAAGATGAATATTATTATGTGAATGGTATTAGAATACTTGATAAAACGTCAAAAAAAAATAATATTATGTACAAAATAGAAATCTGGATTAATAATACGGATAATTAATAGGCCATTTTAAATATGATTGATAATTTTAAAGAATAATATCAATTTAATTTTGCCATAAAAATTAATAAACATTGATTTCATTTTAACTCTTTTGTCGCATAATAATCGGCCATATTATTACCGTAAATTTTAAATGATTATTCATTTGTAAATTCATCTATTATTTTTTAATGACCGTTTACATGAATTAATTATAATTTTTTTTAAAGTATCATATCACATGTTTATAATTCAATTAATTGACTTATTAAATCCCAATTTTTCATAATTTTATTTTTTGCAATCCATTATTAAAGCCATATTTAAACTATATTTACGCAATATTTTGAATCGCTATAAATTTCAATCTTTTTTTCTATATTAGCGTCTTTTATTAATTTTATTGCATATATTATAGCATATAATTCCGCCGTTTAATTAGTTTATGCATAAATTTCTGGCACTTTAATTGTCATATTCTAAAATTCTTCAAATGGAAAATATATACCTGATTATGCTTTTGCCGATGGTTTTCCATTTTATTTACATGACCCATCTGTAAAAACAATAATAGTGTCTTATTTTTTTAAAAATTCGAACGTTTAATTAAAATTCTATTAACTTATTAATTTATTTTTTATATATAAATTCTTTTTTTCATGCTAATCTAACTATTATTTGACAATTTTAACCTTTTTCATTTTTAATTATGTTTATTATTGTTTGTGTTATAATTAAAGTGTATTAATATTTTAATTCGCGCAAAATTTCAATATATCTTCAAAGATATCATCAAATGAAAAGATAAAATTGTTTTAATTAACCATTTAATTTAAAAAATAAGTGTATTATTTTGCGGAAATAGATTGATTTTGGCGCGATTTTAATTATATATTTATTTGATCAAGAGGATACAATTTTTATATATATAAAATTATCGGTTAAACATCGCGTTTAATTGTTAATTGAGCAGATTACATAAAGCAAATATTATAATAATTTATTTTAATAAAAATTATCATTTTTTAAGGAATAAATCAAAATAAATGTCGGGATCAGGATCGGATTCAGAATTATATGAGGAATTATTATATTGATTTTAATCTGATGTACTATGACCACCCGATTAACTTGATTTTTTCGATTTAATACTTTAGTTATAATTTGAAGAACGCGAACTTTAAATTGATTTTCTTTTTCCTGATGACTTACTTTTTCTTGACTTATTAGATGATTTTGATCTTGCTTATTTTTTTGAATAACTTGTTTTATATCTTCTAGATTATTATAATTATTGACTATTTTCGCGACTTTTTTATGATCTTCTAAATTAATAAGATCCAATATCTGAGTCGCTATTTTAAACCCGAATATTTTCATCCTCATTATTTGTGGAAACCGGTTTATTTTCTTGAATTTAGAGGGGCGAATTTACTTTTTCAACATCATTAATTTTCAAAGGTTGATCCGTTTAATACAAAGTTTCTGATTTGTTTAATAAACTATCCTTATTTTATTAGTTATCCATATCGGAAATACTTAAATTTATATCATTATGTGGGATTTGATATGAGTTTGTATTAGTTTTTGAATAACGCTTTGAATGACTGTCGCGCCTATAATGTCTTGATTATTCATTATAATTTTTTGTATTTTATATGGATAAAATTGGCAATATGATATTGTATAATTAATTATTATACTTAACACTATATAAATTCATAAATGATTAATTTGAATTTTTTGGCTATTATTTTGAAACTTGGATTGATTGTAGATCGAAATTTTCGTAACATAAGAGACAAACGTTTTTATCTTTATCAACGAAAGTATAGAAGAGCATTTTTATAGTATTTACATATGTTTATATTTCTTGTTATTATTGCAATAAAAGAATAAGTTAATCATAATATAATTTTATACATGGTTTAGCCGTATTATTAACGATAATTTAATAAAAATTTAAACCCTAAACATTTGTTTTATTACTAAAAATTTTTTCATCGATCTATAATCCATTAAAAAGAAGCGCGTTTTAAAGTAAAGTCTAATTATTAACTACATCAACTTCATATCCTAACTGATACATAATATGAACAAGTTTTTGAGGATTATTACTATATTCTTGGTCAACCCAGTCACTTATAAGTATTTCTTGCACGTCATTATCAATATCATTTTAGTTAATACTTGTATATTCATATTCATTGCCGCCAAATATTTATTAGTGTTATAATTTATTATTTTATATCATACCACCATTTAATTCCTGGAAAAATGACTCATCCAATATTTGCGTACTTTACATTTATACAAAAAATATTATTTTAATTTTTTTAATAAAGTTCACATTATATGCACAAAAATTGATTTTTCTTTCTTTTGTATATTAAATTATTTAAATAAACATATTTATATGTAATCTAACGATAATCTTGATAATAAAGATCTTGACGCATTCGCCACTAAATTATTTAATTCTGGCAAACATGTTAATAAAACTTATAAACAAGTTATTAATGAAGACCCCAGTTATATTAAGTATTTAATTGAATAAAATATCATTTTAAAACCAAATTATGCCGATTTATATAAATTTGTTTAATATTAATACAAAATTAATCAAAAATTACAAGATTATTTTATCAAACATAAAATTAATATTAATCAACCCGCAAATATATCGTATTTATAATATTAAATTAGCATTATATAAGTTATTTTTGATAAATCTTCGTTTCCCAATCTTAATCATATAAAATAATGGTATGAAAATAATAATGATTTTTACGTTTATATGCAATTATTTAACGAAAAATTAATTAAAGAAAGCGATAATTTTATCACAATAATTGTTAATTAATAATACTCCGATTCAGAAGAAAATGTATAAATCATTTAGCATGAAAAAGGAATTCAAATTAAAACAATGGCATATAAAACACTTGTATAACCCAAACAATAATAATCTTTGATAGAATTTAAACAAAATAAAGCCGAAAATAATTGATATTATAATATTTTTTTTAATATATTATGATAATAATAATTTTTTTCTCATTAAATATGAATAATAATTATAAATTATATATCAAACCGAATTAATTAACCTAAAACGATCATATTATTATAACTTTTAACGAAAAATCTGGGCGAAATGACTCTCTCTAAGTATATTTTTAATAATTTTTCTATAAAGACGACAGCACCCTCGGCAATAACAAACAAAAAAAATGCTCTTATTCAAAAGATTTAAAACAATTAATTGAATAATTTAATGTTTCCGAAAATGATTGCTTTTTATTTGTAACAGGTCATAAATATTATTGTAGTCATACTAAATAATAATTCTAATAATCTGTCAAAATATGTGACATTAATAAAATTTAAATAGTTATTGATTAGCATTTAATATAATTTATTGTTAATAAAATAATGTCTTTGCAAGAAAATGTTAATTAATTATAATAAAATTGATATATATGGCGCATTCTTATCGATAGTGTAAATAATATTTTGCATTAAATTATATAAATTATCGCAAAAAATATATTATAAACGCGCAACATATTATTTATTATTTAAAATACGCGAATATATTATTTTATTATTTAAAATACGCGAATATATTATTTTTTATTAAAAATGCGCGAATATATTATTTTTTATTAAAAATGCTCGAATATATTTATTATAGAAAAATATTCAATTGTGCGCAAAAAAATTATTTGTTTAACATTATAATTTGCAATATAAAAAATATCAATGAATAATTTAAAAAATGGCAGTATATGATAATAAAATAGAAAAAAATAAAATAAATATGCGATAAAAGTGTTGTATAAATAAATCAGTACGGTTATTTGGCGCCTTTACATTATGATTTAGAAACTATATAATAATGACCAGAAATCAAATTTTATTAAAGAGATTCAATTGTCAATATAATAGATTTGTCGTATATGAGAAATTATTTTTTTAAAGATTGCCATTATGAATATAAAAGATTAATTTAGTCGGTTATTTTATTGATATCAACATTTTAGCCGCGATGAATTTATTAAATATAAGTCAAGAAAATATTAATTAATATTTTAAAAAGCGGCTCATTAATAAAGTTGATATACAAAACATTACCGATAATCGAGAAATGCTGAAAATCATTTGTAAAATTAGGTATTATTCCATCAAAAGATATAAAAATAGCGCCATTGAATTAACAAGAAATTATATCTTTATTAAATTTATCAATATCATTTTTTGTGATAATTTTTTTGTATTTACATTCAACACCAATAATTATAGGTGTTTTTTTATAAATAATTTGCAAATCCATATTATGTTTATCATTATTGTTAACAATAAAATAATCTGAATTATCAAGTATTTTTTCGAGCAATTAATGGCAAAAAGATTCACCAATAACGCCTTTATATTATTGCGAAATAGTTAAATCATTATATTTGTGTATTTAAAACTCTTAAATATTTGAATAAAAAGAAACGTTTTTATCTTGAATTTTTAAAGTAATATCTTAAACAAATGGATCATTAGATTTTTATTAATTTGCAGATTAGAGAGGACATGTATTATTATACCCATGATTTATTAAAAATTAAGCTAATTTTGCGCCATAAACGTATTAGCATAAACAATTTTATTAATCGCAATTCATCGTTGTTACAATATATTCTTTTAATAATTATTTAATATATATATTATAAATGGGAGCATCTGTATCGACAAATATTTAAAAATAAACAATAGAACTTATATAAGAAACTATGTAAAGTTCAAAATAAAGCGCATAAAATAGTATTTCATAAAGTAATAGTATAAATATTCAAAACGCAGGTCCTGTAAATATTTCAGGCGTAACAATGGATAATTAAGCATAATTAGAGGCCGTTACAGATTTTAAAAGTCTTCTTGAAACGCAAAATTAATAAGAGCTCAATAATAAATTATAATAGTAAGCTAAAGCAAGTATAAGTGGTTTGAATTTGCTAAATGTGTCAGTTTCTACTAATTAAGTGGAAAATCATTTAAAATAAACACAAAAAACGATTTAATAATTGGAATCAAGTTGTAATAATTAAATAAATCAAAATAATTCTATCGATGTAGGATTTGACAAGGATTAAACTGGCGATAAATCGGTAAAAATATCAAATTTGTAACAATAAAATAAGGCGGAATTAATGACAAAATGTTTATAAAATAACATTTAATCGCAAAAATCATCTTAATAATTATAAAATACAATTGATTAATCAGCAACCTCAAGCACCACAGGATTATCTTTATATGGTATATTTTTTATATTATTAATAATAATTTTCGGCATACCTCTATTTTTAAGTGTTTTTCTAGTTAAATAATTGCCAATAATAATAATAATAATATCTTTTTGCTTAATAATTTTTGGCGGATTTCTATTATATTAACAAAAGATAAAATAAACACAATATTTGTAATTTCCATATTCAGTTTTAATAAAAACAGCGGATTAATGCAAAAGTATATTATAATAATCGGCACAACAATTTGCGGATTTGAAATCAATTAAAGATTTTTGCGATTAAGATAAATCTTGTGTTGGATATGATTTATAATAAGTTGATATTAAAAATAATGGCGAATATTCTTAATTAAAACCGCCCATATCAACAATATATACTAAACTTGATCGAGATGCGTGTAGTGATTATTTAAAAAAAAACGTAAATAATTAAAACATAGGTGGAGATTAAAAAAATTTAAACTTTTCTGCAATAAAGTTAATAGATTAAAATAAATCATATATAGGATGGGGTTTTATAATAATTGGTATATTGGCCATAATAATATGTGTAATATACATAGTAAATTCAAAATAAAAACAAGATAATGACGATGATGAATAATCAATTGATTAAGATAATCCGCATAATGATTAATCCGACCAATCTCATTAAAAAAATGTATATGATGATTAATCGAATTTTGGCGATGACAATATAAACAATAGTTAATTATCGGATAATTTAAACGCAAATAATTAAGCACCACCATTATTTTCAAATAGTAATTTCTCGCGTAATTAATAATCTTCTTCATCATTTGTTAATGGTAACGTGCCGGAAAATAATTTATAAAACCCGCAATTTTAAAATAATTCATTAAACGCTAAATTATAAAACAATATAAAATAATAATTTTTGCTATAAAACCGCGATAATAATATATCTCCTAATTAAAAAGAATTTAATAATGTTTTTCGCAATTAAATTATGTAATAAATAACAAATTAAAAATTCAACTCTGACAATGGTAAATAACTTTTATAAAATTCGCGATTTAATAATTATTTACCTAATTTGTAATAGATAAAATCGTCAAATTTCACTCGAAAAAGATGATCCTTCTGTTTGGCTTCTTCTTAATCTCTATTTCACCCCTCTTTTATTTGCTAATTTTTAATCTTTAAACTATTTTTTATTTTGCCGCATATTCTTATTATTTTACATATTTTCTTCTTATGTATTTTCACTATCTTCTGTATTTTTTTTATTTTTTTTAAAATATTTCGCATACAATACAACTGAAATTATTATTAAAGCAAAAAGTAAAAGAATCACAATTATATCATCAATAATTGATGATTAATTTCCACTTTATTTTTTTGCGTCTTTATTTTATTATTATTTTTAGTTATTTTCTTGTGTTTTTTCAAATTACTCTGTTTATTATTGGTCAGAACTGTTATTGATAGTATTTGATTACTAATTATTGTCGGTATCTATATTGTTATTTTCTGAAACAGTGTTTTATGTATCATTTTAAACGGATTATTATATATTTGTTTATTATTGCGGCGGTTCAATTATATCTTTTTTTGTATCAATAACGCTATTTTATTATACAGGTGAAATATTTTATGGTTATATGGGTGAAACATTTTATGGTTGCGCGGGTTGTATATTTTACTATTGTGCGGGTGTAGTATTTTATGATTATGTATTATTTGAAGGCGGTGTTGATGGTTGAGGCGAAATTATAACTTATGACGGCTATTAAGGTTGTATTGGTTTTTATATAGAGGGTTATACCGGAGCTGGTGCTGGTGTCTAAGGAGAAACAGGTACTGGTGTTTAAGGAGAAATAGGTGCCGGTGGTTTTATATTTGAAAAATTACAATTTATAGTTGCCTTATAATTATTTATATTGACATCATCATTACCAACCGCATTTATTATATTTTGGCAAATTTATGTGGGACATTTATCGGCATTATAATCATCACTTTTGTTTGGTACTAAATAATAAGGATTTGGTCCTGGAAAACAAGGTTTCCACCAACATTAAGATTAATTATGCCCGTCAAGTTTCGCCAAACCATTATAAGTTGGATATAAATCTCTTTAATAGCATTGACAATATTCTTGAAGTTTATATTTGTCTTCGCTGCATATTTTTTTAATAAAATTATTTTGTGTTTACTAATCAGTTATATTATCATACCATTGCCTGCAATAATCACCATATGCGCTTTTTTCCATAGCAATTGGACATTTATCATAGATTTTGCCTAAAGAGTTGTTTAAACAAGGATTTTATGCAGGCATTGAACATTAATCAGTCATTAAATTATTGAAAGATTATACATTTCTAATATCTATTTTCGGATATTATTCGATTTCTTTTAAATCATCAACACTGTAATTTCCGTGTTAGTTATATTGGCATAAAATAGTTTGATCGCCTGTATAATTATTATATTGATAGTAGTTTTAATATGTTTTTGTATTATTATTTTCCGGATCCCATCCAAAAAACGTAAGATTTTGATTATTTTATCCTGATTTTTTACACACACTTTAAATAGGTTTTGCGCAATAAATATATCCATTATAAGTTGTATCAAAACGAAAAGCCCAATCATTTACACCATTTGTCCAACAGCATGCCGGTTAATTTGCCCCCGCGTTTCTATTTGATGTATAATATATTTCTTTGCCTGTTTTATATTAATCATTTGTATAGGCGTTATAATAATAAAATTAGTGATCATTAAAGTCTTATTGCGCTTGGGCATACGTCATTTTATCATAAAACGAATAATTATTATCGTTTTTTTAATTATACGGATATGGTGTTCCATTCACAAATCCATAATAATTATCATCGCACCTTAAACTACCAATACCTCCAACAATTTCGTTATATATATTTTAATTTTATTTTTCATTTTCCATAGTTTCTCCTATATTTTATGTATTTTATATATTGTTTTCAAGTGTATTTTTCATAGTTTCTAAATAAACACTTGTATCATTTGTTTTTTCATCATCGAAATTAATATCATCTTGGAGCATTTATGGAAATTATAAATTAATACAATATGCAATATTTATATATATCTTTAAAATTTATGTTGAAAGTTTTAATAATTTATTATCGCCGCCAATATTTTATAAAATTTTGCATTTATATTTTGCAATTTTTAATATTAATTTAGGCGTATATATTGTGTTTATAGAGGAAATTCCGTAATATTTTAATACTATAGAAATAATACATTATAAAATAATAAAAAAAGCAAATTTTTATGCAATAAATATAATATTAATAAAATGGCGAATTAAATATATTGAGTTCACAATAAAATATAATAAAATATAATAAAATATAATAAAATCTATTAAAAAAATGATTAAAAATAAGTTACATAAATACGATGAAATACAATAGTTTTAGATAGGAAGAATAATATCCGCAAAAATTACAATAATTTGATTAAAAAATCCATTAAAAATATTTGGCGAATATTAAGTTATAAAATATATTATAAAAACATTAATATAAAAATGTGATGTACTTTTCCGGTATAGAATTGTAATAAGTACCGAGAGGTATTCTATTATACCATTAAATGGGTTTGGGAAAGACAAGAACAGCAATAGCATCAAGTTTATTTGCATTACATTATTAAGATAAATATAAATAATAAAAAATAAATGATGAATCAATAATATATATAGCAAATAAAGCTATTTTGTAAAAAACGAAAGTGGGCGAATTATAAGGCTATATTAATTTATTGAATCGACAAAATTTAAATTATACATTTAATAATTCATCAGAACAAATAACATTGGAAAGTGTATAAAAATTTTTTAAATTTATAACTTATAATGATAGTTTTAATTTTGATGAATAATTTGATGTATTATTTGAATATTTAAACTCAGAAAAATACATAATTATAGTAGTTGATGAGGCGCACAATTTATTCAGAAGTATTGTAAATGGCAGCAAAAAATCATATAATATATATAATTAAATAATGCAATCAAAGAAAATATAATTGATCTTTTTATCAGGGAATGTCATAAGTAACGACATAAATGAAATAGCATTTTGTTTTCAAATGATATCAGGTGATCCAAAATTATTTAATATGACAATAATATAAAAATCGCCTACATATTATTTGATTTCAGACATATTTAAAACATCATATATATATTAAGATAAAGCACTTTCTGATTTAATAATGGTGCAGAATAAAGAACATTTTATAAAAAAAATACAAGGATTAGTATCTTATGCCGATAGTGATGATCATATTCAATCATTATTGCCTACTTTATTAAAATTAAAAATATAAAAAATATTATTGTAGGATCCGTATCAATTAGAAACATATAATTTGGCAAAAAAAGATGAAAAATAAATACATAATTAAGATAATTTTATGTAAAGAAGCCGATCAATATCTAATATGTGTGTTGATAATCAAGGGTTTATATTATCCGATAAATTTAAATAAGTGAAAAAAAACATTGAAAATAAATATGGATCGGTTTAATTAATATATTCAGGATATATTGAGAATGGCTGTGAAGGATTTGCAAAGTATTGTTTGTAAAATAATAAATAATCCAATTATAAATGGCGATAATTCAATAAATCATAGTAAAAATAATAAAATGAAATTATTTATGATTTTATACACGGAAATATTTCAGAAGAAAATAGAAAATCTGTAATTGACACAGTAAATACAAAAGATAATAACTATGGCCAATTTATTGATGTTATTATAATATCATAAGCGGCAGCAGAAGGTATAACACTTAAAAGTATATAATTTGTTCATATTATAGAACCTTAATGGTCAAACTAGCTCGTAGAACAAATTATTTATAGGGCGGTCAGAATGGGTTCTCACTTTTATCTCCCCAAATAATTACATTTTGTTTAGCCTATTCTATATCTTGCCGTCGTTTAAAGCAATATCGATATTGATTGTAATGATATTCCCTAAATGGAAATTAATAAAAAACTGCTTTCTACTGATTAATTGGTTTATTTTACCGCTTCTAGCAAATAATACATCATCAAAGAATTCCAACTTTTACTTCAACTCGGTTCCATTTAATGCAATGATTATAAAAAAATTATTGTTAACAATTTTGGCAATAGAATGTCTGAACAATAAAAATTATAGCCATGTTATTTATTTAAATCTAATTAAAACGCTCTTCTTGATAATAACAAAATTATTGAGTACGAAGGTATTGAATATTCATATATTAATGATATTTATTCTACATACAGTATAAAAATATTTTCTGTCAGAGATCATATTTATTTAAATGAAAAAGATCCCATATTCAATCATTTATACATTTAATTTAAACAAAATAATAAATTTGCCGATAATAAATCCACGCAAAAAAATAATTAAAATCTATAAATTAACACTAATTAGCCAGAAATTTTTCTTAATAATTCCGCGTAAAAATATAATGAAAAATAATTTTTATTTAATAAAATATTTAATTATAATGAGCAAAATGACGCTGAGCAGTTTTTCTATAATGATATTCCTAAAAAACGCGATGTTCATATTATTAATTCCCTCTTTTAAAATGACAATTTTATTGTTAATGACGATTAATAGCTCGTTCTTAATACAGATGATGAACTTTTAATTTCTATTTTACCCGCCCATTTATAGTATGATGTTATACCATATAATTCTATTATTGATCGATTGCCTCTCGAATTATCCATTCAAAAAATGACTGTTGGCAAAGGTATATATTCGTATAAAAATAATATTTATTTGCAAAAATAACTCATTTCTATGCTTAAATAACTTTATATTGATAACATTTTTAAATATCATAATGAATTCGTTTAATATATAGTTTAAAATAGCAAAAAAAATATTATTATTATCAATAATGTATAGTAAACCCAACAAAATAGATTTGAAATTATTTAAGTAACAAGTGGCGAAACTTTGAATTAAATTTTAATTTAACATTTAATTGAATATATTATTAATAAATCATGATTATTCACACTTTTTTTCTATTTTATTTTTTATTTTGCGCATAGTATAAATCAAATTAAAAATATTATTATTATATTTATATATTTTTTAAATATTTAACTCGCTAATTCTATAAATTTACAATATAAAATAAATAATCGCAATTTATAATTATTTGAATTATTTATAACATTTTTTGAGTAATACAATAAAAAGTCGCGATATTTTAATTTTTATATAAAATTTATATATTTAATTACGAAAATAAAATATAAATGACTATAATTATATCAATGCAGATAATAATTTATTTATATTATTTTTTTCGTATGATTTAGAGGCGCGATTTAATATTGACGATTATTAATGTGTTTATATTTTTCGAGAAAGATAAATACTTTAGCCCAAAAAATAGATTAAAAAATAAATAAATTTCGTCATAATAGTTACTATAAAAATGCGCAAATGATAAATACAGTGAATAATAATATAGATTAATCATTATAATTGTGAAATAATATCGCGCCAATAAAATAAAATATCGTCAATTTTTGATATATTATTAAGATGAACCTAATTAATATCGCGTTATAATGTATCAAATTGATGTATTTAAGATTAAATCCACTATAAAAATGAATCGGATTTGAAATTAATAGGAATTAAAATATGATTGGTTTCGAGTTAAAAAATATATTGATGTAAATTCCATTCTTTCATTAATTGAATACATTTGCGCTAGCAACTTAAACTAACGAAAGGAATATTATAAATGGCGGAAAATATATGAGAATGAAAACGGCCGCAAATCATAAAGTCCATGCTATAAAGTAGATCAATAATGTCATAACAATAATTAGGATACATATCAATTAAACAAAGATTAACATTTGCTCTTTTAATAATTTTAATACGGTCAATATAATGAATATATTGCTCAGTGTAATCAATAAGGTCAAATAATTGCGTATTAGTTATTGTATCAAATTCTTTAAAATTGTTTTAATTAACACCGAAAGGTATCAAAAATATTTAAATACATTTACCTCTGGCTCTAGAAGAAGACAATGATTCAATAACGCGATAAATTTATTATATTAAATCGCAATATTCGTATATATAATCATTATTTAAAAATGTTCTAGGTATAGAAATGCCGATTTTAAAGAACTCATCAGAAAACAATTTTTTTGGTTTGTAAAAAGAGTGTAATAACCAAGCAATATCGGGAATAGTATAATAATTAGGTTATTTATAAATATTATAATCATTTGAATTGCGCAAATAAACATAATTAAATTTGTTTAAATGGTGTAATTGATCGATATATGGAATACCAACACCAAAAGCAATTTTAAATCCTTATTATAATAACAATTTATGATTACAAAAGTAATTGGTTATGACATCACCACCGCCTAAAATAATATTATTGTATTAAACGCCATTTTATTGCGAGAAATGGGCGATATATTAGCGCGGTGATTATTTATTTAGGTATTTAAAAACATCGACAAAAATATCATCACCGCAATTGTATTTGCCGAAATATCCTAAATGCAAAAGTATTGGAGGCGATTCAAAAAAATATTATTCATTGAGAAATATTAAATCATATGTTTTTTTACTTAGCAAAATATCTATTTGACACTCGTTTAAAACTAAAATTTTTGTTCGGGTATCACCTTCACCATAACTAATGTAATATTCGCCATTTTTTTCTGTTAAACCCGAAGGAAAAACTAATAAATATGGCAAATGATTATCATTTATAGAAGGTATAAAGAAATCCGATATTTATTATATATTATAATTCGCGTCAAAAGTAAATAAAAACATGAAATATAAGTATTTACCGTGTATTTTAATTTTGTTTAAATCTATATTTTTTAAAAATTATAAATTTTGCTGTTTATACTCAATTTTCATATGACCAATTGACAAAAAAGTATTTTTATACGGAACGGCGGGTGTGCTTAAAGACAAATGGAATTATTTATATTTATTTTATATATTAACGAGTATTTATGATTCTTTATGATTAATTTGCCCGTTTTATTAAACTGTTAATTTATTATTAATTTCGTATAATACATCTTAATTTTATAATAATACGCAATTTTTTTCAACTTTATTATGTTTAATTTATAATAGTTCCTATTCGGGTTCAATAAAAATATATTTATTCTCAATATCAATTTTTAAACTTCTTTTCATCATTTTGACCCATTATTCGCGATTTTTAATTATAAATGCATTATATGTAAGCCATAATTAATCATTAAACAAATATAATCGGGCATCTTAATTCATACAATTTCCAAATATATTATTTATATTGTATTATATAATAAATTCGCCATTTATAAGTTCCATCACACATATTCCCGTTGTATCAACCTCTTTATATAATTCGTCATAATTTTTTTATGTATTATCTTTATATTTTTGTAATTTTACAAATTATTCAGGTTATAATTGCGTTCTATATTTGTTTATATCATATAATTTATAATTTACACCTAATTCCGCGTTTAATAATATTAAATCTTTATGATTTTCTAGCATATATTTATATCCTTCACTCCAAAATTTCCATGGATGTATTTTCTATCCCACGTTATAAATTATATTTCTATACGTCATTATAAATGTGTTCTATTTATAATAAATAATAGAATTATTAAAAACGTAATTGTTCATAATATTTTTATTTTGTATCTACTCTGTTAAATCAATAATTTTCATATTTATAAGTATTATTTAATTTATTTTATAATAATATCATATACATAATAGAATTATTTGACGGCAATTTATAAAAATTATATGAAAAATAATGTATTATATGGCGCAAAAATTATTCATATAATAATAATATGTAATAATTATCCCGCGGATTTTTTTAATAAATTTCATTTTAATTCTAAGCAAAAAAGAAATGAAAACTCGCCGCTATTCTATTAATGCTCCTTTTTATTACTTTATTCACTTTTGCCATAACTGATACACTTTAATACCTATATTGTTATATTATAAATTAAATAAAATAGCTTTTATGTATATTTTTTATTATATTGCATTTTAATCATGTGTTTTTGACTTTCTTACTAGAAAAATACTTTTTGTAATTAATTATACTTACGTCGTGACATTTATATGTAAACCCATACCTTAAATTTGCGCAAAAATATATTGATAAGTTAGGGATAATTTATGGTTTATTTTAAATATATATGAATTTATACACTTATATTAATAAAATAAAACAAAATATTGTATTAGCTATAATATGAATTGTATATATGATATATAATAGATAAAAGAAAACAAATTATAAGAGGCGTTTTATAATAATTTATATGGCGCGTATAAAAAGTATGCAAAAATATAATTTGCCAAGTTGAAATGAATAAGCGCAAAAATATATTGCTAAATTTGAAAAAGGTGCGCAATATAAAACAACAATTTTAAAAATATATGTATATATAGCGAAATATTTGAAAAATAAGAGAAAATAATAATTAAAATTGAAAATAAGATGGATAATTGGAGTGAAAGAGGGAGGCGTATAGAAAAGAATGCAGGAATGAAAGTTTATTAAAAGAAAAGTGTAAAAATATAAAAATGTGCGGGATTTTTGTGTATTTGTTTAGCCTAAAAAGTTAAATATCATATAAATAAGTATGGAATAATTTGTATACTTTAAAAAATAGAGGTCCGGAATCAATGAAATTATAATATGCAGATAACAATACATTATTGGGATTTCAAAGATTGAGGATAAATGATACATCATAAAATGGAGATTAACCATTTAAAAAAGACGGTGTATTTGTAATAGCCAATGCGCAAATATATAATTATAAAGAACTAAAAGAGGAACATAAATTTGAATTTAAATCGGAATCAGATTGCGAGATATTATTACATTTGTATTTGAAGTTTAGAGATGTAAATAAATTTGTTGGTGATTTGGATGGTGTATTTTCATTCGCAATTCATGACACAACAACAAATACGACATCGATATGTAGAGATTAACACGGTGTAAGACCATTATTTATGGGATTGACCTATTTAAATGACATAATATTCGCGTCGGAAGCAAAAGCGTTGATAAATTTGTGCGATAATAAAACAATACAACAATTTAAACCAGGAAATACATGGGTAAAAGACGCAAAATATATCATTTAAAAAGAGTGGTATGAATTAAAAGAAAATTAAATCGAAAAATTAAAGATAAATCAAGAATATTATTACAAAGAAACATATGATTTACTATGCAAAAGTATAGAAAAACGAATGTTAAGTGATAGATAAATAGGAGCATTTTTATCAGGTGGCTTAGACAGTTCAATAGTTTGCGCAATAATATAAAAATATTATAATGAATAAAATAAAGGCAAAAAATTAAAGACATTTTCAATAGGATTAAAAGATTCAATAGATATGAAATACGCGAAAATATTGGCAAATTATATAGGAACTGATCATACTTCGGTAGAAATAACGGTAGAAGATTGTATAAATGCATTGGAAGATGTAATATATACAATAGAATCGTTTGACGTGACGACAATAAGAGCGTCAGTTCCAATGTATTTATTGAGCAAATATATAAGCGAAAACACAGATATAAAAGTATTATTTTCGGGTGAAGGGGCTGATGAAGTAGCATAAGGTTATCTTTATTTCAAAAATTAGCCTGATTCAAAAAGTGGTTCTATAGAATCGGCGAGGTTGATTAATGATTTGCATAAATATGATTTATTAAGAGTAGATAGAACAACCGCTTCTTGGGGCTTAGAAATAAGAGAGCCTTTTTTAGATAAATATTTTGTGGATCATTATCAAAAACTCTACGCAAATATTAAAGCACCTCAAAATAATATAGAAAAATTCTATTTGAGATCTGTAATTTAATTTAATAACCCTACACTTTTGCCCAAATCTATATTGTGGAGACAAAAAGAAGCTTTTAGCGATGGTATTAGCGGGTTAAATGATGATTCTTGGGTCAATTAATTAAAAATATACGCAAACACAATATATAGTAATCATGAATTTTAGCTATTAAAAAAAACATATTATCCCGAACCATAACAAAAAGACGCACTTTTATTGCGTCAAATTTATGACAAATATTATGGATTAATTAAACCTCCTTTAATTGATTATTATTGGATTCCTAAATGGTCTCAATAAATCAACCCTGATTCTTCAGCGCGATTTTTATCTATTTATTCACTAAAAACAACTTATAACTCTTGATCATTTTATTTCTGCGTAATTTTTGTTTGATATAATTAATATCTCGCGTATTTTTTATGTCTATTCATAACTTTATATATCTTTTTTGCGCAATTATAAAAATTATTTTTGTTTCATTTACAAATATTTATGTAATTTCACTGCCTATAACTTTTGTTCTATTGAAATTATAACCCAAATTAATTATAATACTATAAAAATAATTATAAAAGCAAAAACATTATGTGTATATTTATATGAGAAACAATAAAAATGAAAGCAAAAAAGAATGCGCAAAATTATATTTTAGAAAATATTTAAATTCAAAATAAAACAACAAAATATCTGAGCGCGATAAATATGAACATTGGTATTTTTTAACTATATAATTATTTTACACGATTATTATTTTGCGCTTAACTCATTTGTAACGTTTATTATCTGACGCTGGGGAACATTAAAGCAAAAATTTATAATAGAATTTACAAAATAAAAATTTTATCAATGATATATAAAAAAAATATAGAAATTAATACGCGATAATAAATAAATGAATAAAACAGCGCGAAATTATTTAAATGTTTGAACATAGATAACAAGGAAATATAAAAATAAAGGATTTATAGAGAAGAAAGATGCCGTGAAATTATAAATAGCGAGAAATAAATGTATAATTAAGTGATTTCAATTGTAATTATTGATTAAAGATTAATAAACAGAAAATAAATGGGAAAAATTAATCAAATTTAAAGGCGCGGAATTGATATATTATTAAAGAAAAACATTAATATCATTATAATGTTGCGTGATGGAATTAGAAGATGAATAATTATGCATAAAATGATATTAATTGGCTTAAATATTGCCGAAATTATTATAAATATTATGTTTCAAAATAAAATTAAGAGGGTTATTTGAAATTAAAGACCTTTTTTAACTTGAAGATAATAAAGGTATGAAATCGAAATGTTTATCATATTACATGGCCTTTTTAAATTAAGCGAGATCCTTATCATTAGAAAATATTAACATTTATTGATCAGCATAACGCGAATTTTCCATGATTTATTACATTCTAATATCTTGATTAATTAAAGAGCGCACAATAAATTTGATAATTTTATACCGATTTCTTTAAACTTCTTCATCAATTTAAACTTTAAGAAAATCATGAGGAGAATCAAATTAAAGCATGCATGTAATAAGACAATTTTATTTAAATTTTTTATTAGGATATTAATACATTCTAATACCGCGGCCAATACTTTAAATTATTTATATTTTTGATTATTTATCATCGCAAAAAACAATCATATCCGTGATGGGTAGATTAGTACCTTCAGATATACAATTAACATTACATATTATTTTAATAGTTGTGTCATATTTCATAAATTCGCTAAAATAAGCATTTTTTTATTGTTAATTAGTATTACCCGATATTTAACAAATATATACTTTAATTTTATTGTCTTTAATGAAATTAATATTAGATAATTTTTGAAATTAATTAGAAGTGGTGTGTTTTTTGCTATCAATTTCTGAATATCTATTATAAATAATAACACGTTTTCTTTTGTTATTTATGGCGATCATTATAATTTATTCAAGTTATGTATGTTCAATAGATTGTCCTTTTTATTTTAAATAGGCGCGAAAAAGAACTTTATAATTACAAACAATTTTGTCTTTTAAAGCTTAATATAAATCATATTCATATAATATTTTACCATATAATTAGGTATTATGATACATATTAAAAGTATAAATATTACTATTTTTGCCGGTTTATTATTTTATATTAGGTGTCGCAGTAAAAAAATAGCATTATATTGAACTATTTTTAGCAAAAATTTTTATTAAAGGCAGAATACTGTCAGCTGTTGCGTGGTGTGCTTCATCAAAAATAATAAGGTCAAACACTGATTTTTTTGCGAATTATAATAGTTTATGTGCTGACGCATAAGTAATCATAGTAACCGATTTTATAGCGCTATCATATGGAATTTAATTAACATTTGCCGGCAAAACCTACATAATTAAATCATTTATTTCCGATTTGCGAAATAAAAATTCTCCTGATATTATATAAGTTTGTATATTTCCATTTATCATATATTTTTATGCATATTAATGTAGTATTTAAAGCGGCATTATTAATAAAATTTATTTTACCGCGCTCTTTATTATTGCTTAATTTATTATTTCCGATTTTCCCGAACCGCAGCATAGTTATAATATTCCTTTTTTATTTAATTTCATTTGTTTTAGTGATTCTATTTGGGGCTTCCTTAACTTCTAATACATTATTTTATTTAAATTATTTTTTTTATCGATTTTTATTATTTTTTTTATCGATTTTTATTATTTTATTGCGGCTATTTTTCATTTGTTTTACAATACTTTAATCATAATTAATTTATATCGCATTTATATTACACTTTTTATTATATTCGCATTTATATTTATAATAAATATATCCGCTTTTTTATTATTTTTAATAAGTACAGATATAATTTTTATTTGCGAAATTTTTTATTTTTTGATTTCTTATACAAAGACTGAACACAATTATTTATTATAAACACAAAATGTAAATTTAATTATTATTTTTTGCGCATATTTTAATATATTACCGCGCTTTTATAATATATTTTAAATTATAATTTGTAATTAATCTATTTTTCGCGTATATATGAATTTAAATTCTTCAATATAAAAATATACATTATTTTAGCCATTAAATTATAATAAAATCATTTATATTTAAATAAAGCGCAAATATAAATTAAAATATATGGCAAAATATTGTAAATATATAATATTATATATTACAAATAATTAGTACGATATATAAATTATAAAATAATGGAAAAAATAAATAATATTTCCGCCTCTAATATTATATACAATGTTTAAATTTGTAAAAAATAAGACAAAATATGCGGCAAATATAAACCAATTACAATAATAAATTATATATTTTTAAATTAATGAATGAAAATGATTTAAAAAATAAATTAAAAATAAAAATAATAAATATATTAAAGCGGTAAATATTATTTTTTATATTGTTATTTATATATGACGCGAATTTTACTTAAAAAAATATTTATGGTGGGATGATTTTGTCGTCGCTTAAAGATTAATATATAAATGACACAAAACTTTTTAATAATAATTTCCCTCGCATTAAATTAATTTATTATTAAAAATATTTAAAATATAATTTTATTTTTATTATATAACTTGTATTTACGGCGATAAATATATATTTAATTTCCGCGCTAAATAATTTAATAGTTTTGTATTTTTGCATCATTAGTTTATAATTTTTTGCAAATAATAATTTACAATTATCTATCTCCGCATATATTACTAACATATTTTTCATTTTATTTAAATTTATTTTAAGTATATTAATCGCGGATTTTCATATTGTACATACTTTTTGATAATATATAACTTAAATTACCTTATATTTCATTTGTAATTTTCAATATTTTAGCATTATATTGCGGAAAGTATATTTTTATAATTTTTAACCTACTTTATATCATATAAATAATATTATTGTCGCGATTTTTATATGAAATTAATTTATATTGTTTTATTAAATGTCAGTTTATAGTTAAAAGTAATATTGATTATATAGCAAAAGATAATATTTAAATTTTGCGCAAAATAATTTATATATTTGTTTGATAGAAATTAAAAATATAAAATAAAATTCAAAACAAAAAATGGCGCGATTAATAAAAATTTAAAGTAAAAAAATAATAGTATTTACCATTTATTGCGCTTATTAATAATTTGATGGTTTTAAATTATTTTATTTAATAATATTTGTATTTATATATAGGAAAGCGAAAACAAAAATAATAGAATGGCTATTATATTTTATTATTAACTTTTCGCGATTGATATTATTTGTAAATTTTAAAATATGCAATTAATATTATGTTAAAGCGCGAAATATTAGATTATTTTTTATTATATTTTGTAAATGTAAAATTTTCATAAAATATATGAATAATATATGTACGCGATTGATATAAAAAATGATGTTTTAGCCAAAAATTATAGGAATGTGTGTGAATCTAAAAGAAAAAGATATATAAAAATTAATAAACGACTTAATACAATATTGTTTTGAACAGTGTTCTACAATATGCAATTTAATTGTTAAAAAATAAACGGAAAAAGTGCGAAGTAAAATAAATACAATATAATTGATTATAAATGATCCATTAACAAAATAATATATGAGCCAAAAAGATTACTAAATATATAGAAATATAGTGAATATAGGAGATTAACTGATTGAAAATTGCAAAAAATATATTTAAAACGACGGAATGGATTATTATTAAGAATTAACAAAGAAGAATAATTAATTAGAAGGATTAGATGATAGTGAAAGAAAAATATTATTGAAAAAAGAATACGTTTCTAGGAAATTTTTAAGAGACACAACGACAACAATTATAGCGAAACATATTTACAATGTCGAGAGAAAAGAAGGATTTTAATAAGAAATTGAATGTATATAGGAATTTATAAAATAAGTTATACACGAAGACGGAGAATATCACTTAAAAGGAACGGCTAATTTAATAACAATAACAAATTAAATAAAATTATCGGAAAATTTAATGAAATTTAGCGACGAAAAAAGATAGAATGGAACAGACACAGATGCGGGAATAATATTACCCAAAGAGATTAATTCAGTTATTTATGGAGATGCAATTGAAAATGTTTTAATGGACAAATAATTGGCCAATCAAACTATCCAAAATATAATTAAATTTATATGTTCTCGTTAAATGTAACTTTATAAGCGCCGAATTTTCAATATAACATAATTTGTTTAAACTGAATTTGGAACATATTTGAGGCCATCTAAACGTCCATTTTTCCTAACTAATACTGTCTTTTTGTAAGAAGCTGAAAGTTTATAATTCGTTTTCAACCATAAAAAACCAAATAAATCTGTTCATTTTGTAAAAATTTCCCGCAAATAAAGTCGTATGATGAAGGGGTATTCTATTTCCTAATGTTTCATAAAAAAAGCCGATGATGGATAATCTTTTATTGTTTGGAGAATTGCCCTTAACTATGACACCTTTTTAAATTCTAATTCTCTCTTTATAAAACGCCTCCCCTATTAGACATTAGATATTTCTTTGAATCTCGTTAATGGACGCATAACTAATCTTTCCGATTGCAATACATTCATATAAAATTTTATTTTCGAGTCAATGTTTGCCCCTGTTTAATAATGTTTGCCTCTTGATGTCTATTGATTCCCTTCTACACTATGAACTTATACAAAAAGTATGATACTTTGTACTTTTTTTCCATATTTTTATTATTATTCGCGCTATTAATTATATATTTCATAACAAAATTATTATTTTATTATATTTGTATTTATATATAAAAACTTTTATTGCAAATAAAAACGCGATGTTTATTTTATATTTATGTTATTATATTTTAATTCCGCCTAATATTATATTATTAATTTTTCACACACTATTGTTATTATATATTTTATTCCGCGGAATTTATTAATATTATTATTTTATAAAATTCAATTTATTGCCAAAAATTTGCAATTAATGTTTTCTTTTTTAAATTTTAAATAGTACAAATATTGTTTAATAGCTATAATTTTATATATTTTGCCGAAATCATTATCACCAATGTTAATTAAATATATATTTTTTATAATATAAATTAATTAGTTAAGCATTAATACCCGCGAAAATATAATAAAAGTAATAAAAGTTGCGCAATAATATAATTAAATAATTTAAAATCAGGATTATAATTTATTTTTGCCGCATAAATATAATATTTTTACTTTTTCGCACATTATAATTACAATATTATTAATATAATCGCGGTAAATAAATAACAACTTTTTATCGCGAAATATTATTTAAACAATTATTTCATACATTTTTGATTTTTTACAAAATATAATTTAAAATTACTTTTAACTTTTTTAAATAGTTTGCTATTTTTAATTCATTTGCGCACTTATAAAATAAAATATCCACCATATATAAATAATTTGCAACTTAGTAATTTATTTTTGATTATCTTTAAAAGCTCAATTTATAATTTTGCATTAATTTGTATGGCGCAAAGATTAGAAATATATTAATATTTTTATATTTAAACGGCGCTTATTATAGTTCTATATAAATTATTTTTGCACTTTTAAACATTAAACACATATAGATATCATAATTAATATAATTTCTATGATTTTAAAAAGTTTGTTTAATGTTTCGCGCATATGTTTGTGTATACATAATAACAAAAATAATAAAATAAAAATCGCGCTATAAAATTATATCAATTATTTATTTAAAAATTTATAGGTGGGTATATTTATTTGTTTTTATGGTTATTCACGCCACAAATAATATTTATACAATGTAGTATTTTGCGCAAATATTATATTATTGCCATTTTTAATTTAATTTTTAATTTCGCACTATACATATTTACAAAAATATTGATTATTTATTTTTATATTGCGACATTTATTTAAATTAATATCTGTTTGCGTTCTTTTATTTTTATAAACATTTGTAAAATATTTTTTTGAATTCACTACCGATCCTCCTTAATATTACTAATTATTTGCAAATATATTTAAATTATTATCAATGTCGCGCGATCATTTTAAATACATAAATCAATATTAGTATGAAATATAGTTTAAAGATGCGTTTATTATATAATTTCACATATTTAAAATGCAAAAATAATTTGAATTGGCTTTAAAAAGTTAAACGTGTGTATAATTAATAGTAAGTAGGTGTTGAACTTGATTTTATTTTGTATGAAAATTATTTATTGAATCTATAGTTATCAAAAGAAAAGTTTAATAAACAAATGTATTGCTTATTTTATTGATTTATACTGAATTTCGCCAAAATTTAATGAATATTTCGCGGTGAATTTATGGATAATCATATTTTTAAATTATTCATGCCATGATTTTTATAGTGTATTACCTATCCGCGATATATTTATCATATGATTATATATTATGTTTTCATGCGACCTTATTAAATAAATGTTATATTCAACAGTAATTTATTATATTTTATTTATTAATGCGCCAAATTTTATAGTTAACGTTTAAATTATTATATGAAATCTTTTTATATTTTTAAAATCGAATAAAACAATACATTATATCTCCTATATTTTTTGAGTCAAGCATAAAGTTTATTTCAATAAAACAAAATTTATATAAACTTTATAAATATGTTTCAAATTTAAAGTTATAGCGCAAAATTGTATAATATAATCGATTAAAATTGTATAAATAATCTATATATGCGCAAAAACATATAATTTTTAAAACGCATTATTAAGTAAGTTCATATAATTACATGAAAATGTATGATATATTTAAAGTTAAAATTTTTTTTAAAAGGTATTTTGTTTTAATAATTAATAAATGGCATAGAGTTAAATAATATAATAATAATATAATAAAATATGCGCGAAATTAATTATTATATATGCCGAATAATTTTGTATAAACATTTAAAAAAATTTAAAGTTGCAGAAATATTATAAACATATATAAATACTTTGAGATAATTATCGGCAAATAATATAAATATTGCGAAATAAATTATAGATTTAAAAACATGGTAATATCTTTCCTCTATAAAATAAATATTTATATTTGTAAATAAACAATAAATAAAAACATGTATTGCGCGAAATTATAAATAAAAATAAAAATTATATATTATATATTCGCGATTTATACATTGAACACTATATATTTTGCTTATTTTAAAATAAATACTATTTAAAAGAATGTGTATTTTACCGTGACTAAATTTGAATTGCGAGAAATTTAAGTTGCATATATAGTAAAATAAGTGAATTATTTATGATCAATATGAAACGGAAAAATATAAATTAGAAAATAGGTATCGCGGGTGAATTATTTTTTCTTTGTAACTATTTTAAATCACCTCCGGGCGTCAGATAATAAACGTTACAAAATAATATTTTGATTACTTAAAAATAATAAAAAACCGCAATTATTTATTTTATTATTTATTATTTTATTATTTATTATTTTATTTTTGTTTTTCTTTGATAATGTTATTCGCGCACCTTAATAATTTCTATTTTACAGAATTATAATATAAAATAAATTACACCCACCTCTCATTAATATTTACATACCACTTAAACATAGAATTTGCGCAGAATTTATTATTAAGCAAACATATAATATTGGTATATCATATAAATTTAAAGATAGATATCAATAAATAAATATTTAACCGCGCTATAATCATATGTTTATTGTCAAAACCTTTAATTATTTTGCTATAAAAATGTCGCTTTAAAAATACAATAAATATTTGCGAAATACATATAAAAAAGATATTATTTAAGAGTTTTATATTATTATAAAGCGTTTAAAAGCCAATTATTTTTTGCACAGAAAATTATATTTATTTTACAAAATATAGAAATTAGTAACAACTATTTGTCAATAAGGTTATAATAAACGCCTTTATTTTAATATTATATAAAAATAAGCGAATATTTTTGAAGTATAAGTTCGCATTAATATTATTGATAAATTAAGATTGCGAATTTAAATAAACGCAAATATAAATGTGTTGCTTAAACAGTTGAATATTTTAATTTGTCTGAAACTATATAAATAAAAAATTATATAATAATTTAAGCGAAAATATAAAAGATAATAAAAGCGCGAATTTTATTTTATTCAAGTATCGATATAATATATAGCTAATATTATTATAAAGTTGCAAAATAAAAATGACATTAAAAATTATTTTATAAATTGCGAAAATAAAAATAAAATTGTATAAATAAACACGTTTATAAACGAGTGATTTATTAAAAATATTATAAAAAAAAGTTTATAAAATTGAAATTATGATGAATAATAATTAGAACAATATGAAGTTTGAGGCGCAATAAAGTGGTTTTAAATTAGATACTATATTAAAATAAATGGAATAACAATATAATTATATTGATTATTGTGTTTTGCGATAACATCATGATGACCGTATGTAATTTCATATAGTTAAAATAGATGATTTAGACTCGATTTTTAAAGGCAAAAATACATTAATATTACATGAAGTTATAAATGACAAAAAGTGCAAAATGTATTTTGATATGGACATAAGTTTGAATAAGAACGAAATAAATGATCAATAATAATAAAATATATAGACCAGGGTTTTAAACAAAACAAAAGAAATAATTATTGAAGTCGCGCAAAAATATAATGATGAAATTTATATTGATTACGATAATATTGAACAATTATTTGATATTTTCGATAATAGTAGAATATACGGAGACAAATATAAAATAAGTTATCATATAGTTTTCGGGTATAATGATTATTGTAGTGACAAAAAATAATTATAATTTATCGCGGGTAAAATAAATTTTGAAGTTGAGAAGTATTTAAAAGAAACACACAATATAATTATAAAAAATCCGATTGATACATAAGTGTATAGATAAGGATCTTCATTGAGAATGTTTAATTGCCCAAAAAAATAAGGTGAACCTGTTTTGCAATATTTTGGAAAAAATTATATATAAAACAAAATTCATCCGCGATAATTAATATTATCTTATACTCAAGACCTAGATCATATTTATTTTGTATCATTTAGCGAATAAAAATATGCGACAAATGAAGAATCTCAGTCTATATCGGAAATAAAAGACGAAATATTAAAAGTGGATTTAAAAAGAATTTAAAAAGATTATAATTTATCTTTTATTCAATAGAAAGGTAATATTATACGATTCAAAAATATAAAAAATTGCCCAATTTGTAATAGACATCATGAACACGATAATATGTTTGTAAAAATAAAAAGTGCGCATCATTATATTTTGGGCTGTTATAGAAATGAACATAAAAATGTTATACATATAAATTATGAATAACCAGAAATATTAGTATAATAAAATATTGATAATGCTGTATTATTGAATTAATAAATTGAAATTTATGGAAAATAATATCATAATTTAAGTACTTTTGACAAATAAATATAGATAGACACCATAGATTAAAACTATATACCTAAAATTGATGAATAATATGATGTAACTTTTATAAAATCGGGGATGGGAACAGGTAAAACTAAATTATTAATGCAATATATAATGGATTATATAATAAATAACCCAAATAAAAGTATATGTATTTTATCATTCCGATTAACATTTACAAAAGAATATAAATAAAAATTGAACGCATTTTTAGAATAAAATAATATAGACAATAAATTCGTGGCATATAATGATAGGGAAATAAAGAAAAACGATATTGATTTATAAAGATATTTAATAATTTAAATAGAATCTTTGAATATATTGGGATTATATAATCAGTATAATTTGCTTATATTAGATGAATCGGAATCATTAATACAATAATTAAATTCAAATTTGTCATAAAAATATCATTTAAATTATTATACATTTGAGAAATTATTATAAAATAGCGACAAAATAATATGTTTAGACGCCTTTTTAACTTAAAGAACAATATCAACTTTGCAAATAATACTTAAAAACACGAATAAAAAATTTAAATTGATTCATAATACAAAAAAGGATAATAAAAATATAATGATATATAATGGGCTATAGGGTTAATGGATGAGCGAGCTTTTAAACAAAATAAAATAAGGATTTAATATAATAATACCTTGTAATGTAGCAAATATGGCCCAATCAATATATTAAGTTATAATAGAAAATAATCCATAAAAAATAAACAATATTATGATTTATACCGGCGATATAAATATTTAATAAAAACAATAAGATATTAATGATGTGAAAAATAGCTGGAAAAATTATCAAGTTTTAATATATTCGCCAACAATAACGGCAGGAATATCATTTGAAGAATGTCATTATGATTATTTATTCGGATATTATGAACCTTATGTAGCTTGTACTGAAAATTTTGTTTAAATGATGGGTCGTGTTAGAAATATTAAATAAAATTTGTATCACATATACATAAATAATACGCAAAAATTATAATAAAATGCGGATAAAAATTAATATTAATATCCTTTATAATACGACAAAGTAAAATCATAATTAAAATATGATATTTTAAAGTCGGCGTCTCATATTAATCCTATGATATAATTTTAAATCCGCGATTTTGATAATATTTAATTCACTGAAAATAGCTATTTTAATCAATATATTTATAACACTATCATTGAAAATCTTAGCAAAATGAATCCATAATTGCGTCTTTTATATTTATTAAATTGTGATGCTTCTCATTATCAATTTGTATAAAACGATTAAATTTCATATTAATTTGATTTATCATATCTCAAATCCATTAATATATAACGATAAAATATAATTTTTAATTAACTTAAATAAACACCTTTGATTTCAGAATAAGAATATACATAAATTTGTAATACAGAAATAAAACAACCTCAATATGTATAATAAATTGAAAAATATAATTCGCTCAAATACATAAATTCTGCCGATATTGATTTATATTAATTTATACCAAAATTAAAATATTTCGGAATTATCAAATAAATATAAATGTATTTTGATGCGATTAAATAATATTCTTCAATTATGTAATACCAAGGATATATTTTCGATTTATTATAAAATGTAACTTCGCAATAGGGATAATATATTATTAAAAATGTTGATGTTTTGAAATATATTAATAAATTTGAATTATAATTAAAAATAATCGGCTATTATTAATGTATTTTATCTGATTATCATTATATTAATCCGCATTTATAATAATTATCTGTAATTTTGCATTATTATAATGGATAATTATAAAAACTCAATAATACTTCAATGTCCTAATGTGTTATTTAATATTTAAAAGATTATGATAAGGACGCAAATTTATAGACTTTCATTGAAAAAACATTGAAAAATATTAAAAAATAATATATTGTAAATGTTGATAATAATATGTTATAATTTCCGCCATATCTTTAAAACTGGCACAAAAAACATTAATTTTTGCATCATAATACTGATTATTATAATTTATTGCTTTATATAGCTTTTAAATATATTTTAAATGATTAATTTCGCGCAAATAGTATTATTTTTGAAGATAATAATATTAAAAACACAATTAATTTCATAGTTTTATAACCAATATTGCGCAATATTAATATTTTAAAATTTATGATTTTATTTAATTATAGATATGTTTAATAATTTAAATCGCGCGATATTAATACTATTATATAACAGGTGTTCTCATGATTCACCTGAATATATATTTTTTTTGCTTAAAATAATTTTAATTTTAATCTATAATTTCGCTTTTAATATAATTTATTATGAATTATTTTTAATTTTCGCAATAAATTATATATCAATACTTAAATATCATTGATTTTAAATATCCAAAGTTTATATTTTGTAAAAGAAATAACATCGCGAAAATTTATTTTTTTAGAACTATTTATCCGCGCGTTTTTTTAAAGAATTTACAAATAAAAATTAAATCAAATTAACAATATATTTATGTGCGCGTTCAATATAAATTTTTATTTATGCAGAATTTAATAATAATTGCTCTTTTAATAATTCTTTTGTTAGTTTGTGTTTATAATTTATTGCGAATTTATAATTTTTTGCGGATAATAATACATAATTTCGCGATATAAAATATTAAACTGTATATGGTACACATTATTAATGGGATATAATTAAAAAATCGGAAAATGTATAGATTAAAAATATTTTATATATACGCGAAATTTGATATTAATAAATAAAAAGCGAATTTAATAAGATGCTGAAATGGTGAATATTGTATATAAATGTCAAAATATTATATGCGAATTTAAAAAATACACAAAAATAAAATCAATAGGTAAATAAGTTTAAAAAAAATGAGGGAAATAAAGAAGTGGGAGTATATAAAATCGCATATAAAATTTTGATATAAAATACAATAGTACAAAAATAAATAAAATATTTTGTATTTTAATATATAAATCGACGAAAATAAAAAAATAAGAGAAAAAAGAAATGAAAAAATGAGAGAAATGCGAAAATAAATAGGAAGTATGAAATGGAAAGTATGAAATGGGAAGTATGAAATGTGAAATGAGACAAAAAATAGGAAGAGAATGGTGAATGGGTGAATAAGAGAAATAAAATCAAGTAGAATATCTTAAAACGGCAGAACCATCAGAAACAAGCAAGAAATTAATGGCGCATCCTTGAGTCATAATATCAGCTTGCTAAATAAGTTATGTGGAAGGATTAGGTGAGCCGACAATAGAAGAGGAAAGATCAAGATAAAATTCGCGAGCTCTGGAGACGTTAAAATGCCCAGAAGGTTAATATGAGCCGGGATTAAGGGCGAATGTAACAAGCATAACACCAGAATCGACGGGAGTATTAAGTGTATTTTTGCCGAAAACTAAGGGAAGATATTAATTATAAAATTATTAATCTAATTTTTGATATAAATTAAGACCATGCGCACTAACTGTAAGTGAATCGACAGTACGAGTGGAAGTTGAATAATTTAATCTTAACTGATTGAACATCATACCGACAGAACCATCCAATTAAAGACCGCCGGTAGTTTTGGTATGAGTTTCTTTAGAGAATCTCCACCAATCAGTAGTTTGGTTAAATCCGGAATTATTTTCTTTAGGAATAACACCGATATACATATATTCAATAGGGAATTTGAATTAATTTAATAAAATTTTCATATCAGCGGAATTAACAGTTTATCTTTGTAATTTGTGAATTCTAATTAAAGAGAAGCCGATATTTTGAACGTACATATCATGAATAGTGGGGTGGGTAAATAAGTTATTAACGTATAATTCAGCGGTGGTAATAGTAGGATAGTTAATAGCACCATTTGTAGTTATAGGAATTTAATAATAACTGGTATATGTGTTTTAGACAATACCGGGACTACTAGAATCGGCGGAACTTAAATCATACTGTCCACTTCCATTAGGAACGAATGCAGGAGCGCGATTTGCAATATATCGACTTTCAACTTTCAAAACTTGATAAACAGATGCCGAATTGAAGACAAGTTTACTTTAATCAGCAAGTTAAATTTTAATATATCTCTAACCATATGGAATAGCGGCAGAAGGAAGAGCGACAGATTATTCTTTATTGAACCAAAACATTAATTTTTGCCAAACTTACCAGGAAGGTTGAACTTATTGAGGAGTTTATAAACCGCTCAATAATTAGCCGGAAACTCTGACACCGTTATCCATTACATCAGATTTTGCGGTATAAGGTAATTCTTGACCAACACATCGGCAATAACCCTCAAGTTTATCTTTTTTAATTTCAAATAAACGCTCAAATACATGGGAATAATCGTCGTATTCATCAAGAACATTACCATTAATTTCAAAGGAAACTTTAGCCATCATTCTTTCGCCTGGATATTCACAATAACTTACATTATCTTGAACTGGAGTTAAACCTGGAACTTTATGACCATTAACATTGAAATATCCTAGAGAAGTGACAGTTGAAACGGTTTAATTAACGCTGTCAATAGTATTAAGAACAGTGCCACTTTCATCAAGAGTTATAGCTAAATTTGATTATCCGGCGGCATAAACAGGAGTATATACGTTCGGAGCTACATCAGGAGGTAAAGGTGCAGGAGAAGCACTACATTGACTGATAGAAATATGAACAACCATATCTGTTAAGAAATCGCCGAATTAAGGTAAAGAAAATTATAAAACTTGACCAAAAGAACTGACACTAGAACCTGCCACAACTTTTTGATATTCCATTGCTAATGGCACGGGTGGTTTAAATTTAGCCTAAAAAGGTATTAAATGAGTTTCTTCAATTTATTTAACAGTTGGTAATCTTTTGCTGGGTGTGATAGTGCCACCACCCTACAGTATAAGTTCTTCGTTTTATTTTGTAAATTTCGTTATTTAATGTTCTAATATATCGGATCCATTAATCAAACGATCGGCCTTTCCGTCGTTCGAGATTAATATAAATACACCTGCTGCTGACATTTTATGACAATATAAAAAAAATTAATAATAAATAATTTAATCAGCCAATAGGAAGGACATAAGTACTTTTAATGATATTTTGTTATTAAATTAGTTTTTATATAATTTGCGCATATTTTGTAGTTTTATTAAATTATTATAATAAATATATAAAATTGATTTAAAAAAATATATATATATAAATTCTTAATGTAATCAAATCCTTTAACGAACCTATATTAATAATAGGCACGTATTTCAAGTGTTAAATTTGGCGTTATAAATGATTCTTTATGCAAAAAATTATAAAAATCTGAACTCTCTAATTTTCAAACAGATAATGATGTTTAAGATGGATTATTTGACTCAAAATTAGGTTCTCTCTCAAATCATGAATATTGTAAATCTTGTGATAATGAAAAATCGCATTGTTAAGGTCATAGCGGTTATATTTAATGCAAATTTTATTATATTTTACCTAATTATGTAGAAATAATAAAGTAATTATTAAAAAAATTATGTTTCCATTGCATTAGACTTTCCGGATAAAAAAAATGTACCCATTGTGGCGCACCTTTATTATAATAAGTCAAATTTGAGGGATATAATGTATTAATTGGCTCGCAATTAGGTGCAAAACCTTAATTAATATATAATCTGTATGATATTAAAGAAAAAATTCAAGATCTTGCAATTAAAGAAGTGCGATAATTTATTAACATTTGCGAACACCCATCTGATTTAATTGTTAATACGCTTTTTATTACATCTCCTATGATCCGGCCTAATCGCAAAAATAGCTAATAATATAATAATAATGATGAATTAACCACATAATTATAATCTATTATATAAACATGTTTCGCTTTAAATAAAATTGGACCAGTTGACCCGCAATTTCCACAAACATATAATACTTTTCTATAATAAATAACAGCTTATTAAAGATAAACTATATAATAAGGAAAACCTGTCAAATCTTTGGCCACTGTTTTAATGACAAAAGATGGATTATTAAGAAATAATATGCTAGGAAAAAAATCGGATAAAATGAGTAGGGCTGTTATCACCTGTGATTCAACAATTCCTATTAATAGTGTCATTATTCCTAGACATATCGCCATGACTTTGACAATCAGTGAGTATGTTTCAAAATTTAATTTCGAAAAATTACAAAAATTATTTAATAATGGTCCTGACACTTATCCCGGTGCTAATTATATTATTAAAAGCGATCAATAGAAATATTCCGCCAGTAATATAAATGTCAAATTAGAAATTGGCGATATTATTTAAAGACATTTGTAATCAGGTGATTTTGTTTTAATGAATCGGCAACCTACAATGTTACCTGAATCCATTTGTGGTCATTAAGTTATTGTTGATTTGGGCGATGTAAATAATAATACTATCAAAATTAATATTTTATCATGCAAATTGTATAATGCTGATTTTGACGGTGATGAAATGGTTGCCATCGGTTTATAAAATAATATTTCTGTTTAGGAAACCAAATATATTACAAATGTTTCTAATTAACTGATTTCTGTCAATAATGCATCCCTAAACATTCCACAAGTTTAAGATAGTGTCATTGGTGGATATTGGCTCACGCAATAAGATGTTTTGACCGATAAAGTTTTCATTCGAAGACTTTTATAATATTCTACCATTGATACAAAGTTATTCTCACAAGACTTTCTTTCTGGACCTTAATTATTGTCTTTATTGCTGCCCAAATAAAATTTTGAGATAAATACTTCATATTATAATTCATCGCTATCAAAATATATACAATATAATGATAATGATAAATAATTAAAAATTATTTTAGGCGAAATTAAATCTGGTTATTTTGACCAAAATTCAAATCATTTTTACAAATAAATAGTTTAAACTAATAATTCTGATTATGCCATCAATGTAATCTATTCAATTCAGCAATTAACGCTATAATTTAATTAATACAAAGGTAATACAATCGGAATTTAAGATTTGTACGTTCCAAAAGATAAAAGAGACATTATTAATGAATTTAAAAGTGTATAATTGCAAAAAGGATAGGAAATATTATATAATTTTGTTACAAATAATGGATAAGTTAGTAAAAGTAATAAATCATATGACGAATTATAATAATAATTATTTGATAATTTCTTTGATGATATGTTGGGTCTCATTTTAACTAGTATTGAACCAGATAATAATTTATTAAAAATGGCATTAACTGGAACAAAAGGAAAATTAGATCATATAAAGGGAATTTTAATCAATTTAGGATATGCTCAAGGCCAAGGATAATATATTGTTCATGAATTTGACAATAGATTAAACTTGTTTTATAAAAAATTTGATATAAATCCCAAGGCATATGGTGCCGTTTAAAATTCTTATTCAGAAGGATTATCGCCATCTGAATTGGCTTTAATGGCTGTTCCTACAAGAGAAGGTATATTGAGAAAAGTTTTATCTGTCGCTAAAGGTGGTGTTTTAGGCCGCAAATTAAAACTTAATTTAGAGTAAATTTTAGTTTCAAACACACGATTAGTTACAAGTCACATCAATATCGTTCAATTTTTATATGGTAATCAAGGATTTAAAGTACAATCATACTGTTAATACAAAATCGATAATTATCATTTGTCTGAAGCCGATTACATTCACAATTATATTCAATTTGTTAAAAATCAATCAAGTCAATTAATTGAATTATGTACAAAATAGGCAAAATTAATATATTCCTATATAAAAAAACATAAATATTGTTAATATAATTTTCAATTATCTATTTTTGGCGATATTGAATCCACTATATAAATACCTTTATAAATAAAATCGTTGTATTTATCGAAAATTTTGCAATAAGAATAAAAAAGTGATATAAAATATATCGCGGGAAATATAAAATTATTGAATCACTTTGTCGATAATCTTAAATACATATATTTCAATGATAATATGATGGCAAAATAGAAATTTATTCCATAATTATATGAAAATGGATTATTTTTAATTAAATTGGCGATTATGACATTATTTACGCCACAAATATTATCATAATTCAACGAAATGTAATTTTAATATCTTTTGATTAATGATATAAAATTATAATTACTAAAAAATTTAACTGAATATGGAACTGGTGTCGGAATGTTAAGCGGAATGTCTTTGCACGAAGTTATTAATTAAGATTATCTTGATTCAATTCATAATATTCAATAATCCGCCAATGTAAAACCAATGGTTGAAATAGTTGACGATATACTTAAAGCAAAATCATAGCATGTATAAAAAACATAGCCTATATTAACCATTCCTTTTAAACAAGGCGTCACTGAAGAATAGGCATAAAATATTTTATTGCAATTACAATTTATGAAATTAATTGATCTCGTCAATAATTGGTAAATCATTTTTATAAAACACGAAAAATTAGATGATCCTAATTACTAATATAAAAATGACGCTGTTTTTGTTGATAAATCTAAACTTAATAATAATAAATTAACACAAATTTGTATACGTATTGAACTTAACAGTCTCATCATGCAATAAAATAAACTTACCATTCAATAATTGGTTGATATATTATAAAATACAAAAGAAATTATTTGTCTATATTCTGAAGATTTATAATTAATTCGGTGTTATTTATTAGATAATGAAGTTTTATCTAGTCTTGATGGCATTCTTTAATACGCAAAAGATATATCTTAAACATATATTAAAGGACTTCAATCTTTGTCGAATGTTCAATTATCTAAAAATACTCATAGTGAATTTGATAATAATACAGGCATCATTACAAAACATAACATTTATGTCATTAAATGTAAAAGTCGCTCTCTTGACGAAATTTTATTAACGCAATAATAATACGGCGATTATATTAATTATCTCGCTATTACTTGCGACAATCCTTTAATGATGCAATAATGGTACGGAAAAGTTGCCTCTAAAAAAATCGCCCTTTCCGAATTGTTTAATTCCGTCAAAAAAGTCGACAAAATTCATCTCGGTTTAATTATTGATTACTTATCATACAAAGGAAAACTTAGTACTTATGAATAAATCGGGCTTATTAAAAACAATAAACACGACCAATTATTATAAATGGCTATGTCTAAACCTGTCCAATTATTATAAAAATTCTCGCTCTCTAATAAACAATCTCATATTGGTTCTCTCAGCTCATAAATTTTAATCGGGTAATAACCTCAAATCGGTACCAATTTTAATTAATTTTATTTAAATACTAATATGATCAGATAATTGTCTCTTTAATAGCAAGAAACTATACATGTTGACGATATTTCAATTTGATATTATTTATCATATTTTTTTTTATTTTTTTTCATTTATATTTTTTAAATTTCGCGTTTATTATTATATTTTAGCACAAATTATAATCAAATACGCATTTATACATATTTAACTTGTATTTTATTTCCGCATATATTAATGAACTCATCAAAAAATGCATTTAAAACCAACTTTATTATTTATTTTTTATTAGAATTTCAATTTATTCTTGCCAGATTTCATATATATAAAAAAACAAACATAAAAATATATATTTATTTCGCAATTGTATACTTTTTATTATTTTTCGCATAAATAAATACAAAAATAAAATGAAATTAGCGCTTTTGAAATATAATAGTAGCCTACTTTAATTTATATTAAGTGCCTGTATATTTCTTTAATATAAACAGCCGCGATCAATTAAAAATAGAAGATTCGCAATTAATAATAAATGGAAACATATGGCAGAAAATAAAATGTAATAGATTTTCATTTATATTTAAAAACAAATAAATATTATAAAACGCGACTATTATAATCTACTGAAAATAAATAGCCGCCATATAATCAATAAATAAAAAACATTCGCAAAATAAATAATATTTTTTTTAATAAATTCACAATAAATAATATTAAAATATTTTAATGGCGAGATAAACTATCATTTTGTGGCGGTTATATAGTTTGTCTACTATTATATTTTTAAATACCAAGTTTTTTATAAATTGAGCAGGTATAATTGTTCATTAAATATTTAAATATAGAATTATATTATTTACTTTTTGCGCTTATTTAAACAAACTATAAATACCGATCTCTTAAAAAAGACATATTCTTTGCGATAAATTTTTTCTATTTAAGTATAAAATCGATTTGTATAAATACCAATTTTCAATATATTGATTAGATTTTCGTTTCTATATAATAAAATAAAATTAAAATGTGAAGATTTTATTATTAATGACGCATTAATAGTTATTGAAATTAAATAAATGGCAAAATTATGATATTATTTTATAAAAGTTTAAAAATTGCGAAAATTTTATAATTATAGAAGTTGCGAGAATATATGAAATTGCGCGAAAATATATATTTTATGAAAACAGGAATTTAACGATACCGGTAAAATTAGATATTAATGCGGATTTTTATGTGATTGAAGAATAAAATGAGTGTTAGATAATGTATTTTAAAAGTGAGCAAAATATTTTTACGCGATTTATGGTTCATGATATATAAAATTTATGTTCCGCAATATCAAAAGAGTGATTAGGTATCGACACAGTTTGATTATATGATATATGTTTTATAAAGGGAAGAGGCCACCTATACAACAAAATACAGACGATGAATAGCGTTTATTAACTTCGAATAGATTATATATGGGAAAATAGTGCGCGATATAAATTATTGAACATTTTGCATTTATAATAATAGGATAATAATACGCGAATTTAAAATATTTCTAATTTTATGCGGCGAAATAAATAAAAAATACATAAATAATAAAATAATAAAAATATTAAAATTATTTGTGTGAAAATATTATTAATTAATTGCAATAATATTATTATTTTTCATTAAAAAAATCGCGCGGGATTTATATTAAAATTTAAACGGAAAAGAAAATAAACGATTCTTCATATTATATGTATATATTTGATTTATTTTGCGCTTTATAAATAATTTAGTCTATATAAAAATAATAAAATTTATGATTTTTTAAATATTAGAGAGTTTATATAATGTTTGCGCAAATTATTGGGGTCAATAGTAAGTATCATATTAATTTGTTTAAATTTTTGCGAATTGATTATAAAAAGTGATATGGCGCAAAGATTATAATATTTATACAAAAATATATAAAAAAGCGGATTAAATGGCGGTTATTAATATAAAAAAATAAAATATAAAGTTGCAAAAGAATAAAATAAATAATTTATGCGCGATAAAAATATAAAAGAAAATATTCATACAATGAATAAATGATATAAAATTTAAATATGAATGAATATTATAAAAAATAAAATATTTAAAATACATAAAATAAAACATTAAAATGGCGGATGAATATAAAGTGACCTTAAACTTGAATAATCAAAAAATAGAAAGGAATATAAATAAATTATAGGTAATGTCTTATGTAGTGGAGAATTTAAAATAAACAATGTTATTTGGGGATAATAACAAATTAATAGTATTAAAAGCCGCGCCAGGAGTAGGAAAATCAACATATTTTTTGTATAATTTAACGAAAATATTACCTTAATATGATATAATATGCGCACAATTAACGCTAGGTGTATGTTTTTCTCTGTTTGAAGAAGCAAAATAATAAGTTTTATTATATAAATAAGGGGAGAATTTGGGATTATTGACAAGTGTTATGAAAATACTAAAAAGAAATATAGGATTGACATATATGACACAAGGAACATTGTATTAGTTATTATTGAATCATATGAATTAATAATAATATATAAATACAAATACATTGGTAATTATAGATGAGGCTCACGCAAATGATACAAATATATATATAATGATGAGCATAATAAAAGAAATATTGAAAAATTATAAAACATCGCCGACATTTATATTATAATCGGGTTCATTAAACATTGATAGATTATGTGGATTTTTTGGCAGTGACAAATACATTGAGATAAGTGGATAGTAAAGTTAAATAATTGATATATATTATGATAATTTAATAACAAATAATAATGAAATGGGTATATAAAAGTATATAATATATGTTTGCGAATAGATATATGGGAGCAATGAATTAATTAATTAATAAAGAAAATAATACAATATAGACACAAAATAATAGGGGGGTATATTAATATTTTGTTACGGTTAAAAATTGATGGATGATTTGGCGAGATAGATAATGAATAATAAAATATTGCGAAATATATAAATATTTTAATTTAATAGCCAAACAAATACAGATTAATATTAAAAATAAATGAATGAGCATAAAGGTAGAAAAATATTATTGGCAACAGATACAATAGAAACGGGATTTTCAGGAGTGAATTTATATTATGTTATAGATTGTCTTAGTTTTAGATCTGTATCATATGATCCTCTTAAAAAACAATCAATAAATATGATTTTACCATGCTGTAAAAATAAAACGCAATAAAGAAGAGGCAGAATAGGAAGAACAAATCCGGGAATTTATTTCCCCATAATTAGACAAAATGATATATAATATTAAATGAATACAAGAGAAAGCAAATTACATACCGATGATTTAACAGTTTAATTATTTTTAAAAATCGATTAATAATTGCGATAATAATTGCATTTTATAGATGAAATACCTGAAGAATAACATATAAATTTTAAATAATTATCATATGTGTATAATTTATAGAATTAAACGAGACAGCCGTTTATTTTTAAAATTATAAATGGAAATTATTAGCTAAAATTATTAAATAATTTGCTTTTGATCATGGGATTGCGCAATAAAATATTAATATATGATATTATGCTATTATAATCGGGTTTATAAACAATAAATAAAGTAAAAATAGGAAAAACAACACATAATGAATTTTGCGATTTACTAAAATATATAAAAAAAAACAGAAATGATTTGCCGCCAAGCTTTTACGAATTATTCAATAAATTATTAATTTTCTATAATTAAAATAAAATAGGCATATTTTAGGGATTTCCACTTCTAGAAAACGAACAATTATTTGATAAGTTAATATATGAAACATATAAAATTAATATATTTAAAAAAATGACCGGCGAAACCGATAAATATATTTCAAATTATGGCGTTATTATTGATTTTTAAAGTAAAAATTTGCGGCCTGAAAGAATTGTTACTAATGATATTACATATAATGGCAAACGATCAATCATCGGATATGCTTTATATATGTGAATTTATTGATAAACCGCATTTATTTAATTATTTATTTATTTATTTTTTTTTTATGCGTATAAATATGTAGTGTATTGTTAAATAATAGGGCAATAAATAGTTTAAAGACATTCTAAATTAATTTAATAATATTTTTATTCCTAACAGCCAAAATAAACATATGTATATCAATAAAATTATATCATAATACGAAAATATATACGCAATTGTCGAATAACACACAAATTTCTGCAAAAAATACAATATAAATTTAAATAAATCTATATTCGATTAATATAATAAAACAAAAATTATGCAAATACTCGAATTAAGGGCAAAAATTAAAACTTTTTGTTAAGAAAAAAAAAATACTTGCGAATTAAAATTAGATTGCCTTGACGCCGCCGTTATTTGTGATATCGATTTAGATCTTTTATAGGAATTAAATTTATATATTGACGGATATGATAATTAATCTCTTGTTTAATAAATATTGAAAGAAATGATCAATGTCAAATAAGTTCTTCATAATACGCAAAATTTCGAATAATTTTACACTAAATTACATAAATTATAATAACTTTAATTTTTAAATATCGATCTTTATGAAGTTTCTTGTTGTATTTATAATAATATGGACGATGAATAAATTAAATAATAATAAAAACAAGATTTTTACTAGGATTTAAAATAATTATTTGGGCTCAATTAAAATTTATACGAAGGTATATACAAATCATAAATCAATATGGAAGAATTGTCATTTATTATAAATAGTATTTTAGAATAACTCGGCGATAAATAAAGAGGATAAAATGGTCATGCTATTAGTAAATTAAAAGAGTGTTTTGATTTATTCTAAAAAAATTTCGATAAATATTATAAAGAATTTATGATGAACGGCAAAGATCCATCTATATTTTTCGTATCATTTATGAATGACGTATAGGAATTTTATGAAAAATCGCGTATTTCATCTGTTAAAGAATTATTAAAATAATTTAAAAATATCAGAAGTTAATTCAATAATACCCAATAATCCGGCGATTAAAATAATTATATGGGAGACATTCTGAATATTCTTGATGACAATCTCATGAAAGCCGATGAACTTATTAAAGAACACAATATTGATGAAATATGATAATATTTCGCTATATATATTGTTTTACATCAATATTTTTTATTTAAAATTTTAATTAAACACGTCTTTATTTTACCATTGAATTTGGCGCTTTATAATTTATATTTTAATGTTTTATTTATCATTATCGCCCAATTATATTTGTAATTTTAAATAAATATTATATATTATATAAAAAGAGAAAAGGCGCGAAATATACTTTAAAAACAATAATATAAAATACATATTGCGCAAAATATTATTTGTTTTTAATAAAAACGCGAATAATAAATTATATAAATTAAATTATTAATGAAATAAATAAAAAATTGGAATAATAAAAAGGATGTTAACGCTAATAAACCAATTATAATTTGCCAGTAAGTTATAGAAAAATGAAAGAGAGATATTTAACAAACTTATTTTGCAGTAGAAATTAATGTGGAAATATCTTTATGAAAATTGTATTTTTGCCGAACAACTTTTTAATATGAATAAATATAAAAATAATTAATTTATACTTAATTGTCTTATTAATTTAGAATGCTATCAATAATTTATGCGGCAAATAATGCCCAATTAATGTAATATTAACAAAATACATCCATATAATTAATAAACATTCGCGTAATGTTAATTGTGCAAATAATAAAATTAATAAATTTATTATGTCAATCATCACTATAGAAATATATTATAAACTTTGGGCGCAAAAGTATAGTAAATAATTCAATAATATAAATTGAATTTACAATAAATAAATTGCAAATATTTATAAATTGAACTTTCTATAAAAAATTGACATTCCATTTCTATATATCACCAGCACAAACTTCAATAACCGCCACTCTCCATACAAAACAATTACCACTCACATCAACCATCTCAACCTTATTAAACATTTATAAAAATCCCAAAGAAATCATTTAAATAACACCAAAATTTGCGGAATATATTACATGAAATAAAAAGAAACCATAGAAAAAGTGGAGAAATTAATAGATTATTCAAAAGAATAGTTAGTAACAATATGCAACTTAATATAAAAATAATAAGTAAAAAAAGTTGGCGAGAAAATAAAACTATTAGAAACAATATTATAAGAGCCTTTAATATAAAAATACATGAAAATTAATGATTAATTATAATACAAATATGTATTTAGTAAAAAAAACGAAATATTACAAATATGTGAGAAAATTCATCCATTAGATAGTTATCACATTAAAGAAATAATTAAATTAAACCCAAAACTGTTAGATTATAAAGATAATAAACTAGTTCGGGATGAAATAACAACAATAATAGCTCACAATTTGTAAATTTAATAACAAAGAAAAGATTTTAATATGGAGCTGTTGTGTATAAAACGATTTATATAATACATCGTGAATAAAAAAGCAAAATATCATTTAAAAGGATCGGCGAATTTAATTAATTTAACGCAAACAAAAATATTTACGCAAGAATTATTAAATATAAGCGATTAAAAAAGATTTAAAGGAACTGATGTAGATTGTGGTATTATTTTGCCATAAAATGTTTCACCAGCAATATATAGCAAAAAAATAAAAAATTAATTTGAAAATGGGTTAAGTTAATAATTCGCCGATAAAATTATTAATTATTTTTGCTCTAATTAATTCCAATCATATAAAAATTTCGTCTTTAATTCAACGCAAAAAGTATTAACTGATTATGATTGTTATTTAAAACCTTCTAAATAACCTTTCAGAATTATCAATACTATTATTGACGATGAAGCTTCTTCTATTCAGCACCTATTTTGTCATAATAATAAATTTAAATATCAAAATGTTAGAAAAATTAATTATAAATATTCAAAATTAATGAGGGGTATCAGATTAACAGAATGTTATGTATAAAATAATATCGATGGACAAAAATTTATTCTGTGGCGAATTAATTTAATGTATAATTTATATTGTTCTCACTCTCATCAATATATTAAAACTGTTCCCTTTTAAACAATTGATATATCTTTAACTGAATAATTGTGTGATATTGATTCTATAGAAGATTGTATTGCTTATCTTGATAGCCTTATGATTTGAATTAGTTGATTCATATTTAATTATTTTTTTTGTTTCTTCTAATATCAAACATCTTGTCTTAATTCAAAATATATCAGCGCCGCATTATTATTTTTCGCAACATTTCATTAATTATTTGATATTATGACAATATTTATGCAAACTTTTTTAATCACACTTCAAAAAATAAAAATTTTAAACAAACTATAATCCACCGCGCTAATAATATTTGATTATTTATTATTCATTTATAAAAATACTTATAAAATAAATGTTATTTATATATAAATGCGGATTAATAGTGTTTAAATAAACTCTTTGAAATTTATCTATAAATTACATATTATAAATTTATACAATATGAATATGGTTATACACTTCTTTTAAACAATAAAATAATATTATAGTTGGTGATTTGTAATAAAAACGCAAATTAAAAATATAAATAATTAATAATAATGTGTTTTTGAATTAAAAATGCGGATAAATTATTTTAATTTATTTTTGCGGTATTAATATATTTGAAATTAACGCAAATTGATTTAAATATTTTCGCATATAATACTTAAATAAATAAAAAACAATACAGCAGTCAATGCTTAAAGGGTAGGAAATCATAATTTGGTAGGTGCAGATAAATTTCGCGGATATAAAAATTGTTAAATAGTATGTAGCCTGAAACCTGCAAAAAATTATACTTTTGTCAAATATGCAATATATAATACTCGCTTTAACTGTTATGTAAATATAAATTTCGCGCAAATTTTATTAAAAAATTTCAATGGTAATTATATTTTGCGTATGTGATAAAAATTACAATAGTTAATATTATGTCCATAAAAACTGTAATAAAGGAAATGGCAGTATTAATATTTAAACAAAATGCTATAATTTATTTAAATTAAAATTATTTTTTGCGAGTTATTATATAAAATTAAAGATTTTTACATATAATTATTAATTTTCGCGGTTATATAATAATACAAATATTAATTTAATCAGTTTATAAAATATTATTCGTTATTTATATGATGGCATTATATTTTACATATAATTTTTTGATATAAATATCTATTAAGTTCATATAAAATGAAATTATTGTCGAAATTATATTAATTTTTTATATTAAATAGTTATTTATCGCGCATTTTATTTACTAAATAATAATTTTACACCATACTCATCATTTAAACAACGCAATATAAGAATTATATGAAAATTTTATAATACTCAACATCATAAAAATTCCGCAAAAATGATTGATAAATAAGCGTTTATAATTAAAAAAGTATTTCAATCAATTAAAAATATTGCGGAATTATAATAAATGTATAGAAAAACATAAAAATAAATTATAATTTTGTCTTTTGATGAAATACAGCGTAAATATGTGATTGAATTATTTATAGAACGCGCAATAGAATATTATTAACTTGAATAATTAATAAAATACGAAGAAAAATACATTCATTAATATATTAAGTCGCATTTATATAAACTTCTTAACTAATACCCAAATTCTATTTTATAATTCGCGAAAAATAATCAATATTATGGAAAATTTATAAAGTGTACTGAAGTTAAATTAAAAAATAATAAAAAAATAGCCGCAAATTTTGTTTATAAATATAAAAAATACAAAAATATATAGGAAAATATAAATAATTACATTGCTAAATAGAGGCTTTAACGAAAAAGTAAAAAAAGGAAATTTTAAATTACAAAACAATAATTTTGGGATTTAACATAATTTATTTATATCTATACCCGCGAAATGACAAATATATATATATCTTTTTTTTAAATAATTTTGTGGTGGCAGGAATAAATAATAATAAATTTGCGGATATTAATTATTTTATGATTTATATTTTGCGCCATTAGTTTATAAAATATTTTCATTTGTATCCGTTTGTAAAAGAAAACATATAGCTTATTATAATTTTTAAACACAAGATTATTTTATAAATATTAAAGCGCGATTTTTTATAAATTTGTTTTTATTTTATCAAAAATTATGATATATTAACTTATTATACATTATGCATTAATATAAGTATAAATATATTTGCCTATTTTTTAATTATTTTTGCGAAATATATAAGAGGTAGAAAATAAATATTAAATTCTATTTATGAGAGTTATTATAAAATGTAAATTAATTTCGCAAATATAAATTATTTAAAAATATTACATTTTGTAAAAATATAAGATTATGGAAAATTTTATTTGATTTGTAAACGCGCGTTTTGAATTGTACATATTTTAGAGATACCATTCAAATTTTATTAATGGATAATATATAAATAGCGCACTTATATATGAATTAAAAAATAAAAGATAGCAATAAATATGAAAACTTAAAATAAATAAATAATATTTTTTGCGGATAAATTACCAAAAAAAGTAAATTTTTAGCGATATCATAATTTGAATAACATGAAACTATTAATATATAATCGAATTTAATACTTTTATTAAATAAAATTCCCGCGATTTTTTTAAACTAAATTATTTTCATTTTGCGCTAAACATGTCTTTATAATAAATTAAATGGTTTCAAATAAATTGGCATTTATATAATTTTGCTATATATTATTATAGTTATTTGGAATTTACTATTATTTTTTTGAATATAATTTATTCGCGCTTTTTTTTACTATTAATTCGCGTATAATATAATTAAATTGTTATTTTTTACTATTAATTTGTATATAATATAATTAAATAGTGATTTTTTACTATTAATTCGCGTATAATATAATTAGGTAGTGATTAATTCGCGTATAATATAATTAGGTAGTAGTTTATAGTAATTGGCCCGTGTATAAAGTGGTAAGTTTGCTATTTTATTGAAAAATTCGCGAAAATTTGTAGGGTAGAAGGGGCGGTAATAATAAATTATAAAGGAAAATACAATAAAAATGAATTTACCTAAAAAGATATTATAATATATCAGTATGACAAAATATTTATACAGCTCTTGTAATGAATTTGTGGAGGACCATTTAAAATAATATATAAACTGCGAAAATATATTAAAAGATGGGTTATAAAATGTGTTTTTATACGATTATGTGATAAAATAATACAATTAAATAAAATCAACGGATTAAATATATTTTTACGGATATTTTGACAATTAATAGATAAAACAAAAAGTTTAAATATAAATAACAAATGTTATATATTATATTCACGTATAGATTAATTATGAAATGTTTTCATAGGGAAATATAATAGATGAGGAAGAGATTTAAAGCCGATTTGTTAAATAAATCTATGATATACCAATAGAAAAATAATATACAAGCGGCGGTATTTGTTAATTATGTTAATAATCAAAAATATAAAAATGTGATTGTGTATTTACATTGAAAACAATAATTGGAGACATTAATGGTAATTATTTTGAAATTATAACAAAAAAAGTTTTTAAAGGAAATTAATCGGGAAGAAATAATAATATATGCGTGTTTTACTTTAGAAATTTGCATAATTATGATTTGTTTTAATAAACATTATACAAAATAAATAAATATTATAAATAATATCATGATTATTGGTAAAAATACAACAATGATGATATGAGCATACCATTAAGCGCTTCATTAATATATGGGCCATTATTTAAAATATCTTATTAAAAAGGCATAAAATAATATTTGTTCTAAATGTCATAAGATGATAGCAAAAGTAATTATATATGCAAAATATTAAGGGATTATAACATAAATATGTCAGGCTATAATAAAATGTTTTTGGAAAATGTTTAATATGAAAGAAATACAAATACAATAAAATGTAAGTCGCAAATTAATAATATTTAATAAATAGAAATAAACACAAAATATATACCGCTTAATTTATTGACTTGGGATATTGAGGTTTATTTTAAAAGCGGGTAAATTGAAAGTGATTTTTAAGCCGAAACAAATGAACTCATATGTATAGGTGGTGGTTTTTCCAATGTATAAGGCTCTCAATCTATATAATTTTGCATAACTTAATGTCCTTGCAATATCAATGACAGTAATATTGTTATTATATAGGTTAATGATGAGGCGGAAATTATTGATGAATTTATGGGATTGATTAATTTATTAAATCCAAGTATTATTACCGGCTTTAATGATAATTTATTTGATTGGAAATATATTAAAGAAAGAATTGAACTTCATGGTTTGAGTGATAGTTATAAATTTATGTTTAGGAAAAAAAACATTAAAATAAAGGCGGGATTTCAAAAAGAAGGTCTTAATTATGTTCATGATGGTATTATTTAAGTTGATACCAGAACTATTTTCACGCAAATTTAAAATCTTGAAAAATAATCATTAAATGAATATTTAAAACACAATAATTTGGATTTGAAACTCGAAATAAGTTTTCGTGAAACAAATTATAGATTCGAAAAATATAAGCAAAAATAATTTTTAAATGCCGAAGATAATGATTTAATGTTTCGTTTTTATTAATATTGCGCTTATGATGCTGATGCCTGTCGATTATTATGGCAAAAAGCTTTTGTTTTAGGTTAATATATAGAACTTTGCAGTCTATCTCATACACCTTTGCGATATGGATTTTATAATGCAAATGGTATTAAAGTTTTAAATCTAGTTTCATATTATGCATTATAAAATGGATTTTCAGTTCCAATGTCACCCTAAACATCTTGTTATACAAAATGGATTGATATTAATATGATTGAATAGTATTCTAAATTTCCCGGTGCATTTGTCCCACAACCCAAAACAGGTGTTCATATTACCCCGATTATCGCCTTAGATTTCGCATCTTTATATCCTTCTATTATTATTGCCAATAATCTCTCGCCCGAAACTATTATTGACTCTGATACACATTTTCAATCACCCCATAATTCTACATTGATTAAAATTCCTTTTGGAATCGCGACTGATTTAAATGAATCATAGTCTTATATTAATCCATATACTAACGATGATGAACAAAGTTATATCAATATTAATCATTTCGACTCAATCTATATATGGAATTTAAAAATTTTCGATCTCATTTCTGCCATTAATGATAAATTATTCTCTTCCACCATGTTTCTATAAGGCAAAAATATGATTGATTAATTTTAATGCAAAGTTAAAATTTATGATCCCGCGCATTCTTTATCTAATATTTTCAAATTATCCATTGATTTTGAAAAAAATTTTATTGTTAATTCTAGTTTTTATTAATTTTTGCGCTCATATAATACTTTTCGCATTTAATTTTGTTCTTCCTGTCTATTTATTCCTATTCATATTTTTGATATTTTTGGTGATCAATCTTTATTATTTTGTTTTTGTTGTTTTTAAAACAAATATAATTAATTTTCTCAATTATAACACTTATCTATTTATGAAAACGTTTATAATTAATGCGAATATTTAAAAGTTTAACAATGTTCTATTATTAACGCGTTTTTATAGAATAATTCAAAAGATCTCGACAAAAAATTAAAAATCAAACCCATATTATTACCGTGTTTATATAATGGATATGTCATAAATAGTAAAGTTTAAACCGGACTTTATCCTATCATTTTATAAAAACTCTTTTCTGATAGAAAATCAATTAAAAATTAAATCAAATTATTGCAAAAAAAGCAAGAATAATTATAAAATGAATATTAATAATGCGAAAATTAAGAAACTTAAAAATAAATTAATGATGTCAATTATGAAATAAATAGATAAGACGCCAAATAATTAGCCTTGAAAATTTTTATGAATACTTTTTATGGTGAGGCGGGTAATAGTATTTCCCCTTTATTTGATATTTCTATTGCGGGAGGTACCACTTCATTGGGTAGATTTTACATTAAATAGGTCCATAACATATTGAAATAAAAGAATTGCGATATTATTTACGGCGATACTGATTCCGTTTATATTAAACCGCTTTTATCTTTATATAATTTTAACAATGATAATCATTCATCCTTTTTATAATAAACGTTTGATATTGCCGTTTAATTGCAAAATAATATCAATGATATTATAGGGAAACAAACAAATAATAAAGTAAAAATGGAATTTGAAGAAATTTTGCTTCCCTCTTTATTTATCGGTAAAAAAAAATATTGCGGCGTCATATATAATCACACTGATCAACCTATTATGCAAAATATTTCCAATATCAAATAAATACTTATTAAAGGTATTGATTTTATCAAATAATAATATCCCGCTCTTATTAAATAATGCGGATATTAAATGATCATTAATATTATGAACTTCTTTAATTCTTTTGTTTTTAATTCTGATATTTCTTCATTTAAATCACTTTTTGATATGGATTGCAATTCATTATTAAAAAATATATTAATTGACATTTTAAAAAATTATGAATATCGCTTGAAAAATATTTCATTTGATGATTATCATTTATTATCATTTAATAAAAAAATTAAAGAAAATAATAAATCCGGCGAAATGTATCTATTTTATTAAAGATTTGTTTAAGATAAAATGTTGCGCTCTTTCTTTTAAGACTTATTGGATTCTTTTTCACTTCTTAAACATCGCGAAATCCTTAAATTAGATTCAGATATTTTGCAATATATTATCAAAAAAGATGAATTGGATTTATTATAAATTCCTATCCCGCTTTTTAATGAATTCATTCCTATTATATATACACAAACTGACTCTAATAAAATTTCTAATAGCATGTAACTTATCGATTATGCCGTCAAAAAATAATTACCTATTGACGTATTTTAATATTTTGGATATTTTAAAACTATGTGTTCCAAAATACTTTAATGTTGTTTTATTGATAAAAATTTTGATTAAACTGACGATTAATTGGAATCTATATCGAATACATTTATTGATTAACATATTTAAATTCCGCGAATTTCTAGAAAAACTACTTTTGACGAACCATATTATATTTAATAAATTTGTAATTCATCGTTCTTTAATATTTCCAGATAATATATTGAACTCGTCAAGAAAAAAAAATTTTATTTAAAAGATGAGTTTGTTACCCATTAGTTTTATAACTCCCTTATTCAACAGATTAAGTTAATAAAATCTAATAAATCTATTGAACTTTTATTATTTATTGTATTCCATTGCAAAATTATTGAAAATAATATGATTTTATACGATCGTTCTATTTATCTTCAATATGTCAATAAACTTGAATTATTTATCCATAATTTTGATGATTAAACAAAAAAAGCATATTAAAATTTATTTATTTACGCTATTTCTGCCATAATTATTCATAATCGCCTCAATAATATCACTGATAAATAATACGCCAAAGCTTTTAAACACATTATTTAATTTGAACATATTGAATGAATATTATAAATTAATTTTGATTTTTTTTTATTAAATAATAAATGGAAACTATGTAATTCATCTAAATCATAATAATATGTTTATTAGTATTGATGATACTATCAAAAACTGATATCTTTGGCCGATTGTTTAACCCTGATAATAATTAATATCAATCCCGCGCATAAAATATTAAAATTACCACTTAATCTGAACAATAATAATTGTCATACATTCATTTCCTTGAATAATAACTTAAATAATAACAAAAATAAATTTAATTTGATCGACTTTAATTTGACGCTCTTTAATAATAATATTTATTATCGTAAAATAATAAAACCTAGTCTGAACCCAACTCTAATGTACAAAATAAGTTCTTATATAATTCCGATTCTTCTTCTATATAAGGCGGTTCTTATAAAAATTTATAGCCTATTTATGATTTTATCGACAATTATTAAATAAAAACTGGCGGCAAATCATAGTTCCCTAATGTTAATTCATCCAAAAATTAAAAAAAATAAGGTGGGGATTCTTCTTTTTAAAATCCTGCAAATTAAACTTAAAATACTGAATAAATTGATACAAAAAATGATTTGTAGTTTTTATCTTAAATTTATGATAATACTCAATAAATTTCCGCCGATTATATTTCTGAACTACCTTCACAATCTCTCACTTAACAAGAAATTCAGTCTCATAAATAATATACATAAGAAAACAGAAATCTTAATAATGGTATATTATAGCCCGATGTCGAACTTGATTAAAATACTAGATGGGGATTGTCTTTCATTACCAATAAAGAATAGTTCGCTTAATTCGGTTCTAGAGAATAATAAGGTGTTGATTAAGGCGAATATAGGGGGGTTTCTATGAGAGACATGATCAAAGGATCCATTTGATTCTTTCACATATCGTCATCATCCTCGAATGATATCAGTTCCGTCAATTTTTTCTTTATATTTTCTATTAAATTTTTTTAATATTTATACGCGTTTTCATCTCCTTTTTTATCTTATTTAAGCAACTTTTCAAACACTTTTTTCATAAAATCCCTCTTTCTCTCTCTATCCATATCTTCTAAGTTGTATTACAAATATTTTTTTATTTTACTTTCCTCTTCAACCGTAAATTATGTTTACATTTTATTTTCTATTTGCATGTATTTTATTATATATTATTAAAAATATATATGTTAATTTAATGTGTTAAATATTATTTAATCTATTTTGTTTTTCCCATACAAATCTTCATAATATTCTATCAAATTTTCATTATAATTATTTGATTTTATATCTATATTATTTGTGCTGTCTGCAACTTGTCTCTCAAAATCCTATTTATACTTATGTATGCTATAATTTTATATCTTATATTTTAATTAATCTATATTAAAAGGTAAAAATTTATTTAAATTAAATATTACATTTATTACTTCGTTGTTTTCTAATTTGTTTTCACTTAAATTCTATTATTTTTTATATTTTATTAATTCTTTTCTTATATCTTTTTGTTTTTCTACCAAATATTATAACACTTTTTTTATTTTTTCTAGATATTCTAGATATTCACTTTAATTTTATAATTTGTTATAATTTTATATATATATCTAAAATAAATTTAACTACTATTATAAGGTTACCAAATCTTTATTTTCAGCGCTCTATTTACACAATAATGCCAATTCTTAATATTCATCTTTAATACCACTTCTGTCAACCATTTTTAATTTATCACTATTATCCACTAATAACATATTAAAATGTTTCGCGTATTATTCGTGATATTGTACATATCTTTCTACTTGAGCGTCTGTGTCGTATGGGTGTTACTATTCTCCTAACGACCCGCCTTAATACTAAAGTCTATACATATATATCCTAGTATTATCATCATAAATTCTCGTGAAAATTGTCTTATTTTAATATTCTTCTAATAAGACCTTATTGATCATCGTCATCGTCACAGCACCTACGTTTGCTTGCCTGCTGGTTCTCGTAATATTAGCAGGTCCTGCCACGTCGTCTGCGGCCGCCAAGTGTCCGGCCTGCAACTACTATTGAACCATGTGATTTTTCAAAATATCGACGTTATTTTTGTAGTCGGCAAGTGATTCTAAATTATCATTTTCAAACTTTTAAAATAAAATGATATGATTTAATTAATCTACCTTCATTATTTAATCATGTAGCGTCATCTACGCGGGATATCTGACTAAACTGTCGGCAGGGGGAGCAAACCCCCCAACCGAATTGATGTCAATATTATCTAATAAGTTCATCGGTACTTTTGGTAGGAAAATATTGTTATTGACCGATCTCACTGTTTGCAAAATAGACTGGGGCACATATTTAAAAGCGGTGGCATCTGGCAAAAAGAGATCTATATCTCTGTTATGATATAAATTATAAAAATAGAAAGCAAAACGAATAAAGCCGGGAAAATTCTATTGCAAGAATAAAACTATAATTTAATATTAAATTTTATTAAATAACTATTTTGCGATGATATTATTTTAAATGAGCGAAATTGTGTAAACTTCATTTGTATTACGGTTATTAACAAGTTAATATTGTTCTACAAATTAATGTAATGTCTAAACTTTACCTTTATACTTGAAACGTATAGAGAAACCGATAGAATGTAAATTAAAGTTGATACTTTTAATAAAATTGATCATATAACGATCGTGAACGCTAGATTATTCAATAAATTTTTCAAATTTATAAGAAAATATATAATGTTAAATTTATTTCCATTTAGATTAAACATCTTTAATAATATTTTAAATATTAGAATTACCAATCAAAGAATCAGTAGATTTAGATAATAATTATAGAACTTCAGAACTACTGGCGACTCCATTATCGATTAAATTCTATATAATTTTAGTTTTGTCAATATTTAGATTATCAACCGATTATGACTCGATATAGATAGCACTGCCGGCAGCATGATTGTTTTTTAAATAATATTTATGATAATCGATGGAATTAATATACATAAAGTTTTGGTGAATATAGTTTGAAACTTGTTAAAGTATGGTTTCATTAGCCATTTAAACAGTTACAACTTAACCAGACACCATCGGCGAATCATCTTCTTTCCAAATAAAATTAATAACACTATTTTAAAATTACTTTATAAGTATATCTTTAGAATAATAAAAATGTTTTACTTAAATACAAATATAAGATAATTATAATAAAATATAATTATTGATTAAATTGGAAATGGAATTAGAAATCAAAGCACCATTAGGAGAAATATATAGATATTTTTGTATGTTTTATTAAACAATGACTGTATTTTTTTAAATAAAATTATCGTAAATGTATTTGGATAATGAATACCAATATTACTAGTTATCATATTGCTATTATAATCCTTACAAATGGTTCAAAAGCCCGAATTATTGATTAATATCAAGTTAAAAATAACTAGGAAGTATATTATATAATGGTTTAATAAAATTTACGATGTCGTGTTATAAAGCCTCTATAATTTGAAACGCCTCAGAAGAAGAACCACCATATTTAATATATTATTTTAAAATATGTTCATCTCGTATCTCCATACTAGGATCCTATAGAAATTATAAAAACAAATCAGAATATTAAGGGGGTATATGGCCCTCTGATAGAATTTTGATAGGAAATTATTATATGTTTTAACCTTTATACAGCTTTAATTATAATAATTATAATAATTTGCTAATAAAAACCTCCTTCAATTCAGTTTGGTTAAATTAGTTGGTAACAGAATTTTTATATGTGTAATTATCAACAAGCACTTAAATGGATTAATTATACTCATCATATTTAGTGATACAATGAGTATTTTTATTGCGTTTAAGAATATTTTTAATAACTTCAAAAATCATATAATATTATATAATAACGCCGATAATATATTAATGTTGACTGGGAGGTATATCTTTATCAAGAACAGCGTCAACATCAAAAACGCGTGTTTTAGAATATTATGTTCTAGTTTTGATGGTTTAATATTGAGTGAACCATTAATTTTTGCTATTACTAACGTAATTTGTAGTATTGTAATTCATAAAGACATTGTATACTTTATCAAAAAGTTATCTATAAACAATAAATTAATCTGTATTATCTTTTAATTATAATTTATTCATATCAAATTTACCATTATATATATATTGACATTTTTCCCAAAAATTTTAAATATGACCATATAAATCGATAGTATCAACATGTTTAAACTATTAAGAATAATTTTTAGGAGAACTGAAATACACTTAAATAACATTAACAATATTGATATCTGATACTTTTGTGGCCTATAGTTTTATTTATTAGTTATAATCATATTTTGTATCGGAACTTTAATGTATACTAGGTTGGAGTGTATCAAAATAGTGCATTAAATAAGCGATTTAATATAATATAGATAAAGTTTAGATAATCATCTCATTATTGTATAATTATTTATGTGAAATTTCTTGTAAAATAGTTTTATTTTTATTTAAAGTGAAGATAATATGTTTGATAAATTTTTAACTATATTATTATATAATAATAGCGTATTTTTGTAATTTAAAACCGACATAATTACGAGAGATACCATTGAGAGTTTTTTATGTATTTTCGTTGGCATCAATAACTTTTTAATTAGCATCATAAATTTTTTGTATTAATTTATATATTTTTTTATTTTCTCTATTATTATAAATTTATTATTTGACGGTATTACTTTGTGATTCTGTTTATTTTTCGGCACTATCTTATTTTTTGTCGGTAACTTATAATTATTTAATCTATATACCGCGAACTTTATGAAGCTTGATTTTTTCTTTATTTTTTAATTGTTGTGCCTTATCTATTTTATATTTGCTTTCTTTTTTAATGACTATCATGTTTTTTTGTATACTAAAATATATTTATTATATTAAATTTACATTATTTATATGTAGCATTTACATCATTAAATCAATAATATAACTGATATGAGTATACGATAAATTTGAGCTAGAACTGTACATATTATATATTTTTGAAAAATTATCATTACTTGATGTATCTAAATAAATTTAATAATTTTCAGTTTATAATGTTTCAATAGTTTCTTTATAATATTCTAGCAAATAAAATGAATATATTATTTATTCGAAATTTTATTCATTTAATAACAAAATGTTTTATTTTTGAACAGTACTACCGCCCTATATTTATTTATTTTTGTCTTATTAGAAAAGAATATCGACTTAATTAAATTGTTATTAATACATTTCCAATTAAAAATCCATTTATTCTTAAAATTTAATTAAATATTATTGAATTGAAACATAAATATCATTAATAAGATAATTAACTAATATTTCGTTTTTTTCACTATCGTGTATTAAATCATTAATTATATCGGAAACCAAAGGGAAACTATTAGAATATTCTAATTTATTATTTTCTATTTTAATTGATATTTTTGAGGCGAAAGGATAAATTTATAAGTGTTCAAGTAAAAATTTATTGTCGTATAAATTAAATAGGTCGTCAATAATATATTCTATATTGCTATATAACTTGAATAATTAAACGAAATAGTCTTTATTTTGGATATCAATGGAATTTTATTATATGAAATTATTATTAATAACAATAATATTTATATAATATTTAAGAATATCTTTTTGCGATGATAATTATTTTTGGTGTGTGCTTAGTTATATGATTTAATTATATAATTTGCTATATTTATTTAATTCAAATTATTTATTTTTATTCTATAATAATTAAATTTATATACATATATTAATATAATCTTTTATTTTTTGTATTTTTATTTGATAAAATTGACTTATAACATACAAAAGTTCACTATGTACATTAAAATAGTACCCATTATGCTCGTATTGCTCTTGATCATGATCGGAAAAGTAAATATTTTTTGTATTAATATCAAAATTAACAGTATAATTTTCCATAGTAGTTTCATTACATATTCTTTCTTTTTATTTATAACTAATTTGGGATTTTTTGTCGCCGTATATAATATATTTATTTTCAATCCATATAGGAATTATATTTTATTAGCTATTATAATATATAAACTGAAATTTATCATTATGTTACATATTTATAAAATAATACATCTATAAACTGTCACTGACAATTTAATCATCTTCCGATTATATCATTTGGATCATTGCGGCAAAATCAAAATTTTATTTATTAAATAATTATTAATAATATGTAATTCCTCCCTATAAATTATTTTACCATTTATTATTTAATACATCATTCGCTAAATATTTTAATAGAATTTTGCTAAATACACCAATATAACTTTTCTCTATTTTTTTTTATCTATCAACACCTATTTTCGCAAATTATTAATATTTTTATTCATATGGCGTAATTTTCTGATGATCCCCTGTTTAAAAATAAAAATTATTCTCTTTTAAATATCTATATATCATTTTCTATACGTCGTATAATGTTAATTCTTATTAAAAACACGAAACTATTTTTTTATACATATTTAATTTTTTAACTTCTTCCCAATTTATCTTATACTCAAATTCTAACTCGTTCATTTATTATTGGTTGGTAAATGTTTATCGAACACCTTTTTTATCGAGAATAGGTAATTACCGATCATCAATATAAGGGCCTGAAAACGTAGGTGCGACGTGTGTCCAGAAACTGTCAACGAATGCCTTATTTATTTCTTTTTGAGCGTTCTATAAATAAGAAACTAAATATATTATTAGAGAAACTGTTTAAAAATAGGTTATGATATCGTCATCAGCTTCTAAATAATAGTATTTGCCATCATAGATAAAATTATGGGTGGCTGCGCGATCAACTGGAGTTTTTTTTTGGATCTATTTTTATAATTACGGGAGCTATATATTACCGACGGTATTATTTTTTTGATCGGTGGTTTGCGAAAAATTTGCTTTTGAAGTGTCAAGAAATGTATCGGAAATACTATAGAGACAGGATGAAGAAGAATGATGGATATAAATAGATTTTAAATATAATAATATCAAAAGTTCAAAAAAGTTTTTAAATGTTGATTGTTTATCGGACTTACATTTAGAATAATATTCATTAAAAATTAAAGAATGTTCGATATTATTAAGGATTTATTAAACAATATCATTAAATTTAACAGTATTACTTTAATTACAATTGAGAATATCGTTGATACAAACGCCTTGATACATAACGAGATTGGAGTCATGACAATGACCAGAAATGTTAGGGAAATTGGCATATTGTTCCAAAATGGATTTAATATTATTTTTATATCCGGCAATAACTTGATTGTCTTTTAACAACTAATTTTAAAAATATTTTTAATAAGATGGTGTTTATTTATCGTACCAAGAACTAAATGAGACCTATTATTAATAAATAGGATCGAAAAATAAATTTTATTTGTAACATGAATCGATATATAGAATCATAAATAACTATTAAATTTTTTTGAAAGCATAATGATCTTATAGGACGGTGAGATCGATTTATTAAGTTTACTTTTTGTACAAGGCGAGTAATTTATCTTATTATTTTTACCGAATAACTTAAATATGTCGATCAAACTTTTAAATTTCTTTGTTGATTAATTAATTGTAATAAACGGTGGTTTACTATTTATGATCGATATCTAAACTGTCAATAATTTAAGCGGCGGTGGTAGAGTCAATAGATTATTCGTTTTTTAAGAGAGATACAAATAATTTAACATTATTGAGATTATAATACCGCGATGAATCAGAAACGAGTCTGTAAAATTTGCTAATTTGATTTTGAAGAAGCCATAATTAACCATTAATCTATTGGATCATTATCCGAGTGTTAATAATATCATAAATTTGCATAAAAATTTTGTCATATAATAAATGCTGCGTAGTGATAATATTTTTGATATAAGAAAATTATTTTTCTTTGATTTTTTCAAGTCTAGCGAGAGTGCCGTAATCGGTAATTTTGTCGCTATTATTATCTAAATATTTATTTTATGACTATATGGTCAATAAATAATCATAGGTAGTAATAAGACAAGCTTTTTAAAAGTATTCATATTGCTATTATTTTTTCAATTTGATTTTTTCGATAACTTGAGCGGCATTTAAATCTTATTCACCTCCTATATAGGCAAATTATTAAGATTTTTCCCTAATAATATCAACAGCGGTATTCCAATTATTGCTGTCAGAACCACCAAGTAATTATTTATAATCTTAATCGCGCGAATTTAAAATATTTTTAAGTTTTTATTCTAAATAATCACGATCAAAAGAATGATTATATTATTGTATTTTATTAATAATTTCGCCAAAAATATGTTTATGAGAATAAGTATCCTTAATATAATTTTAACGCCCCAAACGCCTCAAAACATCATTATACATTTAAATAACCGATTATTTATTCGAATTACTACTAGGCCACGGATCCAATCCATTAATAAATGCTAATAAAATTAAAAGTTAGAAGTCTGTATTATTTAATTAAATACCTTCATCCGCTTCATCTTATAATTACTAATCCAAATTTATTTGTAATTACATTTTACTACAAAATAAAAAATAATAAATATTATAAATTAAATTACTATTAAAAAAAAAATTGTATAAATGATATCTGAAGAATAGTAGTTCAAATCAAAAAAATAAATAATTGATGTGGGTCAAGAAATATTTAATATTTTTATATAAAAAACATCGCAAAAAAATCATAATATTTAGGATATTATTAAAGAATTAAATTCAATTTATGCCGAATTTATACGAGAATATCCATATGTTTACGCCTTTATCATTAATGATCGTCTTTATTGCAAAAAATCATTTGATTAATATATTGAATTTCGCGTAAAGTAAAATAAAGTAGTTTATACAAACGAAAATGATTCAATAAAAGATTTAGTTTAATACCCTCTTTATGTTTGGATAAATTAAAATAAAAACAAACACTTATCTCTTTGCGATATTAATCAATACGAATAATAATTAACCTCCATAATTGGCGAAGATTATAGAAATTAAAAAAAATAATTACTTGATCTCCATAAACAACAACAAGAAATTTATAAGCAAAATCAAATTATATAAAAGCAAAATATGATTTAATATCTCAGGTAAGTTTCCCAGCAAAATTTATCTTGAAAATTATAGTACATTTTTTTCTAAAAACAACTTATTTGAATTTATTTAAAAACTTTTGCGCAAAAATATAATCATATATTAAATAATATACCTTTTTTGCGTTATTTATGTATTGTCATTTTTATTTAAAATATAAATTCGCCTTCTTGTTAAATACTCATTAATTATACAATAATATTCGCGTATTTTTTATTTTTAACAATATTTATCCTTATTTTCTTCAGTGTAATATATTAATGAAAAATAAAATTACTTTTCGCGCCAATATTAAATTATATTTTATTTTTTATATTTTTTAAATTATTCTCGCATATAATAACATTATTCATTAATTACAAAAGAGAAAATTTACTAAATATCATTTCTTATCGAAAATTTTAAAATAAAAACGCTTTTAAAAGAAAAAAGTATAAAAAAATTGCGGAATCATCGATTTATATACAAACAAAAGTAAAATTAATATTTCGTTATACATAAATTTGAAAAGTTTTTAAAAGCTCAAAGAATTAATATATTATTCGCGATTGTGAATACAAAAATAAAATTCGCATTAATAATTTTGCCGCAAATTTATTAATTTAAAACTATAATATTGGTTTTTAAGACGCATTTTATCTTCAATGTATAAGAAAATCAATATATTTTAAATATATTTTGCGCGAATTGAATTTGAAACTTTAGGGGAGTGGGGTAGAACTGGCGGAACACACATTAAGTTATCATTAAAGAATTTTTATTTATTAAATTATAAAATATAATATATCCATTGCGCGAAATAATAGTATTATATAAATATATATATAATTGTTCAAAATATACTTCAAATATAATTAATATAACTTAACACGAATTACATATTTATAATAATTATATTAAAATAATAAAAATACAGCGAATTAATAATACAATGAAATATTATTATCCGCTTTTTATAAAGAAATTTTGAACACAATAATAGAAAAAATGTAATTTATATTGTTGCGCGCGATAATATGAGTTAAAATTTATGCAGAAAGTGATGAATTATCATAAAATAAATTACAGATATGATACGTAAAATAATAAGTTAATAACTTGAAGTTTATAAGTATGAGGACATCAAACAATAAAGACAAAAAAGTTATAAAATATTGCGTTTATAAATACAAGCTATAAATATGTTTTAATATATGTTTTGATTATTATAACAAAATTATTTAAAAAAAGCGGCACCATTTATCATAAAATAAAACAATGTGATTAATAAAATAATATATCAAATAATTTAAAATTACTATTACGCGAAACATATTTAAAAATATTTATAAGTAAAATGGTATTATTGTATTGTAATCAATTTATAAAACTATCACGCGATTTTTTTAAAGAAAATAAAATTTAAATTAGCGAGATTTAATGGATTTTGTATTATATAAAACCGCGAATTTAACAAAAATAAAATATATGCATGATTATTAATTTAACCGCCAATAAAAAATATATATAATGTATTTTTTGCAACTTATTTCAATTATATTTTGCTACGATGATCGATTATTGAGTTATAAAAGCAAATTTTACTTTTGTTATAATTTTGAATTGGCAAATATTAATAGATAACGCGAAATATATATATTTATTTATTCATTTAATCGCGATCAAATATTATAATAATACACCATTTGCTAAAAAAATTCAAAATAACAAATAAGAAAAGCAAAAAAATAATTAAAAGTTGATATTTAATATTTTGTGAAGAAGGTAATATATCTCTGCTGTTAATATATAGCAAAGTTAATATTAAGCGAGAACACATAAAAAATAAAAAGTAAATTAAGAAATCGCAAATTTTAAATAAGACGAATATATATGTAAAATTATATAAGTCCGGCAATTTATAAATAAGTGAGGGAAATTATAAGAGTAGAAAAAATAAAATTGAGGAAATTTCAAATTTAAACATGAATAATGCCGTTATTTGGTGTATCATTTTTCCTAGATTTAATATTTAGATCAAAATATATATTTTTTGATATGATTCGAATTGTAAGAAAAACCTATCGATTAAAACTAATACCAATATCAACGCCTAAATAAGTACCGTTCAAAAAAGAGGAAGAATCAAAAGGAATGCTAAATTTAAATCCGTCTATAACAGTCACATAAAAAGTTTATAAAATCATTCTATATTACGCACTTTAATTGGAAACACTTGTGACGGTGACTTAATTACCGGTATTAAGCAAATGTTGGACAGGTGAAATAATAATTGTGGGACTACCTGGAATGATATTAAAAACGGAATTTGCATTATAATAACCAAGAGTTTAATCAGCGGGTCTATTTTTATTTGTTGATATATATGATTATAATTATAAATTTATTTCAAATACTGTTGGACTTATGACATTAACAGAATATAAATATTATTTATTTGTAGGAAAATTTGTATTATCGGTTGATATCAAATTAGGTATATAAAAATTATCGATGAAAATAATATCTTAATTGTTAAGATTATGATCAGACCCATCCATTTTATAAAAAGTCATGTTCGGCTAAGTATAATCAACATAGCAATTAAATTATGTATTTTCCAATATATAAGGTTTATTTGTGAAAAATTAAAAAGATAATCTATTATCAAATTTAATTTCATTGTCAAATATATAATTATTCCATATTGGAGTAGCTATAACTTGATTTACATTTGAAGGATTTAATTATAATGTGAATGAAAAATGATAGTTAAAACCAAAAGCCGATATGTTTGACTATTATATTAATTCCGGTATCAATATATAAAATTATCCCAATGTCAATTCATCTAATTATTAAAATGATTATGATGATGTTTGCTTAAAAAATGTTACTATTGATATTTAAAGTTATATAATATTATCTAATTATTTATTAATACCTAATATTCCCTCTGATGATTTTGAATTTTATACCGTTTTAAATGAAATTATATTTCCACCATGCGGTAGTTATTCCGAGTATATTGATTGTATATTTACACACGTATTTAATGTATTATATGGCATATTTATTATTTTTTTTTAAGTAAACATAATAATATTTTATAATTAATCGCAAAAAATATCATACAATATAAAATATACTCGTATTCAAAACCGCAAAAAGTATAATTTCAAAACTACTCACACGCTTTTTCACAAAAAATTCTTGCTAATTATTTCGCTTATAAAAATACCCTCAAATATTAACTAACCATTGAACAATTTCGCAAAATATACAAATGTTTGCTTCCAAAAATATTATTTGCGCAAAAATATACAAATGTTTGCTTCCAAAAATATTATTTGCGCAAAAATAAATTATTGTAGGTTATCAAAATATTTTTATTATGTTATTCCCGCGCAATTATTAATATTATACCGTTTTTTTTTAATTATTTATACATTTCGCAATAAATATATAATTATTTATTTATGTTTTCATATTATTTTGAATTAATAAAACAATAATTAATAAAATAGAATGACTAAACACCGCGAAAAGAAAATATATTAAATTTTATTTAAAGACTATAAAATATAAGCCCGCGATAATTATTATTTTTAAATAAACATAGATTATTTTGCAAGATATTTATAATTAGATAAACATTGCGGAATTCATGAAATAATTGAAAATTAAATAAAATAGGATTGTAAAAAATGAAATTATAATAAATGTGCGGGATTATAAGATTATGAAAAAGTAGATAGCAAAATAATAAATATGTAAAGTTAATAGGAAAGTAAAGCGGCAAAAATATAGTGAATAAAAATGAATTTTACTTAAAAATAAGTATTAGTAACAGATGATAACGGCCTAAAAATATATAAGAAATTATATTGAATTTGAAAAATTACACACAAATAATTTCAGTAATTTTGTGACAAAAGAAATTATTATTATTGATGAAAATTAATTTGACGATCAGATATAGTATTTATCGGAAAATATATATTAAATAACTGATGAAAGTAAAACAATTTAATACGTGAAAAGAAAATATTTAAAGATTTCATAATAAGTGAAACAAAATAATTTTAATATAAGTGTTTAAAAGATAACGGTAATTATTGATGAAAATAATACAAATCCAAGTACTTTTTGTAGATTAAAAACGGGCAAATAATTACCTTATTAATAATAATTTTACGTGAATTTACAGTTTAATTATTAGTTAAAAGAGAATACTTTAAATGTTATATTGAAAAAAACTCTTGGCGAAATAACAAATTAAAAAGAAATATAGGAAAAGGTGAGAGTGATAAACAGTTATATTATAGAGAACTCGGATTAATTAGAGAAAATATATAATTATTTTGACGATATTTAGGCGGTTTTATAAACATAATTATAAGATATAAATTAGTATCAGCTAATTTTTATGTATAATGTTTTAAATAATTAACCAATATATTTATCAGAGATATAATTTTATTTATAATAACAATATGAATTGAAAAATATATAATAAACAATAAAAAAAATTTTAAATAATCCGCATTAAATAAGTTGGTCGCAAATATAATAAAATTATCCATGGGAAAATATGATTATATCATATAAAGCCGATGGATAAAGGTGTTTATTAATTATATAAACGCAATACATATATGTTTTAACGGAAAATTAAATAATATAATACGAGAACGAACATTTTACAAATATATAGAACACAATATTTGAATGCGAAATAGTAGAAAATATTATATATGTTTATGATTTACACATATATAACAATCAATAAATATTCAAGAAAAAATATATAGAGAGATTAAATTTGGCGGAATAATTAAAATCATAATATATTTCAAAGCAAAATATTGGGTCATATAATATATAGGTAAAGTAGTATACATATATATAAACTAAACTTGACGGCAAAGAATTAGAAAAAATTTTCAACGATTTATATTATTTATCGGAACATAATGACGGTATTATAATAAATAGCAATGATTCATATTTTGAGCAAAAAATATTTAAATGGAAGCCATATGATAAGCTTACTATAGATTTTTATATTGAAGACAATATATTGTTTTCTACAATAGATGAAAATACATATAAAATAAGCATGTATCAAAGTAAAATACAACCAAAAATATAATTATAAGGCCGCCAAATGTTAATACCATTTTAACCAAGCATTTATATTAAACAAAATATATATTAACTTGAAGGCGATAATAGCCAATTAAATGGATTAGTTTGCGAAATGTATTTCAACATTGATACATTAAATTGGTAATTAGTAAAAATAAGAAGCGATAAATCACCATAATTAGGATAATATGGTAATTATTATACTATTGCGGAATTAACTTTATTATGTCAACTTTAAAAACAAACATTATAAATTCTATATAATCAAGAATTACATTAATAATAATATTTTTAAGTGGGCCGCGATCATATGTATGATAATATGACAAAATTTTAAAATACTGTAAAATCTTCTTTATCATATCTTTTGCTTATTAAAAAGGGTAATGTTTTAGATGTGGCCTGTGGTAAAGGGCAAGATTTATATAGATTCATTAAAAATAAACAAAAAAATATTGTTATGATTGATAATGATTAAAATGCTTTGACCGAATTAATTTAAAGAAAAAACGGATTCAAATACGATGATTAAAAACATGAAGGATTCAAAATACCAAATATTTAAGTATTTAAAGTGGATTTGAACTCGTAATAAAGCGTAATTTCTTTTGTTCAAAATATTTAGCATAAATTTGATACAATTTTATGTAATCACGCAATACATTATTTCATCAGCAATATCAGCAATTTCAAATTAATACTTAATGAATAAATGCAAAATACAAGATTATAATTAATGTTTATGGATGGCCGTAAAGTTTTCGAACTTTTATAATAATCAGATGAATGGATTATATAAAAAGGCGATTAAATTAAATATCATATCCGCAAAAATTATACTGAAAATAAATTTATGAATATCGGATAATATATTTAAATTAAACTACCTTTCACAGAAACATTATATTAAGAATAACTTGTAAATACTGATTATATAAAATAATAATTATTGCAAATCGGATATATTCCTATCGAAGATCTTAATCTTGACCAAATTAATTAATCAAATTTGTTTAATGACCAGCAAAAACAGTACATTATTAAATAATACAATGCTTTAGATAATGATGACAAATAATATATTGCTTTATATAAATTTATCATTTTTAAAAATAATAATAAATGAACATATAAATTCCATATTATGACATTATTAGTGTAGTATACCATCATGTAAATACATATATTTTGCTTTCAAAAAACACGATAACAAATTAATAAGTAATTTTAAAATTTCAATTTATTGTTGACAAATTATTCCTTATAAATGAATTTATAATAAATAAATAAATGAAAGAAAGCCCATATAATTTAAATTTTAATCAATTTGTATATACATCGCAATATCAATTTATAGAAATGCCTTATGTAAAATACAATCTACACTAATTTCTTAAAAAGAATTTACATTCGGCGAGAATAATAAATGATTCGATGATTTATTTAATAAAAGCGATACATTTATTGCATTAAAATGATATATTACACAAAGATATAAAACCGCAAAATATACTTGTCGAAACCAATTAAAATGAATAGGATTAATATGATGGTTCATTTAAACTATATCTGATTGACTATGGTTTATCATAATCGGCATCATAATTGAAAACTAATATTCAATTAAATTTTTTTATCGGAAGTTATATGTTTGCATCCATAAAATAGCATAATTTTGAGCCATATTATTTCATTAATGACATTGAATAATTCATATATGTGTATTATTATATATCAAATAATGATTTTCCTTGGTAAAAAAACGACGATATTTTGGCATATAAATTATAATTTCTTAATGATTTCGGGAAAAATAACATGCAAAATCATCAACAAAATAAAAATATAAAAAAAATCATTGATATATTTAATAAATTCTAGAATTCCGATAAATTTATACCGGAAATATATTAATAGATTATAAATATAATAGACAAAAGTGAATGAAATAATAATTTCAAATTTGTTATTATAAATCTTTTAAATTATTATCGGGTTAAATAACATATTCATCAAATATTTGCAAATTATTTAAATTATTGTCGAGCGATTTACAGTTTTTTAATGCCTCTAATTATCGATCATTATATTCTTTTAACTATTATAATTACATAATAAATTGCGCCTAATATTCTTGTTTTGATAATTTTTTATTCAATAATTGCTATTAAATAAAATATACCAATGTCTGAACATCATAAACTTTTGAATCGCATTTTATTAATAAATTTGTTAATAATTCATCATTTTTGCAATTAATACTATAAATTGTACTATATAATTTAACGCTGTCATTTATATCATCTAAACAAATATTTTTAACCGCGAATTAACTGAAATTTAGAGGACATTATTATTAAATTTTGCATCGTTTAACTTATTGATAGTTTATTAAATATAATTTTTTATCCTGACAATTAATTTAATATTCAGGTGATTGCAATCTAAACTCATAAAAGAATTATTTATTCAAATCATCTAAACTATATCCATAAACATTTTATAAAATATCTTTAAATTCATCGAATAAACTGATATCGCCACATAGTTTTGATTCATTGATTCGTATTAAATTGCGGCAAAACATATGCCATTATTGATTATCTTCATTGTAAGTTAATACAAAATTTATTCCCATTGGCACATATGTTATATTTAAATGCTTCACTTATTGTTCTCTGTTATATTTTTGTATTTATTGAATCATTCTATACATATTATTTGATTAACACATATTGTATTATTTATTATATTTATTAAAATAACCCAAAATTTTCTTTTATTTCACATTAACTAAATATGTTTGTCCATAATTCGATAAAAATGACACCAAAACTAAATTTCTATTGTATTCGCAATTCGCTAATTATTTATCATTGTAAAATCTTGTGTCTACGTTCATATTGCATCTGTCAAGTTTTTATGATTCTTTGCAAAATTCTACATTCTTTTTCAACTATTTATTGAAGATTAATTATATTTAATAATAATCTACATCTTCTTTTTAACGCAATTTATTATTTTTATTATATATATTATGAGCGTTTTATAAAGATCGGATAATTAATTCCCAAATATCTTAGAACATTTTATCACTGTTTTTTTAATAAAAATATCATTGTATATTTCACAATATATCTCGCCGCACTAATACTTATCTTTCTCTTTTCTTTCTATAAACAATACTTTAAATACTATCCGCATTTCTATTTATTTTTTAATTCATATTGTAACCGCAAATTTCATTTAAATATTTTATAATTTGTTTTTTAGCGCGCAAATATTAATTATTTATTCAACTATATAAATCCGCCAATGCTTCACATATATAAATTTCATTATTATTTTGCATATTATATACTTTCAAATTTGCCAATTAACATAATTTTAGACGCTATTACTTTTTAATTATAGAAAACCCGCAAATATTTTTTACATTTAATTTTATTTTATTATTTTTGCCGCAGAAAATCATTGTATAATAATGCAGTTTTATATTATTTTCCGCCATTTCATAAAGTTGTATATTATATCGCAAATTATTTAGATATAAAGTTGTTTTGTATCTATTTAGGGTAATCTCAATTATAAATTCGCGGCAAATATTTCCACATTAATTTTAAATGTGACGAATTTTTGCGTTTATGTAATTAATTTTAACTCGCGATTTTAAAACTTTCCGCAAATAAATAATAACTTTGAAACTATTTATAAATAATTTACCATATATTTTTGAAACAAATATCAAATCGCAATTTATATACATTTTTATTACAACAAATATATATTATTTGCGAATTTATTAATATTTTAGCAATAAATACCAATATTTATAAAACAAATTTTATGAAAAATGCGATCATTGTATAATATATGAAAAATAAAATAAGTATTTACCATATTTCGCCATTAATAAATATTAAAATAATAGTAAATATATTTTCGAAAAAATAAATATAATTTTTACGCGCATATGATAAAGTATTAAAATTATTTAAAAATTAGCGCGATACAAAAACAAAAATTAAAACATTGTTTAAAACAAATTTATAACGACTAAATTAAATGAAATATCGCGGTAGAAATAATATGAAAATTATAAATATAAAATAACAATATATATTTGCGCCAAAGTAATAAAAAATATAAATTTAATTATTAAGGAAAGTAAAAAAAACTATCATGTTTTTAATTTGATTGGTTTAGAATTATATAAAATCCGCGCGATTTTTTTAATAAAAAACATTTAATTTTGAAATTTTATAAGCTTATCAATTTAAATTCGCATTTATAATATTATTAATACGCGGAAAAATTGTTATTTATTCAAGAATTTGCGTATAATTTTGTATTCAATTCTATGTACGTGTAATTTTCTATTGGCGCGTTCTAAATCATTTTATATTTTATGCCGTGAAAATATAGTATGAAATCAAATTAACCATGAATTTAAATCATCTCATACATTATTGTCATAAAATAGAATTGGCAATACATTAAAGTGTATTTTTTTATAATTTAAATTTAAATTCGGCTTGTTTTAAATAAAATTTGCGGCTAATTATTATATTGAATATTTTATAAAAAGCAAAATATATGTTTTAAAATCATCAAGTTTGCAAACCATTATAAAATAATAAATGTTTTCATATAAATAAACAATAAAATTATATAGGCGCAATATTACATCTGTATATTTTATTGTGAAAAATAATAATTGTATAAAATTTTGCGCAAAATATAACGTTCATCTATTAATGTAATATTATTTTATTCGGCAATATTTCGCGAATAAATTTTTTGTAAAACTTGGCATAATTTATAATATTTATATTAAATAATACGCAAATAACAATTATTTAATATTTATGATATTAATAAATTATTATGAAAACACTTTATAAATTATATTAAAGTTAAATATGAATAATTTTATAAATATTACTTAATTTCAAAAAAAAATTAAATTAAATAAATAAAGTCCGCGCAAGTATTAATAAAGTATTAGCTTATACCAGTTAATAAATTGTACCGAATATGATTAAAATTTTATCGCAAATTCTATTAAACAAAAAGTGGTAAATTAATTATATAAATATAAACAATAATTTTGCACGAAATATAAATAAACATGTTTATATATAAATGCGCTACATTATATATTGATTAAAAATTAAAATATAAAATATATTTTATTGCCAGTATTTATTTTTACATATTAATTAAATTTATAATGTTATCGCGCTCTTAAACAAAAGTGAAATTACAAATGCAAATTAATGAACTTTATTCGCGCAAAGAAATAATAGGATTTGTTTTAAGTTTTTATTTAAATTTAAAATTATATATTCGCGCAAAATAATAAATATAGTATAACGCGAAATTAGTTTATAAAATTAAATGAAAAACTTTGTTAATTATTTATTATTAAAATTCTACAAAAATTCAATTGCGAAATAAATAATGATTGATAGACCGGCGTTATATAATTTAAATTTTTAATAAATGCGCCACTAAATACGAAAACAGTTAAATATTCAATCGATAAATTAAAAAAATCGCGCAATTAATCATTATATAATATAATAATGGACATATAATGTAAAAATTTACTATAATAATACAAAAACAAATGTGTTTACTTAATAAAATATTGTGTATATATGATTAAGGAAAAACAAAATAATCGCGCAATTAATTATTTTTTAAATATTAAAAAATACCTGTTTTCTAATATAAGTGACGTATTAATTATTGAGAAAGCTAAATAAATGTATATTATCCATTTATATAAACGCGAATTTTAAAAATAAATGAGAACATTTTTTATATTTAAATAAAGAACTCGCAAATAATAAAAAACATTTGCAGTAAAATAAATATTTTTGCGTTCAATACATTTAATACAATAACATAATGTTGATATAATATTTATACTAATGAAACATTGACGGATCACCCACCTATACAGCGCAGCTGTTCTATACTTTATCAAGAAATAAAAAGCGAAGCGACCCACCATATACTTTTATTTAATAAAAATTCCTGTGAATAAGAATAACCGCTTCGCGGAACATTTTCTATGAATAAGAATAACAGCTTCGCGGAACATTTTCTATGAATAAGAATAACCGCTTCGCTGAACATTTCTCATGATTAAGAATAACCGCTTCGCTGAAAATTCCTGTGAATAAGAAAACCACTTCGTGGTAAATTCCTCATGAATAAGAAACCCACTTCGTGGAAAATGCGCGGGTATAAATATTAAACATTTATAATTAATCAATATTAAATTTAATTTATTACAATAGTTCTTTTAAAAGTTTATTTTTCACTGATTTATTATTCTTATTTGTCAATGTTTTCCGCTTTTATTTAATTATTATTTTCAATTTATTTTATTATTGCGCAAATTATTGTTTTATTTTTCATTATTTTATATATTTTATTTATGTTCGCGCTTTTATATATTTCATATATTTATTTAATTATATTTGTATTTATCTTTCATATATTCGCGCTTTAATTTTGTTTATTCCATTAAATGCTGGTGTTTATTTTATTTATTATATTATTTGCCAATTTTTTATTTATTTTATTCATGTGTTTTTCATTTTCATTGTATTAATATTTTTATTAAAATACAAAATTGAATTATAGTTTACAAATATATTTATAATATGAATTAATCTAATAATTTTATTGTTATTTAATGGCACGATGCCCAATTCTCTTTTATGAAAAAAAATCATTATATTAATATATATAACATTTATATATTATGCAAGTCATTAGTTAGGGATTGGAATAATCGTCCTGATACAATTTAATTAAAATAATAAATTTGTTAAAGAACTGGTATTTTACCGGCAAAATAATCTATTTAATATCGGCAACCTTTTACTAATTTTGATCCTGAAAATCCTTTTAAAGGTATATATATTCATTAAGAACTATTTTATAGCTTAACCAGATTTTTAAATCAATATATAACAAATAATTATTTTAATTTATAATAAATCAGGCCTTTTATGTCACATATAAGTGAAAATGACGCAAAAGAATTATATACATTATATTTTGAATAATATTTTGATCATATTATTTTAATTCACGGCATTCCTTAATTAAATAGACAATAGCATTGGTGAAAATTTATTTTTAATCGCGCTATTTATAATTAATGAAATTATTTATTTTTTTCGCATTTCAGAAAAAGTTCATTTATTCTATTTTTTATATTTTTTAATTTATTCAGGTGGTTGATAATAAACGTTACAAAATAAATTAAACATCGGCAAAATTATATTATTGAATTCGCCTATTTTATTAAATTTTTACAAATTCATTTTATAATATACAAGTCGTTTTTATTAATTGCGCTATTATTATAAATTCGAGATATCATGTTTTCAATTAGTATTTAAATAATTATTAATGAGCGTGTTATATAGTTTTGATTACCAGCGGATAATTATACATTTTAAATTTTCACAGTTTTCCCTATAAAAAATGATTTTTAATAATATAGATATACTTTGATTTAAATGAATTACAAAAAAGACTTTATTGTTATCAACTGGAAAGGAAAAAGATTTTCTTTTATGAAGTCTAACTAATACATTAATATCGAAAATATCCAACAAAAAATTAAACCTGTGATTAGAAAATGGAAAAACTCATTAGAAGTGAGAGAAAAAAGAGAAATTATGGAAGATTAACTTAAGATTCCTAAACATCTCCATTTCATCCACTTCAAACCTCCATTTACTAGTTTCGAGGTAGAAAACCCCTACAGAGGCACTTACATTCATCAATTTTTGTTTAGGCATCTCGTTTATTATCTTGATGATATAACATTTGCTTACGAAGCTTCTGATAGTTTCATCTCCCGAATCGAAAAATCATTGTGTGGATTGATGTATAATGCTGATCGTATTTTTAAAATTTTTCAGCAATAATTAAAAAAAGAAAAGAAATAACTTTTGCCGGTTGCTCCCGCACCAATTAAATTTTCTTATTTGGTTCAGAAATGCGACAATAAATATCTTCAATAATATGATTAAATATCAGACAATTTTAGATATATTAGCGTCCCAGAGCAATAAGTTTTTGAATTTCTTCCCCAACGAGAGTAAAGTAGTATTTAATACTGCAAAAATTTTAATCCGTTAAATATACTTTATTCGGAAAAATAATAACTACCTCTCGCGAACGATCAATCACACATTGATTAAAATGAAATTGAAGAAATCACCGGTCGTCCTATGTTAGAGCCTAGCTCTTAATGTACATACGGAACTAACCCATTCCTCACTGGTTTATAAAATGCATTGGATATTTAGTAAAATAATTTCTATAAAAACATGCATAAGTGAATTCTTTTAATTTCCCCCCAAAAAAAATATTGATCTCTGACTTATGATTAATTCACTGTGTCTTTATTTTTTTCCACATTTTTTAGTCGTATATTAAATTTTATACTTTTTCGCATGTTTTATATTTGCTACAGATTTATTTAGGTAAATTTTGGCACTTAATAATACTATTGTTTCCTATTTGCCTACCAATTATTTTTTATTTTTTTAATTTCGCGGTATTTACGTGAAAATTGATATATTATCCGCTATAAATATACAATGAATTATTAAGAGAATTTTATTATATTAAAATGGAAACAATAATCCATTTCATTTATGAAAACAAATGACTACATAAACATAAACTTTTTGTATAAAGAGCAATTTAAAACATATATTAGACAATGGAATTCTAAAGATACCACAATTCTTTTAAAATAATAAATTAGCGAAAAATATGATATTCCCGCAAATAAATAAACTATTTAATTGAGATAGCCTTTTATTAATTATGATATTATTTAACCATATGAAGGTATTTATATTCACAAAGAATTATTTTATAATTTAATTGATTTCTTAACGGTTATCACATAAATGTTCAATTAACAATACCCATATAAAAATATTTTACTTTAAAATTCGCGGGGATTATTATAATAAAATATTTATGAATAATATTTTTAAATTAAGCATATTCAATCTATTAAAATTCCCTATATGGAAACTGAAATAAATTAAAATTTTAATAATATTTCAAATTATCTGGGATAACCTCGCGACGGAGAAATTTTATTTAATACATAAAATAATAATTTACTACCTTCACCTAATATTTGCGATAAATATTAAAATTCTCCTATGAAATGCCATTTATTTTAATTTAAAGATTATGATTAATTTAATTTATTACGCAAAAACAATACATTTAATTAACAATAAACATAATATGTTTCGTTTTCAATGGATCACTTAGAAATCAATGAATATTATGGTAATCCTCTTGAATTATACGGCCAAAATATTATTCCGCAAAATTCAAGCTTTATTAATAATTTACAAATATTATTAGATGTTCAAGAAAAAAAAATGTTATAATTAATTTATTAATGAATGATTATTATACTAATATTTTTTTCCCAACTTTTTATTTTATTTTATAATATATTTTCGGCACAAATAAATAATTATTTTTTTATATAAAATCCGCTATATATTTATTTGCAATTGAATTATATTATTTTTGTCTGCTTTATATGAAATATTTATATGTTTCGCGTATTTTTTCATGTAATATTATTTTTATTTACCGTTTTTTTGCATTTACTTTCCACTATATTTTCACTGTTTTATATATTTTTACTATATAAATTAATTTATTTTTTGTGAGTTCAGTAATTTTGTCTTTTCACATTTGCCGATATCATTTTTATTCTCAATTTTTCGCTATTTTTAAAGTTTGATGAATCAATTCTTTTTGCGCTGAAAAATATAATTAATAAATTCAATTATCTTACAATATTATCCAATGCGCGGTATTTTATTCTTGAAATTACAATTAATATCTTAATCATTCGTGAAGGTAATAATTTTATTTTTTTTGAATTACAATTTATGTTTTTATTTAAACACTTGGTCAGTGCTTGAAAATTCAATTGTTTTATTAACGAAAATATAGATTATATTTTTCAAATAAATGAACAATATTATAGTTACATCACACAATTGTACTATTTCTAACAATATCATTAGACATAGATTATAAAGCGAAATATAGGCGCAAAAAATAATTGTTACAAAATGCTGTTTCACAAATACATTCGATAATATTAATAATTATTATAAATTTATCAAATTATAGATTAATGGCGGTGATGTTTTAACTATTTAATTATAGGAAGGATATTATGATAGTGACTAATTATCAAGTTATTTATAAAGTTTACTATAATTAAACGGCCTATTAAATTGTTAAATACTGTATTCTGATGTATCTAATACTAAATTTATCATTACATCTGAACTTCCATTTAATTTCGTTTTATTCAACGATCATAGAGATTAAATTTATAGATATTTAGGATTTTCAAAGTAAAACTCTGTTTTTTTATAATTGAGCAAAACACATATCGGCGATATTTCTTTAAATGTATAATTAACTACCTCATTACATTTATAAATGATCAATCCTATTATTGGCACCATGAATGGTATTTTAACTTCTATTCCCATTACGGTTGAATATAATACTAGACAGGTATTTTCCGAAAGTGTCGACTCATAATAATTCACTTTTTATACTAACACGTATTAAAATATTTTTATTTCCTTTATAGATATCGCTTTTTTAGATGATAATTTTTAACTGCTTCCTATTAATCAACCTTTTATGATTTTTATGGTTATTAATTGATTTTTATCCGTCTAATTATTATTATATTTAATTTTTTTTTTCCAATTAAATGGATCCTTAAATATATACATAGGTCAATTTAGTTCCTTATTATTTTAGTGCTAGTAATTCTCTTAATTTTATAGCTATGAAATCTGTTAAATTATTTATTAATGGTACTAATTTTTACATTAATAAATCTAGCCACATTCATTGCACCATCGAATCGCTTAATTCAGATCATTACGAATATGATACCAGTTTAGAATTTGACACCTATATTAAATAATAATAGGATGATATCGTTTTTAAATTTGTCAATGATTTAATTTTTGATATTATCAGTGATATTGGTTTGGAAGTTGTATCAAAGAACGTAGATGATAATTAATTTATATTCATTTAAACTAATAAATTCAGTAATAAATCTCTTTTCCTATCCAACGATAATTTTAAGTACCCCTTCATATCTAACACAAGTGAGTTATATAAAAGTAAAGATCTCTTTTCTAATACTTATTTGTTCCTTATTTTATGGGGTATTAATAATCAATATAATGTATTTATATACCCTCCCATATTAGAATCCTATGTTTAAACTTTCTCCGATAAATAAATCGATGATAATCATCTGCTATTACACGCTCAATTATCAAAACAGTAACCGAAAAATCATGCTAGCCCCAGGTTAACCTCATATTTTGATTTGGTTAAGAAAAATAGATAGTTTTAATGCGACATGAAACATTTGATCCATTTAGTATCTAAATATGGATTTAATGCTACCGAATACTATATTGCCACTATGTTTAGTGGATTAGCCTTGGGGAGGACGGTCAATTTGAGCGTGGACAGCCAATATTGCCAATTTGAAAATTACTTCAAATGTGTTTTCCTTGCTATAGGTGCAAATACATTTCCAAATGTATAGATATTCTCTGAAATAAGATAGGAAATAGACGATATTTATTAGGATTATTTGAAAGAATTCGCTGACTCTTAGAGAAACAAATTTTGTATCGCAAAAAATAACAAGGTTGTGAAGATAAATACAAGTTAAATGATTGTAGCCAATACTGAAATGACGGATAACGTGCCCGGCCT